>Ga0302325_10010195_pt1 | contig 20400 bp, 20 predicted proteins | sample Palsa_T0_2_FD_201948 | JGI IMG/M metagenome (GOLD analysis project Ga0302325, IMG submission 201948) | Peat permafrost microbial communities from Stordalen Mire near Abisko, Sweden - Palsa_T0_2 | ecosystem: Environmental > Terrestrial > Soil > Palsa > Peat permafrost | place: Sweden: Abisko...
TCGTCGCCGGCAAGATGAACAAGCAGGTCGCTGGTGATCTCGGCATCTCGGATATTACGGTGAAGGCACATCGCGGAAGGATGATGGAAAAGATGAAGGCCGAATCGCTGGCCGATTTGGTAAGGATCGCCGCGATCCTTCGCATCGCACCGATCGCATACGCCTGAGGGATGCCCTGGGTCAGAGGTCGAGAAGTGTCCGGTTCAGCGCGACGATTTCCGTATAAGTCCGCTCGCTCGCGTCGAGTTTTGGCCCCCGGCATCCGCCGCGAATGGCTGCGATCGCTTCGACGCTACTCAAATCGGACCCGCGCAGGTTCATTGCGTAACGGAGCTCAGAACCCTACGCGAATTTTGCGACTCACTCAGTTATCCAGAACGCGACGTAATCGCGTTGCTTGTCTGCCGTCGGCTGAAAAAGGCATGTGTGAGCGCAACATCTCTGCCATCGCGCAAGATTCGCACCGCCTCGCCTCCGCACCTAGCGTCTCGCTGTAGCAGAGCGACCTATAGGTATCGACCAACACTTTGGTGCAATAGTCTCAGCTCCACGCCTCTGCTTCTATTGTGCTCACGGTTTTAACTACTCAGCCGGTCCTCAACTGGAGAAAAGAAATGTCCGAAGAAGTCAACCGCGGCCGCCGCGCTCTATTTGGCACTGCAGCGATGACGCTCGCCGTCGCTCAACTCGGGATTTCCGGTCTCGCTCGCGCAGAGCCCGGTAACTCAAAATCGGGCACGCTGCCCGACGTCAAGCCGGGAACGCATACCTCGTTTGCCACAATTAAGCAAATCAACGCTGGCCTGCTGAATGTAGGATACGCGGAAGATGGTCCGGCGGACGGTCCTGCGGTCATCCTGTTGCACGGTTGGCCATACGACATACACAGCTTCGTCGATGTTGCGCCACTGCTGGCGGCCAAGGGCTATCACGTCATCGTCCCGTATCTTCGCGGCTACGGCACGACGCGCTTCCTGGCAGCCGACACATTCCGCAATGCTCAGCAGTCCGTAGTCGGCCTCGACATCATCGCGTTGATGGATGCACTCAAGATCCAGACAGCTACGGTGGCCGGCTTTGACTGGGGCGCGCGCACGGCGGACGTCATGGCAACCCTCTGGCCGGAACGCTGCAAGGCGATTGTTTCCGTCAGCGGCTATCTGATCAGCAGCCCGGCGGGCAACCAGGTGCCGTGGCCACCCGAGCCTGCGTTCCTGTTTTGGTATCAGTACTATTTCGCGACCCCAGTCGGCAAGGCCGGCTATGAGAAATACCTCGACCAGTTCAATAAGTTCATCTGGCACCAGGCGTCGCCAAAGTGGAATTTCGACGATGCTACGTACGCCCGCACAGCAGCGTCCTTCAGCAACCCCGACCACGTTGACATTGTGATCCACGACTATCGCTGGCGGCTTGGCCTGGCCGACGGCGAGCGGAAATATGACGACCTGGAAAAGCGGCTGGCCGCGCTTCCTCCGATCACCGTGCCGACGATCACCATGGAAGGCGACGCCAACGGTGCAATCCACGCGCCCAGCGCGGCGTATCGGAACAGGTTCTCCGGCAAATATGAGCATCGGGATCTAACCGGTGGCGTCGGTCACAATCTGCCGCAAGAAGCCCCCCACGCTTTCGCCGAAGCCGTCCTGGCGGTCGGCTCGCTTTGAACGCTGGTGATCGTTATGAAAGCGAATTGCGTTTGGCTCGCTCGCGGCACCGGCCGCGGGCTGCTGTCCAGCGACGAGGCCATCCCTATGGGGGCTGAGCCGCCCAGCGGGGCGCACAATGTGACCCCGCGGCGAAGCTACATACATCATGGCATCTACATTGGCCCACAAGAATGCATCTATCCGATAGAACTCGTGGCTGAGTCATCAGTCATTCTCATTGACCGTAGTCGGCCTATTCTGTTGAAAAACTAATTTCCTGCGCGTAGGGGATTTTGCAGATAAATCGCTTTGCGTCTGAAAACCAGCCATAAATGGGCAGTGTGGAATATTGTGCGGGATTGAGACTGGCGATCGTCGGAAAGCCGTGGTCCCCCGCCTCATTCAAATTGCGGCCCTTCTAAAGCCTTAGCAATTTCTGGCCAACTTCTCGCATGGAGTTTTTCAACAGAATAGGCCGGCAGCGGCTCCTGAAGAGCGCGGGTGTTGCGGGAAATTTTCACATGCTGCGGTTGTCACGGCGATGCTGCAGGCGGGCGTCAACTTCAAAGTTGCGCGTTCGCTGGCCGGGCATCGCTCTGCCGCCTTTAAACTCGATGTTTACGCAGATGCCCTGCCGCAGCGAATGGATCAAGCGGGCGAGAAAGTGGCCGATGTGATCACCGGCGCAAGTGGTAGCATTTTGGTAGCAAATAGCCCGACGCTGCACTGAATTATTTGGCGCGCCCGGAGAGATTCGAACTCCCGACCCCCTGGTTCGTAGGCTGCATCTAAGTTACTGCTAAGTACCTAATATATAGAGAGAATCTCGCGTCGAACTGTCCGATATATTTCAGAGTTAGGCAGCTTTAACGCGTTGATTGATCGAGATCGGCATACTTAATATCGGACGCGTTTTGGCTCGGGCACTAGCGCTTTTGGATCGCAAAGCCCCCAACGGTCTAGATGCCAATTGCAATCGCGCAGGCGGACGGCCGGAATCAGGTACGCATCGGCAGTGCTGTTCGCTGGCCATCGAAATTCCTACTGATCTTGTCGCTAGAAACGCCTGTGCCGCTTCCGCAGAAAATCGAAAGAAGGACTGCAGTCGGCCCAAAAGCCGTCCTACGGCTACCTGAAATCGCTGCCCCAAAGCGGACATCGCGGCCTCTGAATTAACGCTGGTTGCCAACCCCCTGGGCATCCGCGACCATTCGGGCGCATAGGGGGACGCTCGACATGGTCGAGGGTGGCTGCAAACCGTGAGTGGGATTTCGCACGCGGTATTTCTGAGCTACGCGTCGCAGGATGCGGGAGCGGCCGAGAAGATTTGCGAGGCACTGCGCGCGGCCGGCATCGAGGTCTTTTTCGATCAGAGCGAGCTGCGCGGCGGAGACGCGTGGGATCAGAAGATCCGCCACCAGATCCACGACTGCGCCCTGTTCATGCCGGTCGTGTCCCAACATACCCAGGAGCGGCTCGAGGGTTATTTTCGACTCGAGTGGAAACTCGCCGTCGATCGCTCGCATCTGATGGCGACAGAACGCCTCTTCTTGGTGCCGGTCGTCGTTGACGGTACGCGCGATCAGGAGGCCTTTGTCCCGGATGCGTTCCGGGCAGTGCAGTGGACGCGCCTACCCGGTGGCGAGACACCTCCGGTTTTCGTCGAACGGATCAAGCGCCTGCTGTCCCCGGAGCTGTCGCCAATAAGCGCAGTATCCGGTGCCGCACCGGCAATCAGGGAGCCGGTCCGCCCCACCCGGCGGTCAATGCCAGTGCTGCTCGCGATCGTTGCCGTCGTCGTGTTCGCGGCGCTCGCGTATCTCTTTGCTGACAAGTTCTGGATCTCGAAGCACCACACGCCGGCCCCCGCCGCCTTCAACCCGCCCCCGCACTCCATCGCGGTGCTGCCGTTCGTGAACATGAGCGGCGATAAAGACCAAGAATATTTCTCCGACGGGCTCACGGAGGAGCTGCTCAATTCCCTCACCGAGGTCAATGAGCTTCAGGTCGCCGCCCGCACCTCGTCCTTCTCGTTCAAGGGTGAGAAGGTCGACGTCGAAACGATCGCCCATAAGCTCAACGTCGGCGCGGTGCTGGAAGGCAGCGTACGACGATCAGGCAACACCGTGCGCATCACCACGCAGCTGATCAATGCGGTGACGGGCTTTCACCTCTGGTCGCACACCTACGACCGCGACCTCGGCGATGTGCTGAAACTGGAGACCGAGATTGCCACTGCGGTGGCCAGCGCCCTGAAAGTCACGTTGCTCAGCGATGTCGCGGCCAAAGTCGAGCTTGGCGGGACGCGCAATCCGGCCGCCTTCGATGCGTATCTGCGCGGGGCAAAGACGTATAGCTCGGTACACGAAGCCAAAGAACTCCCGCCCGCGATTGCCGCGTACACTGAAGCGATTCGCCTCGATCCGCACTACGCGCTCGCATTCGCCGCCCGATCGATCGCCCTGTCCGGCGTCGCCCAGGAGGCCGAGAGCGCAGCGGCGGCGCGTGAAAACTTTGACAAGGCACAAGCGGATGCCCGCCAGGCGCTCACGCTCGCGCCGGATCTGGCCCAGGCCCACCTCGCGTCTGCAATCGTTTCGGAACTACGAAACCTCGACTTCACGCAGGCGGGTGAGGCGTATGAGCGCGCCCTCGCACTCGCGCCGGGCAATGCACAGGTCCTACGATTCAGCGGCACATTTGCAGCCCACATGGGGCACTTCGATGCGGGCGTTGCGGCCACCCGCCGCGCCGTCGTGCTCGACCCGCTCGCTCGCCAAAGCCATTCCTTTCTCGCCGATGCGCTGTATGTGGGCCGCCGATATCAAGAGGCAGTTGTGGCTTTCACAGAAGCCATCGGTCTTGCCCCTGACTTCAATGCGAACTACGGGTATCGCGGGCTTGCCTATTACGGGCTCGGGGATCTACAAAGCGCGCGCGCTTCATGCGAGACGAAGCCGGACGACTGGGGGAGTCAACAGTGCCTCGCGGTGACCTATGACAAGCTCGGCCGCCATGCCGATGCGGAAGCCGAGCTTGCGAAACTGAAGGCCTCGATGGGCGAGGCCTCGGCGTACCAGTACGCCGAGATCTATGCGCAGTGGGGCAATCGGGCCCAGGCGCTTGAATGGCTCGAGACAGCGTTGCGGCTGCGTGATTCGGGTCTGATATACGTGAAGACCGACCCGCTCCTGGACCCCTTGCGCAAAGAGCCGCGCTTCCAGGCGATTGAACGGGACCTGAAGTTTCCATCTCAATAGAGATTTTTCCGCCAAACACGTCGACATGCGCTGAGTCGTGACGGCCATCGAGCTGCCCGAAAGCGGACCGTCGCCACAGTCTCCAAGGGGTCAACACGAGTCTTTCGGATCGTGCACCGAATAGACTCAGGCAAGCGCCTTGACGCCTTTGCGTTCGATGACATTCAGCAACTTCAGCGAAGGACCGCTCGGGTGTTTCTCGCCAATCTCCCACTTTTGTACCGTTGACACGCTCGTATTAAGGACTGCCGCGAACACCGCCTGACTCATCTGCGTTCGGCTGCGAATGGCCCTGATCTGTTTGGCAGAAAGTTCGCGTATCGGCGCTAGGCAAAGAGCATCCAAATCTCGAAGCGTATGTTTGTCGATCGCACCGATTCGAGCGAGGCCGCGAGCGGTTTCATGCACTTCAGATAGCAGGCGGGATTTCTTCATTGCATATTTCCTTCAGTTCCCCCTCGATCACCGAGTGATCAAGGGCGGTCGTATCCAGCGCAAGCAACGCCGCAGCAATCTTTTGAAGTGCCGCAAGCTCACGGGCGTCAATCGTGGCGCGATCGTTCTTCTCAAAACCAAAAAGGAAAAACCATCGATCTCCACGATTGCTGCCTAGAATGATTCGGGCTCCGCCCCGCTTTCCTCGACCAGGCATCGGAACGCGCTTCTTGTACACGCTGCCGCCAAGATCCGCGTCAATCAGTCCTGCAGCCATCTCTGTTACAGCCATACACAGTGTGGAATCCGGCAGAGACGCTTTACGGCTCCATCGAGCGAATGTTCGCGTCTTGAAGACCCTGCGCACACATTCACTATAGCACTGAGTGCTATATACGGCTACACGGACATACCGACTCGCTGGGCTACAGAGTACCTGGCTGGGATATCGGACAGCGCTATGGGCGTGCAGCTAACTATTTGAATTATTTGGCGCGCCCGGAGAGATTCGAACTCCCGACCCCCTGGTTCGTAGCCAGGTACTCTATCCAACTGAGCTACGGGCGCGCTGACAGAAATTGTCTACTGTATCTTTGCGGATTCCACGTCCCTAGAATGCTCGCAAAATCGCCAACTCGCTGAAAAATAACGAGTTTTATATTCCTTTTAATGGTCCTAGCCCCGGAAGTGCGGGGATGAAATACCCTGCCGCAGCGCGGGCGTGCATCCTACCATAACTGACCCCGACTTCTCGGGCGCTCCTGGGGTGGAGCCGCAAGAACATAAGTCCCCCGAAGGGATGTGTAAGCATGATCGCTATACAGCAAGCAACATCTGACGACCTCGATCGGCTGGTGCCACTCTTTGATGGATACCGGCAGTTCTACCGCCAACCAAGCGATGCGCCCGCGGCTCGAGCGTTTTTGCTCGACCGTTTCAAGCAATCCGAATCCGTCATTTTCATCGCAACACGCGACAACGACGCCGTCGGCTTTACGCAGCTGTATCCAAGCTTTTCATCGATCGCGATGGCACCAATCTATGTGCTCAGTGATCTCTTTGTCGCGCATCACGCCCGCAAGCAGGGAATTGGACGGCAGCTTCTTGAGGCCGCTGCCGATTTTGGTCGCTTCGTCGGGGCGTCCTACCTGATGCTGGAAACTGCCAAATCGAACACTACAGCACAGGCCTTGTACGAAGCTTGTGGATGGTTGAGAGACAACGAATTCTACGTCTATCAAATCACGTTAACGCCAACACGTTAACGCCAACACAGAAAAAACATCGGCCGGCGTCAAAGATAGCCTGGGCAATTTCTGGTGGATCTCAACTTATCACGGCTATTAAAATGACCGGAAACGTTGGCGGGCATGGATCGCATCGCCCCCCAACTGGTGGTGAATTCCAATAATAGGGGAATATCTTATGCTTCTCGTAAGTGTCGGTCGTATGCGAACACCGCTTTGCATCGCAGCTGCCATTCTCGTCACAGGTACTGCCGCCGCAACGCTCACTGGGGCATCCGCCCCTCCGCCGACCGAACGTCTTGATGTAACCGAAACCTTTTTCGGGCAGACCGTCACGGACCGGTATCGCTGGCTTGAAAACTGGCACGAGGCAAAAGTCCAGGTTTGGCTGAAGGCGCAGGACGACTACACGCGCGGCATGTTGGCCCGGATTCCCGGGCGGGATAAGTTCTTGGCACGCGTGAAGGCGTTGGATACCGCAAGCACCAGGGCGCGAAATGCTCAAGTTTGGGGCGGCAAGACGTTCTACCTCAAGGCCGACCCAGGTGCTGACAACGTGAAGCTTTATGTGCGAGACGGGCTCGCCTCGAGCGAAAGACTGCTGGTAGACCCCGAACTCCTGACGAAGAATGGCGTGCACTCCTCGATCGACTACATTCAACCGTCGCTCAACGGGGAGTTGGTCGCTTATGGAATTTCACAGGGCGGATCCGAGAGCAGCGTCATCCATGTGATCGAGACAGCTACCGGGCACATGCGGCCGGACTCGATCGATCGCGCGCGCTTCGGCGCCGTCCAGTGGCTCCCCGGAAACAAATCATTCCTTTATAACCGACTGCAAGAGCTGAAGCCGGGGATGCCCAAAACGGCCTTCGAGCAACGCAGCCGCACCTACGTTCATCAACTTGGAGCTAACCCCGAGCAGGATCGCTTCGTGTTCGGCTACGGCTACTCGCCGGAAGTGCCGATCGCCGACGACGATATAAGTTTTCCCTTTTATTCGGTCGCGTCGCCCTACCTATTCGGAGTCATCGCTCACGGCACGCAAAACGAAATCACCATGTACTACATCCCCCTGGGAGAACTTACATCCTCGCAGCTTAAGTGGCGAAAACTATTCGATGTCGACGCGGCGGTCATTCGGTTCGATGTGCATGGCGACACTATCTATATGGTGACCCACAAGAACAAGCCACATTATGAAATAACGCGCACCAGTCTGAAGGCCGCCGACGTCGATCACGCCGAAGTCGTAGTTCCGGCAAGCGCCGTTGTAATACAGGAAGCCGACGTGGCGCTTGACGGTATATACATCCGCGATCTTGATGGCGGCATCGGGCGCCTGCGACGGCTGTCTTTCGACGGGAAGATTGAGCCGATTGCGCTTGCTGCCGGCCAGTCAGGCGAGGTGCTCTCTGTAACGCCGAGCGAGGCAGGCGCTTTGATCCACTCGGTGTCGTGGACCACCTCCCCGCGCTGGATAGCGTATGACGCCGCACATAAATCCATGAGCGACACGGGCATTCAGCCGCCGCTGCCCGTCGACACGTCCGCGTATGAGGCGCTCGAGGTCAAGGCCAGAAGTGCCGATGGCACCATGGTGCCGCTATCGATCATTCGTGCGAAGGATCTTAAGCTCGATGGCAACCGCCCAACGCATCTTATTGGCTACGGCGCCTACGGCATTTCATACGACGCGTACTTCGATCCGGTGTGGCTGGCATGGTTGGAGCGCGGCGGGGTCATTGCCTTCGCGCACGTTCGCGGCGGCGGCGAGTATGGCGAGGAATGGTATCGCGCGGGCTACAAACTTACGAAGCAGCACACTATTGATGATTTTATTGGCAGCGCCCTATATCTAATCGATCATGGGTATACCAGTCCGCGTCGCCTGTCAGGCGAAGGCACGAGCGCGGGCGGGATCCTGATCGGGGGAGCGATCACGCAGCGCCCGGATCTGTTCGCCGCCGCGCTCATTCGAGTCGGGTGCTCGAATGCGCTGCGTATGGAGTTCACGCCCAACGGACCTCCGAACATCGCAGAATTCGGCTCGGTAACGGACGAGGCGGGATTCAAAGGACTGTACGCGATGGATGCCTACCAGCATGTGGTAGACGGCACGTCATACCCTGGCGTACTGTTAACAGCCGGAATCAATGATCCTCGTGTGGATCCTTCGCAACCGGCAAAAATGGCAGCACGCCTCCAGGCGGCCACATCGAGCGCGAAACCGGTCTTGCTCAGAGTTGACTACGACGCTGGCCATGGCATGGGTTCAACACGTGCACAACGCGATCTCGAATATGCCGATGAAATGTCCTTCCTGCTGTGGCAGGCGGGGGACGCAGAATTTCGACCTGCGCAGCAATAGTGTGCTGCGCAGGCTGATATTGAAAACACCGGTGGAGAATTCCTCGGCGGTGAATCTCAGGTTGGTTGGCTTAGCGTGATACTGACGGGACAGTGATCACTGCCCATGACCAGAGGATGAATTTCGGCGGACTGCACTGAGCCTCGCAATTGCTGCGAGATCAAGACATAATCAATCCGCCATCCGATATTGCGGGCGCGCGCATTAGCGAATGGACTCCACCATGTGTAGTGTCCATTACCCTGCTTGAACAGACGTAACGTATCGACGAAGCCCGCATCAAGAATGTTCTGAAAGCCCTTGCGCTCCTCGTCGGTGAAGCCTTTCTTGCCTCGATTCGATTTCGGATTGGCAAGGTCGAGTTCCGTATGAGCCACATTGAGGTCGCCGCAAAAAATGACCGGCTTGGCTTTTCCGAGCTGACTGCAATAAGTGAGAAATGCCGGGTCCCAGTGTTTGAAGCGTAGCGCCAGCCGGCTCAAATCGTCTTTCGTGTTCGGCGTATACACGGTCACGACATAGAACTTTTTGAACTCCGCCGTCATGACGCGGCCTTCTTCACTGCTATCACGCCGCAGTTCATCCGCAAACTTAAAGCGCTTCGCAAAATCGTCGGGGAAGCCATTGATGACGGCGATCGGCTTTTCTTTGGAGAAAATCGCCGTACCCGAATAGCCTTTCTTTACCGCCGAGTTCCAATATTCGTGATAACCGGGCAGATCGATCTCAATCTGCCCGCGTTCAGCCTTGGTCTCCTGGAGGCACAGAATGTCGGGTTGGTGTGCCTTCAAAAACGGATGAAATTGGTCTTTTCTCAACACGGCACGAATGCCGTTGACATTCCAAGAGTAAATCTTCATTCAATTCTGCTCGCGGGCCAGCCAAGTCGTAAAGCGGAGTCCTCACAGCGCGAAAATACGTAAATGCAGGCGCATCGTAATGCAGCCGACCTGAATGAAAGCTGCTGCCCGAAGCGACCGCTACTTATCTTGTTAATTTTATGAATTACTCCGTCTGGACGCCAGAGTGTCGCCAATGGCGGGACAACAACGCCCATTCCCAAGGCCGCGCATTTCGGACTAGTAGGCGGGAGGTTCGAGAGATAGTTCCGCCGCAGCCGATGTCAATCGCCGGTCGAGAGTCCACAGTGGCAGGTTAGCGAGTCGAGCAGATGCAAGTAAGTGCATGTCGACCCAGCCCAATCCGCGACCATGAAGGCGCAGAAGCGCGATGCGTGAGCTGACGGCGGCGCCGCGGAGGCGTAATCGTGCTGCCCGATAGCCCAACGTGCTGGTCGATACACCCGCTCGGTGCCGCCAAGCGCCGCGAGACGTCGAGCACTTTCGCGCGCAATCAGGGCCTCGAGGCCCGCCCGCACGACGGCCGTTTTCTCGCCAACGCCGCTCAGTTTTCGAGCTTTGTCCGGCAGCGCATCATCGATGATCAGGGTGGTTCGCATGTGTAAAAATATGGCTGGTTGATGCATACAAGTCAATTCGCCCGCCGCCCACGGTGGTGCCAGCGAACGCGGAAGCGCGCTTGATTTAGCGGCTCTTAATTCGGGTGCTCGGGTCTTAGACCGCCTTCGTCAGAGTCTCACGCGACCTCCAGGCTCCATGGCGCTATGCTCGTCGCACAGGCGGGCCGCCACTTGTGGATGGATGCCTCTTCGCCACCTGGATCCTGGAGTAGTTCTCATGACAGAAATTCCCTACCGTTCCGTACTGATCGTCGGGGCCGGCACTGGCATTAGTGCCTCGTTGGCGCGCGCTCTATCTGCCGCGGGCCTCAGAGTCGGACTTGCGGCGCGCAACGTCAAAAAGCTTGCGCAGCTCGCGGGAGAAGCCAAAGCCCAGACCTTTGCGGTGGATGCCTCGGATCCCGCTGCCGTTGCGCGCATGTTCGAGGACGCCGATCTGCAACTCGGGGAAATAGATGTTGTGGTCTACAACGCGAGCACGCGCTTGCGGGGCCCGATCGCAGAACTCAATCCCGAAGACGTCAGGCAGGCGCTGGAAGTCTCTGCTTTTGGAGGCTTTCTCGTTACTCAACAGGCGGCGCGCCGCATGACTCCCCGCGGCCAGGGCGCAATCCTGCTGACAGGGGCATCCGCCAGCGTGAAGGGTTTTGCGCTCTCTGCGGCCTTCGCAATGGGCAAGTTCGCCCTGCGAGGCCTCGCACAAAGTGCGGCGCGCGAGCTGGGACCGAAGGGAATCCACGTCGCCCATTTCGTGATCGATGGCGGGGTGCGCAGCGCGATGCGCCCGGATTCTGGCGATAGCATGCTCGATCCGGACGGGATCGCTCAGACCTATATTGATATTCTGCGGCAACCACGCAACGCCTGGTCCTTTGAGGTTGAGCTTCGACCCTGGAAAGAAACGTTCTGAGGCGACTCGCGAGTTGGCCGGGGATCCTGCGTTTGGGTCGCGACAAGTTGGCGTACCGAAGGCTGGACAACCCTCGGACGATCAGTTTTCTATGCCATGGAGTAACAGCAACGCTGCCTGGCACCGGATCGCTGTGCCGCACTGTTCCGCAAGCGACCTTGCTAAGCGCATGCCATATCCGTGAGGATGCCGTCACTCATCGCTTTTGGCGTGCGCCGAAATTCCCTATGCCACTTCGATCTGTTCCGCCGTGGGCGCTTGCGGTCCTGGCGATTATTTATGCTGGCCACACACACGCAGACGAGAAGCCGCTGTGGGAGGCCGGGCTCGGAATCGGAACCGTCGCGTTCCCGGACTACCGGGGTTCCGACCAAACACGGGTTTATCCCGTCCCGGTTCCTTACTTCATTTATCGCGGTGACTTCCTCAAGGCCGATCGCAATGGTCTGCGTGGCGAGTTCTTCAACAGTGACTTCGTTGAGTTGAATATCAGCGTCAACGCCACGGTTCCGGTCGACAGCAGCGAGGACCACGCCCGCCGCGGCATGCCAAATCTGCGGCCGACGGTGGAAATCGGGCCGTCCCTAGATTTTCATCTCTGGCACTCAAACGACCAACATCTGAAACTTGGCGCCGTGTTACCCCTGCGAGTCCCGATCACGGTCGACAGTTCGCCTCAGTTCATAGGCTGGAATTTCTCCCCGCGTTTGAATCTGGACGTGCAGGACATCGCAGGCCACGCCGGCTGGAATTTCGGGATTGGGGCTGGGCCACTTTTGGCAGCCCGCAAATATGACGACTATTTTTATTCCGTCGCTCCGCAGTACGCTACGGCCGACCGTCCCGTGTATTCTGCGAGAGGCGGCTACGCCGGAACGGAGTTCATTTCGGCCTTGACGAAACGATTTCCAAAATATTGGGTGGGCGCGTATATCCGCTACGACACGCTGCAGGGAGCCGCGTTCGATGATAGCCCGCTCGTCAAACAGAAATACTATGTCTCGGGCGGCTTCGGTATCGCCTGGATGATCGGTGTATCTAAACGTACCGTCGAAGCGAACGACTGAAGAACGTCGTAAGGATTCGATATGCACCGTGCAGGGTGTCGGCGACGTCCCTGAACGTACTATCGACCCTCCACAGCCTCTTTTAGTCTCATAAGCGCATCATCCCATTGCCGTTCAATCAGCTGCAGCGAGCGCCGTGCTTCTTCGAGCTGCGCGCGCTCGCACTCCCATAGCCGCTCGCGCCCGGCTTTGACGTCGCGCACCAGCCCCGCATCCGAAAGCACGCGCAAATGCTTCGCAATAGCCTGCCGGGTAAGATTCGTTCCGGATGTCACTTGGGCAATCGACATCGCACCACCGGCGCACAGCGCGCCGACAATATGCAGGCGCGTCGCATCCCCAAGCGCAGCGAAAATCGGCACAGCCTTGCGCAGCGCCGCGACGTCCCTCGGCAGTGCTCTCTTTGAAGTCGACCTACGGCGCGGCGACATGCTTTTTGATATTGCTCATCTGTTCGTCCCAGCCCTCACTGTTGAGTCGGAAAGCCTCCAATCGGCGCGCGGGCGGAACCTTGTCGAAGCCCGACTCGACGACTCTCAACAGAGTACCGTTCTGCACCTCTTGCAGCTCGAATACGACCAGGGTCGTTGGTTCCCTCGAGTAATCCACATTCGGCTCGATCGCGGCCGGATGCCAGCGCCATGATAGCAAGCTTTCGGGTTCCACGCGCTCGATGAGTATTTCCAAGACCACATGTTCGTAGCCAGGGTAGGAAACATTACCCTGCACCCGCTCACCTGCGATAAAGCGCTTTCCCTTCAGGGCCACGCCAAACCAGGAGCCGAATTCCTCAGCGTTAGTGAGAGCGCGCCACACGCGCGACCTTGGCGCATTCAGCAGGATTTTTCGTTCGATGCGATCCGTCGTCGAATTCATATGCAACCTTTGGGCTGCATCCTACCCTTATTATAGTTGAATGCAACTTTAAGGTTGCGTATCTTGCGGAACGCTAACCGAGCCGCGATTTGCTAGTAAGCTGCGCGATTTCCGATCGACCCGTGGACCGCCTGCCATCGACCACGAAGCGCGCTGCGGATCTCCCGGGATCACTCGGGTGTCGACGTACTAATGCGCGAAAAAAGCTCGAACCCTCAGCTATTAGGTATTTTCCAATTGCGCGCGAACCCATTCCTGAAACTGCAGGACCAGATACTCCTCAGGCATCAATACACCCTGCTGATGGGGCGCGGCATGCAGGCCCAGCTGGTTGAGCTCGCACACCTGCGCATCCTCCGTCATGACGCGGTTGGCAAAGTCGACGGCGTTACGCAAATCGAAGTCCGAGTCAGCGAGCGTTTGCGGGGCGAAAAGATATTCCACGCACATCTCCGTTTGCTCAGGACCCAAGGGCCGCAGACGTACAATGCGCACATAGTCTGGATGACCGACGAAGAATACGGACGGCAGGCTCGTGACGTACACGTGCCCCGCTTGGCGATCATCTTCGGTCAGGCCGGGCAAAGGCGCCCCGATCCCCTGCCCGTTCATGGACCAGGTCGTGGCGCCGGGACGCAGTCCGCCTTTGTACTTAGGATCTTTGCTATCGGCGTGCTGCATCCACTGAGGATCGTCGCGCTCTTCCAGCAAGCCGCGGCCGAAAATGGGCACGAGCTGCGCGAGCTGCACATGTACGCCGGGACAGTGCAGGCACTCGTTATAGTTCTCCCAGAATATCTTCCAGTTGCACTGCATCGTCTTCACGAAGACATGCCCGATCCGCAGGTCTCCCAATGACCAGTTGCGCAGGCGATCAAGAGGCTGATCGAAGTTCTTCTCCAACGGCGGCGCATCATCACTCAGGGCAACGAATATGCACCCGTTCCACTCCTGGACGGAGATTCCGTAGAGTGAATAATCTCCCACGTCGAATCCTTGCGCGTGCGCCTTGGATGACGTACGCAACAGTTCTCCCTGCAGGTCGTAAACCCACGCGTGGTAAGGACAAATAATGGCGGGTGATCGAAGCTGCCCCCGAGCCTCCCGGCACAACGCGGCTCCTCTATGGCGGCAGGTGTTGTAAAAGCCTTGCAGCTGGCCAGCATCGTCGCGCAGCAGCAAGATCCGCTGATCGCCTATTTCAAAGGTGCGGAATGAACGCGGCGCCTGCAGTTCCTCCGACCGTCCGACGTATATCCAGTTTCGAAACCAGATGCGGCGCAACTCGCGCTCATAGTGAGCGCGGTCGAAATAATAGTGCGCCGGTAGAGCCAGCCGCTGTTCGGTTAGACCGTTGTAGCCGGCTTCACGTTGCCCGGGTACATTCTCTACTTCCATCGCCTTCCCCCAATTCGACTCAAGTAAAGGCCATCACTTGCCGCGCGGCATTCGCCTGCGGATCTCTTCAGTCGTCAGATCCTCTTTGTGCGTAGCGATCTGCCAAGTATTGCCCCAGGAATCCCGGACCATTGCGCGGCGGTCACCGTACGCCATGTCCGCCGGCTCCTCAAGCGCTGTTGCTCCTGCAGCAATCGCGCGCCGATAGGTGGCATCGGCGTCCGCGGTATATACGTAGAGAAACCCCGGAATCGCCTCGCGCTCGCCATCACCGCTCACCATCAGCACGGAATCACCGATCCGGATCTCGGCGGGCAAACCCTCACGATATTCGCCCTGCGCATGAAAGACCATTTTGATAAATCTCACGAGATTTTCCGGATCCGCTGCGACAATCCGTGGTGTCACGGTATGCCGGCCGTTCGGCTGGAAACTAACCATCTTCTGCTTTTTCCGCGGGGAGTCGACTTGCAATAATCGCATTCGTGCCGTAGGGCCGCAACGGCTCAATAATAATGATTGGCTGCGTTGCGTACGCTCGATCGCCGGCGGATACCTAGCTGGCGATGTGCTCGAGTTGTAGCTGTGTGGCCGATGGTGCGCACGCAGCAGGGCAAAGAACGGTCACACTGCCGTATTGTGCACTTGGCGCCGCTCACGCCCGGACCGTGGCATGCTGCCTGCTGCGATATCAAGAGCCTGTTGAAAGCTGCCCGCCTGCGCGCCGAAACCGACGCGGAAGTGTGCCGCGGCCTCAAAACAATCGCCGGGGGCGACAAGCACACCGTTACTGGCGAGCACCTCACACATCGGCCGGGAATCTCGATCGTCCAACCGCCAAGGAAAGGCGACGGTTCCTCCGCAGGGGCGCACCCAACCGAGCGTGCTGCGTTGGGTGTTCATGAACTCATCGAGCCTCGACAAGTTAGTGCGTGCGACTTCCTCCAAGCGCGCGAGAATCGTGCGTCGATGCGTGAGCGCATGGACTGCGATTGCCTCGGTGATCGGAGAACCCGAAACCGTGAAGTAACTGCGCAGGTTAATGAGTTGCTCGCGCCGGCGTGCATCCCGGTCGATGAGCCAACCGATACGCAGGCCGCTCAACGACAGCGCCTTGGAAAGGTCTCCGACGACGATGGTATTTAACATGCTCGCAGTCGACGCCACGGCGTCGCCGAAATATAGCGGGTGATACACCTCATCCACGATCAGCGGGATGCCGCGCTCGGCAAGCAACGCGGACAGCCGCGCTACTTCCGCCGGCGGCATGACGCTTCCAGTCGGATTGTGCGGCGAATTAACGAGCACGAGACGCGTCGCCCTGTCGACCGCCGCCATCACCAGATCCGCGGTTTGCGCAAATCCTCGTGTGCGATCGAGCTCGTAGGCAGTGACTCCTAGCCCCCACGCGCGCGCCATGGCCGCAAATCCCGGAAAACCCGGATGCGGCAGGACGATCGAAGCCCCGGGCTCAGCCGCGAGACAGTACAGTGCGGAGAGCGCCTCCGATGCGCCTGTCGTTACGAGGACCCACTCCGGATCGACATCATGAAATTCCGCGATGCCCTGCCGCAGTTGTCTGACGCCTTCGGGTGGAGCGTACAAGAGTTTGAGATCCTTGAGTGCCGAACCGAGCTCGCCGTCCCCGAGAGCGAGGAGTTCCCCAAGGGTCCAGGCGGGGCCGGTGCTCGATGCCAGGTTGTAACGTATCGGGGGTGAGGCGAACTCATGCGCCGCCAGCCATTGATCCAAAAGAAACGGTGGAAGTTGCATAGCAATAGTCCCCAGTCAATTGAGCAACGCAGCCTCGAAAGGCCTCTAGGTTGCGAACAGCTGTGCGATATTTTTGAACGCTTTGAATTCGAGCGCATTTCCCGACGGATCCAGGAAAAATAGCGTCGCTTGCTCTCCCGGCTGTCCCTCGAATCGAATATAGGGCTCGACAACAAACTGTATTTTGTGTTCCTTGAGCCGTCGCGCGAGCACCGTCCAGTCGCCCATTTCAAGCACTACGCCGCAGTGCGGTACCGGCACGCTATGGGCATCGACGGAATTGTGGTGCGCGAAGATCTTTCCCTGCGGTCCAAGGGAGGAATTGAGATGGCATACCAACTGATGGCCGTAAAGATCGAAATCGACCCACTGCACATCACTGCGACCTTCGGAACAACCAAGGATTGTCTTATAGAAATGTCGCGCCTCACTGATATCTCGCACCTGTAATGCAATGTGAAATGGCGTCAGTCGCATCTCTTTTTCTCCGCGTTTGGCACTGCTCGCTTACAAGAGCGCTGCCGCAGTTACTGACCCTATTATTCTGCCCCCGCGACGCGCAACGATCAGACGCGCCGAGCCCATCGCGAGGGATAATACCTGTAACGCAACTGTTTGGAGCGGCTGGTGGGGTTGGTGGATTTTGCCGTGCACAGCCGATGAGCCGAAGCCCTGGCAATCGTTCCTGAGCTAAATTTCGGACGTCGCAGCAAAATGCTCGCGTTACATCTGCCCGTATTGGCCCAACTCACAATCCAACGTACGCTAGCGTACAGACGCACAACGTCCGCGGCATAACAATCGACCGGGCCGGCCGGCGGGGAATACGCGCTACGGCCTAGTTTTGCATCCCTCCCCGCCGGAGGGCCATCTCTTCGTGCGCGCAGCCTGAACCCGTTGGCGACGGCGATCGCAGAACTGATTCCGCATCGATCAAGGGACACGCCATGCTTAAGTCTTTCGCCGTGAAATGGTCCGCCGCGCTGCTGATCCTGGGGGCTGCCGCGGGAGCGCTCGCAGAGGACAATCCAATGGCCGTGCAGCAACAGTTATTCGACGCCCTCGCTCGAGGCGACGTGGGGAGTGCGCTCGCCTTGTTTACCGAGGATTCGGTGATCGATGCGGAAAGTGGCTTCTGTGCGAAGGCGCCGTGCGTGGGAAAGGCCGCCATTCAAAAGGATCTCGAGCGATATGTGGCGGATAAGAGCCGTCGCGTCACGCCGATCAACACGTACGCATCCGGCAACGTCCTCGTCACGCGCTTTGAAGCACGCAGTGCCACCATTCAGAAGGCCGGAGTCGAGCGCATTATCCTCTGGGGCATTCGCGAGATGCGCGGGGGCAAGATCGCCTCTACCCGCTGCTGTCTGCCGGAGCGAACCGATCCTCAGACAGCGCGCTTTCTGGAATGGGATTATGCACATCCCGCGGCTCAATAAAGCGTCCCCGCAGCTGCCGCAAGTTAGGGATACACGATAAAGGAGATCCGTGATGGGTAAATGTGCCCTTGCACTTTTGATCCTCAGTTGCGTGCTGAGTGGATGTGTTGGCTTTGTCGGATACGGCGGCGGAGGGGGCGGCCGTTACTATCATCATCACGATTGGCGTTAGAAAGAGGTCTTGCAGTCGGAGCGTAAAACTTCCCTCAGATTAAGCCGCGCCTTGAGCTGCAACAAGGTCGCTCTGGGCGTCCTCGGCGTATTCACAATTCTTAACCTCCGAGTTTGACGCAAGTCGCCGTTTAACGCGGCAATGCTGATACAGTCTGCCGAGATCATGCGAAGGACCGCGCTATGACACGGTTCGCTACGCATGCCCATCACAAAACCCTACCGCGACTTCAACGCGTATCTCGTGGCGCACCAACGCGCGTATGCCTGGGCCGATAAGGCTATTCAATTCCGCAGCGCGGGCAAATTCTGGCAAGCAAGGGCGGCCGTGGAAAGAGTAGCCCATTGGTTGCGCTACGTCGCGCTCCCAGCACCAAAGACACGTGTCGCACGCCAACGATGCGTTAGGAAGAAGATTAAATAATTCGCTGCAAAACGCCGATCATGAGACGCCTGCCGCACAATGTGGCAGAACGCGAAAGCGGCGCAGACATCAAATCGCTGCCTCGTCTAGGCGATCGCGCCGCATAAGACCGATTTTTTCTTGTCGTATCGTGGGCTAGAGCCTTTCCGGTCGTTCAACTATGTTCGCCCAGAAGCGGCGAAGATTGGATTGAGGCGCGAAGGATTCATGGCCATGAAACAGGCGACGCAATTGAGACAAAGTTTGGAAGCGGGTTACGCGCCGACCACAGCGCTAATTCCCGCCAGCCTCCGAATCTGTCGCTGATTTTTAACTGGCGCCGCGTCAGTGCAGCGCAATTCGCCGAAAACCAAAGGAACATAATGGCGGAGAGAGAGGGATTCGAACCCTCGAAGGGCTTTTGACCCTTACACCCTTAGCAGGGGTGCGCCTTCGACCACTCGGCCATCTCTCCGTTCGGCTGAAATCGACGCGTTATCAGGCAGTTGCGCGTCGATCGCGCCGCCCTGCGCTTGTCAGCGTGGTCATGATACTTAAGGGCATCGTCGAACGTAAGGCCGCGACGTCAGGCAGCGCACGGCAGAGCCTTTCAGACGGAGACGAACTCGGCTGGCGCCTCGGGCTCGCTATCGTTGTCGCCGGTTCCTTCCTGTTCGCGCTTGATGCGCTCGTAGATTTCCTCACGATGCACTGCGACTGTCTTCGGCGCATTGATGCCGATACGCACCTGATTGCCTTTCACGCCCAGAACTGTAACGGTTACATCGTTACCGATCATCACTGTCTCACCCACCCGCCTAGTCAGAATCAGCATTTTTTATCCTTTCGTCGACTCGCAGCGCTGTGGTTCGAATCCAGCCGTAAAAGTCTGATCGTGAATCTACGTTTTTTTCTCCCGGGACACAAATCAGGAATCCTGATGCGCTCCCGGGCGGACAACGTACATGAAAGGTCGATGGAAATCGATTCCTGCGTCATTTCACTGCTCGAACACGTTATGCCAGCTTATTGCGCACGAACTCCGGCACCTGCGCCAGAGCTGCGTCGAGTGCCTCGGGATTGTTGCCGCCAGCCTGGGCAAAGTCGGCGCGTCCGCCGCCTCGACCACCAACCGTGCGCGCAAGTGCAGCGACGAGTTCGCCCGCTGGTATGCGCGCGCTCTGATCGGCGGTGACACCGGCGATGAGCAGCACCTTTGTTGGATTTTCGACGGCGCCGAGCACTACGACCGCTGATTTGAGCTGATTTTTCAGTTGATCCACGACGTGCCGCAACGCTGCGGCGTCCGCGCCGTCGACTCTCGTCGCGACTACTTTTACGCCGCCGATATCGACGGCGCTTGCAGCAAGATCGGTGCCAGGGCCGGAAGCGAGCCGGTCTTTCAGCGTGCGGATCTCACGCTCCATGGTGCGTACGCGCTCCACGGCGTCGCGCACTTTGTCGCGCAGATCGTCGCGCGAGCCGCGCACCAGTGCGCCGACGGTGCGTAGAATCTCATCATTTTCCTCCACATACGCGAGTGCCGCCTCGCCCGTTAGAGCTTCGATGCGACGCACGCCGGCGGCGACTCCGCCTTCGCTCACGATCTTGAAGAAGCCTATGTCGCCGGCGCGCTCGACGTGTGTCCCGCCGCAAAGCTCCAGAGAAAAATCCCCGATGCGCAGCACCCGTACATCCCTGTCATATTTCTCCCCGAAGAGCGCCATGGCGCCGCCAGCGACTGCTTGCTCGTAATCCATCACATTCGTCTCGGCCGCCGCGTTGCGCCGGATCTCGGCATTCACGCGGCGCTCGATCGCGCGAAGCTCCTCGGGCTTCAACGCTTGGTGATGCGAGAAATCGAAGCGCAGGCGGTCTGGTGCAACGAGCGATCCTTTCTGCTGCACGTGAGTGCCGAGAA
>Ga0302325_10010196_pt1 | contig 20398 bp, 19 predicted proteins | sample Palsa_T0_2_FD_201948 | JGI IMG/M metagenome (GOLD analysis project Ga0302325, IMG submission 201948) | Peat permafrost microbial communities from Stordalen Mire near Abisko, Sweden - Palsa_T0_2 | ecosystem: Environmental > Terrestrial > Soil > Palsa > Peat permafrost | place: Sweden: Abisko...
AACCCGCCGACGAGGCGGTGCATAAAACCTGCTTCGCCTGCCACGTACCTGCCAAAGCTAACGACTTTGTCTTTACTCATTACTCGCCCTCACCCTGATACAAGAATTGATCGGGTCGCTTCAATTCAGTCCTCAATTCCTGGACTACCCCAACACGTAAGGAAGCCGCCATGAAGCCATCGACAACGACTGCACAGATACGGCTCAATCGTGTCTCATCGAACTTCTGGCGGATCCCATTCTAAAACCCGCCGCTGAACCTGATGGGCCCTGAATTTGGCTGCTTGGCGCGACACCGGTCGCGCAGGCAACGGAGATCGCTAGGACATACTCGCAAAGACGCTCTACGTGTTCCGAAGCTAGTGTTGAGGAGTTAACCATGTCACGACCCCACCAGCCCGACGAAGGCGTGTTTCGCGCAATCCGCACGGAGGATCTCGAGTGGAAGCCTTTTGCTGCGTTTCCGCCGGCTGCGCGGCTGGCAGTCTTGGTCGGTGACCCGACTCGCCGGGGACCGTACGTGATCCGCGTGCGCTTGCCTGAGGGTACGCGAATGATGCCTCACAAGCACCCGGAGGATCGCATCTATACCGTGATGTCGGGCGTCTTCTACATTGGTTTGGGCGAAGAGTTCGATGAGAGTGGGCTCACGGCTTACGGCGCGGGAAGTGTCATTGTTCTTCCGGGCGATCAACCTCATTTCCACTGGGCGAAATCCGGTGAATACGTCACGCAAGTCACCGCGATCGGCCCTCTGGGACTCGCCTACGTTCGTTCCGTTGACGATCCGCGTCTGCAAGCGCATACGTTTGGGGCCGCCGCGGAGGCCGCCAAGGGTATGGACAACGACCGGCCTGCATCCGTGGTATAGAGAGCGAACTTACCTCAAGCCGTGAGGTTACGACGCAGAACGAATCAACCGCGCTGACAATTGGCGGCGGCCCGCGTACCGTGAGAACCCACCGGGGTGCGCGCGCTAAAATGCGCGGTCGTGCGATATGAGGCCCACGCCAGTGTTGGAGATGAGGAGCGCTCGACCGATGCGCTCGACGCAACCGCTGCGGCCGATTATCACGCGCAACCAAGACGTCCCTCATTGTTCGAGCAAAGCTGTGGCTATGCTGACCGTGTGCGCTGTTCCTCAAGCGATTCCCAACGCGCGAACCTCTCCAGTAGTAGCTCTTCGAGTTCCGCGAGCCGTTTGCGGTCGCCTCGCAGCCGCTCGCCTCCCAGTCGGTGATAATCCGGTTCGCTCATGCGCGCGGTGAGTTCGGTTTGTTCGCGCTCCAGCGACTCGATCTCCTCGGGCAGGGCCGCCAGCTCGCGCTCCTCCTTATAGCTCAGGCGCGTGCGGGTCTTGACGGGAGTTTCACCCGCAGGCCGCGCGGGCTTCTGACCAGCCTCATTTGTGCGGCGCACCGGCATCGGTGGCCGCTGCCGCAGGTAGTCGCTGTAACCGCCGGCGTACTCGCGCCATACCCCATTGCCCTGGGCGGCCAACGTTTGGGTGACGACATTTTCGAGAAAACGCCGGTCGTGACTCACCAGCAGCAGCGTCCCCTCGTAGTCCTGCAGCCGCTCCTCCAGTAGCTCCAGGGATTCGATGTCGAGATCGTTGGTCGGCTCATCCAATATGAGGAGGTTTGCAGGTTGCGCGAACAGGCGCGCGAGCAGCAGACGGTTTCTCTCTCCGCCGGAGAGCATGCTGATCGGTGACTTCACGCGCTGCGCCGGGAACAAGAATTCCCCCAGATAGCTCACGATGTGCTTGCGTTCGCTGCCGAGCTGCACCCAGTCCGAGCCTGGACTGATGGCATCGGCGAGGGTCACGCTTGGATCGAGTTGGGTTCGCAGCTGATCGAAGTAGGCGATGTTTAAGCGGGTCCCGAGGCGTACCGTGCCGGCGTCCGGCGCAAGTTCGCCGAGAATGAGACGGATCAGGGTCGACTTTCCTGCGCCGTTCGGGCCGATGAGGCCGATGCGATCGCTACGCATGATCCGCATCGAGAGACCTTCGATAAGCGGTCGGGCTGCGAAGCGTTTGCTCACCCCATCGAACTCGGCCACAAGATCGCCTGAGCGCTCACCGGGATTGGGAGCGAAGCGAATGTTTCCGAGCCGGTCGCGTCGCGTCGCGCGCTCGATGCGCAATTGCTCGAGACGGCGCACGCGTCCTTCGTTGCGCGTTCGGCGGGCCTCGACACCTTTGCGTATCCAGACCTCTTCCTGCTGCCAGAACTTCTCGAAACGGCGCCGCGCGGTGTCCTCTGCTGCGAGCTCCTGGTCCTTGCGCTGCTCATAGGCTGCGAAGCTGCCGGGGTAGGAGCGCAGTATGCCTCGGTCCAGTTCGATGATGCGGGTGGTGACCCGATCGAGGAAGGCGCGATCGTGGGTGATGACAATGGCAGCAGGCACCTTGAGCAGCAGCTCCTCCAGTCGTTCGATGGCTTCAATATCGAGATGATTGGTCGGCTCATCGAGCAGCAGCAGATCGGGCTGTAGAGCGAGCGCCAGGGCAAGCGCAGCGCGCTTGCGCTCTCCGCCCGAGCAGCTCGCCGGTGAAGTGACGCCGGTAAGACCGAAACGGTGCAGGAATTCCTCGAGGCGCGACTCCAGGCGCCAGTGCTCGCGCTCATCGGCTGGCGTCCCGTCACTCCGGAGCGCGCATGCCTTGGCTCGCAGCAGCAGACTGTCTTGCAGAGTTTCACCCGAGGGGAGCTGCGGTTCTTGTTCGACGAGCGCAAGGCGCAAGCCCTCGCGTCGCTGCAGCTGCCCGTCATCGAGCGGATTCTTGCCTGCGAGCACACCCAGCAGTGTCGACTTACCGGTGCCGTTGCGGCCGATCAGCCCGAGTCGCTCGCCGGCCTGTACGGTGAGTTGCGCGTCATCAAGGAGCGGCCGCTCGCCGAAGGCGATATGCGCGTTGAGAAGTGTGATCAGGGACATAGGCGCATTGTCCGGATTGGACGTGCGATCGGCATAGCTACTAAGCTCGCGCGTTCCTGGTAGGCAGACCGCCGATCAGCCGTCGGCCGGCAGTCCCGAGTCTTGATCGAGATTCCGGACGGAGTGGGAACAGCGGATTTCCCGTAAGCAGCCGTTGACACTCTGCGCATGATCTACCTCCAAGGCCGGCGGATTGAGTGCAGACAGGCGACTGGCGGAATGTTTTGTGACGACTAGCCGACGGCCAAACACTCACCTGGCTTTAGCATGCAACTGGACGGTACGGACCTCAATGCGCGACGGCGTGTCGTTTCGGGCGACGGACGACTCTAACCGTCCCGCTGCTTCCACCCCCGCAAAAGAAATGATCTTTGCCATCGGATTCGAGCCCCGAGACTCCAGTGCCAGGCGGCATTTCGATCTGCTCGAGCACTTTCCCCGTCGCAGGATCAACTTGTCTTACGTCGCTTTCATCGCCCTCCCACGTGCCATGCCAAAGCTCTCCGTCGGTCCACGTGACTCCGGTGACAAAGCGATTTGACTCGATGGTGCGAAGAATCGTCCCCGTTTCGGCATCGATTTGGTGAATTTTCCGCCCGCGATGGTGCCCCACCCACAAAGTGCCTTCAGCCCACGCGAGCCCAGTATCCCCGCCAGCGCCTGGCGCCGGAATCGTGCTCAGTACACGGCCGGTTGAAGGGTCAATCTTTTGGATGCGGTTCTCGGCGATCTGATACAAGTGCTTCCCGTCAAATGCCGTACCGGCGTGAGCCGGCACGTCGATAGAGCGAACATGCTTGCCAGATTTCGGGTCGATGGCCATCAATTTGTCGCCCGTGGCGAACCACACCTGTTGACCGTCGTAGGTAACTCCGTTCACGCGATCGCCCCCAGGGAACGGGCCGAATTCACTGACGATATTGGCTGGTGATTTCTTCATGGAATCGACTTTAATCGCTCGGTAGGGAAACTGGGAGTAACAACGTCGTCGTGATTCCGGGCAACGGTGGCGCAGTCCAGCGGCGAGCCGGTCCACGGCCAAATGGCTGGACTTTGCCTGCCTCCGCCAACGAGTCCAATCCGCGCTGTATGGTGCGCTGACTGGCTCCGAGGGCGAGGCCAAGAGCCGAACTGGACCATGATTCGCCGTCTGAGAGTAGCGCCAGCAGCGCCGCGTTGTCCCCTTCAACGGTTGCGCCAGCACGACGACACCCGTCTGACGCCGCGTCATCAATGCAAATCCGTCTTCCGTCGCATTGATGCTGGCTACCGACCGCAGTGCCCTGCGAAGACGGCCTATTTCGACGCGCAGCCTCGCCCGATAGGACTCGTCGGCCCTTCTGCCACGAAAGGCCCGTGCCACCAGCACACTCCTGGACACATCGCCGGGCCACGCCTCTGCAAGCGCTCGAACGAGTGCAAAAAGTACCGGGCGGCTCGAAAGCGAAACTACCGCGTTCGCGTAACGCACGATGTGCCGACACGCATCCACGATGACCGCCTCCGAGCCGAGAAGACTCTCCACCTCCGCCAGCGCGAGCGGCCGCTCCAATCCCCGCGAAATTAACCGAGCGGCGGGGGCCTTCAGCCCCGATGCTGCTGCCTCGATCTCCGCCACCAACGCGCTGATCCCCCCTTCTTGCGCTGCCTTTTTGGCCCGTGCGAGCGCCTCTTCGGCTACCGCCGCACGAACACGTCGGATTGCGATCCCGGCCGCTGTCAGTTCATATGCAGCTCGCAACACTGGGGTAAAGGGCGAGGGATCAAGGCGACCCATTAGTCGCTCCGCTTCATCCAGTTTGCCGACCAATACGAGTCGACGCACCTGAAGAAGCCGCGCATGTGCCGAGTTCAAGTAGTCCTGGCGGGCTTCTAACACCTCTCGGGCGGTTTCAAGGTTCCTGGCAGGCCAACCTAGGTCGCGTGACACAAGCGCGATCTCGGCCAATGCGACTGTGCATCTTGCGCGGGCAACGGCCTCTTTAGCGCTGAAGGCCTGCGCGGCGCGCTGAAGCAGAGTCTTCGCCCGCTCGAAATCGCCGAGTTGCGCCATTGCGATACCTCGAAGGGCCAAAGCCGGGGCATCGTTTCGGAGGGCAACACGTTTCAGTGCCCCTAATACGTCACCTTGCGCAAGGGCGCGCCCTGCTGCCGTAATCAGTGAGTCCATCTGAAGCCCGCCACACTTGCTACTCCCACGGTTTCGCAGTGCTTCCTATTCTAGTCCACGAAAGCCGACCCGCTCGTTGGGACACTCACTCTACGCACGGCCGCCCGCACAGTTGAATTCGAAGGAGTGACAGCAGCACGTTTTTGTAAGGCGATGTTCTCGGAGGCGGCCCCTCGAATCACGCCACACTTGTCACTCTCATCCCTCGATGCCCAGGGCCTAATCTGTACCCATTCAGTCAGAGCAGTACGCCAGGAACTTTGGCAAGTAAGGACTTGTTGGGAGAACAATGAACGCCGTGACTCAGGTTTTCTTGCGGTTGCATCGGAGGATGCCGTTCATCCCGGGTAGAGTCGATACTTGGGTTTCGCGAATGGCAGGGTACCTTCGTGATCTCGGGCCTTACGCCGCTATAGAACTTCTCCTCCCGGGAGGTTCGCTGATCGTTGTGCTGTTGTGGCTCTACCGGCGCCGCGGAAGCGCCTGCCCGCCATTGGGTCGCGTTAGGTACATGCGCAACGTCGTTCGGCGAGAGTTGCAGGCGACACCATGAAGACAGTGCCAGGATCGAACATCCACTCTGCCATCTTCATCGGCCGATGGAGCCCAACAATCCTGTTTTCGCTGAACGAGAGGTCACATCGACATGGTGAGTTGCGCCGCCACCTCGGAGGCGTGTCCCAGCGGATGCTTACGCGAACTCTACGGAGTCTGGAATCCACAGGATTGATCGCAAGGCACATCACGAGATCGAAGGCCATTGCCGTTGAGTATTCTTTGACTCATCTGGGCAGGACAATCATCTCTCCACTGAAAGGTATGTGCCGCTGGGCAAAACGGTACCAGAAAGTGGTGAGTGCTGAGGTGTACCTGCCACACACACCCGACGGCGCTTGATGTGGTCGAGGTACACACATGTTCCTAATTGCGCTGTACGTGCACGGACTGGCAAGCTCGGCCGCTGGCGACAAACGGGACTGTTTTTGTTGGCCACAGGAGCGACGATCATGACACCCGGCAATCTCTACTTGCCTAAATTGGTGTCGCGGCGCGACGGACTTGCCGTCCTGTGCGCGTCGGACTGGTTGTCACTCGCGGCCGCCCCAACCTTTGCATTCATGGCGGCGCTTACGGGCATTCTTGCGATTGGCACGCATGAAATGCTGTGCTCTGCCGCATCACATATGTCGGCGCTGAGTGGAATGGTCCCGATGTACGTACTGATGAGCGTGTTCCATTTCACGCCTTGGTTGAAGCTCATTTCCCGTTGGCAGAACGGCCCCCGCGCGGCCGGTCTTACTCATCAGGGCGCAGTCATTGGCAGTGCAGAAGCGGATAGCAACAGGAGAGACTTATGGATAGCACCAAAGCAAGAGACAGGCAGCACGACAAATTACCTTCCGGAATGAACCCGCCTGCGGTCGTGTCGCCCCAGGCGTGGGAGGCTGCGCGCCAGCAGATGCTCGTGAAGGAAAAGGCACTAACGCAGGCCCGTGACGCCTTGGCTGCCGAACGCCGGCGGATGCCGTGGATGGCCCTCGAGAAGGCGTACGAATTCGAGGGGCCCCGGGGCAAGGTTAACCTCCTCGACCTGTTCGAGGGTCGCAGGCAGTTGATCGTCTATCGCGCCTTCTTCGAGCCCGGGGTGTTCGGCTGGCCCGAGCACGCCTGCCGCGGCTGCTCCCTGGGCGCCGATCAGGTCGCCCACCTGGCCCATCTGAACACCCGCGACACGACTCTCGCGTATGCCTCACGCGCACCACAGAAGGACATCGAGCGTCTGAAGGCGCGAATGGGTTGGAAGATGCCGTGGTACACCATCACAGACAGTTTCGACACTGACTTCGGTGTGAACGAGTGGCACGGCCACAATGCATTCATCCGCGTCGGCGACAAGGTATTCCGCACATACTTCATCAACAGCCGAGGCGACGAGGCGATGGGGAGCACCTGGAGCTACCTCGATATGACGGCGCTCGGCCGGCAGGAGGTTTGGGAGGACTCGCCAGAGGGTTACCCCCAGACCCCGCCGTACAAGTGGTGGAACTGGCACGACAACTACGACGCCGAGGCCACGCCCGATCCGAAGTGGGTCGAGGTATCCGACGCTGGAGAAGCTACCTTCCGAGAATCCGCAGAGGATTCGAAACCTGTGTAGCAGGGAGATAGCGATGGAAGACAGCATCGCAGATGGACTTGGAGCGCCCAAAATAGTGGATCGGAGCACCGTTCAGACGCGGCTGGACGCATTGCGGTTGCGCTAGGAGGCTCTTACAAAAGCAGGCGACGCCATTGCGGCCGCCCAGCGACGGCTCCCCATGGTTGAGGTGGATGGCGCTACCGAGGACACGATCTATGCAGCGAAGAGAGTTCATTGCTGCGGCGACGGGGTTGTCGCTGGGCGCAAGCCGCCCGCCTTCGGCAAACAGCGTGGCCGCCGTGCCACCGAAGCCGGTCAAGCCCGCAACTCGCAGCGAGGCAACCGCGATCATCGCTAATGCGCGCAAGATCACGACGCCAAACGGTGTCGAACGGCTGGAGGCCTTGCGGATCGGTGGGATCGATCAATGGGTCTCGGTCCGCGGCGCGGATCGTAGGAACCCAGTGCTGCTGCATATTCACGGCGGACCTGGCTACATCTCGATTCCGATGAGCTGGTGGTTCAGCCGCGGCTGGGAGGAGTACTTTACCGTGGTCCAATGGGACCAGCGGGCAACAGGCAAGACTTATCTGCTCACCGATCCGGCCACCGTCGTGCCCAGCCTGACGAACGAGCGGATGATCAACGATGCCGAAGAGATGGCTGCCTGGGCGCGCAAGACCTTCGGCAAGGACAAAATATTCGTTAGCGGCCACTCCTGGGGTAGCTATTTGGGTCTGGAGTTGGCCCGGCGACAGCCGGACTGGCTGCATGCCTATATCGGCGTGGGCCAGATGACCGACATGCCGGAGAGCGAACGTCGCGGCTGGCGCTACGCGATGGACGCGGCGCGCCGGGAGGGCAATGCTCAGGCAATCCGCGATCTAGAGTCCATCGCTCCTTACGCTCCTGCCGGCCGGCTGATTCCGTTGAAGGACATCTACACTCAGCGCCGATGGGTGGAGTTCTACGGCGGCACGATGGCGTACCGGCACGGCAACGACGCCGAGGGCGACCTGGGGAACCTGTCACCGGACTACACCGATGCCGAAATTCCGCGTATTTGGGAGGGCAATGCTTTCGCCGAGCGCTACCTGCTTTCCGAGGCCCTGAGCTTGGACCTGAGCCAGGTCCGAACCCTCGGCTGCCCGCTGATCGTCTTTGCCGGCCGCCACGACATGAACGTTAACTCCGAGCTCGCTTCTGACTGGTTCACGGCGGTGGCGGCGCCCTCAAAGCACTTTGTCTGGTTCGAGCACTCGGCCCACCTGCCGATGACCGAAGAGCGCGGCAAGTATCTGCTATCCCTCGTTCTGTACGCTCGGCCGCTCGCAAAAGAGGGGGCGGATAACGGTTCTACTTGAAGTTAAAGCGCTACCTCGGGCGGCGCCGGTCAGGCGGTGCCTCTGCGCACGACAGCGCGGGCTCCAATTGCGGCAACCGTCGGAGTGCCTGCCTGGCCAGCACTTCAAATCAAAGTGTTAGTCAACAATGACACGGACGCAGGGTGTCCAATATTTATCGGACAGTCCCTCCTGGCGTCATCGTCCTCGAATCCAGGCGACCGCCCGCAGTCAGGCAGGAAGGCGTCATTCGACCCCGCCGCGCTGAAGTGCTCAGAAGGCGCTCTTGACGACTCCGCCGTCGACTCGTAGCGCCGTGCCGGTCGTGCCGGAGGAGAGCGGGCTTGCCACGTAGACCACCAGTGCGGCTACCTCCTCGGGGCGCTCGAAGCGCTTGATGAGCGAGGTGGGCCGGCGCGTCTTGAAGAACTCCTGCTCGAGCGCCTCGGGTGAGCTGCCCAGGCGCTGCGCCATCTGCTTGGAACGCGGGTCGGCGGGATCGCGCGTGGGCCCGGGCAGCACGCTGTTCACGGTCACGCCCGTTCCGGCGAGGCTCTCGGCGAGACCGCGAGCGACGGCGATCTCGGCTGCTTTCGTCATGCCGTAATGAATGCTCTCCACCGGGATCTGCAGCGCGCTCTCGCTGGAGATGAAGATGATGCGTCCCCAGTTGCGTTGACGCATGCCGGGGAGGTAGGCGCGCGACAGGCGCACGCCCGACATCACATTCAGATTGAACGTGTCAAGCCAGTCCTGATCGGTGCTCTGCTCGAATGGCTTGGCGTCGAAGTCGCTCACGTTGTTCACCAGAACGTCGACGCTCGCAAAGGTGCGCGTGAGGCGAGCGATATCCTCGGGCTTGCTCATGTCGCCAATGAACGTGAGCGGCTCGTGCCCGGTGCTCGCCTTGAGCGAGGCCACGGAGCGCTGCACGTCCTCGGGGCTGCGGGCGTTGATGATGACCTGCGCGCCCTCGCGCAGCAGTCCCTGTGCGATGGCATAGCCGATATTCGATGTACTGCCTGTGACGAGCGCCGTCTTGCCCTGCAGCTGCAGATCGAGAGCCGAGGCGCTCGAGATGAGCAACAGACCGGCGGCGAGCGCGGCGCCCGCAGTCGCGTGAAGTTTCATGGGGACCTCCGGAGTTTTGCGGATACGATCGGAAGCGGCAGTGTAAGCGAGAACGCCGGCTGACCTGGGTGTTGAACCGCCCCCTCAGTCCGTTGACGTGTCATAGTGGGTAATGCCGGAACTATCCATAGAGGCGTCAGTGCGAGGCAACGAAGGCGAGGAAGAATTCCTCAACGCCGAGCATTTGGTCGAACTCCAAAGTGGTGAGCTCAAGAAAGAGCTGCGCCTTGGCGATCTGGTTTTATCGCAGGTTCTCTACATCATGGCGTTCGCCTGGCTGGCGCCAGCAGCAAGGCTGGGCTCCAGTCATGTCATAGCCTGGAGTCCGGCCGTACTGCTGTTTTACATCCCCTCCGGAATCGTCGTGCTCCACCTCAACCGCGAGATGCCACTCGAAGGTGGTCTGTATCAATGGGTGAAGCTGCGCTTCGGCGCCGCGCCAGGGTTTCTAGTGGCTTTGAATCTGTTAGCGACCGCCGTGTTGATCCTGGCCAGCGAGCCAGCGGCGGTATCCAATAATCTATCCTATATGGCTGGAGCGGGAGGCTCCTGGATTATCGAGAACCGGGTCTACACGATGTTGCTGGGGGCCGTGCTGATCGGAGGACTAACGCTGGTCACGTCGCGGGGGCTGGTTCTCGGAAGATGGTTCCACAACGTAGGAGGATCGGTTCTAGCGATTCTCTTTGTCGGTATGCTCCTTTTCGCACTTCCGAGGTGGATCGGAATCGGGCCACCCATTGCAAGTGCACCGGCAGCGCTCGCCATCCCGGCAATGTCGCTGCTCAATTTGAACCTGATCGCGAAGATGGGGTTCGGCGCCTTCTGCGGACTGGACGGCGCATCGATTTTCTCGGGAGAGTGTCGCGACCCGGATTCGGACCGTACGGTGCGTCGTTCAATTTGGGTTGCTGGACCCCTCATAGCACTGATCTACACTGTCGGAACCGCCTGCGTTTTAACGTTTACAGTTCCGGGGCAAATCGATATGACGTCACCTCAGACGCAGGCGCTGAGCATGGGCGCTCGAGGCGTCGGCGTCGGCGAGCTCGTAATCCCGCTGGTCAGTGCCTTGGCGATCTGTACAACCATCGGCCTGGCCAGCCTCTATTTCAACGTCGCAAGCCGCCTGCCAATGGTGGCGGGCTGGGATCACCTGCTACCCGCGTGGTTCAGCCGTCTTCATCCCCGCTTTAAAACCCCGGTGGGATCAATTGTCTTCATTGGCGTCGTCGCTTTATGCCTGACAATCCTCGCCAATCTCGGGGTTGGCGGACAAGAGGCGTTCCAGACCTCTCTCAGCGCGGCCATTGTCTGCTGGGCACTGACTTACGTCGTGATGTTCTCGATCCCGCTCTTCGCCAAGGGCGAGAAGCCTCATTGGGGCATACGAGTCGCGGCGACATCGGGCCTGGCAATGACGGTTCTGTTCATTGCGTTGTCGATCTTTCCGATCGTGGCTGTGAAGAGCAGCGCGTCCTATGCGGCTAAAGTGAGCGGCATTGTCATTGCCATCAACGTGGCGGGCGCACTGTATTACTGGCGCGCGCAGAAACGGAAAGGCCCACTTCCACTCGGCTAACGTTCGCGCAAGCGGCCATTCGCGACGGGCAGCTTTGTGCAGTCGACGGCCGCTGACCGGCCAAAGGCCGTGCTTGGCGTGGGGCGGAATTTGGTGCAACCTCGCGAAGATTCAGTCCATTTGAGAGAGAACCAACAGAAGTCCAGAGTTCTGATTGGCGGGGTACTTTCAGCATGAGATACCGGGTTGTGATTTCCCTGCTGCTTGGTGCGAGCGTGACCGTCGCGGCCACTGCCCAAAGCCTGCCGCCGCAGGACTGGCCCATGTTTGGCGGCAATGTGGAAAGTACCAGCGCCAACCCGAGGCCCACCGGCATCACGGCTGCCAACGTCGCCCAACTCGCGCACCGGCAGATAAAGCTGGCTGGCACCGTGGATGCCAGCGCCATTTACCTGCAGGGCGTCACAGTCCACGGCACCCCCCACAATGCCATCTTCGTCACCACGACCTACGGCAAAACGCTAGCACTCGATGCCGATAGCGGCGTCGTTTTGTGGGAATACACGCCGCCTAGCTACCAGGCGCTGGCGGGCACGCGCCAGATCACCAACTCCACCCCAGTTGCCGATCCCGATCGGCAATCCATCTATGCAGCCTCGCCCGACGGCTACATCCAAAAGCTGGCCGTCAGCGATGGCCGGCCTGTCTGGCACACCTCCATCACCAAGCTGCCGCAGCGAGAGAAGATGGCTTCGCCCCTGAAGTTCTTTCATGGCCACGTGATTGCCGTTACGGCGGGCTACATCGGCGACCGGTCGCCCTATCAGGGCCACGTCGCCATTCTCGACGGCCAATCCGGCAATGTTTTGCAAGTGTGGAACTCGCTGTGCAGCAACCGCGCCGGGCTGCTTGAGCCTGACTCCTGCCCGCAAACAAAATCGGCGATCTGGGGGCGTGCGGGCGCTGTGATCGATCCCGGCAACGGGCACATCTTCATCGCTACCGGCAATGGCGGGTGGAACGGCACGACCGACTGGGGCGACTCGCTCATCGAGATTGATGCGAGTGCCACGAAAATGGTGGGCAACTACACCCCGGCCGATACCGAAGAACTGAATGCGCGCGATCTCGACCTGGGCTCGACCTCGCCCGTGCTGCTGGGCGGCGACTTGATCGCCCAAGGCGGCAAGGATGGCAAGATCCGCCTGCTCAGCCGCAAGGCCATCGCCGCCGACGGTCCCAACAAGGACCACGAATTGCAAACCGTTTCCACTCCCAGCGGCACCGATCTGTTCACCCAGCCGACGGTATGGGAACACGACGGCCAGACCTGGATATTCGCCGCCGACAACGGCGGCACCGCCGCTTGGGAGCTGGAAAATGCCAAGCTCCAGGAAAAATGGAAAAACGGCACCGGCGGCACCAGTCCGTTCGAGGCCGGCGGCCTGCTGTTCGTCTACGCGCGCGAGGGCGGACTGAATGTCTATGAAGCAGCTTCGGGCAAACATATCGCCACGCTGCCGTGCGGGTCCGGCCATTGGAACAGCCCCATCGTGTTGCAGGGCGAAATCATCCTCCCGGAAGGTAACGCCAACGATCACGCCACGAGCGGTGTGCTAGATATTTGGAGCCTGCCCAGCGGACACTAGCTGCGGCCCAAGAAAACGCCCGCACCATCTTCGGGTCAGATCTATGCTTCGGCTTCGGCTCGCGCGCAACCAAGGCGAGGCGCCAGCGGTCGTTGCGGATCACGATGTCAATGTGATCAGGTAAAGCGACTGCCGTAAAGCTGTCTTTGCCTGAGGAGTGACATCGAGAGCTGGCGACGCTGGAGGGTGATATGAGAGCTCAAGAGATACGTGCGGCACTGGATCGGCATTGGACTGCATCCGATGCCAGCGATTTCGAAACGGAGCACGATATCTATCTCGAGGATGCGGTACTGGAATATCCCCAGTCAGGCGAGCGAATCCGCGGTCGGCGCAACATACAGATCACGCGCACCAATCAGCCGAGCAAAAAGCGCTTCGCAGTGCGGCGGGTCATTGGCAGCGGTGATCTTTGGATCACCGAGTATATTCTGACCTATGACGGGAAGCCTTCCTACACCGTGAGCATCATGGAGTTCAACGGCGTCAAGGTTGCACGCGAAACGCAGTACTTTGCGGCGCCGTTCGAGGCCAGCACGTGGCGCGCTCAGTGGGTCGAACGGATGAGCGAAGGGGAAGTCCGAATGCCCCGTAAATGACAACCGGATTGCATCGGCAAGTGAACCTGAAGCTCGCGGTGATTGTTCGGGAGGGTGCGTCGCGCTGGTGGCTCTCCTGCGGCACGCGGGCGTGAGCACCTTATCGTTCTTCGAGAAGGGCCGTCCGTTTGCGCAGCTATGAACGACAGCTGTTGAGATATCTTAAGGACCGTAGTAGGTCCGACCCGACCCCGGTAGTAGAGTCGTCGCCGCGACATTCGGCCAAGAGCAGCGACTCGCCGGTCCGGCCCGACCGAGGCGCTGCACCTCGGTCCGCCGGGCGCTCTCGCATGCCTACCGCGGTCAATCGACGATCGCGATTCTGCAGTCGCTCGACTCGCGGCTCCACGGACGTTCGCACTTGGCGATGACTCCATTGATCGCTTGCGTTCCGAAATGAGTGCTGGCACGCGACCCCATCGCGAACGTCAACGTGAAGTTTGAGAACCGGACGAATGCCTGGGCACCCGTGACGCTCGGGCTCTGGGTCCCACCGAGGATACAGAGCGTCACCTGCGACGGGTTGCCAAACGGCGGGGTGCCCCCGTTTCCAGTGACGTATGCGGTCCCGGTGACTACGAAGCCGTCGGAGACCGGGGGCTTAAATATCGGACACCGCGTCTTCCAGTTGATCGGGTCCGTCGGGTCGTTATGGATCACGCCGTCGGTCACGGTGATGTGGTGTGTATGAGGACCGAGCTTTGTCGGATCGTGGGTCGGGTCCGTATTCGCGAAGTCGGCCTGCTCCATCGTCATCTCCGCCGAGAAAGTCGCGGTGCCTTTCTCCTCGCTTAGGTGCAGTGACCACCTGCCATGCATCTCGTACGGACCGCCGGCCACGGCCGGGGGGGCGGGCGTGTAGTCATTGAGCAGGCCGCTGAAGCTCGCCGGTAGCTGGGACTGGTCTGCAGCCTGCGCGCGAGGCAGTCCGGCGACACCAATGGCCAACACTGCCAGCACCATCAATGACACGATCGCCCTGTCACGCGCTGTCCATCTCAAGCCTTTGCTTTTCATGGGAAATCTCCAAGTTCGTTGATCTGCACCTAGGGGTTGCGAGCGCTTACGCCATTTGGTGGTGCGGCGAGGTTTTGTGCCCCGCGCGCCAGCCAACGTCGTACGCGTCGCCGCAGCGAAGAGGTATGCGATAGAGGTCTTGTGCCGTCAAAGGGCGAAGGACTGAATGCCGCGCTGTGCGGCCGAATGCCGCGCTTTACCTTGCTCGCAGCCTGCCGGCTTACAATGAGGCGAGGGCGGACCCGTTGCGCTCTGGATGTCCTCCAACGCGCAAACCAGCAGATATGAAACCGTGCGGGCGCAGTAAAGATCGGCCTCGATTCGAAGCGGATGGACTCCCATGAATGACACTCGCACCGATGGTGCGCGCCCGCAGCTGCAGAGCGGGCAGAGGGGCCGGCTCGACTCCTGGAAGAAGATCGCGGCGCACTTCAATCGTGACGTGACAACGGTGCAGCGCTGGGAGCGTCGCGAGAGCATGCCGGTTCATCGGCACGTCCATGACAAGCAGGGTTCGGTGTACGCGTTCCGTTCGGAGCTCGATGCATGGTGGGAAAGTCGGCGCGGCAAGCTCCCGGACTCGCGCGATAGCACGCCTGAGCCCTTTTTGAGTCCGCCGACCGAGCTCTCGGCGTCCCTATCGCCGAAGGTGGCACCAGAGCCCGAGACAGCGGCCGCCCCCCACGTGCAAGCGACCCGCTTCGTGCGCCTGATCAAGCGCCCATTGGTCCTGGGCGCAACCATCGTGGCTGTGCTGCTGCTCGTCTACGCAGTCCTCAGGCTCGGCGAACCGGCGAGAGAGATGTGGCGAAATCCGCTCGCCAATGCCACGTTCACGCGTCTCACAGATTGGCCGGGAACCGAGCAGGCGGCCGAGATATCACGGGACGGCCGATGGGCATCCTTCCTCGCAGACCACGACGGGCACATGGATGCGTGGCTGACCCAGATCGGGAGCGGGAGCTACCGTAATCTGACCCCTGGCGACCACATAGAGCTCGTCAATCCCTCGATCCGCACACTCGGCTTCTCTGCCGACGGCTCACTCGTGACCGTTTGGACGCGCAGCTCCGATGGGTCTCACCCCGAAGATATCAAGCTGATGGCCGCCCCGACCGCAGGGGGTGAGCTGCGTGAATTTCTCCGTGGCGTCGCAGAAGTCGCATGGTCTCACGACGGCAGGCAGATCGTGTATCACACGACCGCGCCTGGCGATCCGCTCTTCGTGCGGGACGCACGAGGTGTCACACACCGGATCTATGTCGCGCCGTCGGGCGTGCATTGTCACTTTCCGCTGTGGTCCAAGGACGACGCATACGTCTATTTTGCACGCGGCATACCGCCTGACGACTGGGATATCTGGCGCATTCACGCCTCGGGAGCGGGGCTGGAGCGCATCACCTTCCACGACTCGCGGGTGAGTCACCCGGTGCTGCTCGATGGGCACACGCTCGTCTATCTCGCCAGCGACCCACAAGGATCAGGCCCCTGGCTGTACGCTTTGAATGTCGAGCAGCGTGTGCCCCATCGCATCAGCTTCGGGCTCGAGCGCTACACCTCGCTTGCGGCAAGCGCCGGCGGAACGCGCCTCGTAGCAACCGTCGAGGAGTCTAATTCCAGCATCTGGAGCGCGCCGCTCAGCCCCGATCCCGTCGCAAGCGGCGGTCAGCCCGCGACTCAGCCCGTCTCGCTGGTCTCGGCGACGGGGCTCTCGCCCCGCACGGGGCTTAACTACATCCTTTACGTCTCAGCGCGTGCCGGCCGCCAGGGTATCTGGAGCGCGGGAGACGGCCAGAGCCGCGAGCTGTGGAGCGACGCCCATTCAATCATCGTGGGTGCCCCCGCCGTTACACGGGACGGCCGGTACATTGCCTTCACGGTTGCCGATGGCGAGCGGACGATCCTGTACACGATGGACAGCGACGGAAGAGAGGTCCGAGTCCTGACACGGTCTCTTGATCTGCGCGGCAATCCGGCCTGGGCACCCGACGGGCGTTCGATCGTATCCGCCGTGCTCCGCGATGGTGAGCCGCGTCTGATGAACATCTTTTTGGATAACAGCCCGCCGAGTCCACTGGTGTCCGAGTACTCGATCGATCCTGTGTGGTCCCCCGACGGCCAATTCCTGATCTATTCGGGTGCCGATGTGGGGACGACGTTTCCCCTTCGGGCCGTGGCGCGGGACGGCAGGCCATACCCTATCCCGGCGCTGTTCCTAAACCGCGGAGCCCGCCGTGTAGCCTTTCGTCCCGACGCCCGCACGATAGTGCTGCTCCGGGGCGACGGGGGCCACAAGAACTTCTGGCTCGTGGACCTTCGCACGGGAGCGGAACGGCAGATCACCGAGCTTGCCCCAGACATCGCCATCAGCGACTTCGACCTATCGCGCGACGGTAGCGCAGTCCTGTTCGACCGTATTCAGGAGAGCTCGCGGATTGCGCTCATCGAGCGCGGCGACTAGCCACCTCCAGGCAAGTCCGCTGGAAGAAATCGGCGTAATCTCATTCTGAGATGTTCGCAGGTGAAGTTCAGCTGGTCCGGGGCAACGCCACTGCGCATTGCGGGTTTCGCTGAACATAGAGAACTGCAACTGCTCACTGCTCGGGGCATTCCGACAGGCCGAGTCCGGCGCAACTCCGGTCATTCTGGGTGGCGGTCTGACTTCCCCGAAGCGGGCCGCTCGCCGCGCGAAACGCCCGGCCCCGGTTGCCAACTTGCGGGGCATCCGCGACCAGTCACCCATCAATCAGGAAGGCCCTTCGGGGAACGCCGGTTGTAATCGATTTTCTAAGGAGATGGATCGCGCGGGTGCAACTTGCGAAGAAGGGCATTGAAGTGCCGATCCAAGTAGCAAGGGAAGCGTACAAGGTCTTACCCGACGCTTGCACCGCGCCAGATTATGAATTTTCCTTCGCTGACGTCGCCATAACCGCGCTCTTCAGGGGCAAAATCTACCCTTGTCTCAAAGAATCGCTTGAACACGGGCCAAACGTCAATGCAGTCCGAGAAGCTAGGGTACATGTAGACGACGTAAACCTCGCGCTGCTCGGTGGCAATCGCCGCCTCCAATGCTGCAATGACCTTTGATAAAATCTCTTCACTAAAGGGATTATAAAGATAGACAACAATATTTCCCGATGGGATTTGAAAGGCGCAGGCGTCGCCCTCCTTGATCGCTATCTCGGTTCTGTTTGGGAATCGAGTCTTGATGAGCTGTGCGTTCTTTCTGGCAATTTTGGCAAGCGTTGGTGACAGTTCGACGCCAACGATATCTCGAAAGTGGAACTCAGAGGCGACGATGAGAGCTCGGCCCTTACCACAACCCATGTCGATGAACGTGAAACTCTGTTGCGAAGGCAGTGCGGCTATTGCTGAGCGGACCATACTCGGTTGTGACCCCCAGTAGTGCGAGCCCCAATAGGGGCCGTTGCTAGGGGCATGCTCGCTGCGGGGCAGCTCGTTCGCGGACGCGAAACCGCTAGTATCAGTTCCATACTTGCGGTCGAACGGGTGACGCGACTCATAACCAAACCCCTGATACAAAGACCGAAAAATTGGCGCATCGCGAAGTGCGTCTCGTACGACATTGGCATGAACAATCGCCCGAATAACCGGAAGGTGGCTAGTCGCGATGCCGAATACACGCAAAGCACTCCGGGTCTTCTTCACAAGCGACATGACGGCTCCGCGAACAAAGGTGCAACCCTTTCTCTTTTCAGGTCCAGTTGGACGGAGAACAATTCAGAATTATGGCATCAAGTACAGGTGTGCGCACAGATCGCCACGCAGCTGAGTTCCCGATTCGATTCATCAAGCACCGTCTCCAAGCACTAATCCAGGCCAGCGGCAGGGGCCCGTCTCGCGTGACTGTAGCCTGACCCGCCTGCCATTCGCGAAAGCAGGCCCGATGCCGGCTTTGGGTCCACTCATCAAGGATTCGGATGATCTTGGAAGATACTCGCCTTTATCCGTTCCCGTTACGACGGTGACCCGGCCTACAAATACGGCACTCCAGCTTCGCAACAGCAGTGTGGCGTGCCGCGCCTCAGTTGCCGCATCTCGCTCTCTCCGAACGCTACAAATGCAATCCAGGTGCCTGTTCCGGAAATCGCCTGGAAACGACGCTCTAGGAGATTGTGTCCGTCTTATACGTTAACCACAGCGGCGCACGACACCGCGCCACTCAAGGAGACTCTCATGGTCACACTCGAAGATGCTCGCAGGGTCATCGCCGCGGCGGAAAGGAAAGCGAAGGAATTGGGCCGGCCAATGAATATCGCGGTGGCGGATGGCGGCGGTAATCTTGTCGCCCATGTCCGCATGGATGAGGCATGGATCGGCAGCATCGATATCTCGATCAAGAAGGCATTCACGGCGCGTGCCTTCAACATCAGCACCAAAGAACTCGCGAAGCATTCTCAGTCGGGCGATGAGTTCTTCGGCATCGATGCCTCCAACGAGGGACGCGTCATGATCTTCGCAGGTGGAATCCCGCTTACTCGTGACGACAAGGTCGTCGGCGCCATCGGTGTGAGCGGCGGTTCGGGTGAGCAGGACCAGGCTGTCGCGGAAGCTGGTGCGAAGGCATTCAACTAAGTCACATTCAACTAAGTCACGAGGAGCAGCGAAAGTGGCAAACAATCGCGGAGTTGTTTACGTCGGGTCCGGCAAGGTGGAGGTGCACAGCATCGAGTTTCCGAAGCTGGCCGATCCGCGCGGCAAGCGCTGCGAGCACGGCGTCATTCTGAAAGTCGTCAGCACCAACATTTGCGGAAGCGATCAGCACATGGTGCGTGGACGCACGACCGCGCAGCCGGGTCTTGTGCTTGGACACGAGATCACCGGCGAGGTCATCGAGGCCGGGCGCGACGTCGAGTTCATCGGTGTCGGGGATCTGGTCTCGGTTCCGTTCAATGTCGCTTGCGGCCGCTGCCGGACGTGCAAGGAACGGGCGACGGGAGTGTGTCTGAATGTGAATCCCGAACGCGCCGGCGGCGCATACGGCTACGTCGACATGGGCGGTTGGATCGGCGGGCAGGCCGAATACGTCATGGTGCCCTACGCCGACTTCAATCTCTTGCGGTTCCCGGACAAGGATCAGGCGATGGAGAAGATCCGCGATCTCACCTGCCTCACCGACATTTTGCCGACCGGCTACCACGGCTGCGTCTCGGCGGGCGTCACGACCGGCTCCACGGTACTCATTGCGGGCGCCGGCCCCGTCGGGTTGGCCGCGGCGGCTTCTGCGCTGCTGTTGGGCGCCGCGGTGGTCGTCGTTATGGACTTCAACAAGGAGCGCCTTGCGCAAGCGCGCTCATTCGGCTGCGAGACGCTCAACCTTTCAGAAGGCGGCACAGTAGCCGAACAAATCGAGCAGATCCTGGGTGTCCGAGAGGTAGACTGCGCCGTGGACTGCGTCGGCTTCGAAGCCAAGGGCCACGGCGGCGCGGAGCAGCCCGCGATCGTGCTCAATCAGCTTATGGAAGTGACGCGCGCTGCCGGAGCCATTGGCATTCCCGGTTTGTATGTGACCGACGATCCGGGCGCCAAGAACGACGCTGCGCGCAGCGGAACTCTCGGTCTGCGGTTCGGTCTCGGTTGGGCCAAATCCCACTCGTTTCTGACCGGCCAAACACCAGTCATGAAGTACCATCGCGGGCTGATGATGACGATTCTTCACGATCGAATTCGCATCGCGAAGGCGGTCAACGCCACGGTGATCCCTTTGGATCAGGCACCGCAGGGTTACGCCGATTTCGACCGAGGCCGCCAGAAAATTCGTCATTGATCCGCACGGGTTGCTCGGGTCGAGGTCCTGAGCGTGCTTGCTGCAGCTGCCCGATGTTTTCCTTTGGGATTCCATGGTGACGGCGACGTGAGC
>Ga0302325_10010197_pt1 | contig 20397 bp, 16 predicted proteins | sample Palsa_T0_2_FD_201948 | JGI IMG/M metagenome (GOLD analysis project Ga0302325, IMG submission 201948) | Peat permafrost microbial communities from Stordalen Mire near Abisko, Sweden - Palsa_T0_2 | ecosystem: Environmental > Terrestrial > Soil > Palsa > Peat permafrost | place: Sweden: Abisko...
GATCTTGTTTATCGATCGTCATTCCAAACGTTCCCTGGAAGTCCTTCTGCGCCTCCTGCGAGGGAAAGGCGGACCGGACGCATTCTCCTCCTGCGTGCAGCAGGCGACCAGGAGGAGTTTCTGGGGCGAGGGTTAAAAGCGGATGGCAGCGGCTAAGGAGCTCCTTGGCCATCCTGAGCCAGCCCCCGCCTCGATGCGTTGGCTGGTCGGGAACAGGCGGGGTGATGCGCAATCCTTAGCACATCGGTCCTGAGGCTACGCAAGATGGCCGGTCGGCCGCCTGACGCTCCAAGGCCGTTTTCCTCCTGCGTGCCTGCTGCATGCAGGAGGCCCCAACGGTCGGGTACGGATCGCTTGCACAAACTTGCCATCGCCCGCGCACCAAATCGTTCCGTCGCCCGCTTGTGATATTGACCTTACAAAAGAACCGTCTGTCTCCGCGGGTTGGAACTGTATTAACCCGGGGGCCAAGAACTTAACGCCTGAAATGTCGGCTACCCAGAGGTTTCCCTGGCGATCTACAAAAGGCCTTTGGACCTGATTCGGCCGATGCTCCCAGTCAAGTCCGACTCCGCGCCAACGCCCGCTTTCGAGGCGCGCCAAGCCACCCACTGTTGCCACCCAAATTGTTCCATCCGGCGTCAGGGCAAAACCTTTCACGGTGTTATTAGGAAGCCCCTCCGCAATGGATACGCCGGGTGCGGGAGCGTAGTTGGTCAGGCGTCCATTCTTTAGCAGACTTACACCTCCGAATTCGTAACCGATCCAAAGTCCGTCATCCGATGTGGCGAACAGGGCCGAGACTCCTCCTTCTGTGAAAGTGCCGCTGTCTAGTTTGTACCGGTCAAAGGTCAGGCCGTCAAATCGGAACAGCCCGTCGCTGGTCCCGACCCACAGATATCCGTCCGGCGTTTGAGCGAGCGCCATGACCGATCCGCTCAATCCATCTTTCGATGTCCAGGAAGTGTGGTGGAATTGCCGGAGCGGCTGATGGGGATCGAGTGCGGACAAGCGAGCGCAAAAAATCGTGAAGAATAGGCAAATGCAGAGCGCTCGCGAACGGCGCACGCCTCCGCGTTCCTGGATTTGTTCGGGCCTGGCCATTGAGACCGCGTCGGAACCCGAGTCCGGGGGATACCGATTGAGTCCGCCTCCTACTAAAGTATATGCGGCGCCCCCTTCTTTCGGGGGGCGCAGGATTATGGGAGAACCGGTACGCTGGCTATAATGCAACGACTGTTTTCGATGTTCCCTGCCGGCGCCCCAGGCTTTGCTTTGCTTCTGTTGCGCCTGTGCGTTGCGGGCACGTTGTTCTGGATTGGAATCGCGCACTACACTCTGTGGCCGTCGTGGTTCACTGCGGCCGCAATCGTGCTGGCCGCCGGGTTGTGTCTTGGCCTGCTAACCCCTTATTGTGCTTGCCTGTGCTGCCTCATCGAGCTCCGCGCAGCCATTCTTCCCGGGCCCGAAGGCGAATTCTCGTCCGTGCTCCCAATCGTGAATGCCATTGTTGTCGCCATGATCGGCCCAGGGGCGTATTCCCTGGATTCGCATCTATTTGGAAGGCAACTCTTGACGCTGCCGTACCGGAACACGCGAAGATCGCTCTGAGTCAGACGCTCTCGCCACTTTAGTTTTGGCGCCCCGAAAGTCGACCATCTCCACCCCGGACCCGCATCCTAGGTATACAAATTGAGCGCTCGCAGGCGCTACCAATTCGGGTATCGGCAATTTGAGGCTTCAGACAAACTAGATCAGGGATTTGATTTCGACTGGCTTCAGATTCCAGATCAGGAGGTTTTTCACATGCAGTTTGCCGCGACAAGCACTCACGTTGTTTCGTTTTCGAACTTGAGGCGGGCAAAGGATTTCCCGTTTCGCGCCGCATTGCCGGTCAATGCGACCGACTCTCACGGAGGCGAGGCTATCTACATTGTCGATGACGACATGCGCGTCCGGGAGGCCCTCTCGGAGTTGCTCACTTCCCGCGGCAGACGCGTGACGACTTTTGGGACCGCAACGGAATACCTGGCTTACAGGCGCAGGGACGAGGCCGCCTGCCTGATTCTGGACATGCGCCTGCCCGACATGAGCGGCCTGGATCTGCAGCGGCGCCTGGCGACCGAAAACTGTCCCCCCATTATCTTTATCAGCGGCGGGGTAGACATTCCAGGAACAGTACGGGCTATGAAGGCCGGGGCCATCGAATTCCTGACCAAACCCATCAGTCCACTGGCGCTGGACGCGGCAATCGACGTGGCCTTCGCCAAGGACCGAAAGGATCGGCAGCAACGAATGGAAATGGCGACGTTACAATCACGCTTCAATACGCTCACTCCTCGTGAGCGGGAAGTCCTTCCGCTGATTGCCGAAGGCCTCCTCAACAAACAGGCGGCCGCCGTTTTAGGAATCAGCGAGGTCACGCTCCAAGTCCATCGCTGTCAGGTGATGCGGAAGATGGCGGCAAGGTCGTTCGCCGAACTGGTCAGAATGGCCGAACGGCTCGGAATACCATCCGCGCCGGAGTGTCATGCGCCAACCATGGCAGCCCCGTATCAAGCATCCCAGGGAACGCAATGAACCAAAGTGGCAGTTGGGTTTGGGACGTTCAGCGCGTGGCGCCCGTCTATTGGTCGGCAGAGATGTACCGGATCCACGGGCGAGATTGTCGCATGGGGCCCCCTTCCACCGATGAATACCGCACACTGTTTGAGTCGGACATTTGGGCTAGCTGGCTCGCAGCGATTCATGAAGCGGTTCTATACAAGACGGAGCTTACCTTTGATTGCTGTGTTCTGCGGTCCAACGGTCTTGTCAGACAACTAAGAACGGTGGGACGTCCCATCACAGGCGCGAGGGACACGGTAACAGAGATCATTGGCTCGACGACGGAAATAGGCGACCAGGCGATTGTTTTCGGGCAAGGCGCCACGCGGCCGGATCCGTTTCGACAGGTGATCGACTTGATACCAGCTCTAACTTGGACATGCCAACCGGAAGGCCGTGCGGATTTCTTCAACCGCGGATGGCTGGAATATACGGGCTTTTCGGAGCAGGAGGCGTTCGGTTGGGGCTGGGCGGCCGCCTTCCATCCCGACGACATAAGCGAGGTTCTGGCTTACTGGCAAACCCTGGTCGAATCACGGAAACCGGGCGAGATCGAGGCACGTCTGCGCCGCGCCGACGGAGACTACCGCTGGTTCCTCTTTCGGGCTAAGCCATTGCTGGACACCTGCGGACGTGTTGTGAAATGGTACGGCACGAACACCGATATCGAAGATCGAAAGCGGGCTGAGGAAGCGCTGCGCGAAAGCGAAAACAACCTGCGTTTGATTTTTGACACAATCCCGGCTCTGGTCTGCACCATGACTGCGAGAGGAGTGTTAGAAAGGGTCAACCGGCAGATCCTTGATTACTTCGGCAAGACACTTGAAGAACTCAGAGAGTGGGCATTCATCGGTGCAGTCCATGAGCAAGACCTTGATGCAGTGGTTGCCAGGTGGCGCCACTCCGTAGAGACAGAGCAGCCGTACGATATTGAACACCGAATTCGCCGCGCCGACGGCGTTTTTCAATGGTTTCATGTCCGCGGTCATCCGTTGCGAGATACGGATGGGCGCGTTGTCCGTTGGTATATTTTGCTGACCAATGTGGAAGACCGAAAGCGAGCGGAGGAAGTGGTGCGCGCTAGTGAGGCCTACCTGCGACTCATCATCGACACCATTCCGGCGTTGGTTTGGCGGGCCGATCCGCTTGGTGAGCGCGACTATTTGAACGCGCGTGGCGTGAACTATACGGGTAAGAACTTGAATGAATTGCTTCGGTTCCGATGGGAAGATCTGGTTCATCCGGACGACCTTGAGACAGCCGCTAAGTCGTGGTCAGTGTCCGTGCAGACCGGCGTTCCCTATAACGTCAAACTCCGTCTACGCGACGCTGGCGGCTCTTATCGTTGGTTTCAGGTACACGGGGCGCCTCTGCGCGACGAAAGCGGGCAAATTATTCATTGGTTTGGGCTGGACATCGATATCGAAGACAACTGCAGAATCGCGGAAGAACTCCGGCAGACGCAAGCAAGGCTTTCCCGCGCAACCCAATTTGCCACCGTTGCCGAGTTGTCCGCATCGATCGCGCATGAGATCAACCAGCCGTTAGCTGCGATGGTAGCCAATGGATACGCCTGCCAGACCTGGCTGTCGGCCGAACCTCCGAATATCGAAAGGGCACGCCTAACCGCTGAGAGAATGATCCGCGACGCCGACTCGGCCGCGGAGGTTGTCCGGAGAATACGAGCGCTCTTCAAGCAGACGGCGCCTCTTCTGGTCTTGCTGGATATGAATGAGCTCATGACCGCGGTACTCCAGCTTCTTGCCGAAGAAATCCGTGAAGTGGGCGTCACCGTCGAGACGGAATTGGCCTCAGCCTTGCCCATGGTCGAAGCGGACCGGATACAGATGCAACAAACGCTGATCAATCTGACGCGCAATGCGATCGAGGCGATGGCGGGGAACGCCGATCGGCCCAAGCTGCTGTCGCTTGCCACTCGGTCAGCCGGAGGCAATGTCGTGATCGAGATCCGCGACAATGGTTGCGGCGTTGTGGATCCGGAGTGCTTATTCGATCCCTTCTTCACCACCAAGGAGAGCGGAATGGGGATGGGCCTTTCGATTTGCCGATCGATTGTTGAGAGCCATGGGGGCCAGATCTGGGCCACGCCGAACCCAGATGGCGGCGCCACATTTCGTTTCACGCTTCCTTTACAGCACAGTGTAATCCCATGAGCCCAAGTAGATTCCTCATCGGCGTTGTGGACGACGATCCGCATGTACTGGAGTCGTTCGAAGAACTGCTCTCCTCCGGCGGTTACCGGGTCTCTGCTTTCCATTCAGGAGCGTCGTTTCTGGCTGCGGGTGGCTTTCCGCGCGTGGATTGCCTGATTACCGATATCGAGATGCCGGTAGTCGATGGTTGGGAGTTGCTGCGGATTGCGCGCAGGGATTACCGCGATCTTCCGGTAATTCTGATCACGGGTATCGATCTGGAAGCCCGCCAATTGTTAGATGCCCAGGCGGCTCGGCACGTTTTCAAAAAGCCATTCGATGGGCGGGAATTCTTAAGGGTGTTGGACGACATCCTGGGTTAATCGCCGCGAAGGCTCTGTTCCATCTGTTGCGGAGAGACATTCTCGCACGATTGTGAAATATCTTCCGGGCAGACCCGCATATGATGGAACCAGAATCGAAGCCGGAGGACGTGTATGAGGGTCGTGTCAATGATCGCGGGTCTGTTAGCGCTCACTGCTACCGCGCAGATGGCGCCGGATCACAGTAAGTTCATGCAGGCGATGGACGTCGGCATGAAAACGATGGATAGGGATATGGCGGCAGCCTCCATGAACGGAGACGCCGACCACGATTTCGCGGTGATGATGCTTCCCCATCATCAGGGCGCCATCGACATGGCGAAGGCGGAGCTAAGTTTCGGCAAGGACCCGGTCATGCGGCGGCTCGCCCAGGGAATTCTGGTGGAGCAGCAGTCCGAGATAGATGCCATGAAGCTTTGGCTGAGAAATGGTGAGAAGAAGAGGTGATGAGATGCGCCGCTGCCTTACGATCGTTTTGCTAGCCGGAGTAACGGCCGCCGCCCAGACCGGCGACCGCGTATACACCGCGGACCAGACATCCAATACCGTTTCCGTGATCGATCCCGCGACGAACAAGTTGCTCGGCGCGATTCACCTTGGAGAAGATGTACCTGCCGCGTTGCTTCCGTTGTATCGCGGCGAACTGCTCGTGCACGGACTCGGCTTTTCCCCAGACCACAAGACGCTGGATGTCGTATCCATCGGCTCGAACTCGGTGACGCTGATCGATACCGAGACGAACACCGTCAAAGGCAAGGTCTACGTCGGACGCTCTCCGCACGAGGCGTTCTTCCGGCCCGATGGGCGCGAGCTTTGGGTCACCGTGCGCGGAGAGAACTACGTCAGCGTGATCGACCCCGTCCGCCAGAGAGAGATCCGCCGCATCGAGACCGCCAACGGTCCCGGCATGGTCTTGTTCCGGCCGGACGGGAAATACGCCTTTGTCCCCTCTAGCTTCACTCCGGAGATGGACGTGATTGATACGGCCACTTACCAAGTGATCGCGCGCGTTTCGCAGACCAGCCCGTTCTCACCCAATCTAGCGGTGGATCAGGATGAGGTGTGGATAACACTAAAAGATTCGGGTAAGACGCAGGTCTTCAGTGCGAAGCCGCCGTTCCAAAGTATTGCGGTACTCGAGACGGGACCAATCACCAACCACGTTACCTTCGTGACGAATCCTATTGGAAGGTTCGCCTATGTGTCGGTTGGCGGTACGGATCAGGTGCTGGTATACCGGCGGGATCGGGGTTCCGCTCCGAAACTGATCGCCACCATCAAGACCGGTGACTTGCCGCATGGCATTTGGGGGTCGGGCGACGGACGTCGCGTGTATGTCGGCCTTGAGAATGGCGACGCCGTGCAAGCCATTGACACGCAGACCAACCAAATCATCGCAACCATTCCGGTTGGACAATTGCCGCAAGCGCTGGTTTATGTGCCAAACGCAACTAGTTCCAACTCCGGCGCCGCCAATCTAAAGCCGCTCGGACCAGCCACCAGCGCATTGCACATCGAACTCGTCCCCCCAGACGGGAATAGCTCCAAAGCGCACGCTAGCGTAGCGATCAATTCGCTCGGACTCATCGATAACCTTCAGGTCGCTGCAACAGGGCTCGATCCAGGCAAGAAATACCGACTGGTATTGGTGGGGGGAACTGAATCCCAAGATCTGGTGACGTTTGCCGCTGGAATCGGCGGCGTGGCGATTACCCAGACGCTCGGCCCCCTGAAGCGAATGGTCGCACCAACACAAACCGCTACGGCAATGACGCTGGAAGTGAGATCGGACGAGCCCGGCTCCACAGGGTTGGTTCTTTGTCAGGCGGGAACCACTAACCATCGATGAAGCCGCGCTTCAGTGCGATGGTGACTGCGTGAGTGCGGTCGTTCGCGCCAAGCTTGGAGAGGATGCTCTTCATATGGCCTTTCACCGTCGCTTCTGAAACCATGAGCTGGGAGGCGATGATCTTGTTAGAGTTTCCGGTCGCGACAAGGCGCAGTATCTCGACTTCCCGGTCGCTAAGTGAATCGTCGGTCACGTGATCGGCAAGTTCCGCCGCGATCTCGGGAGGGATTCGTCGTTTCCCAGAATGCACAATTCGGATCGTCTCCAGCAATTCCTTTCGCAGCATGTTCTTCAGCAGGTACCCCGCCGCGCCGGCCTTCAGCGCGCGCAGGGCTTGCACGTCCCCCTGATAGGTGGTGAGGACGATAAACCGGGCGCCCGGGAATTCGCTGCGGATGGCCGTAATGGCGTCGATACCGTTCATGTCCGGCATTTGCAGGTCCATCAGCGTAACGTCCGGCCGATGAAGCCGAAAGAGTTCGATCGCCTCCCGTCCGCAGGTCGCCTCCGCCACCAACTCGATGTCGGGCTCACCGGCCATCACCGCAGCAATTCCCTCCCGCAGGAGTGGGTGGTCGTCTACCGCCAGCACCTTGATTTTCTTTGTCACAGAGTCCTACCTCTTTCGGTGTCCACAGCGCCCGTTCTGATCCGGCGCCAAAGCGATACCTTATGAGTCCGTGGATAAGCGACGTTCGCTGGGATGGCCAGCTCAATCTCGGTTCCCGCGCCGGAGTGGCTCCAGATATTCAACTTCGCGCCAATCTTCTCGGCACGCTCACGCATTCCCGACAAACCCCAGTGCCCCGGTTTTCCACCATTCAGTACCAGCGGGTTGATGCCCGTTCCATCATCGCGAATTCTGAGGCACACTTGGTCGGAACTGTAGGTTAATTCGCCTTCGATTTGAGTTGCCTGAGCGTGCTGGAACGCATTGGATAGCGCTTCCCTGGCGATGCGATAGGCTTCGCCGGACACGATCGGATCGAGCGGCCGAAGAGCACCGACCACCGCCAGACTGAAACAAGAAGAGGATTCGTGCGAGAGCTCTTCTCCGCAGCGCTTCAGGGCCTGAGACAATTCGTCGTCGTTTCTCTCCTCCGCGCGGAGGTCTCGCACCCGCTGGCGGCCTTCGAGCAATACCCCGTCGGCGCGGTCGAGCGCCTGCTCCATCATCCGATGGGCCGGCTCGTGTTCGGGCAATACCTTGAGCACAGCCTGGAAGCGCAGCATCAGACCCTGAAAGCCCTGTAACAGCGTGTCGTGCAATTCGCGTGCGATTCGCTCGCGCTCTTCCAGACGCCCGCCTATGCGCTGCTGAATTTGTTCGGTGGCTTGCTTCAAGCGCAAGAGATACAGCAACCACAGAGCGCCGCCAAGAATTCCGGCGCACAGAAGCTTGAACCAACTCGTCTGGTAATAAGCCGGATCTATGGTGAAGCTCAAAGTATCGCCTGTTTCGTTCCATAGGCCATCGTTGTTGCAGGCGATCACGCGAAATCGATAACTGCGTGGAGCAAGATTGGTGTAGAAAGCTTCGCGGCGAGTGCCCGCGTCCTCCCAGCTATTATCCTGACCCTCCAGTTTGTGGCGAAAGCGGACTTTTTGCGGGGCAACGAAACTTAACGCTGTGTAGCGGATCGCGACGTCGCGGGTCAACGCGGGAAAGTGCAGGCCGGCTCCCAACGCGAAGGAATGTCGATCGGCGGTAACTTCCTCCACATGCACGGGAGGAGGGATGGAGTTGACCGGCAAATGGAGGGGATCGATCATCTGCAAATCCGAACCGTTGGAAAACCACAATTTCCCATCTGTGGAACGCGCGGCCCCCTGAAAGGACGCGAGTCCTGCTTGCGTTCCATCCACGGACGCGAAGACCCGCATCTGCAAGGTGGCGCCGGGATTCTCCCACCATTTCTGAAGCTCCCGCTCGGCGATTCGAACCAGCCCGCATTGTGTATACAACCACAGCGCGGTGTTGCCATCCCTGACGAACGTATTGATAACGTCGCAAGGGAGTCCATTTTGAACCGTCATGACCTGCCGCTTCGTCTCGCGCCACCCGAGTAAACCGAAACTCGTAGCCCCCAGCACGGAACCGTCCGGATCCACACTGATTTCATTCACGACATACGCAGTCTGGTGCGGGAAATGAAACGTCTCGAGCTTGCCTTGCCGGTACCGAGCCATGTCTCCACTCATAAGGCCCAACCAGATCCCGCCCTTGGGATCGGCTGCCACTCTGCGCGCCGCCGGCATCTGGGGGGCCGGGAATTCATCTGTCACCCGAAGATTGTGGATTCGAATGAGTTCGCGCGGAGTTCCGCTGATCTCGACCCAGATGTCGTGGTCGATGTCCTCCGTCATTCCAACCACAAAGCCTAATTCTCGTCCATCCGGCCGCCTGATTTGAGTGAATCGCCCGTCCTTCAGGATCGTCATGGTATGATCGATCCCGACCCAGAACCTGCCTTCGTGGTCTTCGAGCAACGAGGTGACCTGCGTTCCAGGCAGTCCTTTCCCGGTAGATAGCGAGAAAATTCCACTCTCGCGCAGCGCATCCAAGCCTCTGTCGCCTCCTGTCCAAACCGTGCCGTTACGAGCGGCCAGGACCGTGTCTATTTCGTAGGCGCTAAGTCCTTCGCTTCGCGAAAAAGAGCTGACCGCGAGGTCGCGAAAACAATCCATCCCCTTCGTTGTTACCACCCAGAGGTTACCTTCCCGATCTTCAAAAACCTGCAGGACAAAATCGCTTGAAAGTCCCTCGGCGCTGCCAAAATGATCCACTCTTCCCTCGCGGATCCGGTACAACCCGTGGTCGTTCGTTCCGACCCAGAAAGCATGGTGACTATCCGTCAACAACGCGCTGACGCCGACGCTGCTGCTATCCCACCCGCCCGCGACCAGTGGGCTCCAGGTTCCATGGGATAGAAGCTGCAAGCCTTTCCCAGGGCCCGGCACATCCACGCCGATCCACGCGGAGTCCTCCGTAAGGGGAGCAACGGAAAGACGGGTCTGAATCGCGATGGCTCCGGGAACCTTCCAGCGGCGCGCGCTCGATGAGTGAGGCGCCCAGTTCACAACTTCAGTAGAGCTGGTCAGCCACAAAGCCCCAGTGTTGTCCTTGGCTAGCCTGTAGCAACAATCACGCGGAATTCCATTCGACTCGCCGTAGCATCGAACCTTTCCGCGTGTCACTTCGCATACAGACCCCAGATCATCGGTGCTATTCACTCGCGTGAGCCAGGTCGTCTCTTTGCCGTCCTCAAGGAAGGAACCAATTATGGAAGGGGTCGGCTCGGGGTATTGGGTAAGCCGTCCAGCGCCCCAGCGCCACCAGCCGCCGTACACTGCGCCAATCCAAAGGCCGCCATCCCTTGTTCCCAACAAGGCATTAACGTCCGCACTGCGAGGGGGTCCGCCAACCGGCGGATTCCACGGAACAAAGCGGACCCCATCGAAACGAACGATCCCCGACTGGGTTCCCACCCAGAGATAACCGTCCGAAGTCTGCGCAAACGACCTGGGCGTGCCGTCAAAACCGCCGTCCTGCACCCGCCATGCGCTGTGCGCGTATTGGGAAATGAGCCTGTCGGGATTAACCGCGTGGGCGGGGAGCCACGGCAGGAGAGAAAGTAGCGCACTTTGGGCGAATCGAGGGACTCTTGTCACGGCGCTATTTCATCTCCGGTTCGCGCGCGCTTGATTCGATTCCAGAACGGCTCCTTACGGGCTCCCTTGGGTGGGTCGGGAAAGGCGATCTTCGCCGGAACCGTCAGTTCGACCTCCGTGCTAGCCCCGGCCTGGCTCCAGATCTTTAGTTGCGCGCCGATCTTTTCCGCGCGTTCTCGCATTCCCGATAAGCCCCAATGCCCGGTCTTGCCGCGGTTCAGAATGGCCTGTTCGATACCGGAACCATTGTCGCGAATCCTTACGCTAACGCCAACCCGGCTGTAGGTGAGTTCGGCTTCGATGTGCGACGCATGGGCGTGCTGAAAGGCGTTGATCAGCGCTTCGCGAGCGATCCGATAAGCATCATTGCACACAATGGGGTCGAGCGGTCCAGGCATACCCAGTACCGAGAGGCTGAATCGGGAAGCATGGCCCTGTGCCAGTTCTTCACCGCAATGCGTCACAAGTTGCGGCAAGGCTTGATCGCTAATTCCCTCCTGGCGTAGGTCTCGCACTCGTTGCCGGCCCTCCAGCAGGACCTCATCGGCGCGATCCAGCGCCTTCTCCATCATTTGATGGGCCGTCTGAGGATCTGACAACGTTGTCTTCATCACGGCTTGAAAGCGCAGCATCAATCCCTGAAAGCCCTGCAATAGGGTGTCGTGCAATTCGCGCGCGATTCTCTCACGCTCTTCCAGCCGTGCGCCCAGGCACCCCTGGATCTGCTCAGTCGCCTGCTTCAATCGCAGGATGTACAAAAGCCAAAGCGTGCCGCCCAAAGCGACGAAGAATAGAAGATGGAACCAAGTGGTCTGGTAATAGGCCGGAGCTATGGTGAAGGTCAGAGTGTCACCGGCCTCGTTCCACAAGCCATCATTATTGCAGGCGATTACGCGAAAGCGATAACTGCGGGGACCAAGATTGGTATAGAAAGCTTCGCGGCGAGTGCCAGCCTCCTGCCATGTCGCATCCTGGCCCTCCAGTTTGTAGCGAAAGCGGACTTTCTGCGGGGCAACGAAGCTCAACGCCGTATAACGTATCGAAACATCGCGCGTCAGTGCGGGGAAACGCAAATTGGTTCCGAGCGGGAGGGAATGTCGGTCCGCCGTAACTTCCTCCACGTGCACGGGAGGAGGAGTATCGTTCTTCTGCAAGTGAGCCGGATCGATCATTTGCAAACTGGCTAAATTGACGAACCACAACTTTCCGTCGGTGGAACGCGCGGCCTTCTGGAACGGCGCGAGGCCCGCCTGCACGCCGTCCGTGGCGTCGAAGACCCGTGTCTGCAGAACAAGTGAAGCGTCCTTCCACCATTTCCGGACCTCTTGCCCGGCTATTCGGACCAATCCACACTGGGCGTACAGCCAAAGCGAACCACTGCCATCCGTGATGAGCGCGTTGATACTGTCGCAAGGGAGTCCATTGCGAACAGTGAGGATCTGCTGCTTCCCTTGGCGCCAGCCGATTACACCAAAATTGGTCGCTCCCAAAACCGACCCATCTTGGTTCACGATGAGTTCATTTACGAACGAGTCCGTCTTGTGCGGGTAGTGAAATTTTTCGAGCTTTCCCTGACGATATCGGGCCAAATCGCCGTTCATCAGACCTAACCAGATCCCGCCATTCGGATCAGCCGCCAACTTCCGCGCTAAAGGCATTTCTGGCGCCCGGAACACTTCCTTTACTTGAAGGTTTCGGATTCGAATCAGTTCTTGTGGGTTGGTGCTAACCTCTGCCCAAACATTGTCTTCGGTGTCTTCCGCGATTCCCACCACGAAACCAAGCGCCCGGCCATCCGGTCTTTTGACCTCACTGAATCCTCCATGCTTCAGAATGGACATCGTACGGTCGAGGCCAACCCAAAGCCTGCCAGCATGGTCTTCGAACAACGAAGTAACCTGGACTCCGGGCAGGTTTTTCCCGGACCGGAGTGAGGAAATCCGGCCATCATGGATCGAATCCAGTGCTCTATCACCCCCTGCCCATATCGTGCCGTCTCGAGAAGCTAAGACCGTGTCTACCTCCACAGCACCTAGCCCTTCGCGTGCACTAAACGTGGTAACTGCGAGATCGCGAAAGCAGTCGAGTCCGTTGTTCGTTGCGACCCACAGATCGCCTTCACGATCTTCGAATACTCTGGTGACGTAGTCACTAGACAAGCCCTCGGCGCTCCCGAAATGGTCCACCTTGCCGTCGCGGATGCGGTACAAACCGTGGTCGTTCGTTCCAACCCAGAGAGAGCTCTGACGATCCAGCAGCGACGCAGTCACTCCGACGTTGCTGCTATCCCAATTTGGTGTGAGAACAGGGCTCCAAGATCCGTTTTGAAAATGCTGTAGTCCTCGCCCGCTACCGGGGACGTCCACTCCAACCCACGTCGAACCGTCTTGCAGAGGGGCTAGATATGTTGAGGTCTGGTTTGCGATGGCTCCCAAAATCCTCGAGATATCTGTTTCCGAAGATCGTGGTTTCCACCTTAGCAGTCTGGTAGCACTACCGATCCAAAGATTGCCCTCCCCATCCTTCGCCAAGTCAACACAGCATTCATGCGGAATTCCATTCGATTCTCCGTAGCAGTGAATTTGTCCGAGCCCTGCCTCGCAGACACCGCCGAGGTCATCAACCTGTCCGAGTCGTGTTACCCAGACCGAATCTTTATTGTTGTCGAGGATAGAGGTTATCCGCGACTGAACCGAAAGCAGATAGCCCGTTAGCCTTCCATTGGCCCACTGCCAAAGACCATCTCGAGGGGTGCCGATCCAGAGGCCACCATCAGCCGTGCCCAGCAGGGCATGAATGTGCGCACTTCGAAGGGATTCTCCACCAGGCGGCGTCCATGGAACAAATCGAACTCCGTCAAACCGCAGGATCCCGGATTGGGTCCCCACCCAAACGTAACCATCGGTTGTTTGCGTGATCGCCCACGGGGGGCCGCTGAAATAGCCGTCCTGTATTCGCCACGCGCTGTGCGCGTATTGCGAAATGAGCCTGTCGGGGTTGAGAGCGAGAGCGGGGACGCACAGCAAAGCGCACAAAAACGCATACCGGACCCCCAGTAAGAACCGGCCGACATCGACTTTGCCTCCATGCCCGAACAGCATCGTGACCGGCAGTCCCAGGGATCTAATATACTCCATCCAAGAGTGTTTCACAGGCCTCAAAAGTATAGTCGCGCGACCCTCCCATGGAGATTGCCTCTCGGCCTTTGGCTGGATAACCTGCAAGAGTGCAAAGGCTGTTCTCCATGTTTCCTTCGAGGACGGCAGGCGCTGCGCTCCTGGTATTGCGGCTCTCCGTGGCAGGCGTTTTGGTCGCCAATTTGGCCGCGCAGTGGGCGCTGTCGCCTCCGTTCTGGGTCGTTCCAGGCTCGGTCCTGCTCGTGACATTCCTGTGCATCGGGTTGCTGACCCCGTACTGCGCCATCTTGAACTGTCTCATCGAGTTAGGCCTATTCATTGTCACCGGAGGCCAAAATGGATTTCATCTGGCGATCGCCGCAGTGGACAGCGGCGTTCTGGCGGTCTTAGGACCGGGCGCATATTCGGTGGATGCTCGTCTTTTCGGAAGGCGGATTCTGACGGTGCCATCGCGCAGGTGACCCATGCTACTTCGCCTGCGCTTCGCTCGTGCGACGGCCGATCCGGCGCCAGAACGATTCCGGGCGGGCGTGTGGATAGGCGACTTTCGCCGGGATGGTCAGTTCCACCTCCGTGCCTGCGCCAGACTGGCTCCAGATGTTCAACTGGGCGCCGATTTTCCGAGCGCGCTCCCGCATTCCTGACAAGCCCCAATGCCCCGCCTTTCCGGCACTCAGAATCCGCGGGTCGATTCCTGCGCCGTCATCGCGAATTCTCAGGCTCACGCGATCGCTGTTGTAGGTCAGTTCGGCCTCGATCCGGGATGCCTGGGCATGTTGGAACGCGTTTGCGATCGCCTCCCGGGCGATCCTGGCGACATCGTTAGATACTATCGGATCCAGCCGCAGAGGCGCACCCAGCACCGACAAGTTGAACTCGGGGGAGTGGCCCTGCGCGAGTTCCTCTCCGTAACGCTGCAGGGTCTGCGGCAGTTCATAGCCGTCCGGATCCTCGTGGCGGAGGTCGCGCACGCGTTGCCGCCCTTCCAGCAATACCCCGTCGGCGCGGTCCAGCACCTGCTCCATCAACCGATGGGCCGGCTCGTGTTCGGGCAAGGTCTTCATCACCGCCTGAATGCGCAGCATCAAGCCTTGAAACCCCTGCAAGAGCGTATCGTGCAGCTCGCGCGCGATTCGCTCCCGTTCTTCCAATCGTCCCCCGATACGCTGCTGCACCTGCTCGGTTGCCTGTTTCAATCGCAGGAGGTGGAACAACCAGACAATGCTACACACCACTCCGGCACACAGGAGTGCGAACCAACCGGTCTGGTAATAGGCTGGGGCGATGGAGAAGTTCAGCGTGTCGCCAGTTTCGTTCCAGAGCCCGTCATTGTTGCAGGCGATCACTCGAAATCGATAACTGCGGGGAGCAAGATTCGTATAGAACGCCTCCCGGCGAGTGCCCGCCTCCTGCCAGGTCGCATCTTGGCCCTCCAGTTTGTAACGGAAGCGGACTTTCTGCGGGGCAACGAAACTTAACGCCGTATAGCGGATCGAAATGTCGCGGGTCAGCGCTGGAAAGCGGAGGCCGGTTCCGGGCTCGAAGCTCTTACCCAGCGTGATGGCTTCCTCCACATGCACTGGAGGCGGAATGGTGTTCACCGGCAGGTGAGCCGGATCGATCATTTGTAAAGTGCTCACATTGGCGAACCACAGCTTTCCATCCTGCGCCCGCGCGGCGCCTTGGAAAGGCGCGAACCCTGCCTGAACGCCGTCTATGGCGTCGAGGACGGGCATCTTCAAAACAGCAGCGGGATTCTTCCACCATTCCTGCAGGTTCCGTTCGGATACTTGCGCTAACCCGCATTGGGTATATAGCCAGAGCGCACCGGTTCCGTCCCGGACCATGGCGTTGATATTGTCGCAGGGAAGCCCGTTGAGAACGGTAAGAATCTGTTGCCTTCCCTCCCGCCAGCCGATCACTCCAAATGCCGTCGCACCCAAGACTGAACCGTCGGGATTCACGATGACTTCGTTCACGTAAGAAGGGGTAGCGTGCTCGAAATGGAAGACCTCGAGTTTGCCTTGCCGGTATCGAGCGAGGTCCCCGTTCATCAGTCCCAACCAAATACCACCTTTGGGATCGGCTGCCACTCTGCGCGCCGCCGGCATTCCGGGCGCCGGGAATATCCGCTTTACCTGAAGATCCCGGATTTGGATGAGCTCCCGTGGGCTTCCACTGATCTCCGCCCAGACGTTGTTTTCGATATCCTCCGCCATCCCAACAACGAAGCCGAGTGGGCGCCCATCCGGCCGTTTGATTTCAGTAAACTTTCCACCCTTCAAGATCGACATTGTGCTATCGACACCGACCCACAGACGGCCGGCATGGTCTTCTAACAGCGAGGTCACCTGGACTCCGGGGAGACCTTCTCTGCTCCGAATGGAGGAAATCCTGCCCTGGCCCAGTGCATCCAGTCCTCGCTCGCCTCCCGCCCAGATCCTGCCGTCTCGAGACGCCAGGACGGTGTCTACCTCCACCGAACTGAGGCCTTCATGCGGCGAAAACGTGCTGACCGCCAAATCGCGAAAGCAGTCGATCCCCTTATGGGTGGTGACCCATAAATTACCTTCATGATCCTCCATGACGTTTATGACAAAGTCGTCTGACAGGCCCTCGGCCGTGCCGAAATGGTCCACCGCACCGTCGCGGATCCGGTACAATCCTTGACCGGTGGTCCCAATCCAGATGGTCCCTTGGCGATCCTGCAGCAACGCGTGAACCCCGATATTCCTACTACTCCAACCCGCTGTAGTATACGGCGTGAGAACCCCGTGGAAGAAGCGTTTCAACCCTCCCGTCCGGCCGGGGGGAGCGACTCCGATCCATGCCGAGCCATCCGCTGGGAAAGCGAAACCCGACACCTCGGTCGGATCCGCGACGGCGTCCGATAGGTTTATGGTAGTGGCCGTCGACGAGCGAGGTTTCCACTTCACGATGGCTGTCCCGGCGCCCATCCAAAACTCGCCCGTTTTGTCTACTCCCAGGGAGAAGCAGCAAAGAGGCGGAAGTCCATTCGGCTGGCCGTAGCAGTGAAACTGTCCTTCACCCAACTCGCAGACAGATCCCGCCTGGTCACGAGGTTTGTCGAGTGTGGCCCAGACTGACTCCTTACCTTCTTCCCGGACGAAGTTTATCGACTCAACATGGCCTGGCAGTGAATAGGACGTAAGGCGTTCATGATTCCAGCGCCACAAACCGTCTCTGGTGCCGATCCACAAGCTGCCATCGCTCGAGCCGAGCAATGCAATGATGACTGACGCTCGGAGGGGTTCCCCGCCGGGCGGAGTCCACGGAACGAATCGAACGCCATCGAATCGCACAATCCCGGAACTGGTCCCTATCCATATGTAACCATCCACAGTTTGTGTGATACTCCAGGGTGTTCCGCCGAAAGAGCCGTCCTGTATCCGCCATGCGCTGTGAGCGTATTGCGAAATGCGCCGGTCGGGATTGACGCCCGAAGCGGGGAGGCAGACCAAGGCGCCGAGAAACACGCACCTGAGGACGAGTGTAAACCGAACGAGCTCAGCCGTGCCTGTTTGCGCGAACAGCATCCTCACCGCCAGTTCCAGGGATTTAGGACTTAACTATACTCGATCCCAATCTGCTTCACAGGACCTCAAAAGTATAGGCGCGCGACCCTCCTAACGAGATCTCCCAGTTCGCACTGTTTACAGACCCAGGCCGGACAATCGAGATCGGCAAGTCGTATGCTCGGGTGGACCCGCCGCTGGTCCTTGTAACGATAACGGGCTTAGACACAGAGCGTCCCCTCATAGGTCAACGGCTCGTAACCATCTCGATCTGTTGGAGAAAGCTCAGATTGTCTTCCAGATGCCAATTGTCGGTGATCCGGCCGTCCCGGACGCGCAGAATGTCGATGGCGATGAAGTCGATCGACTGGCCCGTGCCGGCATGTCCCATAAAGGCGCCGGTGAAATGGCCGGTGAACCGCAGGTGCGAGACGACGCGGTCGCCCACCACCACCCGCTGCACTACCGCGATTGCAAGGTCCGGCACTGCCGTGAGAAAACTCCTGGAGGCCTGCGCTGGCCCGATTGGTCCCTGCGGGCGGCCGGGCGGCAGGGTGTGGTCAACGAAATCCGGCCCGATCGCGCGCGCCAGCAGTGACGGGCTGCCATTGACCCAGAAGCCATAGAATGCATTGACCGGTTCGAGCAATGCGGCAAGGCGCTTGGGCGAGAGGTCCTTCGCAACGATCTGCTCCTTCGGCCGGGTCATGGCGAGCGCCGCAGCATCGCTGACCGGCGCGGAACCCGCCGTGCCGCCGAGCAGGGTGAGTGCGGCGAACATGAGGATCGTCCAGCTAATCATGTGACTCTCCTGAAGACGCCGCCGACCCCGGAAGCCCGCTGATCTCCGGCGGATCGCGGTGTACCAGCGGCGTCGCCGCGCGTTGCTTCAGCGCCCACCTCGCGATTTCGTCCTTACGGGCGAACCAAACGCCGTGCTTCGCGCGCGCGTAGGTGAGAAAGCGATCGAGCGCCCGCGCGCGGCAGGGGTGGCCGGAGATGCGATCGTGCAAGCTCACCACCATCATGCGGCGGCGGCGCGCACCTTCCTCGTAGAGTTGATCGAACTCGTCCTTGAGGGCCTGTTCGTAGGCTGCCGCATTCCAACCCTGGAAAGGGAAAGAGACGATGTCGTTCATGTGGAACGTGTAAGGTACGGTGACGAAGTCGCCGCCTCTCAGCGGCACGATGAACGGCTCGTCGCGGCTCGGCTCGTCGATATGGTAGAGAAAGCCGAGACTCTGAAGAATGTCGAGCGTGTGCGGGCTGTTGCGCATCCAGTACGCATTCCATCCCACCGGTGTCTGGCCCGTGGCCTTGGAGATGATTTCCACACTATCGGCGATGAAGCGGCGCTCGGAGGCCGGGTCGAGCAGGTAGCTGTTCTCCCACGTGCGCCCGTGCGCGGCTGCTTCGTGGCCGCGGCTGACGATCTCACGCGCCAGGTCCGGCGCCTTCTCCACGGCACGGCCAATCATAAAGGAGCTCATCTTGACGCCATGCTTGTCGAACAGGTCGAGCAGGCGCGGTATGCCCTCATAGATTCCATATTCAAAAAAAGCGTTAGTGGGCAGGTCGGGCAGCCCTCGCTCGATCGGATCGGGAATGACGCCTCCCGCGCCCGAGATAGGCTGACCACCGCCCTCAAACATCAGCGAAAAGCTTACGGCCAGCCGTGCGCTGTTGGGCCAGAGAATAGTGTCGGACGCCATCATCGCCTCCCCTGCCCGCGCCATGCGGACTCTGGAGAAGGCCGAGACGCCCCCAGCCAGTAGCACGCTGCGACGGGTGAGATCCGCGCCCATCGAAATCCTCCTATAGTAACCTCAAGTAGTGTCATTTCTTCCCTCCTTATAACGCTGGCGGGTGTATCCGCTCACTTGCTTCCCTCAAGGCATAACGGCCGCACGCAAGGAAAGCAGAGAGGCTACGCGCGCCTCAGTCTGACTCTCCGTACTGGCGACTTCCCTCAATGGAGAACCTTCGTATCGCCGATATGCGCTGGAACGATGGCCGTCCTGGCGGACGCTCACGTTGAGTAACTCGACCGATGCCGGCTGTGCCGGTATGCGGGCTCCAAACCACCGGACGTCCTCTTGCTGCCGCCAGGTGACAAGTGCGAGAAGAGCGCTGTCGGGATAATTTCGTCCGGCGTTCGTCCGGGCATACAGAACGGCAATATCGTTCCCGTACAACGTGTACATCGTCGAGCTCTTCGAATTGACGCCGGAGGTAATCACCTTCCAAGAAAGCGGGTTGCTCGACGCGCCGATTTCCCCGCTAAGTTCCGCGAGATCGTTCAGCCTCGTCGCAACTCTCGAGTTCGGCCCAGTGCAGCCGGCCAGAATCCACAAGAGCGCCAATAGACTCGCTAACGGTCGCTTCATCGCGGCTCCCGGGAACGGATGGGCATCGTGAAAACGTAGTCGTTCTTGCTTAGCGGCATGTGACATGCAACGCATTCACCGGCAAAACCGGGGGAATCGCCGTAAGGCTTGAGGTCAACGCCAACCCATTCCGCCCATCCCCAGCCAGCCGTCGAGGCGTACTTCTCCGCGGACTTGATCATGAATGCCACCTGCAAGAACTCGCCACTCTGCTGGATGCCGCTTTCATCGGGCTGCTTACGCCAGGCGACCTTCGCGAAGATAGTCCCATCGGGCCAGGGATTAATGCGGCTCTCCGCGATAGCTTTGATTGCCACATCGTTTCCGAGTATCACCCGCAAAGTATTACTGTCCGTCCGATCCGTCGTGCTGATGGCTCTCCAGTTCTTATAATCCGGCAGGAATGCAATGCCGTTCGGTGAAGGCGCGACCGCGGCGGATGTGGCGGACGATGCTATCCACTGTCGATACTGCGCGTCCGCTTCAGCCGCGTCGGATGATGGCGGCGAACTCACACTCTTAGCCGGTAGGAGGTAATTCCGCAGGACGGCCAGTTGGGTTGCCGTGACAACAGCCTCGGGATGAAATCGTGTGTAGCGAGGCAATGGCATGGCGCCCATCTGAATCTGATTGACGGCCTCGAACAAGATCGCTCTCTGACGCGCCGCCGGCA
>Ga0302325_10010198_pt1 | contig 20395 bp, 14 predicted proteins | sample Palsa_T0_2_FD_201948 | JGI IMG/M metagenome (GOLD analysis project Ga0302325, IMG submission 201948) | Peat permafrost microbial communities from Stordalen Mire near Abisko, Sweden - Palsa_T0_2 | ecosystem: Environmental > Terrestrial > Soil > Palsa > Peat permafrost | place: Sweden: Abisko...
CGCCAGGCGCGGTTCGTATTTGACGATTGTCATTCTGATTTCTTCCGGGACTTTTGCCATTTTGACTTCATCGATGGTATAGCCGGAAATATCAGGAAGCCCGAAGTTCAGAATCGAGTTTCGAACGAACTCAGACTCGCTCAAATCGACCGTCGACTCCATAGCGACCGTATTGAGCAATACCTCGAGATCGCGAATAACCTCGCGCCGCAGCACGGATTCCGTGATGGCACGACCGGCCCCTAATCTGCGACCAGCGATGATACGATCACCTGACTCCGTACGCATGTCGATTTTCTTGGTAGCGTCCTTGGCTTCGTGTGCCGCCCGAAATACTTGCATCAGCGGCGGACTAAGACGCGTTTTGCGTGTCAAGTCGGGCATTGGAATAACAGCCTGAGCCAATCCGCTTTTACGAGACCTCTTGGTGAGTTTTTATGCTGTAGCCAAAAGGCGGCTCGGGGGTACCGGCTTCGCCAGTCTGAAGTTGGCCCGTGTATTCGATTTTGAATTGCCCAAACGACAATGTTACGACTTCCTTGATTACTAGATCGGTTCCAGCTTCCCAGTTCACCCCGCTAATTTTAACGTGGCTAAGAGTAATTTTAAGATACTCAACCTTTTTTTCCGGAGCATTCTTGCGACAAGTAAGCGTCGCTGATGGAATATATGTTCCGAGGGCGCAATATTTGGTCAGCAGTGTCGTTGCCTTATCACAGACCTTCGTGACCTTAAGATCCTGAGCCTCTACATGGCTTGCAGCCTTGGAGCTGTTTATATCATATGGTGCTTTATTCTCAAGTGACCAGTTCCACTCGGAAATCTCGATCTGTCCTCCATGGACACTATCGAGAGACTCGCCCTTGATGTTACCAAGGTCCAGAAACGTCTCCGCCATCTGAGAACCCTCTCCGTACATCCTAAGATCAAGGCCGCACTATCCGAGATCGTCCGAATTCGGCCACTTGGTACTTCCGCTGGAATCTTTTTGGACATTTTCCGAATGTCTCTGCCAAGTTTATGGAACTTCTCAGAGACTTCCAACGCGCGACACCGGATACGCCAAATTGGAATTCCAGCTGCGCCATCCGTCTAAATCCATTCCCTCGTGATTGTTGGTTCCGCAAAAAACTTGCGCGTCAGCTGGCAAACAGAAATCGTGTCGGTTCTCGCGCTTGACGTCCAAAAGACAATTAGTGCAATTCAAACGTCATAATAACAGTTCGATGCCGTTCACGCATTGTCGATGACCCTCTGCTGTCAAGAACTATAACTCCGAAGCTTGCGCCAGGGCAGCGAGCCGGCAAAATATGCTCGCGGCCGATGGAATTTCCCCTCAAATCTCCGCCCACATTTGGTCGCAGCAACCAGGTCGCGATGCAATTAAGCGACGACTGCGCACCGTGAGCCCCGCCGACAATTCATCCATGGCGCCGCACCCAGCGACCGGATACGTTGCGGCCACCCGAAGGCACCTTCCGTCAACCTCAAGCCACAGCTTTCTGTCTTTGGATATCAAAGCCGAAATGATTGACACCCGGAGCAGATCCTGAATCCTGTTGGAGGGCATATTTTATGTTGAATTCCGCAAATGATAATTCCACGGTCTCACCGAGTGACTGCTCGCTCCCCTCTCCCTTCCAGTCCACTTTGCTGACCATAACGTCCTTCAAGTCGACAACCAGATATTCGATCTTTTGAGCGCCGTCGTTTTTGCGGCAAGTGATTGTCGCCGAAGCGATGTGCTTGCCGGTAATGCAACACTGATATAACATCACAGACGCTTTATCACAGATTTTGTCGAGATTGATGACGTGGATATTGGCCTTGGTGGATTGGCCCCCTTGGTTCATATCCCATTTCACAACACAGTCCGCTCCCCAGCTCCAGCTCTTAATTTCTATCTCTTCTGCGTGCACGTCGTCGAGCGACTCGCCCTTAACTCCGTCAAGCTTCAAGAACATCTCGGCCATTGGATACCCCTGGTGTGCTGAATTGGAAAAACGACCGGCTTGCGACGACCCTCGCTAACTCGCCATAATCTTCTGGTGAACACGGGACCGCGGCCGGAATTAACTACCAATCATTTTGCGACGGGCAAACGGGACACGAGACGAAGACCTATATCCATGCCTTCCAACTGGAAGTGGGGCCTTAGCTCGAAGGTCGCGGAATAGTATCCCGGATTTTCCTCGTTCTCGACGATATGGATCGCGGCGCCGGCCAGCGGTCTGCGGCATTTCGTGGCTTCGGTGGAGTTGACTGGATCGCCGTCGACATATTCGCTGATCCAGTTAGTTAGCCATTTATGCAACTGCTCCTTTTCGTAATACGAACCAACCTTGTCCCGGACGATGCACTTAAGGTAATGGGCAAATCTGCAAACCGCGAACATGTAAGGCAAGCGCGACGACAGGTTGCTTGATGCCGTCGAAGCAGGGTCGTTTTGGTAAGCCTTCGGTTTGAAGAGTGACTGGGCGCCAATGAAAGCCGCCCGGTCAGTGTTCTTACGATGGACCAGTGGGATCAGTCCCGCCTTGGCAAGTTCCGCCTCGCGACGATCGGTGATCGCAATCTCAGTCGGGCATTTCAAATCGATGCCGCCATCGTCGGTCGGAAAGGTATGAGACGGCAAATCCTCAACTTCACCGCCGGATTGGACGCCGCGGATGCGGGCGCACCATCCATATTCCTTGAAGGCACGATTGATGTTTGCCGCCATCGCGTAGGCCGCATTCATCCAGCAGTATTTTTCGCCCTTGTGACCGTCAGTCTCCTCTTCAAAGGCGAATTCCGCCACCGGTTCTGTTTTCGCCCCGTAAGGCAACCGGGCGAGCACACGCGGCAGGCAGAGGCCGACATAACGCGCATCATCCGAATCGCGCAACGATTTCCAGGCGGCATATTCCGGAGTGTCGAACGTTTTGCTGAGGTCGCGTGGGTTCATCAATTCATTCCAAGAATCCATTCCCATCAAAGTCGAATCCGCAGCAGCGAAGAACGGTGCATGGGCTGCGCCCGCGATCCTGCTTATGTCGCGAAGCAACTGCACGTCGACCGGCAAGTGGCTGAAGGAGTAGTCTCCGATCAGGCTGCCATAGGGCTGTCCGCCAAGCTGCCCGAATTCCTCTTCGTAGATTTTCTTAAACAATGAACTCTGGTCCCACGCTGCATTGGCATACTGCCGCAGATGCCGGTAAAGTTCGCTTTTCGAAATGTTCATCACGCGAATCTTGAGCATCGCGTCGGTCTCGGACTGGAAAATCAGATAGGACAGACCGCGCCACGCACTTTCGATCTGTTGAAACTCCGGCGCATGCAGAATTTCGTTCATCTGCGCCGAAAGTTTCTTGTCCAACTGCGCAATCATTTCCTCAATCGTATCGAGTACATCCGTCTTGATCAGGCTTGTATCGACAAGCGCCTGTTCGACCAGAATCTTGACCGCGCTTTCGACCTCCGTTGCGGCACGCTCGGTACGCGGCTTGAAACTTTGCTTCAACAGTGCCGAGAATTCGTCAGCCTCGCGGGTTTCCACGAGCGCATCGTTGGGGGAGCGTACCGTTTCAACCACCATGATGTGTCTCTCCGAATTTGAACCGGCTAGGAACTGCCCTTGGCCTCATTGCCCTCTTGGGAGGAACGATCCTTCAACGCCTGCATGAGTTGCGGATCGGCCAGCAATTTGCGCAGCGTGTCTTCGGCCGCAACCTTACCGTCCATATAACGCAGCAAATTGGAAAGCTGCGTTCGCGCCTCAAGTAGTTTTGCCACGGCCGGCACTTGCTTTGCGACTGCGGCCGGATCCAAGTCAGCCATCTTGTTGAACCGAAGACTGACGGGAATCTTTTCTCCGGCGTTTTCAGAGAGCTTATTTGCCACGCGGAAGCTGACCCCCGGCTGCATGGCGGCCATTCGATTGTCGAGGTTATCCATGTCGAATTCGAGGAACTTGCGCTGGCTAATTTCCTCCTTTTCGACACCTGGAGTATTCCCGGAAAGATCGGACATCACTCCCATGACGAAAGGAATTTCGACCTTTTCCTCGGGGTTGGTCGGGTTTTCATAGGTGATATGGACCCGCGGTGGTCGATTCCGCTTGATGAACTTCTGACCGCTCTGCTTCGCCATGTGTCACCCTTGTCGCCAATCGGCCTATCTCATTGATTAGATGAAATTTCACGCGGCGGGTCAATTTGACACCCATCGCATGGTGAATGCCGACCGTTCACTTTCGTAACCTACTTGGCCGAACCGACAATGCCTATGTGGCCTACGCCTACCGCCACCGTTGCTCCGGTCCTAAACATCCATCAGCCGGCCGGAAGTACACAACCCAATGGAGTTGAACCTGTTCGTATCTTGAAACAGGAACACAACTTACCGGATTTTACCGGGTAAGCCGCAATTTTACCTGTCCGTATTGATATTCTTAAGAGCCGATTTTGGCAATACATCCCTCAATACGCCCATGAAATCCCGTTCAGCCAACGCCCGGGCTCGCTCGCATAGCATCGGCACCGGGCTGGACGGCTCGGATATGCGAAAATAGCGCTGCACCAGATCGAGCAAGGCAATTGCTTGCGAGCGCGATTCGACGCGGTAATTGCGCGCCTCGGGACTTCCCAGGTCCGCCGGATTGTTCGATTCGCCGTTATCTCTCGCTGCTTGCGTGGCCGCAGGGGCTACTTGCGAAAGAGTTGACAGCGTGCCAACCGGCAAATCGAACACTGTATCGGTGCCGATCTGAAATGCTGCTTTCTCGACCTGTGATGGCACCAAAATTGTCATAACCTCGAGGAATGATTTGCCGATGAGCTGATGCGCTTGCCGCACCAGCGGCAGGGTTGGGCTGGAAGGCTCCGAGTGACTATAATAATCGGCAATTGCGGCAAGGGCCTGGGCGGCCTCAGCAATCGAAGCCGGCGAAGGACCGGCGGCTTTGGCAGCGGGCCCATCCTGTCTCTTCTGGAGTGGATCACCGTTACCCTCGGTTTCGGCTGTCGCCGCGTCGCCGGGGGCGACCGCCCCATAAGGGTCGACCAAAATCGACATCCTGGCGGTTAGTGCAGGAAGGCTTTCCAGGCCGGCCGAACTCCTCTGGTCTACAAACGCCTGGCGGATGCCATCAAGCGATTTATTGAGAAGGCCCAAGTTCTTACGTGCCGCTTCCAACGAGGCCGGGGGCGCCTCATCAAGAGCTTTGGTGATGGAAGACGCGGCAAGATCGGCTTCGCCAGCGCGCGGTTTGACTTCACCGGTGGCGATCAACCACTTGCGATAGGTGAAAGGTCCGGTCCGTCGGCCCTCGAATAGTGGCGCGTATTGCACTGGGAAAACCACAGTCGGCAAATCCAGCGCGGCAATGGCCGCCAACCGAGCATCCAAATCACCGTTCTTGGGACGCGGATGAACCACATCCCAGAATTTTTCGAGCAATTGGGCGACCGCGGCGACGTTCACCGCAAAACCGGCAAGATCCTTGTTCAAGATCAGAAGACGAGCCTGCACCATCAACAACCTGATATCGCGGCTGCGCGCCAGCAGCGGCTTTATGGCCTCGAGCTGGCCCTTGATATCGATTGTCGAAGGGTCGAAAGGCTTGCCGTCCTCGAGAGAAAAGAATGAGGTTGGAAGAATGCCATTCACCTGAGCAAAAAAATTCAAGTACTCCGTTTCGTTTTCAGAATCGAGGTCTGGTCCGCATGGATCAGACTCCGAGATCGGCGCACACAATACGGCGATCGCGGCATCAAGCGTCGGCTGATGTGTGGATTCCACCGCCTCCGCCGCCATTCCGGCGGCAACATTTTTGTTGGGCTGATCAGACTGCGACACGGCCAAACCTTCTGGATCGCTCAAACTCTAGGAACGCTCGAAATGCAATGGCTCGCGCCTTATGATCGTCAGCATGACGAGGGTGCCGTCAATACAATGATCGCCCTGGGCATGGATTACAGCGTTCGTCACAATGTTGTCAGCAGTAGGCGCCAGGTTTCGTATTGTCCTTGGAAACACTATATTTCAATTCCCTTATGTCTTTCGCATTGGTCGCCACACGCAGGCAGTAGTCGCCCTTTAAGTTGTTCTCATCGGGCTTTTTGGTGAAGACGTGGATTGCAATTACCATTTCGATATAGCCTTTCGCATCGAGCATCGCCTTCGAAATGCTATCGCCGTTATGCGTTATTTCCTGTTGGTTCTTGTCGGTTTTGTTACCATTTTTTACGTCTGTAACCCAAATCGTAATGGGATCTGCAAACGCGTTTATCATCCTGATGTCGACAAATAGCGGCTTCGGTGGCTCAGCATTGGCTACGGCTACGCCGATCAAGCCGCTCAACAACATGATCAGCAGAGACATTTTCATCATTTCCTCCCACATTGCCGCCTTGGGGGCGCCAATCCGCGGACATGTTCAGCCGAATTCACCCGTTTCGATTATTTCCAGAAGACGGAATACCTACCCTACCTCTTGACACGGTACTGCACTGGCCCTGTTGGCGATGTTAGGGAACTAGCGAGCGCGAGTCACGTCGAAACAGCGATCACCGTCGCCTGAGCTTCGCTAAGGTTATGCGCGCGGGGAAAGCATTCTTCGTGCTTATACTCGGCTCCCCATTTGGCCGTGACGCGACAGGGTCTGTCCTGTTTGGCGATACCGGCCCAAGGAGACAAGCCATGCGAACAATTTCCGCTTTCGCGCATTTTGCCGTCGCCAGCCTTCTTGTCGGCGTGACTATTTGTACTGCCAGGGCTGAACTTTCAGTGATGGCCACAAGCCCGCGGTAGACAATGCTTGCAAGACATGGGCCGGAGAACGGCCAAGTTTAGGAATAATGCTGCTCGACGCGACAAGATCGAGCCGATCAATGCCTCTCCTGAACTGTTACCGAGACTCCAGAACCAAAGGCGTCCTTTCCCGATTTATCGAGGCAGGGCCGCACCTTGGAAACAACTGACTTGACATCATGTTCGGTCGTGTTCTCGGAAAGATCGTTTGTCCTACTGTTTGAGTTCCAACACAAGTCGAAAAAGAGTGCCGCGCCGCGGATAGTCGAAGTCACGTCCGTCCAGGTTCACTGGTTACGTCTTCCAAATACGGCGAGAGCCGATGCAGCCAAGGGATTGGCCCGGCGGAGCAAACTTCGATCGACAATGGGTGTTAGCAGACGATAGCTGGTAGGCGCGGGACGAACGAAACAAAGCATGCGGTAAACTCCAACTCAGCGCGCAACGCGACCGCTTCGCTTCAGGAGCGCGATTTCACCGACCCATCACGGCCATGAAGCCGAACGCGGCTGCGCCTGGACTACGCCACGTGCCGCAGATATCCTTGAACAGACGATTGCTACCGCAGACCGAGAGATTCTGATGGCCGGACAACTCAGTCAATCCGATCGCGTCGCCGAATTCACCACGCCTCTTGGCAAAGACAAGCTTGTGCTGATCGATTTGAATGGAACGGAGGGGCTAGGCGAGCTGTTCGAGTATCGCATCGAGACCTTGAGCGAACAAGAAAATGTCGATTTCGACAAAGCGCTCGGCCAGGGTTGCACCCTCAGGCTTAAGGCCTACGCGGGCAAGGTGCGCATTTATAACGGTATCTTGACCGAGGCGCAGTGGGTCGGCAAAACCGAGGAATTCCATCATTACAAACTGGTGCTACGCCCCTGGCTTTGGCTGCTGGGCCATAAGGCAGACTGTCGCATCTTTCTCGACAAGGACGTCAAAGAGATCATCAAGGACGTGTTCAACAAAGCGGGATTCAATGATTTCGAATTCCGTACCAATAACGACTACGACAAGATTCCCTACTGCGTACAGTATCGGGAAACCGATCTGGCCTTTGTCAGTCGCCTCATGGAGCAATATGGAATCTACTATTTCTTCGAGCACTCGGATGACAAGCACACGATGCTGCTCGCCGATTCCCGATCCTCGCACAAAGCGATTTCGGATCTCCCAAAGGTACCTTTCATACCCCTCACCAAAGGCGAACTTCGGACTGAGCAACACTTATACGAATGGGTTTCGGAGCGCCGGTTTCGCACCGGAAAAGTCCAATTCAACGATTACGACTATTTGAACCCCAAGAAGAATCTGTTGGCGCCATCGGAAGGCTCGGAGAAATACGCCCATGCAAAACTCGAAGTTTATGACTATCCGGGCAAATACGACGACGAAGATAAGGGAAAGAAATTGTCCGGCTTCCGTCTCGAGGCCGAACAAGCTGTGGACCATCGCCGCATCATCGACGGCGATGCCGCCTCGCTGCATCCTGGCGGTCTGGTCACAGTAGAAAAGCATCCGACTTCGGTCGAGAATAGGGAATACCTCGTTGTCCGTTCCAGCCATAGGTTTTCGTCCCACCATTACCGCTCAACGGGCACCGGTGCGGCACCCAGTAAAGTTGGGCCGACTGAGCCCGCATCCGCGCCGGAAAAGGATCAGGTCTATTACGGCAATTATGAATTTCAGCCCAGCGATCGACCATTTCGTATGCTGCCGGTGACCCCTAAGCCGCGGATCCACGGGATTCAGACGGCAAAGGTCGTCGGCAAAAAAGGCGAGGAAAGTGAGGAGATCAGCACCGACGAGTATGGCCGAATCTGGGTGCAATTCTTCTGGGATCGCGAACCGAAACTGACATGCCCGATTCGAATTGCGCAGGTTTGGGCTAGCAAAAAATGGGGTGGTATTTTCATCCCGCGCGTCGGCATGGAAGTGGTGGTCGAATTTCTCGAAGGCGACCCGGATCGGCCACTTGTGGTCGGCGCCGTATACAATGGCGACAACAAAGCTCCTTACGATCTTCCCAGCAACAAAACGATGGCGGGCCTAAGATCAAATTCATCCAAGGGCGGCAATGGCTTCAACGAGTTCGTGTTTGAAGACAAAAAAGGTTCCGAGGACATTCGGATGCATGCCGAAAAAAATCATGACGTCGTTGTCAAGAATGCCGAAACCTGGACGATTGGCGAAGTTTTCACGCCACCAAAAGGCAGCGCATCGCGAACCACCACGCTGACAAATGGCGACGACCAGTTGACCATCCAGATGGGCGACCAAACCGTCTCGATTCCCATGGGTAGTCAGAACACCACGGCGATGCTCACCATCAGCCACACAGTTGGAATGACCACGGTGACGCTCACACCGGCGGCGAAGTCGGACGAATCTCCTGTCATCAACCACACGGCGGAGACGGTGATAAATGATACCGCTGGGGCCACCATCAATCTTACAGCTCCCGTGATCAATCTTAACGGGGCCGTGCTCATCAACGGTATGGTCCCGGTGTTGGTCCCCGTTTAGCGTTCGCTACCACGGTTCTCCGGCCGGCGTAGTACCTAGCGTCGGAATTGCAGCGATCGCCTTCGAGGTGCCGATGTCTCGTCTTCGATTTCCCACCGCTCGAGCGCTGCTCGAATCATTTAACCCATTAATAATAAAACTCGCCGTTGCGCCAACCGACGAATCGCCACTCGTTTTTTTGAGGAATTTGTCGGCACAGGAAAAGCTCGACGACGCCGTGACATTTTGCGCCCACCTATTGCCGCGACGTGAGGCGGTGTGGTGGGCATGCGGCAGCACGCGGACGCTTCTGGGCGATATTCCGCAAAGCAGGGGCGCGGGCCTGCGCGCGGCTGAGGCCTGGGTGCACGATCCTGACGACCAACACCGCGAAGCGGCTTTGAGGGTCGGCGCGCAAGGCGACGCTAACGATTCGCTGACTTGGCTCGCGCTGGCTGCCGGTTGGTCTGGCGGCATGCTCAAGTCGCACCCGCAAATGCAGGTTGCAATGCCGCAATACATGACCGCTCGAGCCGCCCGCATCGCCATTTTGCTCAGCGGACGATTCGTAAAGCCACCGGAACGAACGCTTCTCATGCGGGCGTCCATCGCAAATGGTATCGAGCTTGCCGAAAGCGGGCTTTGAGCGATCGGCAGCTAGGTCATCGCTTTGTTGCCACAGCGTTTCATTGACGTTGGCCCTTTGGCGGCTACACCAGAGATCGATCGGGGGGTGTTAACGCGTCTGCGCCGGTGGACGCCCTTGTTCCCGGTAAAGAGCCACCCGGAAGGGGCGCCGAGGTAGGCAAGAGCACCCGAAACAAGCCATTTTTGGCGCATTGTGATTCGGCGCGGCTGAACCAGGGCCCTGCCGCTTGGTGGGTTCGCCGACCAGGCGGCCAACAGGAAGGCACGGTCGGCAGCATTTGAACCCGCGGTGGAACCTGCCAGCAGCCGCGAAATGCGCCGCTCGCGCCGCCGCAGAAACAGTTGTATTAAGCGTGCGGAAAATCGCGCAATGTCCCTGACTCTTCAACTGGTCAATGAGACTACCCTGCCGGATGGTGGCCCGGTCAGCGTTCGCGTCAACGGCAAACGCGGCATCGATATCGGCCGTGCTGCACATCTCGATTGGACACTGCCCGATCCCACTCGGTACATCTCCAGCAAACATTGTGAAATCCGTTATAAGGATGGAGGTTACTGGCTGTATGACGTTTCCACCAACGGCACGTTCTTGAACGGTGCCGTGCATCGGATGCCTGCCCCGCAACGGCTTCGCAACGGCGACCAGTTCACGGTTGGGCACTACGTTGTCGCTGTCACGATCGATGGTGCGGAAGAGGCAGGCGGCGTAGACGAACGCAAAGCGGCGCAACCAATCGTACAAGTTCCGGGCGGTCAGGAATTGTGGGCTGACGTAGAAGGCGTCGCCCCGGCTATCGATCCCAAGCAGCTTCGACCTGCGCGCGATCGAGCCCCGGTCCATGCCGACTTTTTGGATTGGGCGGCAGACGTTCCTGATCCATTCGAGCAATCGGCGCCGCACACACCGGCACAGCCGGCAATATCTACGCCGGCGCCGCCGGTCATGGACTGGACAGCAGGTGCTGCCTCACTGGCGCCGGCACCGCCCCAGTCCCGTGGTATATCTCCTGTACCGGGCCGACCGAAGCGCCAAACCAGTGACGGGGAAATTTGGCAGGACACGACTCCATTTGCCCCAGATCCTCCGCCAAGCGTTGCAGCTCGCGGCGGCTCGTCGTCGTCTTCGAACGCCGAGAATGAGTCGTCGGCCACCTTCGTTCGCCAGGTTGCTAGGTCAGCGGGTCTCTCGGAGGACCTCTTTGAGCGGACGAATCCTGCGGATCTGGCGCAGCAAATCGGCATCGCACTGCGGCTACTCGCTGAAAATCTCATGCAGCTTTTGAGCGCGCGGCAGCAGGCCAAGGGGTTTGCGCGCAGTTTGAGTCACACAATCGTAGAGGCAACCGATAACAATCCTCTGAAACTTAGCCCTTCTGCCCACGACGCGTTAGCTATCATGTTCGGACCCCCGAACAGCGCCTATTTCGACGCGCATCGTGCGATCCTCCAGGCGTTCGAAGATTTGAAGGTCCATCAGATTCAGACGTACTCCGCGATGCAGCAAGCTTTGGCGATCATCGTGGAGGACCTCGATCCAAAAAAGGTGGAGCGCGAAACCGAGGGGGCCGCGGGCATTGGCAGCCTGTTGCAATCTCGGAATGCGAAGCTGTGGGATGCTTACAAGGCCCGCTGGGAGGACAAGATCGGCCGTAAGGGCGGCACAGCGATCGAAGCGTTCATGCAATACTTTGCCGAATATTACGATCGCAAAGGGGGGTAGAAGTTGCCGCCAGCGTGGTAATCATAACGCCAATCTATTAGTCTTGTCCTCCATGCCTGAGTTCGCGGACCGGAATATAACATCCGGTCTTCAAGTGGTAAAATCGGCACGGTCGAGAATGTCTTGGTATAGCAAAATTTTTTGGTCTGAAGGCCTCTTCCTCAGGCCCCACCATTTGCAGCAAAACGATCGTTACATCGAGCACTTTGTCGAGCGGCGCGTAGGTCATGTGACGGCCTACCCGTGGGGCTTTTCTTCATTAGAAATTGACAGTGATCTGGCACAGCAGAGCAAGTTTTCGTTGCGCCGCGCCTCGGGCGTGATGCCTGATGGCACGCCGTTTGATTTCCCGGCCGACAGTCCGATTCCGAATCCGATTGACGTTCCCGAGGCGGCCAGCGGTCAGATCGCCTGGTTGTCGCTTCCTATCGCGGCACCAAATACGCGCGAGATCGACGACAATATTGCAAACAGCGCGACCCGTTACGTTAGGGGAGCGGAAATGTTCATCGACTCAACCTCCCCTTTGCGTCTCGAGGAGGAGATCGACATTGCCCATCCTCGCCTCGCCTTCGAGCTGCGAAAGACCGCAAAGCCGGGTTACCTCAGCCTCGGCATCGCGCGCGTTTTGGAAGTCCAGGACAAAAATATTCTATTCGACGAAAAGTTCATTCCGGCAATGCTGGTATGCTCTGCTCATCCAGTGATCGAAGGATGGATCAACAGGATCGTCGGATGGATCGACAACAAGCTTGAAGAACTTTCACGTTTTGCGGCCGATCCCGGCGCCGGCGGCGGCCTGCAAAGCGTCGATTATCTGGTACTGCAACTGCTTAACCGCGAGATTCCGGTTTTAAAGCATTTTGCGAGATCGCGCTTCATTCATCCGGAGCGCTTATTCGATGAATTACTGAGACTGGCAGGCGAGCTGGCAACGTTCGCGACCCGCGAGCGCCGCGCGCGCGATTATCCGGCTTACGATCACGACGACCTCGAGCACGTCTTCACCCCACTTATTCGCGACATCCAGGATTTCCTGGGTGCGCAGCTGGGCCGGCGCGCTATACGGCTTGAAATCATCGAGCGCGCTCGCAATGCGTTCATTTCGCCGATTCGAGACCGCTCGTTGTTCCGCAACGCGACATTCGTCCTCGAAGTTGCGGCGAAGCGGCCCTTGATCGAAATTCAGCAAGAGTTTCCGCAGCTGTTCAAGGTAGGCCCCAATACAAAGATGAATGAAATCGTTCACGCTCACCTTCCGGGCGTCCCGCTAGTGCATTTGCCAACGCCACCGCCGCAAATTCGAGCGATCACTGACCACGTGTACTTTTATCTTGATCGCAAGTCTGCGATGTGGCCGGATTTCAGCGCTGCGAGCTCAATTGGACTGCACTTTTCCGGCGATTGGCCGGAGCTCGAGCTTGAGCTTTGGGCGGTTATGGAAAATCGTCAATGAGCGATCAGGACCGGCCACGCAATCCCTTCGGACGCGGCGAAAGAACCATCATCCGCCCAAATCCAGGCGGCCGAGTTCCGGCCGGCAATCCGCAAGCGGACCCGACGCCGCCTTCTCAGACGCCTTCGACACCTGCCGCGGCGGCGCCGCCAGCACCATCTTCTGAGGCGCCGGCCCCGAAAGCCGCACCGGCCCCGTTCGCGGCTCCATCACCGCATGCGCTTGCGCCTGCTACTCCTGCCGCGGAAGACTGGATCAAGAGTACCGCGCCATCGGCCGCAGCATCCTTTGCAGAAGGACATGGCCCGACGTTGCGGGTCGACGATTTGGTGGCGCCAAATCCCAATCCCATTATGCGCGCTGCGGGACCGTTGCTGCAGCTGCTTGGTCGCCTTCGCGTTGCGCTGTTGCGTGCATCGTTTGCAAGCCTAATGGAACAGGTCGCCGAAGCGCTCAAGTTCTTTGAGAAAGACATTCGATCGGCTGGTATCTCTGAGCAGCAAGCCACCAGCGCGAAGTACATCCTGTGCGCTACGGCCGACGACATCGTCCAACACATTCCCACCGAAGAACGTCATGTTTGGGCGCAATATAGCATGTTGAGCCGCTTCTTCGGCGAGCGCACCGGCGGGGTGCGTTTCTTCGAAATGCTCAACCAGGCAAAGCTTGATCCGCTCATCAACTACCCGGTGCTAGAATTGCACCATGCATGTCTCGCGCTCGGTTTTCAGGGCGTCTACCGGAGCCAGAGTGGGGGGTTGGCTGCCCTGCAGCAAATCCAGCGGGATCTTTACGAGACCTTGCGTCGCGTCCGACCGAAGATTGCCAAAGACCTTTCGCCGCACTGGAGAGGTCAGGCGCTCGGTCTCAATGTCACCAAGACACGTGTCCCGGTATGGGCGATCGGAGCCATCTCCGCTGCCCTTCTGTTTGGCGTATTCGTCACCTTGCGCATCCTTCTAAGCGGGAGTGCCGAAGCGGCAATCCAGGCGACAGCAACTCTGCATCCAGACGACAAGATTGCACTAAAGCGTAGCGTATTCGTGCCCCCGCCACCCCCGCCGCCGCCGCCTGCACCGACCTCGCAAGTCTCGCGGTTGCGCCAGGAATTGCAACGCGGAGAATGCAACGTCGTTGATCAAACCGCCAACCAAATCGTGATCCGGCTTTGCGATCAAGTTACGTTCGACCCTGGTCAGGCGATCATCAAGGATCAGTTCAAGCCGTTGGCGGCAAAGATCGCCGCCATATTGGACAAGGAGCCGGGCCGGATTCGGGTAATCGGAAATACCGACAACACGCCGATTAAAACGGTGCGCTTCCCTTCCAATTGGCATCTCTCGATGGAGCGGGCCAACGCAGTTGCTGCGCTTCTCAAGCAAGGATTGACCGACCCGACGAGGATCGATGTCGATGGCAAGGGATCGGACGTTCCGATTGCTTCCAACGCCACGCCGGAAGGTCGCGCCAAGAATCGCCGCGTAGAGGTGATGATCGGGCGCACCAGCGAATAAGTGGGATTGCGGGTCTGGGTCCCGCGATAAGAAAAGCATATGACCATCAGCAAAGACGTCACGCGAATTGTACTTGCCGGAGTCGGCATCGCGTCCGTGGCTTCGCTGGTCTACTTGGCTGGACCGCTGATCGCCATTGGAGGTTTTCGGCCGTTCGAAAACCACATCGTCCGTGAAATCACGATCGTGCTGATTGTCGCGGCTGCCGCATCGTTCGGCGGAATCAGATTGTACCGCCGTAAGAAGAAATCCGCCGCGCTTGCCGCGGGCGTAAGCGAGGCCGAGAAGAAAGAAAGCGATGAGGTTGTCCTTAAGGATAAGATGAAGGACGCACTCGTGACCCTTCGGTCGGCGAGCGGAGGCAAGAAGGACTATCTTTACGACCTGCCGTGGTACCTCCTCATCGGCCCTCCGGGTTCCGGCAAAACGACCGCACTGATCAATTCCGGCCTGAAATTCCCGCTATTGCGCGGCGCCGCCCCGGCGGCCATCGCCGGCGTCGGCGGCACTCGCTATTGTGACTGGTGGTTCACCGAAGAGGCAGTTCTTATTGATACCGCCGGTCGCTACACGACCCAGGATTCCGATGTCGCGTCCGATAAGGAAAGCTGGTTCGCGTTTTTGTCGTTGCTCAAGAAAAACAGACCGCGTCAACCGATCAATGGCGTAATCGTTGCGATCAGCCTCGAAGACTTGATGACGCTGAGTCCGGCCGATCTGAGCGCACATTCGGGCGCGATCCGTGCCCGCCTGCTTGAGCTGCATGGGCGCCTGAAGGTCGATTTTCCTGTCTACGCGCTGTTTACCAAAGGTGATCTCGTTGCCGGCTTCATGGAATATTTTGCCTTCTTAAATGAGCAGGGCCGCCAACAAGTGTGGGGTGCGACTTTTCAAACCGCCGATAAGTCGCGAAACATGGTGAGCGACGTGGGCGTCGAATACGACGCCTTGCTGGAGCGTTTGAACGAGGAAACGCTCGATCGTCTTCAAGACGAACCGGTACCCAACACTCGCGTTCTGCTATTTGGCTTTCCCGCTCAAATGGCGCGGCTCAAACAATCGGTTCACAATTTCCTCACTCAAATCTTCGAACCCACGCGCTACCACGCCAATGCAACTTTGCGTGGTTTCTATTTCACTTCTGGAACTCAACAGGGAACACCCATCGATCAACTGATCGGGGCGCTGGTGAAGAATTTCGGCGCTGAAGAAGTGCCGGCATCGTCTTACTCCGGACATGGCAAGAGCTACTTTCTCCGCGACCTAATCCTGAAAGTCATCACCGGCGAGGCCGCATGGGTGTCGACTGACCGCGCCGCTGTGCGGCGGGCCATCATTATCAAGACCGCCGCTTTTTCACTCATTGCGCTGGTCTCCGCCGGCATATTGGCTGCCTGGTTCACTAGCTACAAGCGCAACAGCGCGCTGATCGAGCAAACAGAGATCGCCGACAAGAAATTTCTCGCGGACGCGGGCCCCTATGCGAAAGAGACTCTCATTGGCGACCGAGATCTGCACAAGATTCTCCCGCTCCTGCAAGAGCTTCGCAACATGCCCGCCGGATATGCGGTCCGCCACGCAGCAACGCCTTGGGCCGCCGGGTTTGGACTGAGCCAGCGCGAGCGCTTGGAATCATCCTCCGAGAACGCCTACCGAATCGCTTTGGAACGACTGTTCCGTCCACGTCTGCTTTTTCGTTTGGAGGAGCAGCTTGACGCCAAAGTTAGCGATCCTGGCTTCGTCTATGAGGCATTGAAGGTCTACATGATGCTTGGGGGACTCCATCCGGCAAATCCCGAGTTGATAAAGTCTTGGCTGCGGCGCGATTGGGCCGAGAATCTCTATCCCGGTCCTTCGAATGCCGAGGGCCGCAAGGTACTAGAGGATCATCTTGATGCCCTGCTCGACCTTGAGACGGGTTCACCACTTATTGAACTTAACGGTCGCTTGATTGAAGAAAGCCAGAAGGCCCTTGCCCGACTCAGCATAGCGCAGAGGGCTTACGAACTCCTCAAATCGCAGGCGCGAACTTCCACGGCTGGAGATTGGATCGCTGCGCGAAAAGGCGGGCCGGACGTCACTCGCGTCTTCGAGGCTTCTGGTGATCAGACGCTTGACAGCGTTAGTGTACCAGAATTTTATACATATGCTGGCTTTCAGCAAGATTTTATCGACCGCCTCGCTGACATTGCCGATCGCCTCAAGCGTGACCGGTGGGTGCTGGGCGCAGCCGGTGACCAGCCCGCACTATCCGAACAGTTCGATAGTCTTCCGGACGATCTTCTTGCTCTTTACACGCAAGACTACATCTCAACGTGGCAAGCTGCGCTGGACAAGCTCCGACTGCGCAAGTTGACGGGTGACAAGCCGCAATACATCGCCTTGAGCGCCATATCGGCGCCGACCTCGCCTCTCACGCAACTGATCGAATCCATCCGTGCGGAAACGATGTTGACGCACGAGCGGAAGAACGCTTCAAAACCCACGAGTTCCAGCGCTCCGGCCAAGCCGACGATCGCGCCGCCGGCCGCAATACTTTTCAAGACTCGGGATCCGGGCGCTGAGATTGATGCCGCGTTCAGGCCTTATCAGGTCTTACTTGAGGGCGAGCCCCCGCGTCGGCCGATCGACGACCTCGTTGGAACGCTAAACGAAATCACGCAAGGCCTGATCTTGGCTGCGACGACGCCCTCGCAAGTTCCACGAGCGGTAGCGTCTCTGCAGGATTCTGTATCAAAGCTCAGAAGCAGCGCTGCGCGGTTTCCAAAGCCATTCTCCGAAATGTTGCTGAATCTCGCGGGCGACGTCGAGCGCGAAGTCGCATTGTCGAGTGCGGGACAGTTACAGGTTGCGCTACGCGACCAAGTCACCCCGGTGTGCCAGCAGGCCATTTCCAATCGATATCCGTTTGTCCGCGGAAGCAGCAGCGACCTGCCCCTCGCCGACTTCTCCAAACTATTTGGAACCGGCGGCGTCATGGACTCGTTCTTCAAGCAGTATCTGGATGCCCATGCCGATCGCTCGAAGCCGCAATGGACATGGCGCCAAAACACCGAATTGGCGCGCACATTATCGCTCGACACGTTGCAGTCATTTCAGCGTGCATCCGAGATTCGCGATGCCTTTTTTCAGACCGGCGGCAACGTCCCGATGGTGCAGTTGACGGTAAAGCCTGCGTTCGTTTCCGAGGCAAGCGTTACGCTTGAAATCGGTGGGACTGTCATTGCGAGTCCAACGGCGGCGCCGAATAACTTCGGCGGCAACGTCCAACCGCAGCAGTCCGCCGCGGCGCCTGCGGTTCTGGTCCAATGGCCGGGCGCGGCGCTCCGTGCAGCAATATCTACGGCAGGGGGCGGAGGCGGCGCACCATCCGTGCTTGAACGAGCGGGGCCGTGGTCGCTGTTTCGGCTGCTTGAGGCCGGCGGCGTCTCGGTGAAGGGGGAGGTCGCGACCGCAAGTTTCGCCGTCGGCGGATCGGTATTGCAATACAAATTCACCTCCGCAGCAAGCCAAAATCCGTTGAATTTAGCGATCCTAAGGGCATTCAAATGTCCGAGCGGGATCTAGATCAGTCATGCGATGCAGCTTGTTCGGAAAGCTTTCCGCCAAACGTGACTTTATCGCACATTCTGTACCTCGCGATTTCTTGAATGTGTGGGAACCGTGGATGCAAGCTTGCGTTTCGGCAAGTCGAGACGGCCTAGGGGATTTTTGGCTAAAGGCTTACCTTACAGCGCCAATCTGGCGCTTCTGGCTTGGGGCGGACATTTGCGGAGCGACAGTCCTCGGGGCGCTGATGTCTTCGCTGGATGGTCTGGGTCGCTATTATCCGCTGACGCTGTTGGCTTATGCAACTCCAGAGAACTCGATTGCGCCGCCCGATATTGATGCGCACGATCATTGGTTCACGACTGCGGAAGAGTTCCTGCTCTCAACACTCGACAAAGAGGCTAGCTTCGAAGCGATCACCAGCAAGCTTGATCAACTCCCGGCGCCGATCCACCAAACGTCAGAGACGACGCCGGAAGGACTATTGATTCTTAAGGACGGCATAGTCGGCGGTCCATTAGGTAATATGTCGTTTGCCGATCTGTTTGCGGCGCTTCGCACCGCCAATTATTCGAGCATATATACTGGGGCGAGTTTTTGGTGGACCATTGGCGGTGGCGACTGTCAGCCGGTCGGATTTTGTTGCCGACGAATGCCCGAGCCGTTTCTGTTTGCGAACATGCTAACAGGCCGAATCGACTCCGCAGCCCCGTAAAAGTGCTTGGGGATTCGAGATGCGAAAGTCACAAATGCCGTTCGAGACCGGCGCCGCTACGCACGTTGGCAAAGTGCGCCTACGAAACGAAGACAGTTATTTCACCCGGCCTGAAAGTGGTATCTGGGCCGTAGCCGACGGCATGGGCGGCCACGAGGCCGGCGATTTGGCAAGTCAAACTGTGATCGAAGTGCTCAAGTCGATACAAACGCCCTCCTCGGCCGGTGAGCTGTTGTCTTTTTGCAAGAGCCGTATTTTCGAAGCCAATTCACGTCTTAAAGAGATGGGTCAGCAGCGCGGCGGCGTCATCATTGGGACGACGGTCACTGTGCTGCTTACGTTCGACCGCTACTTTGCTTGCCTGTGGGCCGGCGACAGTAGGATGTATATCGTTCGACAAGGCAGCATCTCCCAGGTCTCGCGCGATCACACCGAGGTACAGGACCTTCTCACGGATGGAACCATCACTCCCGGGGAGGCTGAGACGTGGGTCAGTAGTAACGTAATTACTCGTGCCATAGGAGTCATCGCGTCACCAGAGTTGGAGGTGGCTACCGGTGTGCTTCACCCAGGCGATGTATTTGTCATATGCACTGACGGCCTAACCCGGCACCTCGAGGATGATGAAATTATGCGACACACCACGGCTTATGTGTCACAGGAGGCATGCGACCGCATGATCATGCTCACGCTCGAACGCGGCGCCGTTGATAATGTGACGATTATTGTCGTGCGCTACGACCCAGAGCGCGCGCTGCGTTCGGAGGCAGACGCGAACCCGCCGACCATTTCAGAGTAGCTCATGAACTCGGACACTTCGCAAACGGTTTTTATGCGGCCCCGATTGCCTCCGGGCACGCGCCTCAATGGAATTTATGAGATTGATTATCCCATCGGACTGGGAGGAATGGGAGAAATCTATAAAGGCCACCTGATCGAAACTGGCGATTCCGTAGCTATCAAGATGATGCTGCCGGAGATGTCCTTGAACGAAGCAGCTTTTACGCTGTTTCGTAAAGAGGCATCGGCGCTGCACCATATCCAACACGATGCCGTCGTGCGTTATTACGTTTTTACCATCGAGCCAGTGCTTCGGCAGCCCTACCTCGCTATGGAATTCGTCGATGGAAAAACACTAACCGATATACTCGACGAAGGCCCTTTGTCGTTCGAGGCGGTTTGGGCTCTGTTGCACCGTCTCGCTTCCGGCCTCCAGGCGGCTCATCAGCACGGTATCGTTCACCGTGACATCTCGCCAGACAATATCATCCTGCCGAACAATGACGTCACGGGTGCGAAAATCATTGATTTCGGGATCGCGCGCACGACCCAGCACGGCACTGTGATCGGCAGCGGATTTGCCGGTAAATTCAATTATGTGTCGCCGGAGCAACTCGGTCTGTTCGGTGGCGATGTAACCGCCAAATCCGACATATACAGCCTAGGGCTAGTAATGGCTCAGGCGATTACCGGCAAAGCCCTCGACATGGGTGGTA
>Ga0302325_10010201_pt1 | contig 20391 bp, 16 predicted proteins | sample Palsa_T0_2_FD_201948 | JGI IMG/M metagenome (GOLD analysis project Ga0302325, IMG submission 201948) | Peat permafrost microbial communities from Stordalen Mire near Abisko, Sweden - Palsa_T0_2 | ecosystem: Environmental > Terrestrial > Soil > Palsa > Peat permafrost | place: Sweden: Abisko...
CCGGCGGAGGCGGCGGTGGCGGTGGCGGCACCGGGACCACCGGCCCGATCGTCGGCTACGGCGGCCTGCGCGTGGACGTGCAGGGGGCCAACACCGCGAACTTCACCCCGGTCCAGGTGTACACCTGCAACGGCGCCGCCGCCCAGCAGTGGACGGTGGTCCAGGCCGGCAGCACGCTGCAGGCCCTCGGCAAGTGCATGGATATCAACGGCGGCGGCACCGCGGACGGGACCACAGTTGACCTGTACGACTGTAATGGCACCGCCGCGCAGGTCTTCATCCGCAATCCAACGGGTCGCTCTATAACCCGCAATCCAATAAGTGCCTCGACGACACGAACTGGTCGACGACGCCGGGCACCCAGCTGCAGATCTGGGACTGCACCGGCAACGCCAACCAGCAATGGTCCCTGCCCTGACCGGCTAACGCTGCCCGGGCCCGCCTGAACGGAGACGGCCAGCTTCACCGCCACGGGAAGCTGGCCGTCTGGTTACGGGGGCACCCACCCCGGGCGGCCGCTCCGGCCCGCGGTTAGGGTCGCCTGTAGTGCCATTCGGATCGGAAGCTATGACCCGGGAGCTATCCATGAGTGCAGGCAGCGAGGGCCGCGAAGGCAGCGCAGACCGCAAGGCAGACATCGGCGTCACCGGTCTCGCCGTGATGGGCCGGAACCTGGCCCGGAACCTGGCCCGGCACGGTCACGTCGTCGCCCTGCACAACCGCTCGCCGGAACGTACCCGCAGCCTGGTCAAGGAGCACGGCGACGAGGGCACCTTCATCCCCAGCGAGTCCATGGAAGACTTCGTGGCCAGCCTGGAGCAGCCCCGCGCGGTCATCATCATGGTCCAGGCCGGGCCCCCCACCGACGCGGTGATCGACCAGCTCGTGCCCCTGCTGGACGAGGGCGACATCGTGGTTGACTGCGGCAACGCCTACTTCATGGACACCCGGCGGCGCGAGCACGCGCTGCGGGAGCACGGCCTGAACTTCGTGGGCTGCGGCGTGTCCGGCGGCGAGGAGGGAGCGCTGAACGGGCCCAGCATCATGCCCGGCGGCTCCAAAGAGGCTTACGCGAAGCTCGGCCCGATCCTGGAGTCGATCGCGGCCCAGGTGGACGGCACGCCCTGCTGCACGCACGTGGGGCCGGACGGTGCCGGGCACTTTGTGAAGATGGTGCACAACGGTATCGAGTACGCGGACATGCAGCTGATCGCGGAAGCCTACGACCTGCTGCGGGCCGGCCTCGGGGCGGAGCCCGCCGAGATCGGGGAGATCTTCCGCACCTGGAACGAGGGTGATCTGGACTCCTACCTCATCCAGATCACCGCCGAGGTGCTGTCTCACACCGACGCCGAGACCGGCAAGCCGTTCGTCGACATCGTGCTGGACCAGGCGGAGCAGAAGGGCACCGGGCGCTGGACGGTGCAGAGCGCGCTCGATCTCGGGATCCCGATCACGGGGATCGCCGAGGCGACGTTCGCGCGCTCGCTGTCCGGCCACGCCGACCAGCGAGCGGCGGCCCGGGAGGCGTTCGGCACGGAGCTCACGCCGCTCAGCATCACCGACCGGGACAGCTTCGTCGAGGACGTCCGCCGGGCCCTGTACGCGTCCAAGGTCGTCGCCTATGCGCAGGGCTTCGACCAAATCGGCGCGGGCAGCGAAGAATACGACTGGAACATCAACCGCGGTGCGATGGCGACGATCTGGCGCGGCGGCTGCATCATCCGCGCCCGTTTCCTCGACCGTATCCGCACCGCCTACGACGAGAACCCTGCTCTGACCAGCCTGATGGTCGCCCCGTACTTCGCGGCCGCGATCCGGGACGGCGTGGACAGCTGGCGCCGGGTCGTGGCCCAGGCTGCGTCGGGCGGGATCCCGACGCCTGCGTTCTCCTCCTCGCTGGCCTACTACGACGGGCTGCGTAAGGAGCGCCTGCCTGCGGCACTCATCCAGGGCCTGCGCGACTACTTCGGTGCGCACACCTACCGCCGGGTGGACAAGGAAGGTACCTTCCACACCGAATGGGCCGGCGACCACGGGGAGCACCCCGCCTGACGCTGGGCCGCTGGGCGGTTTCTTTGGATCACTGGCGCTGGGCACGCTTGCTCTGAGAGCGTTTGCGGTGAGTACGCTTGCGCCGGTGGTGAAGGGAGAGGCGGGAAGGCACTGGCGCGGGGTATCTCCGCATACGTCTAGGACGGACGTTTATCAGCCGACCTGGTCAATGGGCTCTTGCCTACCGTGAAGTGCGCCACAATAGGCATGTCGCGGGCCGTGGGTCCGGGTATGGCGCACGGGCGGGTAAGGTCGCTCCCGGGCTGGGCCCGGGCGTCGTGACCCGCGCCAGACGCGAGGAACGGGAGCGGGTGTGGTGGGTCAGCGATGGTCATGGTCATGAACGTAATCGTGGTGAGCGACGGTGACCTCAAGAACACGTTTGAGGGACGTGATCACGAGGAACTTAACCTCGGCTCAGTGGCGGGTGTCACCGATCGTGGCATCAGGCACGAGCGGAACGAGGACGCGCTCGCGCTCGCCGCGGTGCAGAGCCCAGCCGGGCCCGCCGTCGTCGTGATCGTCAGCGACGGGGTATCCAGCGCCGACCGCCCGGATGAGGCCTCGCTGGAGGCCGCGCGGGCCGCGGTGCACGAACTGGCCGAGGCAGCCGAAGCCGGAGCGGACCTGGGCGCGGCGTCCGAGCAGGCGATCACGTCGGCCCGGGACGCGGTCATCGCCCTGGCCGAGGATGCCGGGGAGGCGCCGGCCGCGACGTACATCTCCGCGGTCGTCACCACGGACCTGGTGACGCTGTGCTGGATGGGCGACAGCCGGGCCTACTGGCTGTTCGCCGAGCCCGAGCCCGCGGCCCAGCAGCTGACCCGGGACGACTCGCTCGCCGAGGAGATGGTCGCGCAGGGGATGCTGGCGGAGGCCGACGCGCTCGAATCGCCGCAGGCGCACGTGGTCACGCGCTGGATCGGCCCCGGGGCCAGGGACGCGGAGCCGCACATCGCCCAGTTCACCCCGCCCGGCCCGGGGGTGCTGCTGCTGTGCTCGGACGGCCTGTGGAACTACGACCCCGACGGCGGGAAGATGGCCACGCTGGCCATGCCGACCGCCCTGCACAATCCCCGCGCGGCGGCCATGGCGCTACTGCTGTACGCCCTGGAAGCCGGCGGTGTAGACAACATCACGGTCGCCGTCGTGCCCTACCCGCTCGGCGTCCCGGCCGCCGAGCCGGGCTCCGCCCCGCAGGAGAGCGAGCCCCAGGGCGATGAGACACAGCGCAATGAGACACAGCGCAATGAGACACAGCGCAACGAGCCGGTGGAGGATGAGGGAGCGGGGAACGAGCCGGGGGACCCTAGCTGAAGTTCACTGTCACCTGCCGGAACCCCTAGCGACCGCAGCATGCCCTGCAGCATGGACTGAGTGTTCTTCTGCGCCTCGGACAGCGGCGCGCTCTGCCCGGCCGCGTTCTGTATCTTCTGCTGCGCCGCGACGTACACCTGCTGCTGGCTGTTCGGGTTGCCGGAAAAGAAGTTACCGATCCGGTTGGCCACCCCCTGCTGCTGGGCGTAGACGTAGGACTGCTGGTCGTTCAGCACCGCGGGTTCCAGCTGCGCCTTGGGCAGCGTGACCGTTACCGCCGTCCGGTCCGAGGACACCTTGATGGCCTGGCCCTTGAGGTGTGAGAAATCGACGTAGGCGATATCGGTGCCCTGGCCCACGAATAGCGTGTCGGGCCGGGGGTGACCGCGCTGGCTCCCCACCCACCACTTCCGAAACGCGGCCTAGGCGTGCCGGGCCTGCGCCGCCTGCTGCAGGCCGAGCAGATCGACCGACTTCTCCCGCATCTCGACCTTCCGGACCTTGCCGGTCACGGTCATCGGGAACTCCTCGGTGACGTGCACGTACCGCGGGATCTTGTAACGGGCGACCTTGCCCGTGCAGAATTCGCGGATGTCCTCGGCCGTGAGCGGGCTGACCCCATCGCGCATCCGCACCCAGACCATCAGCTCCTCGCCGTACTTCTCGTCCGGTACCCCAATGACCTGGGCGTCCAGGATGTCGGGGTGAGCATAGAGAAGCTCCTCGACCTCCCGGGGGTAGATGTTCTCCCCGCCCCGGATCACCATGTCCTTGATCCGCCCGGTGATGTTCACGTACCCGTCGGCGTCCATGACCGCGAGGTCCCCGGTGTGCATCCACCGGGCCTGGTCGATCACCTCGGCCGTCGTGTCGGGCTGCTCCCAGTAGCAGAGCATGACCGAGTACCCGCGCGTGCACAGCTCGCCTGGCTCCCCGTAGGGGGCGGTCAGCCCGGTCGCCGGGTCGACGATCTTGACCTCCAGATGTGGCCCGACCCGTCCCACGGTGGATACCCGGCGCTCGATCGAGTCGTCGTACCGGGTCTGTGTCGACACCGGGGATGTTTCGGTCATCCCGTAGCAGATGCTCACCTCGTCCATGTGCATCCGCTCGACGACCTGCTTCATCACCTCCACCGGGCACGGCGACCCGGCCATGATCCCGGTGCGCAGGCTGGTCAGGTCGTAGGACGCGAAGTCCTCCAGGGCCAGTTCCGCGATGAACATGGTCGGCACTCCGTACAACGACGTGCAGCGTTCCTCAGCCACCGAACGGAGCGTCGCGGCGGGGTCGAACGAAGGCGCGGGGATGACCATGCACGCGCCGTGGCTGGTCGCCGCAAGGTTGCCCATGACCATGCCGAAGCAGTGGTAGAACGGCACCGGGATGCAGATGCGGTCTTCCTCCGTGTAGCGGCAGAGCTCGCCGACGAAGAAGCCGTTGTTCAGGATGTTGTGGTGAGACAGCGTGGCGCCTTTGGGGAAGCCCGTGGTGCCCGAGGTGTACTGGATGTTGATCGGATCGTCCGCGCTCAGCGCCGCCTGCGCCGCGTCCAGCGCCGCCCGGTCCCGGCCGGGCCGCCCCAGGTCCTGCCAGTCCTCGCTGCCGAGCAGCACCACATCCTGCAGGTCCGGGCAGCGCGGGCGGACCTCGGCGATCATCCCGGCGTAGTCCGAGGTCCTGAACGCGCGGGCCGCCACCAGGGTGCGGACGCCGGACTGGCGCAGCACGTACTCCAGCTCGCGGGAGCCGTAGGCCGGATTAATGTTGACCAGGATCGCGCCGATCTTCGCCGTCGCGTACTGGACTATCGTCCATTGGGCGCAGTTCGGGGCCCAGATCCCGACCCGGTCGCCCTTGGCCACGCCCCGCTCCAGGAGCCCCAGGGCGACGGCGTCCACGTCGCCGGCCAGTTCGCGGTACGTCCACCGGCGCCCGGCCGCCACGTCGGCCAGCGCCGCACGGTCGCCGAACCGGGCGGCCGTGCGGTCGAAATTGTCACCGATCGTGTCGCCGAGCAGCGGCACGTCAAATGTTCCAGATGCGTAGCTGCGCCCTGCTGGCGCGCTGGACTGAGACACCGTCGTCCCCCTTTGGGCTGGTCGCGCTATGAACGATCACACCAGCCGGCGGGGGGTGTCAACGGGCCGCCTCAGGCCGTGCCGCCGCTCTCTTCCTGCTGCTTGGTGACCTCGGCCCGGACCACTTCCATGTCCAGGTCGCGGACGGCCGTGATGACCTGCTCGAGCGCGGGCGCGGGCAGCGCGCCGGGCTGGGAGAAGACCAGGATGCCGTCGCGGAAGGCCATCAGCGTGGGGATCGATGTGATCTGCGCCGCGGCGGCCAGCTCCTGCTGTTCCTCCGTGTCGATCTTGCCGAACCGGACGTCGCTGTGCTCCTCGCTGGCCGCCTGGAATACCGGGGCGAACATGCGGCACGGACCGCACCAGGACGCCCACCAGTCGACCAGGGTGATCCCGGGCTGGGTGACGGTGTCCTCGAACGTCTCCTTGGTCAGCTCGATGGTGCTCATATCTCCTCGTTCACTGCTTGTCGGGGGATGCACTGCTTACTGGGGCACGGGGCGGCACCCGTGGCGGGACCGCCCGTAGCCCGGGGGAAATTCTCGGCACTATAACGCGGTATAACGCAGCCGCGCCGCCGTAATTCCTGGGCCGCCGGCGGGAAGGCTTGATCGCGTAGGCTCGTTGTCCGCGAGATAGATGTCCCGCTACCGGAGGTGAGGAAACAGTGGCCCTGCCCAATGATGCCGCGGCGAAGTTCCAGGAGTACGCGCATCCGGAGATGCTGGTCTCCACGGAATGGCTGGCCGCGCGCCTGGACGACCCCGGGCTGGTCGTGGCGGAGTCCGACGAGGACGTCCTGTTGTATGAGACCGGTCATATCCCCGGTGCGGTCAAGCTGGACTGGCACACCGAGCTGAACGACCCCGACACCCGGGACTACATCGACGGCGCTCGCTTCGCCCGGCTGATGTCGGAGAAGGGGATCTCCCGCGACACCACGCTCGTGCTGTACGGCGACCGGAACAACTGGTGGGCCGCGTACGCGCTGTGGGTGGCCACGTTGTTCGGCCACCCCGACGTCCGCCTGCTGGACGGCGGCCGGGCCAAGTGGATCGCCGAGGACCGGCCACTCAGCACCGAGGAGCCGGAGCGCCCGCACACCGATTACCCGGTCGTCGAGCGGGACGACTCCGCGGTCCGCGCGTTCCGCCGCGAGGTCGAGGAGCATCTGGGCCAGCCCATGATCGACGTGCGCTCGCCGGGGGAGTACAGCGGCGAGCTGCTGCACATGCCCGACTACCCGCAGGAGGGCGCGCTTCGGGGCGGGCACATCCCGGGTGCGAAGAACGTGCCCTGGGCCCGCGCCGCCGCCGAGGACGGTACGTTCCGCGGCCGCAAGGAGCTCGAGGGCATCTACGCGGGCGAAGCCGGGCTGGCCCCGGAGGACGACATCGTGGTGTACTGCCGGATCGGCGAGCGATCCAGCCACACCTGGTTCGTGCTGCAGCACCTGCTCGGATTCCCGCACGTCCGCAACTACGACGGGTCCTGGACCGAGTGGGGCAACAGCGTCCGGGTGCCGATCAAGCGCGGGACGACGCCGTGACCACCGGCACGCTCAACCCCCGGCTGGCGGAGATCGTCGAGGACTTCACCTCGCTGCCCGGCAAGGAACGGCTGCAGCTGCTGCTGGAGTTCTCCGACGACCTGGCGGCCCTGCCGGAGCGCTACGCGGGTCACCGGGACCTGCTGGAGCAGGTCCCGGAGTGCCAGTCACCGCTGTTCCTGGCCGTCGAGGTGGACGATGGGGACGCCGTGCACCTGTTCTTCGACGCGCCGCCGGAGGCGCCGACCACCCGCGGGTTCGCCGGCATCCTGCAGGCCGGGCTGGACGGCCTGGATGCGGACGAGGTGCTGGCCACCCCGGACGAGTTCACCGGCCAGCTCGGCCTCACCGAGCTGGTCAGCCCGCTGCGCCTGGGTGGCATGTCCGCCATGCTGTCCCGTATCAAGCGCCAGGTCCGGGCCAAGCGCGGCTGACCGCGTTCGCTGGCCGTCCGCTTCCGCTGGCCGTCCGCGCCGGTGGTTCGGATTCTTAACTGGCCTCCTGATCGGGCCAATTCATCAGCTCAGCTCATCGGGCCGGCGCACGAGGTCCAGCTCGCCGGGGCTCATCCGATGGCCGGCGGCGCAGCGCAACTCCAGCTCAACCGGCTCACCGCAGTCCCGGTGCCGCAGCCCGATCGGGCCGCCCGATGCGTTCAGCCACCGGTCGCCCCACCGCATCAGCGCGGCCAGTACCGGGAACAGGTCCGCGCCCTGCTCCGTCAGCCGGTAGGCCAGCCGGGACCGCTGGCCCGGCTCGCGGTACTCCTCGCGGGTGAGCAGCCCGGCCGCGACTAGTTCGCGCAGCCGGGCGGCGGCCACCGGTTCGCTGATCCCGGCCCGCTCCGCGAAGTCGTCGAACCGCGACGTGCCGTAGAAGGCCTCGCGCAGCAGCAGAAAAGCCGAGCGCGTGCTGACCACATCCAGCGCCCGCGCCATGGAGCACTCGGTCGCTGTCCACGCGGCCCGCGGTTCCAGCCTCCCGGTCAGCCGGGGGAGGCCCGCCGCCGTCCCTGGGGTTCCAGCCATGTCCTCAGCCTATCTGACTTGTGCTCGGCTAAGTTAGTGCTCTACGGTCTAGCTATGGCAGAGCTAAGTCAGGCGACCGCAGGCGGCTCCGGCACCGCGGGGAACGCCGCCGCCAGCGGGACGGCCGGGGCACCGGGCGAGCCGACTGCGGGCCGTCCCGAGGTCCTGATCATCGTGTGCGCCGGGGTCGTGCTGGCCAGCCTGGACCTGTTCATCGTGAACGTGGCCCTGCCGGCGATCGCCCGCGATCTGGGTACCCGCAGTCTGGGCGACCTGTCCTGGGTGCTGAACGGCTACGCGATCGTGTACGCCTCGCTGCTCGTGCTGGCGGGCAAGCTCGCCGACCGGCACCGGCGCAAGTACGGCTTCCTGCTGGGAGTGGCCATCTTCACCGCGGCCTCGGCCGCCTGCGGGGCCGCCAGCAGCGTGGCCATGCTGATCGCCTTCCGGCTGGTGCAGGCGGCCGGCGCGGCGCTGCTCACCCCCACTTCACTCAGCCTGGTGCTCGCCTCGTACCCGCCGCAGCGGCGCAGCGGGGCGGTCCGGGCCTGGACCGCCACCGGCGGTGTGGCGGCCGCCTTCGGGCCGGTGATCGGCGGCCTGCTGGTCGCGGCCAGCTGGCGCTGGGTGTTCCTGGTCAACGTCCCGATCGGGATCGCGGCCCTCGTGGTCGGCTGGCGCCGGCTGCCCGATGTGCCCGGCCATCCCGTTCCGCGCCCGGACGCTCTGGGGGCTGTCCTGGTCACGGCGGGCGTGGCCGCGCTCACCCTCGGCCTGGTTCAGGGCGGTGCCTGGGGATGGGCTTCGGCCCGGACGGTTGCGGTGCTGGCCGGGTCGGCCGTTTTGCTGGCCCTGTTCGTGCTGCACTGCGCCCGGGCCCGCAACCCGCTGATCGAGCCGTCCCTGTTCCGGGTGCGCAGCTTCACGGGCGCGGCCACGGTGATGCTGCTGTTCTCCATGTCGTTCGGCGGCATGCTGCTCTCGCTGGTCCTGTGGCTGCAGGACGAATGGGGCTGGTCGGCGCTGCAGGCCGGGCTGGGCATCGCTCCCGGCCCGGTCATGGTCCCGATCTTCTCGTTCCTCGTCGCGGGCCGCCTGATCGCCCGCTTCGGCCCGGCCGTGGTGGTCGCCGCCGGCTCCAGCGTGCTCGCCGCCGGCGTCGTCTGGTGGGCCCTGGCCATCGGCCTGGTCGTCGACTACCCGGGCGGCGTCCTCGGCGGCATGCTGCTGACGGGGGTGGGCGTCGGGCTGACCCTGCCGACCCTGATGGCCACCGCCGCGGGCTCGCTGCCCGCGCACGCCTTCGCCACCGGATCGGCTGTCGTCAACATGATCCGGCAGGTCGGGATGGCCATCGGGGTGGCCGTTCTGATCGCGGTCCTCGGGACACCGGACACTCCTGTCGGACGGCTCACCGCGTTTCAGCATGGCTGGTGGGTGATCGCCGCTACGGCCCTCGCCGGCGCCGCCGCCGCCCCCCTGCTGCGCCGCCGGCCGGCCCCCGCGCCGGCCGCGGCGCCCCCCGGCCAGTCCGCTCCGCGAACCGGATGAAACCGGGCCGATCGCTGGCCGTCCCCATGTGCCCACTGACTGTGTTCGCCCGAGCCAGGCCGCGGCTCCGCGGGCCACTTCGCGCAATTGCGTAATAGGTGGCCGCGAATTATGGCCGCATTGGCCCGCAAAGGCCTGGCCTTTTACCCTGCCACCTAGGACTTAGTAGAAAGTCAAAATAGAAATTGCGCGGGGCGGGCCGCCAGCTATTGACGGCCAAGCCTCACATGGCCGCGGCGTTTTGCCGGCGGTGCCGCCGCGCCCGCCGGGGACGGTGCTGCTGCGCCCGCCGGGGACGGTGCTGCTGCGCCCGCCGGGGACGGTGCCGCCGCGCCCGTCCCGGCGGCCTGGCGCGGCCGTGCACAGCCCGCTTATCGGCCAGCCAATGCGGAGAAAAGCCGCAGTCGGCCGACCAGCGGAGAGATGGGAAATATTGCTCTTCCCGTACATCCCGGTACAACTGTGTCGGGTCATCTCTGACGTGGGTTTTTACGCACAATGGCGGCCCATTCGGCGCTATGCTCATTGCGTTCACCGGACGGCTTATTGCGTTCACCGGATGCGGCGGGCCCGCACGGCCCGCGCTACGTGCAGTGAGATCGGCGGCGCGAAGGGGACTCGCACAGCCGCCGAGGGGAGGCTACGTGTGGGTATTTCAACTGGGTCATTTTGTTCCCGCCGGAAAGTGACCGCGCTGTGAGGCCGGGCACCGTCCCGGCCCGGGACCTGCCCAGGCCCCGGGCCGTCGGCGGCGCCGACGCAGCCATGAGCGCGGGCATCATCTGGTCCGCGGGCCCGGCGAGTCCCGGGAACTCCGCTGGCTCGGACTTTCCAGAGTCTCGGTCGTTTCCGGCTGGTCCGGCAGGCGTGGCCGGTCCCAGGTCCCCAGCGGTCTCCACGGGCCTCGCAGCCCCGGATCATCCGTGGGCCGAGCCGGGCTCGCGGCCGGCCGTGGTGTTCCGCCGGTGTGTGACCAACGTGACCGCCGGGATTTTCAGCTGGGACATGAACACGAACGAGGTGGTGCGCGAGCAGGGCACCTACGAGCTCTACGGCCTGCCCGAGGACGGCCCGGCCACGATGGAGACGTTGCTGTCCCGTGTGCCCGAAGAGGACCAGGCTGACGTGATCGCCGCGATGCGGCAGATGATGAGCTCCTGTGGCACCTACGAGATTAAGTACCGCGTGCTGGCCCTGGACGGCTCGCTGCGCCCGATGGAGGCCCGCGGCCGGGTCCTGCCGGGACCGGACGGCCGTCCCGCCCGGATGACCGGCTTTGTCATGGACACGACCAGCCTCTGGGCCAGCAGCGAGGCCGACCCGCTGCGACTGCACGAAGGTGCCGAACGCACCGCGCTGACGCAGAAGTTCAGCGCCGCGCTCGCCTCCGCGGTCACCGTGGACGCCATCACCGCCGCGGCCCGGGCCGGCCTGGCCGCCTACGGCGCGAACGGCCTGATCATCGTCACCGAGCACGAGGGCCTGCAGGCCCCGCTCACCTTCTACGGTTTCGACGCCGCCGCCGCGCGCCTGCTCGGCGACCCCGCGCCGTCCCCGGGTTCACCAGTCGCGCACGCCATCGCCGGTGAGACGCCCGTGTTCGTCTGCTCCGCGACCGACCTGGCCCACCGCTATCCGCATCTGGCTGCGATGGCCGCCGGTTCGGCCCACCAGGCCTGGGCGGCGGTGCCGGTCCCCGACACCAGGGGGCGGCTCGGCGCGTGCCTGATGGGCTTCGCCAGACCACGGGAGTTCGGCACCGGGGAACGGGGCATGCTGGTGGCTGCCTCCGGGCTGCTGGCTCAGTCGCTGCAGCGTGCGCGGATGTACGAGTCAGAGCATGCGCTAGCCCGCGACCTGCAGCGCGGGCTGCTGCCGCGGGGCCCGCTGCAGGCACCCGGCATGACGATCGCGGCCCGCTACCAGCCGGTGACCTCCGGCCTGGAGATCGGCGGCGACTTCTACGACGCGATCGAGCTGACCGGCGGCCGGGTCGCCCTGGTGATCGGTGACGTGCAGGGGCACAACCCGATTGCGGCGTCCATGATGGGGCGGCTCCGCATGGTCGTGCATGCCTACGCCCGCGAGGGTCACGGACCGGCCGAGGTGATGACCCGGGCCAACCAATGGCTGGTCGAGCTGAACACCGATCCGGACCTGGCCCTGTTCGCCAGCTGCTGCTTCGTGGTGATCGACCCGGCCGCCGGCGAGCTGGAGATGTGCCGGGCCGGTCATCCCGCCCCGGTGCTGGTATCCCCCGGGGCCGCACCGGTGCTGCTCGACCAAGGTGATGACCTGCTGCTGGGCGTGGAGCGCGCCGAGCGGTACAGCACGGTCAAGCTCTCGATGCCGTCCGGCGCGACACTGCTGCTGGCCACCGACGGGCTGCTCGACGCGGACGGCGCCGACTCCGATGGCCACCTGCGCACCCTGCTCGGCGTGCTGGCCGACGGCGCCGGGGAGGACCTGGAGACGCTGGCGGACCGGCTGCTGGCCAGCCCGCGCCGCACCCAGCACGGCGACGACATCGCCCTGATGATCGCCCGCGCCGGCCGCGCCGCCCGGCCCGCCGGGTGCGAGCCCTACTCCTCGTCCTCCAGGGACAGGTAGGACCCCCGCCAGAAGAGCAGCGGGGCCCCGGCGTCGGCCGACGTCTCCGCGTACCGGAGCCGCCCGATGACGATCTCGTGGTCCCCGCCAGGCAGGCTGTGCTCGACCGTGCACTCCAGTGCGGCGAGCACTCCGTCCAGTCGCGGGCTGCCGGTCGGTCCCGGCTGGTGCGCCACCCCGTCCCAGGCCGCTGCGAGCCCCCGCCGGGCGAAGTTCGCCGAGAGCTCCTGCTGCGGTGCGGCCAGCACGTTCACCACGAACGAGCCGTGGCTGCGGATCGCCTCCAGGGTCAGGCTGTTCCGGTCGAAACAGACCAGGATGAGCGGCGGGTCCAGCGACAAGGCGCTCACCGCGTTGGCGGTCGTTCCGACCGGCTCCCCGTCCGGCCCGACCGAGGTGACGACGGTGACCCCGGTGGCGAAGTGGCCGACGGCACGGCGGAACTCTTCGCTGGTGATGTCAACATCAGCAGGGGTGGATGCCGTCATCGTCATATCTGTCCGTGGTTGGCCGGGGGCACATTACTGTGCAAGTAGTTTCCGGTGCCGTGATATTTCCGGCCGGCCCGATCATGACGGCCCAGGGTGCGTGAGTTACACCATGGACAGCTGAGATCATGCCGCCGAACAGGCCCTGAGGTAACGGTCACCGCCGTCCGGGTTTCTCCCCGGCGGATGATGGTCACGTGTCGCCCTCCGGATCGTGTTGCCGCGTCATACCAACCAAATCGATCGGCAAACTGGCCTTACCCATTTCCGGCTAACCATCACAGCCTCCCCGCTGTTCCCGGCCACATACCGTCTCCGGTGTTCCCAGTGCAGGCGGCTCCGGCTACCCCCTGGCGCCCCGGGCTATCCTCCGGCGCCCGCCGGTCCCGCCGGCCGGGCCTTCCCGCGCGGAGCGGTTCGGCGCCGTGACCCCACGGGCGTGGAGCGGACCGGGGCATGGCCCGGTTTGCTGATCATTTTCCTGAGCAGCAGATCCAGAGGGCCGTGGCACTGCTGGCCAGCGGACGTCCCTATGATCAGGCCCTGGGAGCCGTCCTGGGCTGGCGGAACGTGGCCCCTTCCAGTCAGCGGCCGGTCTAGCGGTGTGTGTCCGGGCAATCCCGGGAGAAAAAAGTGCAGAATGTGACCGGATGCGGACAGTGAGAGGAGGCGGTCACCGAAATGGCAGCCCAGGAGGTCTTCACGTCCCGGCTGCTGGGCCGCCCGCTGCTGGACAGCGAGCAAACGCCGATCGGCCGCGTCCGCGACGTGGTGCTCCTCCCAGCGGCCCAAGGTGACGCGCCCCGCGCGCTGGGGCTGGTCGTGACGCTGCAGCGGCGGCGGATCTTCGTCAACTTCGGCCGGATCGCAGAGATGTCGATAGACGGCGCCCACCTGCGCGGCGGCACTGTCGACCTGGACCGCTTCACCCGGCGCACCGGGGAGATCCTGGTCACCGAGCTGTTCGGCCAGCCCGCCGGGACCGGGTCCGTGGTCGACGTGGCGATCACCCCCTCCTCGACCGGCCGCGGCTGGAAGGTTTCCTCGCTGGCTATCACCCGCGGCCGGGGGCTGCGGCTCCGCTCCACCCAGATCGTGCCGTGGAGCGACTACCCGGAGCTGTTCAAGGCCGGCACGCTGGCTGATCAGCTCGTCGATCTGCGCGAGATGCACCCGACGGACCTGGCCAACGCGGTGGAGGGCATGACGCCCACCCGCCGCGACGAGCTCGCCGCCGCGCTGGAGGACGACGAGCTGGCCGACCTGCTGGAGGAGATGCCCGAGCAGGACCAGATCCGGCTGCTGGCCAGCGTGGGCCTGGAGCGCAGCGCCGACGTCGTGGAGGAGATGGAGCCCGACGACGCCGCGGACCTGCTGGCCGAGATGGCGCCCGAACAGCGGGAGCGGCTGCTGACCGCGATGGAGTCGGTCCAGGCCGCCGACCTGCGCCGGTTGCTGCGGTACGACGCCGGCACGGCCGGCGGCCTGATGACCTCCCAGCCGCTGATCGTCGCGCCCGACGTGCCGGTGGCCGAGGCCCTGGCCCGGATCCGCGAGCCGGACCGGCCGATCACCGAGGCCGCGCAGGTGTTTGTCTGCGAACCGCCTACACTGGCCCCGACCGGGCGTTACCTCGGCAGCGTCGGATTCCAGCTGCTGCTGCGGCAGCCTCCCGCCAAAACCGTGGGCGAATGCGTCGAGGCGAGTACCTTCGTCCGGCCCGAGCTGTCCGAACGCGAGCTGGCGGCCCGGCTGGCCGCCTACAACCTGATCAGCGTGGCGGTCTGTGACGAGCTCGGCCGCCTGCTGGGCGCGGTCACCGTGGACGACGTCCTTGACCATCTCCTGCCCGTTGGCTGGCGAAGAACTGGAGGCTGAGCATGATCCGAGCCTCATCGCGGCGTTTCGGCGAACGACCGGACCTGTCCGTCCCCCGCGCGCCAAGCCTGCGCATGGGCACCCACTACGACCCCGACGCCTTCGGGCGGTTCTCTGAGGCCCTGGCCCGGTTCCTGGGCACCGGGCGCTTCCTGGTCGCCCAGACGGTCCTGGTCATCGCCTGGATCGTGCTCAACACCGTCGGGCTCGTCCAGCACTGGGACCCCTATCCGTTCATCCTGCTGAACCTGGCCTTCTCCACCCAGGCGGCCTACGCGGCCCCGCTGATCCTGCTGGCCCAGAACCGGCAGGACGACCGGGACCGCGCCAATATCGACCGCGACCGGGAGGTGGCGGCCCGGACCCAGGCCGACACCGAGTTCCTGGCCCGGGAGCTGTCCGCGGTGCGGCTCGCGCTGGCCGACGTGGTGACCACCGAGGATCTGGACGAGTCACTGATCCGGCTGGCCAGGATGGTCGCCGACGGGCAGCTGCGGCCGAATGGGCCGGCGGAGCAGAATTCGGCTGCCTCCGCTGACCGTGTCACCTCTCCTGGCGCACCGCCAAGCTCCAACCACCGGGCGAGCACGCCGCCGAGCTCCCACCGCCAAGGGGAAGCGGACGGACCCGGGGGTGCCCAGAATTAGCCGGAATTTAACCCGGCCGCCCGCCGTGGCCCGTGCCGCCTCCGCGCCTGCGGTAACACCCGCAGCGGGTAACAACAACGGGCCGTTCGCCCGGCTGCGCGGCAGTACCTGATCTCAGGCTGGTCCCGAGCGGGCCCCGGCCGCCAGCCGGTCGGCGGCCCGCGCGGTCACCGCCATGATCGTCAGCGCCGGGTTCGCGCTGCCCTGGGTCGGCAGCACGCTGCCGTCAGTGATGAACAGGTTGGGCACGGCGAAGCTGCGGCAGCACTCGTCGACCACGCCGTGCCGCTCGTCCCGGGCCATCCGGGCCCCGCCGACCAGGTGCGCGTAGCGCTGGATCGTGATGACCTCGTCGGCGTCCGCGGCGTGCAGGATGTCCTCCATCACCGACTGGGCCGCTTTGGCCAGGGCCCGGTCGTTGTCGCACTGGGAGTAGGCGAACTGTGCCACCGGCAGGCCGTAGCCGTCCTTCTCTCCGCCCAGCGTCACCCGGTTCTCCGGCTGCGGCAGGAACTCACACAGTGCGCCCAGGCAGGACCAGTGCACGTAGTCGCTCATGTACTCGCGCAGCGCGCCGCCCCAGTGGCCCTGCGCGGCGACGTGCTCGGCCCAGGTGATGGGCAGCGGCGAGACCGTCTGGATGGAGAACCCGCGCTTGTAGTCCTTGGCCGGGTCGGTCTCGTAGAACTCTTCGGTGCTGACCTCCGGTGGCGGTGCCTTGTACATCCGCACCTCGCCGTCGAACCGGCCCGCGGTCTGCGGCGCGCCCTGCACCATGAGGTAGCGGCCGACCTGGTCGAAGTCGTGGCCCACCCCGTCGGGGAACCGCTCGCACGCCGAGTTGAGCAGCAGCCGGGGCGTCTCGATCGAGTACCCGGCCACCGCGACCATCGAGGCCCGCTGGAACCGCTCTTTGCCGTCCTTGACGTAGTGCACGCCGAGGGCCCGCCCGGATTCCCGGTCGATCGCGATCCGGGTCACCATGGCGTCGGCGCGGACCTCCGCGCCGTGCGCCAGCGCGTCGGGTATGTGCGTGATGAGCGGCGAGGCCTTGGCGTTCACCTTGCAGCCCTGCAGGCAGAATCCGCGGTAGATGCAGTGCGGCCGGTTGCCGAACCGGCCGTTGGTGATGGCCACCGGGCCGACCTTGGCGGTGATGCCGAGCTTGTACGCCCCGCGCAGGAAGATCTCGCCGTTTCCGCCGACCGGGTGCGGCCGGTACGGGTACCCGTGCGGGTCGCCCCACGGCCAGTGGTCCCCGGCGACCGGCAGTTCCTGCTCGATCTGCTCGTAGTAGGGGCGCAGCTCGGGGTAGCTGATCGGCCAGTCGGCGCCCACCCCGTCCGCGGTCCGGGCAGCGAAGTCGCTGGGATGGAACCGCGGTGTGTAGCCGGCGTAATGGACCATCGAGCCGCCGACGCCGCGGCCAGAGTTGTTGGAGCCCATCGGCACCGGGTCGCTGCCCGTGATGACGCGGGGATCGGTCCAGTACAGGTGGTGCGAGCCCGCCTCGTCGCTGACCCAGTCGGCGTCGGGGTCCCAGAAGGGCCCCGCGTCCAGGGCGGCCACCCGCCAGCCCGCCCGGGCCAGCCGCTGCAGCAGCACCGAGCCGCCCGCCCCGCAGCCCACGATGACCAGGTCGATCTGGTCCTCGTCGGCGAACCGGCGCATGTCCCGGCGCAGCCGGTGGTTGGTCCGGGAGCCGTCGTTGGGCAGCAGCCAGGCCGACTCGTTGCGCTCGCGAACGGCGGGCATCAGGCTCCCTCCCGGACCGGGTCACCGGCCGGGCGCGCGTCCCGGACCTCGAACGGCTCGAGCTTGTCCACGCCGGCGTTCTTGTAGCCGCGCGGGTAGGCAGGCCCGGGGAAGCCGATCTCGTTCCAGGCCTGCGGGTGCGCGTACAGTGCCGTGCAGGCGTACCGCGTCCACAGGCTCCACACGCGCGCCGCGTTCAGCCCGTGCCAGTCGCCGGTCTTCAGATCCTGAACACCCTGGATCAGGGCCAGCTGGTCCTCTTCGGGTGCGCCGGCGAACGTGGTGCCGCAGCGCTCCGCCGCGTCGGCGTCCAGGTAGGCCAGGGTGTCCCGCCAGGCCTGGCCGTCCTCGGGCATGTCGGCGTAGCGCCAGCCGTCGGTCTCGCCCGCCGCCAGCCGCGCGTCGACCATCTCCAGGATCGGCATCAGGGGCTCGTCTTCCTGGCCGGTCAGCAGGTTGAGCAGCACACGTGCGCAGGCTTCCTCGGCGCCGGTGAAGAACGTGACCGGGTCGTGCGGGCCCAGCCGGGAGCTCACGAGATCGGCGGTCACCGCATCCCAGTGCCTGGCCTGGCCCATGACGTCGAACCCGGGAAAACGGTTCTTCGCTCCGTCCTGCCGGCGGCTGTACACGCCGTGTTCCCCGGGACCGACGGTGCGGCCGTTACCGTCATCATGGCGGGTTCCCGGGTCGCTCTGCTCTCCGGGAGCGCTCTGGCGGGGGGCGGTCACTTCTCCCGCCGCAGGATCGCCGCGAGCAGGCCCATGCCGCCGACCATGGTGACCAGCAGCGGAGCCAACAATGGCGGGCCCATCTCCATGTTGTAGCGGGCATTGGACCAGCCGCCGGGCTTCTGCGCGATCCCGCGCGCGTGCAGGTAAGTGCCCTGCAGGCCGTTGGCCACGATCGCCGCCGAGGCGATGGGCAGCGCCGTCTTCGCCATCCGGCGGCTGAAGAAGCCGGCGATTCCGGCCGCGGCGCCCACCGGGCCCATCGCGACCGGGATCCACATCATCTTGTTGCCGAAGCTGGCGCTGTCGTGCTCGAAGAAAATTTCGCCCGCGGTGACCAGGGCTCCCACCGCCGTCAGGGCCGACAGGCTGCGCTCGAAGCGCCCGGTTTCCACGTCCTGGATGAAGCGGTCGATGCCTTCTTCGGTGCCCTCCACCGCGCTGCCGTGGGACCGCCGGACCCTCATGCTGATCTCCTTCTTATCGAGAGCGGGACGCACCCGGCCCGCGCCGCCGGGCCGCCGACATACCTGCGCGGCATCTGCACTACCCACGGCCGGTGGCCCAAACCTGAGTGTTCGGCGCGCCGCAACGCGGTAATGGGCGTGCTAAAGCCTCAGAGGGGTAAAGGGAAGCGTGATGGACACGGAGAGACAGCGCATTCAGGGTTTCGGGCCGCTGGAGAAGGGCCTCCGGCAGGCCAGCGACTGGTACCTGTGGGGCCCGTACCTGACGGAGCGCCAGTGGGGGACCGTTCGCGAGGACTACAGCGTCGACGGCTCGGCGTGGGACTACTTCCCGCACGATCACGCCCGGTCCCGGGCCTACCGGTGGGGCGAGGACGGGCTGGCCGGCTTCTGCGACATCGAGCAGCGGCTGTGCCTGGGGCTGGCCCTGTGGAACGGGCGCGATCCCATCCTCAAGGAGCGCCCCTTCGGGCTGACCGGGCCGCAGGGCAACCACGGCGAGGACGTCAAGGAGTACTGGTGGTACCTCGACGCGCTGCCCAGTCACGCCTGGAACCGCTGGCGGTACCACTACCCGCAGGGCGAGTTCCCGTACAACGATCTGGTCGCCACCAACGCCGCGCGTAACCGGTTCCAGCCAGAGTACGAGCTCCTCGACACCGGGGCGTTCGACGGCGACCGGTACTGGATCGTCGAGGTCTGCTACGCCAAGGCCGACCCGGGCGACATCCTGATGGATGTGCGGGTCACCAACGCCGGACCGAACGCCGAGACGCTGCACGTGCTGCCGACCGCCTGGTTCCGCAACACCTGGTCGTGGGACGTCGGCGCGCCCAAGCCCGGGCTGGAAGCGGCCGGTCCCGCCGCGGTCCGGGTCGGCCACCCGTTCCTCGGCGAGCTGGAGCTGCTCGCCGCCGACGGCCCCGGCGGTACGACCCCCACCCTGCTGTTCTGCGAGAACGAGACCAACCTGGCGCGGCTGTACCAGGCGGCGCCCGGCACGCCGTATCCGAAGGACGGGATCAACGACCACGTGATCTCCGGCGCGGCCACCGTCAACCCGGAGCGCCACGGCACGAAGTGCGCGTTCTGGTATCAGCTGACCGTGGCGCCGGGCGCCACCGTGGAGTTGCGGCTGCGTCTGCGGCCCCAGGCGGGCGAGCCCGGCCGCGGAGATCCCCTCGGGGACGGGTTTGCTCAGGTGCTTGATCAGCGCCGCGCCGAAGCCGACGAGTTCTACGCGGACCTGCGCCCGGACAGCGCGACCGACGACGAGGCGCGGGTCATGCGCCAGGCCTTCGCCGGGCTGTTGTGGTGCAAGCAGTTCTACTACTTCGACGTGACCCGTTGGCTGGACGGTGATCCCGCCCAGCCGCCCCCGCCGCCGGGCCGCGAGCTGGGCCGGGACGCCAAGTGGGGCAACTTTGACGCCTTCGACATCATGTCCATGCCGGACAAGTGGGAGTACCCCTGGTTCGCCGCCTGGGACCTGGGCTTTCACTGCGTGGCCCTGGCGCATCTGGACCCCGCGTTCGCCAAGTACCAGCTCATCCTGCTGTGCCGGGAGTGGTTCCAGAACCCGAGCGGTGCCCTGCCCGCCTACGAATGGGACTTCGGTGACGTCAACCCGCCGGTCCAGGCCTGGGCCGCGCTCGAGGTGTTCGCGATCGACGGCGGCCGCGACGTCGAATTCCTCAGCCGTCTCTTCGACAAGCTGCTGATCAACTTCACCTGGTGGATCAACCGGGAGGATTCCGGCGGCAACAACGTGTTCGAGGGCGGCTTTCTCGGCTTGGACAACATCGGGCCGATCGACCGCTCCCACCTGCCCTACGGGGACACCCTGGAACAGTCCGACGCCACCGGCTGGATGGCCTTCTACGCCGTCAGCATGGCCAGCATCGCCACCGTGCTGCAGCGGAGCGGGCGCCGTCCCGCCGACGACATCACGCTGAAGTTCCTGGAGCACTTCGCGGCGATCTCCGACGCCATGGACGCCCAGGGCATGTGGGACGACACTGATGGCCTCTACTACGACAAGCTGCTCACCCAGGACGGCACCGCCATCCCGGTCAAGACCCGGTCGATGGTCGGCGTCATCCCGGTTCTGGCCGCCGCGGTCATCGACGAGGGCATGCTGGACAGCTCGCTGCGGCTCGGCAAGCAGTTCGCCGACTTCCTGCACCGCGAGGGCCTCGGCGACCCGGAGAAGATCGCGGCCAGCGGCCTGA
>Ga0302325_10010202_pt1 | contig 20391 bp, 20 predicted proteins | sample Palsa_T0_2_FD_201948 | JGI IMG/M metagenome (GOLD analysis project Ga0302325, IMG submission 201948) | Peat permafrost microbial communities from Stordalen Mire near Abisko, Sweden - Palsa_T0_2 | ecosystem: Environmental > Terrestrial > Soil > Palsa > Peat permafrost | place: Sweden: Abisko...
CCGTCGAAGCCGATGCCTTCTTCGAAGGCGCCCTCCAGCTCGGCCGGCGCGATCGCGACCGACTTGAGGAAACCGAGTACGTCGGTGAACCACAGCCGGACGAATCGGATGTCCCGTTCCTCCAGCGTGCGGAGTACAAATTCCTTCTGTCGATCCATAACCGGAACAATATGCATCGACCGTTAAGTTTGTGTTACCGGCGCGGCTTAACACCTTAAGTTTCCCGGCGCGATGCCGTCGACCAAGTAGCGCACCACCGCACCGTCGACGCAGTCATTTCCGTTGAACGTCACCGTGTGTTGGGTGCCCTCGAAGGTGATCAGGTCAGCGCCGAGTTGGCGGGCCAGGTCGACCCCGGCTTGATACGGGGTGGCCGGGTCGTGGGTGGTGGACACGACGACGACTTTGCCGGGGGCTACCGGCGCGGCCGGATGCGGCGATGACGTCGCGGGCACCGGCCACAGCGCGCACAGGTCGCGCGGCGCATGGCCGGTGAACTGTCCGTAGGACGTGAACGGCGCGACCTGACGTATCCGCCGATCGGCGTCGGCCCACACCGCCGGATCGGTCGGCTCCGGCGCATCGACGCAACGGATTGCGTTGAAGGCGTCCTGCGAACTGTTGTAGTGCCCCTTGGCATCGCGGCCGTAGTACTCGTCGGCCAGCGTCAGCAGGTCACCGGGATCGGTGCCGCGCCGCAGACCGAGCAGGCCACTGGTGAGGAATTTCCAGAACTGCGGGGTGTACAGCGCGTTGATGGTGCCCGTCGTGGCGTCGGCGTAACCGAGCGTGCGCCTTTCCGAGGTCGCCGCGGGTTTGGTCACCAGCGGGTCGATCAACTGGTGGTAGCGGACGACCCATTGGGCCGGGTCGGTGCCCAGCGGGCAGTCCGTGGAACGGGCGCAGTCCGCGGCGTAGTCGTTGAACGCGGTCTGGAACCCGGCCTCCTGGTTGATGAGCTCGTCGATCGGGCCGACGCTCGGGTCGATAGCGCCGTCGAGCACCATCGACCGCACGTGGTCACCGAAGCGCTCGACGTACGCGGTCCCCAACTCGGTGCCATAGCTGTAGCCGAGGTAGTTGATCTGGTCGTCGCCCAGGGCTTGGCGTACCGAATCCATGTCCCGTGCGGCCGAAGCGGTCCCGACGTTCTCCAGGAACGCCGAACCATTCCGGGCCTGACAGCGCTGAGCTATCTGCCGGTACACCTGCTCGATGTGCGCCACACCCTGCGGGCTGTAGTCGACCATCGGTTCGCGCCGGTAGGCGTCGAACTCGGCGTCAGTTTGGCAGCGCACCCCCGGCGTGGAGTGGCCGACGCCACGGGGATCGAACCCGACCAGATCGAATCGCTTACTGACCTCAGAGTCCGCCAGATCCGTGCCCATCGCGGCCACCATGTCGACCGCCGACGCCCCAGGACCGCCCGGGTTGACCAGCAACGCTCCGATCCGCGGGCCCGTTGCCGGAATGCGGATCACCGCGAGTTTCACCTGAGCGCCACCCGGGTTTGCGTAGTCGACAGGCACCGCCACGGTCCCGCATTGCGCGCTAGGAACGTCGCGGGGGCTGCCGAGGACCTGGCCGCAGCTTCCCCAGCTCAATGGTGGCGCCGACGACGGCTGGGGCGCCCCCGAGCTCGGCGTGGGGCCCGCGTCGTATCCCGGCGTTGCGCCGGTCAACGGCGTCAAGGCCACAGCGGTCACCATCGACAACCCAAATGAAAGCAGCGCAGAGCTCAGCCGTCTCATGCGCCACATGGCTGTCAATCGTGGCATGCGTCGGCCACAGGCCGTGATCCCATTGGTCACACCTTGATCTCGTTATTTACCGCGCGGTCTCTACGTTTCGCTGGCGAAGCGGACCCACGGCGGCGCTAACACTTAGCCCCCTTGGACGGCACAGTACCGCTGACGATGTACGCCGACGCATAGTCGTCGATGCAACTGTTGCCCTGGAACACCACGGTGTGCTGTGTGCCGTCGAACGTGAGCAGTCCGCCGTGCAGCTCATTGGCCAAGTCGACACCGGCTTGGTACGGCGTCGCGGGGTCGTGTGTGGTGGACACCACCAGCGTCGGCGCCAGCCCCTGCGCCGAGATGGTGTGCGGCTTGCTGGTCGGCGGCACCGGCCAGAACGCGCATGTGCCCAGCGGGGCGTCGCCGGTGAACTTCCCGTAGTTCATGAACGGCGCGACCTCACGCGAGCGGCGGTCCTCGTCGATGACCTTCGCTCGATCCTTCACCGGCGGCTGGTCCACACAGTTGACCGCGACCCGGGCGTCGGTGGAGTTGCTGTAGTGCCCCTGCTTGTCTCGACGCATATAGAGGTCGGCCAACTCGAGCAACAGATCGCCACGGTGGCGCGACAGTTCGGTCAACCCGGTTGTCAGGTGGTGCCAGAACGTCGGGGAATACAGGGCCATGATCGTGCCGATGATGGCGTCGCTGTAGCTCAGGCCGCGCGGGTCTTTCGTCCGTGCCGGCCTGCTGACCATCGGGTTCTTCTTGTCGACGAGCTGATAGACCAGATGGTGGTACACGTCAACGGCTTTGGCCGGGTCGGTGCCCAGCGGACAGCTGGGCGACTTGGCGCAGTCCTTCGCATAGTTGTCGAAGGCATCCTGAAAACCCTTGGCCTGCCTCAGGTCTGACTCGACCGGGTCCGCATTGGGGTCGATGGCACCGTCCAGGATCATCGCCCGGACATTCTTCGGAAAGGCCTCCGCGTACGCCGCGCCGATCCGGGTGCCGTAGGAGTAGCCCAGGTAGGTCAGCTTGCTGTCGCCCAGCGCCTCGCGGATGGTGTCCAGATCGCGGGCGACATTGTCGGTTCCGACGTTCGCCAGGAATTTCTTGCCCATCTTGGCAACACAGCGGCCGACGTAGGCCTTGGTCTCGTCCTCGATCTGCGCGACGCCTGCCGGGCTGTAGTCGGCTTGCGTCTCGGTGCGCAACTTGTCGTTGTCTGCGTCGGAGTTACACCAAATCGCCGGTCGCGACGCCGCCACTCCGCGTGGGTCGAATCCGACCAGATCGAAGCGTTCCCGGACCTCCTGCGGCAACGACTGCACGACGCCCAGTGCCGCCTCGATGCCGGACTCCCCCGGGCCCCCGGGATTGATGACCAGCGAGCCGACCTTGTCTCCGGTCGCCGGGAAGCGGATCAGTCCGAGCGTGGTGGCGTCACCGCCAGGGTGTTTGTAGTCGACGGGTACGGCGAGCTTGCCGCATTGCGCACCGCCAGGCAGCTTCACCGCCCCGCCGCCCGCAACGCGACACGGGCCCCACTCGATCGGCTGGCCGACCTTCGGGCCGGCAAGTACCGCGCGCCCCTTGACGACCTGAGTACAGCTGGCCACCGTAACCGCTGTAACCGCCATCACGGTCCAGATCAGCATCGTGCGCGCGATCTTGCCGCGGCGAGGGCTCCCCATGCCCAACATGCTGCCATGCGTCAGCGCGGAGCCCCGGCTGCTGGGCCGTCTAACGTGTCGCGAGCAGCAGTTCTTCCATTCCGACCGCGAAGTCGTCGGCCAGCTCCCACAGGTCGGGTAACAGCTCCGGGCAGGCGATGATCCCGATGTCGAGTTTGCCGGTCAGCGACATCACAGTGATATTCAGTCCCGAGCCGTGGAAGATCGGCCCGAGCGGATACATGGCCTTGACCTCACTGCCCAGGAAGTACAGCGGCACCTGCGGACCAGGCACGTTGGATATCACCAGGTTGTGCACCGGCCTCTTGGTGAGACTGGTCCGGGCATACGCGCGCATCGCGATACCGAACACCGCGGGCGCGGCGAACTGAGACCAGTCCTGCAGCAGCGTGGCTTTGATCGCCGAACTATGTTGTTTGGCAACCGAATTCGCCTCAGCGATGGCCTGTATCCGCTCCGCCGGATCGGCGATGTGGGTCTGCAGGCTGGAGAACATGCCCGAAACCTGGTTGCGCCCAGGCCGATCCGACTTGCCATGCACGGACACCGGCACCATCGCCACCAGCGACGAGTCCGGCAGTTCGCCACGGTCGAGCAGGAATTGGCGCAGCACGCCGGACACCAGGGCCATCACCACATCGTTGACCTTGACGTCGAAGTAATCCTTGACCTTCTTGATGTCTTCAAGGTCCAACTGCGCGTAGGCGATGTTGCGGTGCGCGGTGACGCTCGCGTTGAATGCGGTCCGCGGGGCCGCGAACGGCGTCGCCATCGTCTGGCCGCTGCGTGCCCGCATCACCGTCTTGACCACCGACGATGCGGTGCCGGTCAGCGCATTGGCCAACCGCAGCGGCCTGGCCGCGAATTTGACCGCACCCGTCAGCGCGATCTCGAAGTCGTTGCCGCCGCCGACACCCTCGACCGGATCTGGCGCGGGGGCGTCTGCCTCGGTGCTGCATAGCTGAGACATCAGGTTGGCCCCGGTCACGCCGTCCACGCCGGCGTGGTGCACCTTCGTCATCACGGCCAGGCGACCACCCTGTTGCGCATCGGTGCCCGCGACGCCTTCGATGACCCACATCTCCCACAGCGGCCGGGTGCGGTCCAGCGGCAAGCTCGCGATATGACCGCAGATCTCGGCCAACTCGGCGCGCCCCCCCGGTGGCGGCAGACCGATCCGGTGCAGGTGGCGATTCACGTCAAAGTTGTTGTCGTCCACCCACACCGGATGATCCAGATTGAACGGGGTGTCGGCCAGCTTCTCGCGGAACTGCGGCATTGCCTTGCTTCGCACGGCCAATTCGTCGCGGAGCCGATCAAAGGTGTAGCCGCCCGGCATGGTCGACGTATCGAGCTCCAGAATCGAGCAGACGTGCAACGGCTGTGCCGGGGTTTCCAGGTAGAGGAAGCTGGCGTCGAGTCCGCTGAGTCGCTGCATGGGCCGATGGTATGTCCGCCGCCGCAGGGGGGCGCCCGAATCGTCACGATGGGGACGGTGTGAGGAAGTCCACTGGGCTCGCTATCCACATGGGCGGCGGCAGGTGGCAGACTAATCAGGTCAGACGAACCCGGGGACCCGATTGGGCCACGAGGATCGACCCGACCAAAGCTAGGGACAATGATGTCTGAACAGACTGTTTACGGTGCCCATTCTTCTTCGCAAGCTGCGCCGCGGACCAAGACCCGCATCCACCACCTGCAGAAAATGAAGGCCGAAGGCCACAAGTGGGCGATGCTCACGGCCTACGACTACTCCACCGCCCGGGTGTTCGACGACGCCGGTATCCCGGTGCTGCTGGTCGGCGATTCGGCCGCCAACGTCGTTTACGGCTACGACACCACGGTGCCCGTCTCGGTCGACGAGTTGATTCCACTGGTGCGCGGCGTCGTGCGCGGTGCACCGCACGCTCTGGTGGTCGCCGACTTGCCGTTCGGCAGCTACGAGGCGGGCCCCGCCGCGGCGCTCGACGCCGCGATCCGGTTCATGAAGGAAGCCGGCGCGCATGCCGTCAAGCTGGAGGGTGGCGAGCGGGTCGCACCGCAGATCGCGGCCTTGAGCGCCGCCGGCATCCCGGTGATGGCGCACATCGGCTTCACCCCGCAGAGCGTCAACACCCTCGGCGGTTTCCGGGTGCAGGGCCGCGGGGACGCCGCCGAGCAGACCATCCACGACGCGATCGCGGTCGCCGAGGCAGGCGCGTTCGCCGTGGTGATGGAAATGGTGCCGGCTGAGTTGGCCACCCAGATCACCGGCAAGCTGACGATTCCGACCGTCGGGATCGGCGCAGGACGCAACTGCGACGCCCAGGTCCTGGTCTGGCAGGACATGGCCGGTCTCACCAACGGCAAGACGGCCAAGTTCGTCAAGCGGTTCGGTGAAGTCGGAGACGAATTGCACCGCGCCGCAACGCAGTACGCGGACGAGGTCGCGTCAGGAACGTTCCCCGACGACGAGCACAGCTTCTAGGCTCCTGGTTTAGCGGCCACCGGTATGTGGCACGCTAACGCCGATGTCCGCCAACGGCCCGAGCACCTCGCGCTATCTCGAAGTTGAGCGCAAGTTCGACGCCGACGAGTCCACGCAACCGCCGTCATTCGACGGCATCGCCGAGGTCGGCCGGTTAGAGCACGCCGAGACGCAGTCCTTGGACGCGGTGTACTTCGACACGCCGTCCCGGGATCTGGCGATCAATCGCGTCACGCTGCGCCGTCGCACCGGCGGCCTCGACGCGGGTTGGCACCTGAAACTTCCGGCGGGCCCCGATGCCCGCACCGAAGTGCGGGCGCCGTTGGATACCACCGACGCCACCACAGTGCCCACCGAACTGCTCGATGTGGTATTGGCCATCGTGCGGGACCGCCCGGTGAGCCCGGTGGCACGGATCAGCACCACCCGGCAGGTTCGTCTGCTGCACGGTGTCGACGACGCGGTGCTCGCGGAGTTCTGCGACGACCACGTCACGGCGGGGCATGGCGCCGACGGGACCACCAACCAGCAACGATGGCGTGAATGGGAGCTCGAACTCGTCGACCCCGGCTTGAACTCCGGGCTGATGGACAAGCTTTGCGGACGGCTGCTCGACGCCGGTGCACGTCCAGCCGGCCACGGCTCCAAGCTGGCGCGGGTGCTCGGCACGTCGCCGAAGGGTTTACCGGCCGAACCGCTGCATCGGGCCCTGGCCGAACAGATCGGCGAGCTGCTGGTGTGGGACCGCGCGGTGCGGGCCGAGGCCGACGACGCGGTGCACCAGATGCGGGTGACCGCCCGCAAGATCCGCAGCCTGCTACAAGCCGATCCGGATTCCTTCGGGCTGGCCGACGATGCCCCGATCGTCGATGAACTGCGCGAGCTGGGCAACGTCTTGGGCGTGGCCCGCGACGCCGAAGTCCTGGCCGATCGCTACCGCAGCGCTCTGGACGATCTGCCGCCGGAGCTGGTCCGTGGGCCTATCCGGGAACGGCTTGTCGACGGCGCCGAACAGCGCTACCGGACCGGGCTCCGGCATGCGTTGTCCGCTTTGCGTTTACCGCGCTACTTCCGACTGCTCGACGACCTGGATGCATTGACTGGCGAAGCGCCGCCGGCCGGTCGCGAGCTGGCGCCGGTGACCGTCGCCGCCGCCGGCAAGAAGGTCTACCAGGCGGCAAAGTCCGCGCGCCGGGCCGGCGACGGGGCGGACCGCGACGATGCGATAAACCGAATCCGTAAGCGCGCCAGGCGACTTCGCTACACCGCGGATGCGACCGGCGCGAAGAAGGTGTCCAAGCGGGCGAAGAAACTCCAGTCACTGCTCGGTGACCATCAGGACAGCGTGGTCAGCCGCGAGCACTTGGTACAACAAGCGCAGGCCGCGCACGCCGCGGGCGAGGACACCTTCACCTACGGGCTGCTCTACCAGCGGGAAGTCGAGCTGGCTCTCGATTCCCGCCGCCAACTCCAGCCGAAGCTCAGCAAGCTCTACAAGGCAGTGGGCAAGCTGTCGGGCTGAGCCGAGAGTGCTCGTAAGCCACGCAGGGTCCTTGTTATCAGTTCACGCCGTTCGTCGATTGTCATCGAGTCACTGAGGGGAGCGTGCACCCGCAAATAACCCTGTGTCACCAGGTCGTCGACCAGGAACCGCGTCGCACCGACTGGCAAGGACAAACGAGAGGCGATCTCTGCGACCGAGGGGCTGTTCACGCACGACGTCAGGATCTGGCCCCGCACATCATTTCTCCGCCAGCGCGGCGGCTTCGCTGTGGTGTTGAGCGCTTCGACCGGAGCCTCGAGTGCCAGTTCGGCACCGGGGTCGGTACTGCCTTCCGTCAGCGTGAAGGGCCGCACCAAACTCGGCTCGTCCGCGGTTTCCGGTTCTGTTAACCAGTCGCCGATCGGCTCGCTCTTGCCCTCCGGCTGCTGATGAGCGTCGGTGTGCTTCTCGCGAACATGTGGCGAACTATGCGGCACGTGGCGGTTCGCCAAGTACCACAAGGTCTGGTCAGCGTGCACCGATGCGCGCACCTCGCTGGCGACGACTTTGAGGATGGTGCGGTCGGTGTCGATGACGAAGGTGGTCCGTCTGACCGGCAGCAGCCGAGCCAGCAGGCCGCGGCGCCGAGCGTGCCGACCACGCCGGGTCTCCTCACGCGTCCCGACGGATCTACGCAGCTTGGCGAGCCTGCCTCGGTGCACCCCGAACAACTCGGACACCACACCGTCCGCGTCGGAGAGCAGCGGATAGTCGAACGAGCGCTGTTGGGCGAAGTGGGCCTGCCTGTCGACGGTGTCGGTGCTGATGCCGACCCGCTGGGCGCCCACCCTGGCGAATTCGTCGCTCAGGTTCCGAAAATGACACGCCTGGGCGGTACAGATCGGTGAGGACGCTAATGGAAAGAAGAACAGCACAACCGGGCCTTCGGAAAGGAGCGTGGACAGTTTCCGAGGCCGACCGGTGTGGTCATACAGAGTAAAGTCAGGCGCTTTCTCGCCCGCGATCATCGGCAAAGAGTAACGCGGGGAAGCTCTGCGCGATGCACGAGTCGGATAATTCGGTCCCTACGGCACGATGTCGACTAAGAAGGGGTCGACGACAGCTTGGGCCAACAGATTGGCGCCGACGGCAACTGCCACGTCGAAATTGCCGATTTCGGCTCGGCGAAGCAGACGCGATGCCAACTGCGGGCCGGGACCTCGAACCGCTGGCGGGCGATCGAAGCGCCGCGCTAAGCGAATCTCACGAACTAGCGCCGGTATCGAGAAAACTACGGTGAACACGACACCCGCGAGCATGGCGCTCATTTCGTCCCTCCTAACTGCGCGATAGTTTCGCCCACGATTCGTCGATTCGATGGTCAATCAACCGAGGAACCCGGCGAGGAGAAGGAGCGGCGACAGGAGGATTGCTTCGCCCCACTCAAACGTATTTAAGAGGGCCGGGTCCACCGTCGACTCGAGGCCGCTGGCAAACAACGTGTAATCCAGGCCCGTGGCGAGGTCACCAGTGGCGTTGACGGGAAAGTAACCATATTGATCGGGACCGGTGAGTTCAACGCTGAACGCGCTCGGGTCGAATTGCTCGACTATGTTCTCGAATGCGGGGGGATACCCGAGCTGTCGAAGTTGTCGACGCTGGTGTCGAAGTTGGCGGCCAGGGTCGGATCGCTGGTGGCCAACGAGTTGTCGGCCGAGACGGTCCAACTGTTGCCCCCATAGCTGCCCAGCAGGTCCTCGAGTGGGTCGGGTTCGGTATCGGCTCTGGCCGCGGGAGCCACTCCGATCAGCGCGGCCGCGAAAGCGACGCCGACAGCCGTGCCGAGGGTGAGCGGGCTTCGGCGAGCGTTCATCAGCCGACCGAGACCACGAGAACGCAACATGGGCCTCCCTCCCTGCTCAGCCCCCTGTCCGGATTTTGTTAGTGACCGCAGCCAGGCACACCAGTAGTCCGGTACTGCATTTCCACCTCGCGTGTACTCAGCTGCCCGTTGGGGCTAACGGTGGCGGCCAATCTGTCGTTGTGTTAGCCATCTGTGGCCCGATTCTGACGAGCGGACAGGGGACGCGTTCACAGGGCCGGGGCGGGCGAGCTGGCCTGTAAGCCGGATTCTGTTCCGCGTTACCAGGTAACGCGGCGGCGACCATCCATCTGGACACACCGTCACCGGGTGCCTCGAGCGGCCTACCCGCAGGCTCGGGCGAGCAACCCTCAAACACCTGCGCGACCGCACCGTAGTGCGGTCTTCTTGACCTTGCTTCGGGTGGGGTTTGCCTAGCCACTCCGGTCACCCGGAATGCTGGTGCGCTCTTACCGCACCGTTTCATCCTTACCACCGCGAGGGTGGCGGTTTGTTTTCTGTGGCACTTTCCCGCGAGTCGCCTCGGATTGCCGTTAGCAATCACCCTGCTCTGTGAAGTCCGGACTTTCCTCGACTCGCTGCTGCGTGAGCACGAGCCGCGGCCGCCCGGCCAACTCGTCCGCGCTAACACCGTACTCGTTGCCGAAAGCGCAGACCAGCAAACGTCCAGGTGGCGTGAATGCGCCTCACATTTCGGGCATCCTTATCGTCTACAGGTAAGGAGCGAAAGGGGCGCAGCTGATGCCGGCGAGCGACTGGACAAAACGCGTCGACACCGGCGACTGGGAGGCGATTGCCGCCGACGTCAACGATTTCGGCGGTGCGCTGTTACCACGCCTGCTGACGACGACCGAGGCCCGGCGGCTGCGCAAGCTCTACGCCAAAGACGACCTGTTCCGCGCCACCATCGACATGGAGCCACGCCGCTACGGCTCTGGGCAGTATCGCTATCTACGCTGCCCCTACCCGGAGCCGATTGAGCAGCTCAAGCAGGCGCTGTATCCGCGGCTGTTGCCGATCGCCCGCGATTGGTGGGCCAAGCTCGGCCGCGAGGCGCCGTGGCCGGACGGCCTCGACGAGTGGCTGGACATCTGCCATGCCGCCGGTCAGACACGGTCGACAGCCCTGATACTCAAGTACGGGGCCGACGATTGGAACGCGTTACATCGAGATCTGTACGGAGACTTGGTTTTCCCGCTTCAGGTGGTGATCAACCTAAGCGACTCCGCCACGGAATACACTGGCGGGGAATTCATGCTCGTCGAACAACGGGCCCGGGCGCAGTCCCGTGGTACCGCAACCCAATTGCCGCAGGGTCACGGCTACCTGTTCACCACCCGCGACCGGCCGGTGCAATCGGCGCGCGGGTGGTCGGCCGCCGCGGTGCGCCACGGCCTGTCCATGGTGCGGTCCGGTGAGCGTTACGCGCTGGGATTGATCTTTCACGACGCTGCGTGACCGACTTATTGCAGCAGCCCGGTGATTCCGGCGAAAGTGTCGTCGGCCCCGATGCGTGCCCAGACCGTTTTGCCCGTCGCCGTCGCCGCGTTCCCCCAGCGATGGCACAGCGCGGAAACGATGTCCAAGCCGCCCGGGCAGCCACCGAGTGCGCGTTCACGCCGGACCGCCAAGTTTGGGCTGGCATCGGATACCGCGACGACGACCTCGTCGGTGGTGGCCTCGAGGCGGATATCGAAGCCACTGCGGGTGTAACTCAGCGCGTTCTCCGCGAAGACGGTGGTCACCGTGCTGGCTACGGCGATCTTATCGCGCATCGACCACGCCATCAGATGGTCGCGCACGAACATCATCGGGGCATTCACGCTGTGTGCGTGCGGACCGAACTGTTCGCGGGCGTGGTGGACGTAGCGGCTACGAACATCCGACACCCCGGTCAACCGCAGCACAGCGACTCCGGTACGTCCGTGCGTAATGCTCGTCAACATCCTTTGCCGCTTTCTTGACGGAAGGAGAATTCCGGATCGGGACTCTACCCGCGGAATGCCGTTTAGCCGCGCAACTTCCGGATGAGTGGACGTGTCGGCTGTGGCGCCGTCACGATCAGGCGGACGGTACGCGCGTCACCGTTGCCGGCGCGTCGGCGAGTGATGTTGCGACAGCAGCCGAATCGCGTCCCAACGCGATCGTCGCCGCTGTCATCGCGCCGACGGCCAGCGCCAGGATCACACCCCCGGCACCGCGGACCACCAGATGCTCACCGAGCACGACGACACCCAACAGCACCGCCACCACTGGCTCACCGACCAGCATGACCGGCACCGACGCCTGCAACGCGCCCGCGTGAAATGCCGACTGCTGCAACACGGTAACCGTGAGCGCAAGTGCCACCAGGAGGTACGGCGCCGGCACCGTCAACAATCCATGCCAACCGTGCGCGGCAAGGTGGCGCGTGCTGACTTTGGTCAGCACCGCGATCATCCCGAGCAACACGGCGACGGCGGTGGCCAACAGCATGGCCCGGGTTCGGCCGGCCGTCCGGCGGGCCGCCAAGACGCAGACGATCACCACTGGGACCGAGACACTCAACGCCACACTCCACGCGGGCACCGGTGCACGATAGTGGCCCTCGCGCGGCTGGCCCACCAGAACAAATATGGTGAGCGCCGCGGTCAGCAGTAACGCCCAAACCCAATCACGCGCCCGCACATGCTGATTGGAGAACCGCGCACCCAGCGGCAGCACAAACAGCAGCGACGACACCAGCAGCGGTTGCACGAGCAACAACGACCCGTGCGCCAACGCAAGCGCCTGGAAAACATATCCGCCGATTGCGCCCAGCGTTCCCGCCCACCACGACGGCTGACGGATCCACGACGTCACAATTGCGCCCGAATCCGCAGGGTTGTCTGCTGCCCCCTGGATGGCACGCTGCCGGACGACGATGCCCACCGCGGCCCAAAACGCCGCGAGCAGTGCGAATCCGATAGCCAGAGAATGCGACGCTAGCCACTCCACGTTTGGCTCACTACCCGGATGCTCGCAATCTCTAACCCAGATACCCGGTCTGATTTACCAGTCGCACCGACGATGCGCCGTCGGGGTAGAACTCGGCGATGCTCAACGACGCCAGGTCCAGGTGCAGCCGGTAGAGAATCCCCGGCCCGGCATCAAGCGCCTCGCGCAGCAGCATTTTGATCGGAGTCACGTGCGATACCACCAGCACGGTGTTGCCCCCGTGCTCGGCGACGACCCGGTCCCGTGCCCGGGAGACCCGCTGGTTCACGGCGTCGAAGCTTTCGCCGCCCGGCGGCTCTGTGCTGGTGTCGCGCAACCAGCGTCGATGCAGTTCGGGATCGTGTTCGGCGGCCTCGGTGAACGTGAGTCCTTCCCATGCGCCGAAATCGGTTTCGATCAGGTCGTCGTCGACGGTGACGTCCAGGCCCAACCTTTTAGCGGCCGCCGTCGCGGTGTCGTGGCAGCGCTGCAGCGGTGAACTGACCACCGCCGCGATGCCGCCACGCGCCCCCAGGTAACGGGCGGCTGCGTCGGCCTGTTGCCGGCCCAGCTTGGTCAGTGGTGGGTTGCCGCGTCCGGAGTAGCGCCGCTGCACAGACAGCTCGGTCTGGCCGTGGCGCAGCAACAGCAACCGGGTGGCGGTGCCGCGCGCGCCGGTCCATCCTGGCGGTGAGGGGTTCGCACTGACCGCGGCCGGCGGTGTCGCGTCGGTCTGTTCGGCCGCGGCGTCCATCGCCTCGTTGGCCAACCGGTCGGCATGCGAGTTCTCCGCTCGCGGAATCCAGGTGTAGCTGACCCGCTCGAACTGCTGCGCCAGCGCGCGAGCCTGCGCGTGAAGCTCGGTGAGGTCGGGATGCTTGACCTTCCACCGCCCCGACATCTGCTCGACGACGAGTTTGGAATCCATCGACACCGCGACTTCGGTGGCGTGCAGCTGCACGGCCTCCTCCAGACCCGCGATCAGGCCTCGATATTCGGCGACGTTGTTGGTAGCCAGGCCGATGGACTGCTTACTCTCGGCCAGCACGATCGAGCGGTCCGCACTCCAGACCACCGAACCGTAGCCGGCCGGTCCCGGGTTGCCGCGGGATCCGCCGTCGGCCTCGACGAGGACTTTCACTGGCTTGCGCCACTGAGCCGCAACAATATTGCCCCGCATTCGGGACACCGCAGCACTTCGTCGTCGGCCGCCGCGGAGATCCGGGCCAGCTCGCCGCGGTCGATCTCGATCCGGCACGCCCCGCACCGGCGGCCTTGCAGCAGGCCCGCCCCGGGCCCGCCGCCGGCCCGCTGTCGTTCGTACACCGCCACCAGATCCGGAGCCAGCTCAGCGGTGAGTTCGTCGCGCCTCGACGAGTGCACACGCCGATGGTGATCGATGTCGGCCAGCGTTGTGTCCAGGGCGTGTTGAGCGGCGGCCAGATCGTTCTGCAGGGCGTCGACGGTCGCCTGCTCCGCAGCCTGCTGTGTCTGCAGCTGTTCGCGGTGTTCCATCACCTCCAACAGCGAATCCTCCAGGCTGGATTGGCGGCGCTCCAAGGTGTCCAATTCGTGCTGCAAATCCGACAATTGCTTGGCATCCGCTACGGATTGCAGCAGCGACCGGTCCCGATCCTCGCGCTGGCGCACCGCGTCGATCTCCGACTCGAAACGCGAGATCTGAGTGTTCAAGTCCTCCAACGCAATCTGCAGGGCTCCCAGCCGATCGTTGGCGGCTACCTGCTCGGTTTGTATCCGCGCGCAGTCGGCGCGCATGGGCAGGTGGCCGGCGCGGTGGTCCATCTTCGCTAGCTCTGCGTCGAGTTCGGCAACTTCGAGCAGCGAGCGCTGCTGTGCGACTACGGCTTTCATCTGTACTCTCCCCCGCCGTCGTTGACGACGTTCCATGGATCGGTGCGGATGGGACACACATCCACGGACAATGCGGTGCCAAAAGTCGACCGCAGCACGTCGGCAGCCTGCTCACACCACGGGTATTCACTGGCCCAATGCGCGACATCGACCAGCGCCACCTCCGAAGCACGGCGGTGCTCGTCGGCCGGGTGGTGACGTAGATCGGCCGTCACGTAGGCCTGAACATCCGCTGCCGCCACGGCACCCAGCAGCGAGTCACCCGCACCGCCGCACACTGCAACCCGCGAAACGAACCGGTCCGGGTCACCGGCGGCACGCACTCCCCACGACGTTTGCGGCAACCCTGCCCGCACTCGGGAGACGAACGCGCTCAACGGCTCTGGCTGTGTCAATGAGCCGATCCGGCCCAGCCCCACGTCGCCCGGCGTCGGCGCCAGCGCCACGATGTCGAACGCCGGCTCCTCATACGGGTGCGCCTCGCGCATCGCCGCGAGCACCCGACCCCGTACCCGCGCGGGCGCAACAATCTCGACCCGGTCCTCGACCACGTGTTCCACGGCGCCGACGCTGCCGATGGCCGGCTGCGCGCCGTCCTCCGGCAGGAATTGGCCGGTGCCGGTGACGCTCCAGCTGCAGTGCGAATAGTCGCCGATCTGGCCGGCCCCGGCCGCGAAGATCGCCGCACGCAGCACATCCGCGTTCTCGGGCGGGACGAAAATCACCCACTTGTCCAAGTTCAGCGACGCCGGCGCAGGCTCCAGAACCGCCTCGACGGTCAACCCCAGCGAGTGCGCCAGGGCGTCGGATACACCGGGTGACGCCGAGTCCGCGTTGGTGTGCGCGGTGAACAGCGAACGTCCGGTGCGGATCATCCGGTGCACCAACGCACCCTTGGCGGTGCTGGCGGACACCGTGTCCACGCCACGCAACAGCAACGGGTGGTGGGCCAGCAGCAAGCCGCCGTCGGGCACCGCGTCGACCACCGCGGCGGTGGCGTCGACCGCGATCGTCACCGAGCTCAGCGCGTCGTCGGGGTCGCCGCAGACCAGGCCGACGGAATCCCACGGCTGCGCAAGCCCGGGCGGGTACGCCTCGTCCAACGCGTCGATGACCACACCCAACCGAACCGTCATCGCAGCACCCCGCTGTTGGCGATGTCGGCGATCGCCGCGACGAGCAGCGGCCACTCCGGTCGCACCGCGGCACGCAGGTAGCGACCGTCCAGGCCGACGAACGTGTCGCATCGTCGCACCGCAATTCCTCTGGCGTGCAGATGCTTCCGTGTCAACTCGGCGTCACCGACGGTGAACAAGACGAATGGCGCGCGGCCGTCGACCGGCTCGACACCCGCTGAGCGCAGGCCGGACACCATCGCGGCGCGCATCGCCGCCAACCGCCGAGCACCCGCCGCGGCTTCGGCCACCGCCTCTGGCGCGGAGCACGCCGCGACGGCGGTCAACTGCAGCGTGCCCATCGGCCAGTGCGGGCGGGTAGCGGTCAGCCGCGCGAGCACCTCCGGAGCACCCAGCGCGTAGCCCACCCGCAGGCCGGCAAGCGACCAGGTCTTGGTGAGGCTGCGCAGTACCAGGACGTCGGGCAGCGGCTGGTCGGCTAACGATTCCGGCTCGCCGGGAACAGCATCGGCGAAGGCCTCGTCCACCACGACGATGCGGCCGGGCCGCCGCAACGACAGGATTTGTTCGCCCGTGTGCACAACGGCGGTCGGGTTGGTCGGATTGCCGACCACGACGAGGTCGGCCTCGTCGGGCGCCCGCACGCCCGCCAGACCGAACGGCGGATCGAGCACGACGTGATGCACCGGGACGCCGGCGGCTCGCAGCGCGACGTCCGGTTCGGTGAACGACGGTGCGATCACCGCGGCCAGTGTGGGACGCAGATTGGGTAGCAATGCGAATCCCTCGGCGGCTCCGGCCAACAGCGCAACCTCGCCGTCGGCGCGGCGGTGCCGGGCAGCGACGGCCTGAGTCGCCGTGCGCTCGTCGTCGACGCTCGGGTATCGCGCCACGTCGGGCAGCCGCGCGGCCAGTCGCTCCAGCAGCCAGGCCGGTGGCTGCGCGTGCCGGATGTTGACGGCGAAATCGAGCATGCCGGGTTCGGCCGCTTGGTCGCCGTGGTAGCGCGCCTCCGCGAGCGAGATCGATGCGCTCGAATCCGGACTCGCCACATCTCAAACAGTAACGACCATGCGTCGACGTCCGGTATCGGGACACGATCACCGGTATGCGAGGCCATCCTGGACAATAGGAATGTGACAGGCACGGTCTCGGCAGCTGATTCGAATTGGCCGGCTCCCCCTCCCGCCGCTTCGCGGCGCGCATCGTCGCCGGCCGACCCCCAGCTGGTGATCTTCGACCTCGACGGCACGCTCACCGACTCCGCGGACGGCATCGTGTCCAGCTTCCGGCACGCGCTCGGCGAGATCGGTGCCGCTGTGCCCGAGGGTGACCTCGCCAGTCAGATCGTCGGGCCGCCGATGCACCACACCTTTGAGGCGATGGGGCTGGGTGAGCACGCCGAGGCGGCGATCGCCGCCTACCGCGCCGACTACACCACCCGCGGTTGGGCGATCAACAGCCTCTTCGATGGGATCGGGCCGTTGCTGGCCGATCTGCGGGCCGCCGGTGTCCGACTGGCGGTGGCCACCTCCAAGGCGGAGCCGACCGCGCAACGCATCCTGGCCCATTTCGGCCTCGACGAGCACTTCGAGGTCGTCGCCGGAGCCAGCGTCGACGGCACCCGCGCCGCCAAGGCTGACGTGCTCGCGCATGCTTTGGCGCAATTGCAGCCGCTGCCCGAACGCGTTCTCATGGTCGGCGACCGCCGCCATGACGTCGAAGGTGCGGCCGCCCACGGCATCGACGCGGTCGTCGTGGGCTGGGGTTACGGTCAGGCCGACTTCGCCGACTCGGGCGCGAGCGGTGGCGCGGTGCACGTCGCGACGATCGCCGAGCTGCGAAGGGCGTTGGGTGTCTGATTCAAAGCTGCACATCACCTTCGTGTGCACCGGCAACATCTGCCGGTCGCCGATGGCTGAGAAGATGTTCGCCCACCAGATCACCGAACGCGGCCTGGACGACTCGGTGCGGGTAACCAGCGCAGGAACCGCCGGCTGGCACATCGGCAAGTCTGCTGACGAGCGCACCAACCGCGTGCTGCGCGGGCACGGCTACCCCACCGACCACATCGCCGCTCAGGTCGACATCGACCATCTCAACGCCGACCTGGTGATTGCGCTGGCCCGCAACCACGTACCGCTTCTTCAGCAGCTGGGCGTCGATGCCGATCGGATCCGGATGCTGCGATCCTTCGACCCCCGTTGTGGCGCTTTCGTTCTCGACGTCGACGACCCTTACTACGGCGACCACGACGACTTCCAAGCCGCCTTCGCCGCGATCGAGGCTGCGCTGCCCGGACTGCACACGTGGGTCGACGAGCAGCTCGCGCGCGACGGACACGGCTGATGCGCCGCCTGGCCTTCCTGCTGCGGCCGGGCTGGATTGCGCTGGCCGTGGTGGTGATCGCATTCACCTACTTATGCTTCAGCGTGCTCGCCCCGTGGCAGCTGGGAAAGAACACCAAAACGTCGCGGGAGAACGACCAGATCCAGCAGTCGCTGACGACGGCGCCGGTGGCGTTGAAAACGCTTTTGCCGCATCAGGATTCATCGTCACCCGACGGACAGTGGCGCAGAGTGACGGCGACCGGGCACTACCTGCCGGACAAGCAACTGGTGGCCCGGTTGCGGGTGGCCGACGGCAACCCGGCGATGGAAGTGTTGCTGCCGTTCGTCGTCGACGGGGGCCCGACCGTCCTGGTCGACCGCGGTTATGTGCGGCCACTACCGGGTTCGCGGGTACCGCCGGTCGCGCAACCGCCCCGTGGGACGGTGACGGTCACGGCACGCCTGCGCGACTCCGAGGGTCCAGTGCTGGACAAGGAGTCGTTCGTCAGTGATGGTGTGCGGCAAGTGTATTCGATCAACACGAGTCAGATCGCCACGCTGACCGGAGTTCCGTTGGCCGGGTCGTATCTGCAATTGGTCGGCGATCAGCCCGGCGGGTTGGGCGTCATCGGTCTGCCCCACCTGGATGCGGGTCCGTTCTTGTCCTACGGCATCCAGTGGATCACCTTCGGCGTCGTCGCGCCGATCCTGCTGGGCTACTTCGTGTACGCCGAGGTGCGGGCACGCCGCGCGGATAAGGCCCAGGCCTCACCGGCGAAGAATGACGGGAAGCCCCCGACAGTCGAGGACAAACTCACCGACCGCTACGGACGGCGGCGCTGAGCCCGACTAACACCAGCGCCGCTGAGGCTTGCACCGCACGCGAAAGCCGCACGGCCCGGCGCAAATCCGTGACGGTTGGCGGTGGACCTGCACCGAGGGCCGGCCGGATCTGTGTCTCGTAGTGGTACCGGGTGGGCCCGCCGAGTTGCACGCGCAGCGCCCCGGCGAATGCCGCTTCAACCACGCCGGCGTTGGGGCTGGGATGACGCCCTGCGTCGCGACGCCACGCGGTCACCGCGCCCGACGGCGAGCCTCCGACGATCGGCGCGCAAACCACCGTCAGCGCCGCGGTCACCCGCGCGGCGACATAGTTAGCCGCATCATCCAACCTCGCTGCGGCCCAACCGAATCGGGCATAGCGCGGTGAGCGATGACCGATCATCGCATCGAGCGTGTTGACCGCGCGGTACCCGAGAACGCCGGGCACGCCGCCCGCCACGGCCCACAGCAGCGGCGCGATCTGCGCGTCGGAGGTGTTCTCGGCGATCGATTCGACTGTGGCGCGGGTCAATCCCGCGGCATCGAGCAGCGCCGGGTCGCGGCCGCACAGCGACGCCAGCAGCCGTCGGGCGTCGTCGAGGTCATCGTTTGCCAGCAGCTCACCCATCGCTGACCCGACGCGCGCCAGCGACGTTCCACCCAGCGCTACCCAGGTGGCCGCTGCAGTGACGACAACCGACCCGAGCGGGCCACACCGGCGGGCGTAACGCTGCAGCGCGGCGCCGAACAGGCTCACCGCGCCGACCAGAATCGCGACGTGTACGGCGCCACTGCGCCGGGTATCGCGATAGGTGACCCGCTCCACCGTCTTTGCCGCGGCGCCGAATCCGGCCACCGGATGACCCGCCCGCGGATCGGCCAACACGAGGTCCGCCAGGTAGCCGACCAGCACACCGACGACCCGCGTGGTGCCAAACACTCCGGCAGCGTCTCACACGTGGTCTACTCGGCTGATGGGGCCTTCGTCGCGGGCGCAGCCCGGCGGGAACAGAAGGAAGCGGCGCGCCACCCGGGTCGCTGACCTGCTCAATCCCGCCGCTGTGCTGCTGCCCGCCGCGAACGTGATCATGCAGCTGTCGATGCCGGGCGTCGGATACGGCGTACTGGAAAGCCCGGTCGACAGCGGCAACGTCTACAAGCATCCGTTCAAACGGGCACGAACCACCGGAACGTATTTGGCCGTCGCAACCATCGGCACCGAGTCGGACCGCGCGCTCATCCGCGCGGCCGTCGACACCGCTCATCGGCAGGTACGGTCGACGCCGTCGAGCCCGGTGGCCTACAACGCGTTCGACCCGGGGCTGCAGCTGTGGGTGGCCGCCTGCCTGTATCGCTATTTCATCGACCAGCACGAGTTCTTGCACGGCCCGCTCGACGATGCGACCGCGGACGCGATCTACCAGGACAGCAAGCGACTGGGCACCACACTTCAAGTTCGCGACGCGATGTGGCCACCGGACCGCGTCGCGTTCGACGACTACTGGAAGCGGTCATTGGAAGACCTGCGCATCGATCCCGCGGTTCGCGAACACCTGCACGGGGTCGCGGCCATGGCGTTTCTGCCGTGGCCGTTGCCAGCGCTGGCCGGGCCCTTCAATCTTTTCGCGACGACGGGTTTTCTGCCACCGGAGTTCCGCGCGCTGATGCGCTTGGAGTGGTCAGAATCCCAGCAGCGCCGGTTCGAGTGGTTGCTCGCCACACTGCGGCTTGCCGACCGGTTGATTCCACATCAGGCGTGGATTCTTGGCTACCGGCTCTACCTGTGGGACATGCGGTTTCGCGCCCGAATGGGCTGGCGAATCGTTTAAGGCCTAGATGACCAGGGTGAGCGCCACCATGCCGATAACGCCCACAACCGCCAGCCAGAACCACGGCTGCAGGAAGAGGGGGCCGGTGTTGGCGTCGAAGTCCTTGGGCAGAACGTCGGTGTCTGTGCGCTCGGGCGTCAGCTGCGAAGTCATATACCAAGCATGACTAATTAGGCAGA
>Ga0302325_10010203_pt1 | contig 20390 bp, 18 predicted proteins | sample Palsa_T0_2_FD_201948 | JGI IMG/M metagenome (GOLD analysis project Ga0302325, IMG submission 201948) | Peat permafrost microbial communities from Stordalen Mire near Abisko, Sweden - Palsa_T0_2 | ecosystem: Environmental > Terrestrial > Soil > Palsa > Peat permafrost | place: Sweden: Abisko...
CGGTGTTCACCCGCACGGGTCCGGCGGCGATCTGGATGCCGGTGCTCGTGGCGGGCGGCGCCGCGTACGGCCTCGCGCTGGCCTGGGCCGGCGTGCGGGGCGCCGCCATCACCGCCGAGCAGAAACTGCCGGAACTTACCCAGATCGCCATCCAGAGCGCCTTGTAGGTCTAGCGGTCGAGCTGAGCGGCCAGGCGGGCCGGGGCGATGAGCCGGTAGGCGTCCTGGCATAGCTCGGCGATCTCGGTCCAGTCCGGGTCGCGGTCGAGCCGGACGCCGATCCAGCCGCGGCCGCCGACGTAGGGCGGGCGGAAGAACCGGCCGGGCGCGGACGCGGTGAGCTCGTCCTGCGCGCCGGGCGCCGCGGCACACCACAGGTGCGGAAACTGGTTCTCGTGGTGGCCGTCCGCCCACAAGGTGACGAAGGCGCTCTTGCCCCGGACGAACCAGGTGGGCGCGCCGTGGCTGGGCCGTTCGATGACCTCGGGCAGGGCCAGGCAGATCGTGCGCATGTGCTCGGCCAGGTCAGCCGTCATTTCCTGCCTCCGCTCCGGTGCGCGGCCTGGTCATGGACTTCAGCATCTTCATGACGACCGGGTTCCCCGCGTCGCGCCAGTCCGAGGTGAGCAGGCCGTAGGGCTCGCGGTCGCCCCAGTTGTACTGCAGCTGACCGGTGCCCGGGGTGGAACCCTTGGCGTGGGTCGGGGCCGATCCACAGCGGGGCCAGGCCGTCGGCGTGGAACCACGGGTAGTCGTGCATGCTGTACACGACCTTGCGCGGCCGCTCGAGCCGGACCGGATGGCGGGCCACGCCGGTCAGGTCGCCGGCATAACTCAGGCCCTCACAGATGATCAGCGGATGGGGGTCGATCTGGTGGATGAGGTTGCCGACCGCGGTGTACATGGCGGCGAAATCGGTCTGGTCCCCGGTCCCCCAGGTCGGCTCGAGGACCCGGCCGCCCACGGTCGCCTGGCGAGGCTCGTTCTTGATGTCCATCGCGGCGACCAGCCGGTTCGACCTGAACCGCTCGGTCATCTGCTGCCAGGCCGCGCTGAACTGCGCCTCGGACCAGCGGTCGTTGAACCACAGGCCGTTCTCGTCAGTGTTCGAGCAGCACCAGCCGAAGTCGAGCAGGTGACAGTTCGGGATGACGATCAGGTCCTCATCGGTCAGGGCCCGGACGCACGCGTCGTAGACCTGCATCGGCGTCGACCCGCGCAGATCGCGGTTGGCGGCCAGGTACTGGTCCGGGACCGGCGCGGTCTGCCCGGTCATCCACACGCTGAACGGGAACCGCACGCTGTTAAAGCCGTGCCGGGCGATGTTCCGGCCGCTCGTCGACAGCGGCGCGGCCACCGGCATCTCGATCAGCCGATACCCGGACCGGTACGCGGCGCCATCATCGCCTTCAGCATGGTCACCACGGCGGGGTAGCCAACCGCGGTCCAGTCCAGGGTCAGCAGGCCGTACGGCTCCGGAGCGCCCCAGTAGTTCTGGATCTGGTTGGTCCCCGGCGTGCAGCTCTGGCCGTGGGTCGAGTTGAGGGCCCACCAGCACCAGTCGATGTCGGCCTCTTTGATCCAGGCCTGGATATTCGCCCACCAGTTGCCGCCACCGCCCGGGGACGACAGCGCGCTGGCGTTATCGCCGAACTCGCCGATCCAGACCGGGGCGATCCCCTGGTTGAGGATGTATCCCCCGTTGGTCGTCATCTGCTCGATGTAGGCGGCCTGGGACTGGTCAGCGGGGTGGTCGCACCAGGAGTAGTCGTGCATGCTGTAGACGACCTTGTTCGGCTGCGTGAGCTGGACCCGGTGGCCGGCCACGCCGGTCAGGTCGCCGGCGTAGTTAAGGCCCTCGCAGATGATCAGCAACTGCGGGCTGATCTGGTGGATCAGATTCCCCACCGTCGTGTACATGGCGGCGAAATCGGTCTGCGCCGCCGTTCCCCACGCCGGGCCCAGAGCAGTCTGGCCGATCGTCGCGTGGCGCGGCTCGTTCTTGATGTCCATCGCGGCGACCAGCGGGTTCGAAGCGTATCGCCTGGTGATGTTCTGCCAGGCCGCGGTGAACTGCGCGGCCTGCCAGCGGTCATTGAACCACAGGCCGTTGGTGTCGTCGTTGGCGCAGCACCAGCCGTAGTCGAGCAGGTGGCAGTTGGGGATGACGATCAGTCCCTGGTCAGTGAGCGCCTTGACGCAGGCGTCGTAGACCTGGAGCGGCGTCAAGCCCTGCAGCTCGGGGTTGACCAGCAGGTACTCGTCGGCGACCGGGGTGGTCTGCTCGAGCATCCACAGGCTGAACGGGAACCGCACGCAGTTGAACCCCTGCGCGGCGATAAGCTCAGCCAGCGCAGCCAGATCTGTGCAGTCCAGCCCGACTGGCACCCCTACATCCTCGCTGGCGCCGTACCAGTTCACCCCGGCCAGGCGGACCCGCTTCCCATGCGCGTCGACGATGAACCGGCCGCTCGTCGACAAGGGCGTAGCAATAGCCAAAACCCGTCACCGCCTATCTCAAGTAACCCCATAACGGTGCCAGGGCGGCGCAGTTCTCGCAAGCGACTCTCACCATTCCGCGATGGCATTGGAACCAAGGAGCAGTAACGGGTCCGGCGAGCAAGCACCACGGTGCGTTCGGCCAAAATGTCCTTCACTAGGGTATTGGGCATGCGGATCGGATTCGGGGCCCCGGTGGCCGGGGCGTGGGCGACCCCCGGGTACCTGACGGCGTTTGCCCGGCAGGCGGAGGACGCGGGGTACGCGTCGTTGTGGAGTTTCCAGCGGCTGCTGGTGCCAGAGGGCTCCGAGATGGAGCCGGTGTACCGGAGCGTGCTCGACCCGGTGGTCGCGCTCGGGTACGTGGCGGCCAGCACGTCGCGGATCAGGCTGGGCGTGGCCACGATCTGCCTGCCGTTCATCTCCCCCGTGGTGCTGGCCAAGCAGGCCGCGACGGTGGACGTGCTGTCCGGCGGGCGGCTCGACCTGGGCCTGGGCATCGGGTGGATGCCCGAGGAGTTCACCGCGACCGGCGCGTCGACGGCCCGGCGCGGCGCGCGTGCCGAGGAGTACCTGGCGGTCCTGCGGGCCTTGTGGGCCGGCCAGGTCAGCTCGTTCGACGGCGAGTTCTACACGATCCCGGCCGGACGGCAGGACCCGCGGCCGGTGCAGCGCCCGGGACCGCCGGTGCTGCTGGGCGGCATGTCGCGCCCGGCCATGGAGCGGGCGGGGCGGATCGCGGCCGGCTGGATCACCTCCAGCCGCGCGGACCTGTCCGAGATCGCCGGGGCGGTCGCCGTGATCCGGGAGGCGGCGTCGGCGGCGGGCCGGGACCCGGACGCGCTGCGCATCGTGTGCCGGGGCGTCGTGCTGGCCGGCGCCGAAGTGACGGGCCCGGACGGCGGCCGGAGGCTGCTGTCCGGCAGCTTCGCGCAGATCCGCGAGGATGCCGCCTGGCTCGGCGAGCAGGGCGTGACCGAGCTGTTCTACGACCTGAACTGGGATCCGCAGGTCGGCTCGCCGTCGGTGGAGCCGCAGGCCGCGGCGGCGCGGGCCGAGGAGATCCTGGGCGGGCTCGCGCCGCGCGCAGAGCGCTAGTTTCGTGACGGCTGGGCCGTCAGGCCCGCGGGTCCGGCCAGGCCTTCGCGGTGGGCGATCGCCGCGGCCTCGGTGCGGCTGGCGGCGCCGAGCTTGCCGAGGATGTTCGACACGTGCACGCTGGCCGTCTTCGGCGCGATGAACAGCACCGAGGCGATCTCCCGGTTGCTGCGGCCCGCGGCGATGAGCCGCAGCACCTCGCGTTCCCGGCTGGTCAGTGAGGCGAGCACGGCACGGTCCGGGAGGTCGGGTGCGGTGCCGATCCGGGCCCGGCGGGCCAGGTCGTCAAGCGCCCGGCGCAGCGGCTTGGCCCCGAGCCGGTCGGCCGTCTGCGCGGCCTGACGCCACTGTTCTTCGGCTTCGTCGCGGCGGCCTGCCTCGGCGAGCGCTTCGGCCAGCCGCCACCGGGTCCGGGCCGTCTCATACACGTAGGCCGGACCGAACGCGTCGAGGACGGCCTGCCAGGCCTGCGGAGCGTTGGTGCCCTGGGCGCGCTCGTACTCCGCCTCGGCGCGGGCGAGCCAGCCGCGTGCCTCCGGGCCCAGGATGAACCTGGGCCGCTTGGGGAACGCCGCTCCCTCGCGGGCGATCCGCAGGAGTTCCTCGGCCGCGGTCAGTTCGGCGCGCGCGGCCTGATCGTCGCCGCTGGCCCGAGCCTGCACCGCCCGGCCGGCGCGGGCGCTCAGGGCGACCGCGGCGGGCCTGATGACCGACGGGGAGTAGCCCCACGGCGGGACGATGTCGAGCTCGATCGCGGCCTGGCTCTCGGCCAGCGCCTGCTCGGTATCGCCTTGCCAAAGAGCGTGCTCGGCGAGCAGGCCATGGGCGATGAACGCGTCGAATCCGTGGACCGTCCAGAACGGCTCGATCCAGTCGCGCCGTTCCTCCACCGCCGGGTTGCCGCGGGCGACGTCGATGAACAGGGCCATCGAGGAGAGGTAGGCCTCGGGGGCGCTGGTGACCCGGACCGGGAAGCCGTCGGCGATCTCTTGGGCGTGATCCCACTTGCCGTCCGCGTAGTGGCATTGGAAGTGCAGGTGCTGTAGCTCCCAGCCGTAAGGAGACATGTCAAGGCCGGTCTGGAGGGCGCGCTTGGTGCCCTCGTGAGCCACGGCCCCGCCGATGGCCAGATCGCCTCGTTCCAGGTGGGCCCGGGCTAGGTGATAGGCGGAGCGCAGCTCCACGCCGAGCACCATGGCCTCCCGGGCCTGTTTGTGGGCGGCGGTCAGCAGCTCGATCGCCTCATCGTTGCGGCCCTCGCGATTGCTCATGAAACCCAGGGTCACGAACGCGTCGGCCTCGACCCAGGGCGCGTCGGCGGCGCGTGCGGCGGCGATCCCGCGCTGGGCCCAGTCCCGGGCTACGCTGAAATCCTCCTCCATCAGCAGGGCCCACGCATAGGTGGTGAGGGCCCTCGCGTACTGCCACGTCGGCGGATCCGCGGGGGTGGCTTCAACCGTGGCCCGGGCGACCTCTGCGGCTTCCGTAGCGGCCTTGGGATCGTCGATGAGCATCAGGTTGAAGGCCAGCCGCTCGCCGATCCTGCTGGCCAGCTTGACGTCTACCGGAACGCCGCCCTGTTCGGCCTGGGTGGCGAGGACCTGCCGCAAACGCCGGAGCAGGTGGACAGCGCGCTCGACGTCGCCGCTGTCCGCCGCGTTGGTCGCGGACAGCAGGCCGAGCTTGCCACGGGCCATGCCCGCCGTCTTCTCCGGCTCGGTGACCCGCTCCCACAAGGCGAGCGCCTGGTCGTAGTGGCGGTGCGCCTCGGCCGGCGCCCCCAGCTGCTCGGCATCATCTCCGGCCCGGACCGACGCGGCGAACGCGCCAGGAATGTCATGGCTGGCCAGGCAGTGCTGGGCCAGTTCGGCGGCGGTGCCGGGCATCATCAGCCGCTGCTCGTCAGCGAGCAGCGAGCAGAAGGTGGCGTGCAGCCTGGTCCGCTCCCCCGGCAGCAGGTCGGCGTAGACGGCCTCGCGGAGCAGCGCATGCCGGAACACGTAGCCTTCGGTGCCGTCAGGCACGAGCAGCTGATGGGTGACTGCTTCCCGTACCGCCCCTTCGTATTCGGCGGCCCCCAGGCCCGACGCGGCCCGGACCAGCTCGTCGTCGGCCTTGCGGCCGGCCACCGCCGCGGCGCGCAGGACCTGCTGCGTGGCGTCGGACAGCTGTTCGACCCGGTTGAGCAGCAGGGCCGCCAGCCCGGCGGGGAGGATGCTGTGCTGGGCGCGATCGCTGGTGACCGAGGCGGCGAGCAGTTCCTCGGCGTAGTAGGCGTTGCCTTCGGCCCGGCTCACGATGTCGTTCAGCTCGGTCGCGTCGATGCGGCCCGGTGCAGTGGCGGTCAGGTGCTCGGCCAGAGCCGAGGGGTCCAGCGGAGCGAGGTCGACCGCGATCACACTGGGTAGCCGCAGCAGCTCGGCGATCACGGGCCGGAGGGGATGCCGGCGGTGCAGGTCATCGGTCCGGTAGCTGCCGATCAGGGCGACCCGCTCCCGGTGCAGCATCCGGGACAGGAACGTGACCAGGTCCCGGGTGGAGGCGTCGGCCCAGTGCAGGTCCTCCAGCACGAGCAGCACGGGCCCGGCGGCGGCCAGCTCGGCGAGCAGGCCGAGCACGCCGCCGAGCATCTGCTGGCGGGCCAGACCCGAGCGGTCCGAGTCGGCGATGGGCCCTTCGCCGCCCTCGGGCAGCAGCCGGCTCAGGGCCGGGCGGGAGCTGAGCGCGTCGCGGACCCCGGTGGACTGGGCGGCCCCGCGCAGCGCGTCGGCCAGCGGCAGGTAGGGCACGCTGTCGCCCAGCTCGGCACACTGCCCGGACAGCACGGTGAAGCCCCGTCCGGCGGCCAGCCGGGTCACCTCACCAATCAGCCGAGTCTTGCCCACCCCGGCGTCACCGCTGACCAGAGCGACCACCGAGCGGCCCGCCTCAGCGTCGTCCAGCAGGCTGAGCAGGCGGCGGAGCTCGCCGTCCCGCCCGACCATGCGCCCAGCTGACATCCGTAGGACCACGTGCACGAGTATCCCATCAGGCGCCGACAATTCCGATTCGTTAAGCTCCGGGCTGTACGCTGCGTGTCATGGACAAGGTCACCCGGACGGATGCGCAGTGGCGGGAGCGGCTGACTCCCGAGGAGTATGCCGTGCTACGCGAGGCGGACACCGAGGCGCCGTTCACCGGCGAGTACACCGACACCAAAACCGAGGGCGTGTACCGCTGCCGGGCCTGCGGCGCGGAATTGTTCCGTTCGGACGCCAAGTTCGAGTCGCACTGCGGCTGGCCGTCGTTCTACCAGCCGACCGAATCGGACGCGGTGGTGCTGATCGAGGACCGCTCGCTCGGGACGACCCGTACCGAGGTGCGCTGCGCCCGGTGCGACTCGCACCTGGGGCACGTGTTCACCGGGGAGGGCTACGACGTCCCCACCGACGAGCGCTGGTGCATCAACTCGGTGTCGCTGACCCATGAGCCTGTAGCGTCGTGAACCCGGGGTTGCGCCTGATTCGGGCGGATTCGCTGTCGGCCGGCACCGCGCAGACCGGCGGGATGGTCCGCACCGCGGCCATTTCCGGCGACCTGGTCGGCGCCCAGGCGCTGTGGATGGGGCGGACGCTGGTCCGGCCTGGCACGTCATCCGGGGACCACCATCACGGGGAGTCTGAGACCGGCATCTATGTGGTGTCCGGGCATCCGGTGTTCGTGTTCCGCGATCCGGACAGCGGATCGCTGGTCCGGCTGGAGACCTCGCCGGGCGATTACGTCTGGGTTCCGCCCTACGCTCCGCACCGGGAGGAGAACCCGTCCCCCGACACCGAGGCGGTCGTGGTCATCGCCCGGTCCACTCAAGAAGCGATCGTGGTCAACGTTCCCGCGCTTTGAACCACGGCGCGCTTTGAACCACGGCCGGTACTTCCGCAGCCGTCAGGTGGCAGTGACCGAGCGCGCGCTGGTCGTCTCGTCGGAATCGATGCCGAAGGAGATGATGCGCGTCGGCTGGATGCGGACGATGGTGTCCTCGAACCGCTCGCCGAAGGCCTTGCCTCCCGACGGGATCACGGTGGCGGTCCCGCGGATCTCAATTAGGCGCGGCTGCCACGGCGGGAGCACGTCATCGACCACGATGCTGGCCCGGCCGGTCCGCTGCACGTCGCGGAGTTTCTTGGTCTGGCTCATCCGCATGCCGCCCACGTCGATGGCGTCGTGCTCGGGATTGTAACGAAATGACGTAGGTACCACGTGTGGCTGCCCGTCCGGGCCGACGGTGGCGATGCGGCCCAGGCGCTGCCCGGCGAGGTACTCGAGTTCGGAGTCCGTGAACACGCTCATGCCCAGCTAACCGGCATGCCGGTCGCGGCATTCCGCGACCCGCTCGCCAGCCAGCCAGCCAGCCAGGGCGGCGCCTGAACCGGCTCGACGGAGCATTGGGCCGGTTCTATCCGGCTCTATGGGGCATCGTGCCGGCGCCGCGGGCTGACCGGTGCCGTGCTGGCCACCGCTATCGGACCGACGCTTTAGTCGGAGTTACGGTCGTCGTAGCGACGCGTGCGCTTGACCGTGGCGCGGTTTTTCTTGGCTTGCAGGCGCCGCTCGTTGGCGGCGCGGCCGGGCCTGGTCGGGACGCGCGGGCGGGGCGGCGGGGCGATCGCGTCCCGGAGCAGGTCGGCCAGCCGGACCCGGGCGGCCTGCCGGTTGGCGAGCTGGCTGCGCTGCTCGGACGCGGCTATGGTGAGCACGCCGCCGACCAGGCGCCCGGCCAGGCGCTCGAGCGCCCGGGCCCGCGCCCACTCCGGGAGCACGGCGGAGTGCTCCACGTCGAAGGAGAGCTCGACCCGGCTGTCGGCGGTGTTGACCGATTGCCCGCCGGGCCCTGATGAGCGGGAGAAGCGCTCGTGCAGCTCAGCGGCCGGTATGACCAGCCAACCATTCACCCGGAGATCGTCAGGCACTCCTCGACGTTAGCCTCCCGCCGTGCAGTGGATCAGGCCAGGCCGGCGACCAGGTCGTGAACCGGCTTGCGGCGGCCGGTGTAGAACGGGATCTCCAGCCGGGTGTGCCGCCGGGCCTCGGAGCCGCGCAGGTGCCGCATCAGGTCCAGGATCCGGTGCAGCTCATCGGCTTCGAAGGCGAGAATCCACTCGTAGTCGTTGAGGGCGAAGCACGGCACCGTATTGGCGCGGACGTCCGGGTACTCGCGCGCCATCATCCCGTGCTCGGCAAGCATCGTACGGCGCTCGGCGGGTTCGAGCAGGTACCAGTCGTACGAGCGGACAAACGGGTACACGCTCACGTAGGCGCGGGGGTCCTCGCCGGCCAGGTACGCGGGGATGTGGCCCTTGTTGAACTCGGCCGGGCGGTGCAGCGCCATCACCGACCAGACGGGCTCGCTGCAGCGGCCAAGCCGAGTCCGGCGGAAGCGGACGTACAGGTCCTGGAGGTCATCGGAGGTCGGCGCGACCCACCAGAACATGAAATCCGCGTCCGCCCGGAACCCCTGCACGTCATAGCAGCCGCGGGTCACGATGCCCTTGCCCGCCGCCTGGTCGAACAGGTCGGTTACCTCGGCCGCGGCGTTCCCGTGCCCGCCCGCTTCCAGCCCGGTCCGGTCACTGACCCGGAACACCGACCACATGGTGTACCGGAACAGCTCGTTGAGGTCGCGCGCCTTGGGCTTGCTGGCCGCCTCCGCGGCCTCCGGGCTCGTGCCGCCCGGCTGGGTCAACCCTTGTTCGTCAGCCATGTCACCTATTGTCGGCCACCGCGAAGGAACTCCGTCACCTGACTCGCCGCCTCGCGCGCCGTCGCGATGCAGGCAGGTATGCCCACTCCTTCGTAGGCCGCCCCGCAGACGGCCAGGCCCGGCTGAGTGGCGACGGCCGTCCGGATCCGCGCCACTCGGTCCAGGTGCCCGACCGTGTACTGCGGCAACGCGCCGCCCCACCTGGTAATACGGTGCGCGGCCGGAGCGCCGCGCACCCCGGTGGCGGCCGCGAGCTCGGCCGCAGCCACCGCGGCCAGATCCTCATCGGCCCGCTGCACCAGGGCTTCCTCGCCGATACGGCCGACCGAGCAGCGCACAACCTCCAGCGGTTCGGCACCGGGGGCGGTCCCGTCGGCCAGGTGGGGCCACTTGACGCTGGAGAAGGTGACCGCCTTCACGGCCCGCCCGTCCACGGCCGGGACCAGGTACCCGCTCCAGCCCAGCGCAGCCAGCCCGGCTCCGGGAAACGCCGAACGCGGATAGGCCAGCGTGACGATCGCCATGCTCGCGTAGCTGATCTCACCGAACGCCGTGATCGCGGCCGAGGCGCCCGGCACGCCGGTCAGCAGCCGGGCGGCCGGACGCGCGGGCACGGCCAGGATCACCGCGTCGGCGTCGATCAGCTCTTCCGCCGCCGCCGATCCGACCGTAAGCCGCCAGCCGGGCCCGGCACCCGGAGCACCCGCAGCACCCGGACTACAGGCAGCACGAAGAACGCCCGGAGCCGGGGACAGCACCCGGGTCATGGCGCTTGTCCGGACCTCCGCGCCCGACGCCTTGGCCAGGAAGGCGGGCAGCTGGCCCAGTCCCCCGACCAAGGTGGTGAACACCGAACCGCCCGACCGCGGGCCGGCCGGAGCCCGGTCCGGCTCCCCGGCCCCAACCGGGGCCGGGGGCGGCAGCAGCGAGCCCGCGGCCTCCGCGAGCGACCGGTACCGCCGCGACGCAGCGGCCAGCGCTGGCATCGTCGCCTCGAAGGACAGCTCCGAGGAGCGTCCCGCGTAGACCCCGCCGAGCAGGGGGTCGACGAGCCGGTCGACCACTTCCGAGCCGAACCTGGCTCCGACAAAATCGGCGACTGGCACGTCACCGTCCCGCGTGGTCGGCGGCAGCTCGAGATCCTGGCTGGCCCGGGTGGCGCCTTCGCCGGACACCACCCCCGACCGCGCCAGCTCGGCGAGGTCGGACGGCACGCCCATGAACTGGCGCCGGAGCAGCGGGCGGAGCGCGCCGAGCGTCCAGATCGCCGAGGACGTGGTTCCCGGCGCCACCCGGTCACCGGCCAGCCCGACTTCCGCGATGAGCCCGGTACCTTCCGGCCGGGTGACGAGCAGCGCCTCGGCCCCCTCGTCGACCGCGACGCCGGCGATCTCCGATACGCACAGCTTGCCGCCCAGCCGGGGCGACCCCTCCAGCACGGTCACCCGCACCGGCTCATCCCGGAGGAAGAACGCCGCCGCTAGCCCGGCGATCCCGCCGCCCACGATCACCACGTGCGGTCGCGAAGTCGAACGGTTCATTCCTCCAGCCTGGCAGACACCGCGCCGTGCCCGGGACGGCGGGCCCGCCGCCCCAGTACAGGACAATAAGCCTCGTAACCGGGGTGCGGCCGGGCCGGTGCGGGATCGTGACCAGGGCGGCGGAACCGCCCGGCGGATGCCGCCGTCACACCGGCATGTTGAATACACGGAGCTTGAACCGCCGGTCCGCTCGGACCGGGCCCACACGATTCGGTGTCGCCGGCCTGGCGATCGGTGGTGTCATGCTCGCCGGGGGAATGCTGCTGGCCGGATGCTCCGGCAGTTCGGCCAGTTCGTCCGCCACGGCAGCGGGGTCAGCAGTGGTGGCCGCGCCGACGGCCGCAGCGGCTGCGCCAGCCATCGGGGCACCAGGGTCCGGGGCCGCCAGAAGCGCCTCGGGGCCGTCGGCCGGCACGGGAACCACGGCCCAGCTGGCGCCCGACAGCGACATCATCTACACGGCGCAGCTGACCGTCCGGGCGGCGAACGTCAGCTCCGCGGCCGCCAGGGCCACGCAGATCACCGAGGCAGTGGGCGGTTACGTCTCGAACGAGACCACCTCGGCCGACCCGGATCACCCGTCCGAGGGCACGGCCACGGTGCAGCTGAAGATCCCGGTCGCGTCCTACCCGGCTACGCTGGGCCAGCTCGCGGGCGGCCTGGGCACTCAGCTGTCGCTGCAGGAGCAGGCCCAGGACGTCACCGAGCAGGTAGCCGACGTGAACAGCCAGGTCGCCTCGGACCAGGCCGCCATCGTTCAGCTACGCGTCCTGCTCGCGCACGCCGGTTCGGTCAATGATCTGCTCAACGTGCAGGATCAGATCAACAACGAGGAATCCACGCTGGAAGCGATGCAGGCGCAGCAGCGGGCACTCAGCCACGAGACCAGCTACGCGACGGTGACCCTCACCATCCTCGGCCCGAAGGCCAAGCCGGTTGTGCACCGTCCGAAGGCGCCGCCGTCCCTGACCGGAGGCCTGGGCGCAGGCTGGCACGCGCTCAGGGTCACAGTGTCCTGGACCCTGGCCTTCCTCGGGGCCATCGCGCCGTTCGCGGCCATCGCGGCGATCGCCGGTTACGCGCTTTACCGGGCCAGGCGGCGGATCCTCCGCCGCAGGCCCGCACCACGCCCGGCCGCACCGGAAAACTAGTCCCGGGCCGCACCGGAAAACCCTGAAGCTAGGCCTCCGGCCGGATCGACTCAGCGTGTACCAGGTCGGCGAGCCGGGCCAGGACACCTGGATCGGTCTCCGGCAGCACACCGTGCCCCAGGTTGAACACATGCCCCTCCGCGGCCCGCCCGCGCACGAGTACGTCCCGGGCCCGTTCCTCGACCACGTCCCACGGCGCGAGCAGGACGGCCGGGTCCAGGTTGCCCTGCAACGCCTTACCCGGTCCCACCCGCTGGACGGCCTGGTCCAGCGGGATGCGCCAGTCGACCCCGACCACGTCGGCGCCGGCCTGTCCCATGAGCCCGAGCAGCTCCCCCGTTCCGACGCCGAAGTGAATACGCGGTACTCCCGTGGATCCGAGCGCGCTGAAGATCCGGCTGGTGTGCGGCAGGATCGCGTGCCGGTAGTCATCCGGTCCGACGGCGCCGACCCATGAGTCGAAGAGCTGGATCGCCGAGGCGCCCGCCGCGACCTGGATCTGCAGGAACGAGATCGTGATGTCGGCGAGCCGGCCGAGCAGCGCGTGCCAGAGCTCGGGATTGCCGTACATCAGGGCCTTGGTCTTGTCGTGATTCTTCGACGGCCCCCCTTCGACCAGGTAGGACGCGAGGGTGAACGGGCCGCCCGCAAAGCCGACCAGCGGGCGGTCATCCAGTTCAGCGACGAGCATTCGGACCGCTTCGGTCACGTAGGGCACGTCACCGGGTTCCAGCGGGCGCAGCCGCCCTAGATCCGCCGAGGTCCGGACCGGGGTGGCCACCACCGGCCCGATGCCCGCCTTGATGTCGACATCGATACCCACCGCGCGTAGCGGGACCACGATGTCGCTGAACAGGATCGCCGCGTCTACGTCGTAGCGGCGCAGCGGCTGCAGGGTGATCTCGGTGATCAGGTCGGGCCGCGTGCACGAATCGAGCATCGAGACGCCCTCGCGCACCTTGCGGTACTCAGGCAGCGAACGGCCGGCCTGGCGCATGTACCAGACTGGCGTATAGGGAACCGGCTCCCTCCGGCAGGCCTGGATGAAGGGGGATTTTCCCAAGCGCACGGTCACGTCTGGGATCGTCTCACATGGTTGCACGTCAGGGATCGTTTCATACCAGAGCGTGGTCATCGTCTGGAGACACGCCGCCCGAGATCCCACGAATTGGCCGACCGGCATGTCACTATCGGCGACAACCTCTATTAATCCGCTGCACGTTCGTGTTGCACCGCACCGAGGAGGTCGCCGGGATGAGCCAGCTGACCAGGTACTGCACCGGATGTGGCGAGGAGCGGCCGTTCGAGCAAATGCATGCGGAGCCGGCCAGCTGCCCGGATGTCGCGGACGGCGACTGTCCGGAGTGGGGTTGTTCTGCATGCGGTGAAGCCCTGTTCATCGGCCTTCCGGTACGCGAGCATTTCAGCAGCGGCACCGCGTCCAGAGCCGCGTAACCGGACTAACCGATTCCCGCTGGTTCTAGGCTGAAGCTGAACCGGTCGAACTCGGATGAAACATGGTGTTTGCGCATGAAACGACGTGACGCCGCGTGAGAAGCGGATGAGCGACACGTACGCTCGGGTGATGAAGCCTGCTGAAGAGCCGGGCAAGCGGCGCGCGATGCGAGCGGGAGCGGGACGGCGGTCAGGAGCGGCACCCAGCCTGGCGGCGGCACCCGCGCCAGCTGAACGCGCGCCGACGGGAAGTAAGCCGACGGGAAGTACGGAGCCACCCGCCGGCAGCGCCAAAAGCCCCGCGGAGGCGACGTTCGCCGTGGCCGCGGCAACGTTCATGGCGGGCCGTGACGCCCAGACCGGGCATGGGTTCTCCTTCGAAGACGTACCCGCGCCCAAGCGCCTGGCCCCGTACGCCTCGGCCATCGCCGCGACCGTCCAGCGGGACGGCGCGGACGTGGCCTGGGGACGGCTGGTCCTGCTCTACGATCCGGACGGCCAAGAAGGCTGGGATGGCGTGTTCCGGCTGGTGGCCTACATCCGGGCCGACGTAGAAGCGGAGATGGCGGCCGACCCGCTGCTCGGCGAGGTCGGCTGGAGCTGGCTCTCCGAAGCGCTGGACGCGCACGTGCCCGGGTACGCGGTGCCAAGCGGCACGGTGACCCGGGTGATCACCGAAGGCTTTGGAGCCAAGCGGGACGAGCTGCCGCTGACCGGGTTCGAGCTGCGCGCCTCGTGGTCGCCGCCCGGGCCCGGGAACAGTCCCGACGACGACGACCTGGATCCTCTCGACCTGTCGGCGCACATCTCGGCCTGGTGCGACTGCCTGGCCGCCGCGGCCGGCCTGGAACCACCCGGCACGCGGGCGCTGCGACCGCCGGGGCGAAGGTGAGCACAGACAGTGAGGTCAGCGGGCCTGGCGCGGCTGTCCCGTTGCTCGAACCTCGCGATGGTCTGCCCCCGGTCGTGGAGACTGACACCGCCCTGGCCGAGGCCATCGGCAGGCTAGCGGACGGCCACGGGCCCGTCGCGGTCGATGCCGAACGGGCCTCGGGATACCGCTACGGGCAGCGCGCCTACCTGGTCCAGCTCCGCCGGGCCGGGTCGGGCACGATGCTTATCGACCCCATCGCCTGCCCCGATCTGTCCGGGGTGGACGCGGCCCTGCAGGACGCGGAAGCCATTTTGCACGCGGCCTCGCAGGACCTGCCCTGCCTGGCCGAGGTTGGTTTCCGGCCGCGGCAGCTGTTCGACACCGAGCTGGCCGGGCGGCTGCTCGGCTACCCGCGGGTGGCCCTCGGGACCCTGGTCGAGGAGGTGCTGGGCTTCCACCTGGAGAAAGGCCACTCGGCGGCGGACTGGTCGGTCCGCCCGCTACGGGAGGAACTGCTGCGCTACGCGGCCCTGGACGTCGAGGTGCTGATCGAGTTGCGCGACGCGCTCGCGGCCGAACTCGCCGACCGGGGCAAGACCGAATGGGCCCGTCAGGAGTTCGCGACAGAGCTCGCCGCCAAGCCCGCCGCGGCCCGGCCAGACCCATGGCGCCGCACCTCAGGCATCCACCGGGTCCAGTCCCGCCGCGCGCTGGCCGCGGTGCGCGAGCTCTGGACCGTCAGGGACCGGATCGCCCAGGCCGCGGACCTGTCGCCGCGCCGCGTCCTGCCCGATAACGCGATCATCGAGGCGGCCAGGTCGCTTCCGACCAACTATCCGCAGCTGTCGCGGATCACCGGCTTCGCCGGCCGCCAGGCCCGGCGGCACGAGAAGGAGTGGCTGGCGGCCGTCACGAAGGCGCGGACCAGCGCCGACGACGACTTGCCCGACGCCGTCGGCGGAACGATACCCAGCGGGCCGCCACCGGCGCATCGCTGGGCCGAGCGTGATCCAGTGGCCGCGGCCCGGCTGGCCGCCGCCCGCGCCACGGTGACGGCCATCGCCGAAGCCAATGGGCTCCCGGTGGAGAACCTGCTCCCTCCCGACGCCTTGCGCAGGCTCAGCTGGGATCCCCCGCAGTCAGCCGACACCGGAACGGTTAGCCTGGCGCTCTCCGCGTACGGAGCAAGGCCCTGGCAGGTCGAGCTCACGGCGGGGCCCCTCGCCGAGGCGCTGACCTCCGGGGAGGCGGAGGCACAGAAACCAGGAGACGGCTGAGCATGGGACTACTCGCGAGCGCGAACCTCTTGGGGGGGTCAGGGTCCGCGCCGCTGCCCGGCTTCCTCAACTCCCTGCAAGGTCCCCTCGACCATTACGGCTACTTGGCCATCGCCCTGCTGCTGTTGCTGGAGAACATCGGCATCCCGGTGATCCCGGGCGAGTTCGCGCTGATCGGCGGGGCCATCTTCGCCGGTACCGGCCGGGCCGGGCTGAACATCGTCCTGGTCGGGATCGTCGCGGTCGCCGCCGCGGTCACCGGGGCCGAGATCGGCTACCTGATCGGCCGGTACGCGGGCCGTGAGCTAGTCCTGCGGTATGGCAAGTACGTCCTGCTCAAGCCGAAGCACCTGGACCGGGCCGAGGCGGTCGTCTCCCGCTACGGCGGCATCGTGGTGGTCGTCGCCCGATTCATCGTCGGCCTGCGCGAGGCCAACGGGCTCATCGCGGGCATCACCCAGATGCGCGCGCGCACCTTCGCCTTCTTCAACGTGTTCGGGGCCTGCGCCTGGGTCGCCACCTGGGTGAGCATCGGGTATTTCGCCGGCGATCATATCGACTCGATCTACCGCAACGTCAACCGCTACTCGCTCTACGTGCTGGCCGTCCTCGTGGTACTGCTCATGGCGTACATCACCCGGCGGCTGGTGCGCCGCCACCGGGATGGCCGACCGGCCGCAGGCTCGCCGGATCTGGGGAGCAAAGAGGCTGAGGAAACCCCCGAGGCTGAGGAGACCTCAGGGACTCACGAGGCTCCAGTGGTCGGGGAGACCCCAGTGGCTGCTGAGACTGAGGAGGTCACTGCGGCCGACGAGGTCACCGTGGCCGACGAGGTCACTGCGGCCGACGAGGTCAACGTGACCGGGGAATCCGAGCCTAAGAGCTCGTAACGTTCCAGGGCGACGAGTGTGCCCGCGGCAACGTGCAGGACCAGGAAGCCGCCCTTGGCCAGCGACGGGTCGAAATCGGCGGCCGGCGGCGCGTCGAGCACCGAGCACGCGGCGGCCAGGGCCAGCGGCAGGTTCTCCCGGTGCAGGCAGGCGACCACGGGCTGACCGTCGGCCACGAGGTCGCGGAACAGGTGCCGGAGAGTGTGAGCCCGGGCCGTTCGGTCCAAAATTGACTCGGCAGCCCGGTCGGGTGCCGCCAGAATGGCCTCAACCTCGACCGATCCCCCGAACCCCGCGGCGTACGGGCGCACGCTCTCGGTGCACCGCAGAGCGGGCGAACTGATCACTCGGGCGCAGGGCGCGAAGCAGGCCAGCAGATCACCCAGCAGCAGCGCGTCCAGCACGCCCTCGGCGTCCAGCGGGCGCAGCAGGTCCTCGCCCGCCCAGGCGCGCTTATGGCCCGCCGAGACGTGCCGGACCAGGATCAGCGGCACCGTGCCGCGCGGCTGCAGGCTGGCGATCACGTCTGCGTCATGGGGATAGCTGAGCCGGTCCAGCGCCTCCGGCAGCGGCAGCCAGGACACCGCGTCGATCTCGTGACTGGCCGCGGCCTCATCCTTAACGCTGAGCGCGGCCCAGTAGTCGACCTGCTTGGGCCGGCCCTGGGCGAGGTACTCCACGGTCCGCAGCCGGGGACCGAGCACGGGGCGCACGCTGGTCTCCTCGAGCACCTCGCGGACCGCGGTGAGCAGCACGTGCTCGCCGGGTTCTCGTTTGCCCTTAGGCAGCGACCAGTCGTCGTACTTGGGCCGGTGCACCAGGAGCACCTCGATCCCGTGGGCAGCCTGGCGCCACACCACGGCACCCGCCGAGAGGATAGCCTCGCTCACTGGCGGGGACTCATTAGCCGTGCTCCCGGCCACACTGGCCAGGCGGCCAGTAAGGCTGACTCATCGGCCGAACGACCCCGGCGTTCCCGGAGCAGGGTCTCCTGGATGTCCCGCAGCGGATGGCCGGACTCGTCCCGGCTGTGCCGCGTCCAGTAGCCGTCCTGGTTGAGCCACCAGGACGAGGTGCCGTCGTCCATGCCAAGGTCGAGCAGGCCGCGCAGCCGCCGTTGATGGGCGGGGTCGGTGACCTGCACCAGCAGTTCCACCCGGCGGTCCAGGTTCCGGTGCATCATGTCGGCGCTGCCGATCCACACCTGGCTGTCCTCGTCCTCCCCGGTGCCGAACGCGTAGATCCGGGAGTGCTCGAGGAACCGGCCGACCACGCTGCGAACCCTGACGTTCTCCGACAGCCCGGCGATGCCCGGCCGCAGCGCGCAGATGCTGCGCACCCACAGGTCGACCGGGACGCCGGCCCGTGACGCCCGGTACAACGCGTCGATCACCACCTCGTCGACCAGCGCGTTGCACTTGAACGCGATCCTGGCGGGCAGGCCGGCCCGGCTGCGCTGGGCCTGCTGGTCGATCCGGGTCACGATCCCGGTGCGCAGCTCTTCCGGCGCGACCAGGAGCCTGCGGTACGAGCGCGTACGGCTGTACCCAGTGAGGTGGTTGAACAGGGCGGTGGCGTCCTCGCCGACCGCTGGATCGGCGGTGAGCAGGCCGAAGTCCTCGTAGACCCGGGCCGTGGTCGGATGGTAGTTACCGGTGCCGAGGTGACAGTACCGGCGGAGCGTGCCGTCGGCTTCCTGCCGCACGATCAGCGCCATCTTGCAGTGCGTCTTCAGGCCGACGAAGCCGTAGACGACGTGGCAGCCGGCCTGCTCGAGCTTGCGCGCCCAGGCGATGTTGGCCCGCTCGTCGAACCGGGCCTTGATCTCCACCACCACGACGACCTGCTTGCCCGCCTCGGCCGCGTCGATGAGCGCGTCCACGATCGGCGACTGCCCGCTCGTCCGGTACAGCGTCTGCTTGATCGCGAGCACGCCCGGGTCCTCAGCGGCCTCCTCGATCAGCCGTTCGACCGACGCGGCGAACGAGTCGTAGGGGTGCTGGACGAGGATGTCATGTTCGGCGATGGCGGTGAAGATGCTGGTGTCCTGCGGGACCTCCCGGGTGGACGGGACGAACGCGGGGTAGCGCAGCTCGCCGATGTTCAGGTCGGCGAGGGCGAACAGCCCGCTGAGGTCGAGTGGACTCGGCACCCGGTACACCGCGCGCGAGTCGATGTCGAGCTCGGTGATCAGTCGCTCGAGCACGTCGGCCGACACCGTGTCCTCGACCTCCAGCCGCACCGCGGGCTCGAACCTGCGCCGGACCAGTTCCCGTTCCATGGCCTGGAGTAGGTTCTCGGTGAGGTCCTCGTCCACTTCGAGGTCCCGGATCCGGGTCACGCGGAACACATGCTGCTCGAGTACCTCGGCCCCGCCGAACAGGTCGGTCATGTGCGCGGCGATGACGTCCTCGATCGGCACGAACCGGTTCGGCCCTACCGCGAGGAACCTGGGCAGCAGCGGCGGCACCTTGACCCGGGCGAACACGGTGGTGTCGGTCCTGGGGTCGGCGATCATGACGGCCAGGTTGAGCGACAGGCCGGAGATGAACGGGAACGGGTGGGCCGGATCTACCACCAGCGGGGTGAGCACCGGGTAGATGCGCTGGCGGAACAGCTCGCTGAGGTCGTCCCGCTCGCTGGCGGACAGTTCCTTCCAGCGCAAGATCTCGATCCCGCGCTCGGCGAGTTCGGGGTTGACCCGCTCGCTGAACACCCGGGCGTGCCGGACGGTCAGCTCTCCCGCCAGCTCCAAAGTGTTCTCAAGCACCTGGCGGGGCAGCCGGACCCCGGGGCCCTCGACCGGGAAGCCGGCCACCATGCGGCGCACCAGCCCGGCCACCCGGACCATGAAGAACTCGTCCAGGTTGTTCGCGAAGATGGCCAGGAATCGTACCCGTTCAAGCAGCGGGAGCGATTCGTCTTCGGCCAGTTCGAGGACGCGTTCGTTGAACCGCAGCCAGCTCTCCTCGCGATCCAGGAAGCGTTCTTCGGGCAACCCGTCCTCCCCCTCGCCCCCCCGGACGACGACACCGGCCTCGGCTATCCGCGCCGCCTCGCGCGGTCGCGGGTCCAAGCCATCGTATGATCCTCCGGCCGGGGAGATGCTGATCTGGCTCATGCCCATGACACCCATTCTCCCCGCCCTGTGATGAACAGGAACGTTCGAGACCCTGATTAGGGCGCGCGGAGCCCGGGGATGCCGGGGCGCGGCTGAATCGCCTGCACGCTGAGGAATTCCGGGCCCTTCTTGGAGCAGGCGGGCAGGTGAATAGGCACGAACGCGGGCCGGACCTGGTCGGGCAGCTTCACCTGCAGTTCGAGCACGGTCACCTGTGCGCACGCGGTCCGCCGGAACCTACCGGTGCTGGTGACGCGGAGCACCGAGTGCGCCGTCTGGCCGGGCGCGAGCGTCACCGGCCGCGGGCGGACCGAGGTGTCGTGGGCCGCCGTGCTGCCGATCTGGGTCCCGCCGACCTGTTCGCCGGCGTAGGCCGACACGTCGGGGTAGCCGTACAGGCTGCACACCCGGGCGGAGACGTTGGTGAACTCCAGGGTGTAGTAGGTGCCGCCGGGCTCGAGGCGGTCTCCGGTGCCGGTAACGGAGGTCGATCCCGCGGTCTGCGCCAGGCCAAGCCACGCCTCGAGCCCCGCCGGGGCGCACGGGCTCTGAATCAGGTTCGAGGACAAGGCGGCGTGATCAGGGCGGACCGGGGCGCGGCTTAGCGTGACGGCGAGCGCAGCAGTCCCTGCGAAGGCCACCACCGCGATCACGCGCAACCCGATATGGCCGTACTTCGTCACCGCGGACCCCATCTGGCGATGCTTGGACGATCCCCCGCGCGAGATCGCGCTAACCCTGTAACTAC
>Ga0302325_10010204_pt1 | contig 20390 bp, 16 predicted proteins | sample Palsa_T0_2_FD_201948 | JGI IMG/M metagenome (GOLD analysis project Ga0302325, IMG submission 201948) | Peat permafrost microbial communities from Stordalen Mire near Abisko, Sweden - Palsa_T0_2 | ecosystem: Environmental > Terrestrial > Soil > Palsa > Peat permafrost | place: Sweden: Abisko...
TGTGGCCGGTGTCGACGTGCATGACCGGGAACGGCAGGCGGCCAGGTTGAAAGGCCTTGAGCGCCAGCTGCAGCATCACGATCGAGTCTTTGCCGCCGGAGAAAAGCAGCACCGGCCGCTCGAACTCTGCGGCCACCTCGCGGATGATGTGGATCGCCTCGGCCTCCAGCGAGCGCAGATGGCTCAGTTCATATTGCCCCGCTGCCGGGCTGGCCGCTGTCTCTTGGCTGGTCATCAATCCCTCAATTCAAGGTAAAGCCGGTAGAATTGGTCAACATTACTGGCATTGCCCAGTATGAAACCAGCCCAGGCTGGCGCTGTCAATGATTCCGTCGGCGGACGTGCCCGTGCGAGCTAATCGTCACGCGGGTGGCGCGACCTTAGTCACATCTACCCCAGCAGCCTCTCGGCCTCCGGGGTGACCGATCTGCCCGCCTCCGACAAGCCGGTTCTAGGCGCGCAGATTCCTTGGCAGTGATATCGCCCGTGGTGTCATAACGACGGAGGCAGTAATCCCTCGCTCAGCGGCAGAAGAAACTCTTGAGTCTCGTGAGGCGAGCCCGAGAGCTACCCGGTGACCTCGTCGAGCTGGCCGGTTGCCACGTCGAAGATGAACCCCCGAGCCGACGTGTGCTTGGTGACAAATGGGCTGTTCTTGATGCGGTGCAACGACTGCCGGACATCCTCGGCGAGGTCGGGGAAGGCTTCAGCCGACCACGGCGGTTTGACGCCAGTCTCGTCCTGGATCGCGCGCTTGAAGTCGTCGTCGGTGAAGGTCAGCATCCCGCAGTCGGTGTGATGAATCAGGATGATCTCGCTGGTTCCCAACAACCGCTGGCTGATGGCCAGGGAACGGATCGCGTCGTCGGTGACCACTCCGCCGGCATTACGGATCACATGCGCCTCGCCCTCTTCGATGCCAAGCGCGCTGTGCACATCGAGCCGGGCATCCATGCACGCCAGGACGGCGACATGTTTGCTAGGAGGTAGCGGCAACGGGCCCTCGAACGACTTCGCATATTCGGCATTGTTGGCTAGGTAGTCGTCGGTGACCGTCACAACCGTCTCCTCATTTGTTTGCTGAACGCACACTTCGGTCGCCGAGCCTAACAACCCGGCAGCCCTGATTCACCGGTCCAAATCAACCGGATCGCAACGTCCGTCACGGTTGCTCGCGCTGGTCGACGATGCGTCTCTATAGTCTGTGCCAATGCGACAGGGGCGAGGCCGGTAACCGTGACCCGCTTCCTGGCACGTCGCGTGCTGAACTACGTCGTGCTGTTGGCGCTGGCGTCTTTTTTGACGTTCTGTCTGACGTCGGTGGCGTTCTCGCCGCTGGAAAGCCTGATGCAACGCAGCCCGCGCCCACCGCAAAGCGTGATCGACGCCAAGGCCGCCGCGCTCGGCCTGAACAAACCCATCCCGCTGCGCTACGCGGACTGGGCCTCGCACGCGGTCCGCGGCGACTTCGGCGCCACCGTGACCGGCCAGCCCGTGTCCGGCGAACTGTGGCGCCGCATCGGAGTCAGCCTTCGACTGCTGCTCGTCGGTTCGGTGGCGGGAACGATCACCGGGGTGGTGCTCGGCGCATGGGGAGCGATCCGCCAGTATCGGCTCAGCGATCGCGTCATCACGATGCTGTCGCTGCTGGTGCTGTCTGCCCCGACATTCGTGATCGCCAACCTGCTGATCCTCGGGGCGCTGCGGACCAACTGGGCGCTGGGTTCACAGCTGTTCCAGTACACCGGAGAGACGTCGCCCGCGCTGATCGACGGAGTGTGGGCGCAATTCGCGGATCGCCTGCAGCACTTGGCCTTACCCACGCTCACCTTGGCGCTGGGCACCGCCGCGGGGTTCAGCCGGTATCAGCGCAACGCGATGCTCGACGTCCTCGGCCAAGATTTCATCCGCACCGCACGTGCCAAAGGGCTGACCCGCCGTCGGGCTCTGGTCAAGCACGGGCTGCGCACGGCACTGATACCACTGGCGACGCTGTTCGCCTACGGCGTGGCCGGTCTGGTGACCGGTGCGGTGTTCGTCGAGAAGATCTTCGGTTGGCACGGCACGGGTGAGTGGATGGTGCAAGGGGTGGCGACCCAAGACACCAACATCGTCGCGGCGATCACGGTGTTCGCCGGCGCGGTCGTTTTGCTGGCCGGACTGCTTTCCGATGTCATTTACGCCGCGCTTGATCCCAGGGTGCGGGTCTCATGACAGCCGCTGCCGCCTTGGACGCTGAATTCGGTATGCAGAGGCCGGAATTCGCCTCGCGCCGCACGCTAGTGTGGCGCCGCTTCCTACGTCGCCGCTCGGCGGTGGCGTCGCTGATCGTGCTGCTCGTGCTGTTCGTCGGCTGCTACACACTGCCGTCTTTTCTGCCCTACTCCTACACCGACCTCGATTACGCCGCGCTGCTGCAGCCGCCGAATGCCCGACACTGGTTGGGCACCAACGCGCTTGGCCAGGATCTGTTGGCCCAGATTCTGCGCGGCATGCAGAAGTCGATGCTCATCGGGGTGTGCGTGGCCATCATCTCGACCGGCATCGCCGCAACCGTGGGGTCGATCTCCGGCTACTTCGGCGGCTGGCGCGACCGGGTGCTGATGTGGTTCGTCGACCTGATGCTGGTCGTACCCGGCTTCCTGCTGATCATGATCCTGACGCCGCGCACTAAGAACTCCGGCAACGTCATCGTGTTGGTGCTGCTGCTGTCCGGTTTCGGCTGGATGGTGAGCTCGCGGATGGTCCGCGGCATGACCATGAGCCTGCGCGAACGCGAGTTCATCCGCGCTGCACGGTATATGGGGGTGTCGAATCGGCGGATCATCACCCATCACGTGTTGCCGAACGTCGCGTCGATCTTGATCATCGACGCGGCACTGAACGTCGCCGGGGCGATCCTGGCCGAAACCGGGCTGAGCTTCCTCGGTTTCGGCATCCAGCCCCCCGACGTGTCGCTTGGAACGCTGATCGCCGACGGCACCCAGTCGGCGACGACATTCCCGTGGGTGCTGCTGTTCCCCGCGGGCGTTCTAGTGCTGATCCTGGTGTGCGCAAACCTGACGGGTGACGGTTTGCGCGACGCGCTTGATCCCGCCAGCGATGCATCGCGAGGCGGGCGCCGATGAGTCGGCTACTGGAGGTCACCAACCTGAGCGTCGACTTCCCGACCGAAGGTTCGACCCTGAAAGCGGTGCGCGGCATCGATTTCCATGTCGACTCAGGCGAAGTTGTCGCGATCGTCGGCGAATCCGGATCGGGGAAATCGACGGCGGCGATGGCGGTGGTGGCGCTGCTTCCGGAGTATGCCGACGTTCGCGGTTCGGTGCGGTTGCAGGGCACCGAGTTGGTGGGGCTGCGCGACGACGCGATGTCGCGGCGTCGTGGCAACACGATCGGCACGGTCTTCCAGGATCCGATGTCGGCGCTGACCCCGGTGTACACCGTCGGCGACCAGATCGCCGAGGCCATCGAGGTGCACCAGCCGCGTACCGGAAAACGGGCCGCGCGGCAGCGGACGATCGAATTGCTCGAACTGGTCGGCATCGCCCAGCCCGACCGGCGCGCACGCGCCTTTCCGCACGAGTTATCCGGGGGCGAACGCCAGCGCGTGGTGATCGCGATCGCGATCGCCAACGATCCGGACCTGTTGATCTGCGACGAGCCGACCACTGCCCTCGACGTCACGGTGCAGGCGCAGATCCTCGAGGTACTCAAGACCGCCCGCGATGTCACCGGGGCCGGGGTGCTCATCATCACCCACGACCTGGGCGTGGTGGGCGAATTCGCCGACCGCGCCCTGGTGATGTACGCCGGCAGGATCGTCGAATCGGCCGCCGTCGGTGACGTCTACCGCGACCGGCGGATGCCATACACCGTCGGGCTGTTGGGTTCGGTTCCCCGCTTGGACGCCCCGCAGGGTACCCGGCTGGTGCCGATACCGGGCGCTCCCCCGTCCCTGTCAGCCCTCGAGCCAGGATGTCCGTTCGCGCCGCGCTGCCCGCTCGCCGTCGACGAGTGCCGCACCGCGGAGCCGACGTTGTCGACGGTGGCCCCCGCCCATCAGGCGGCCTGCATCCGTACCGAACACGTCGTCGGCCGCAGCGCCGCAGACATTTACGGAGTCAGCACCGAATCGCAGCCAGGTGAGCCCGGCGAACCGCCCGTCGTCGTGCGAGTCCGCGATCTGGTCAAGACGTATCCGTTGACGAAAGGCCTGCTGTTTCGCCGCAACATCGGCGAAGTCCGCGCTGTCGATGGCATCAGCTTCGAACTCCGGCAGGGACGCACGTTGGCCATCGTCGGTGAGTCGGGTTCGGGTAAGTCGACGACGTTGCACGAGATCCTCGAGCTGACGGCGCCGCAATCAGGATCGATCGAAGTGCTGGGGACCGACGTAGCCGCGCTGACGTCGGCGAGCCGGCGGGCGTTGCGGCGTGACATCCAGGTCATCTTTCAGGATCCGGCGGCATCTCTGGATCCGCGGCTGCCGGTTTTCGAGTTGTTGGCAGAGCCGCTGCACGCCAATGGATTCGGCAGGGCCGATATCAGTAGCCGGGTTGCCGAGCTACTCGAGATAGTCGGGCTGGGGCGTACCGACGCCAGCCGTTATCCGGGAGAGTTCTCCGGTGGGCAGAAGCAGCGCATCGGGATAGCGCGCGCGTTGGCGCTGCAGCCTAAGATCCTGGCGCTCGATGAACCTGTCTCCGCACTCGACGTGTCGATTCAGGCCGGCATCATCAACCTGCTGCTTGATCTGCAGCAGCAGTTCGGCTTGTCGTATTTGTTTATCTCGCACAATCTTTCGGTGGTCAAACATCTCGCGCACCACGTCGCCGTGATGCACCGCGGGGTCATCGTGGAGCAGGGCGACAGTGACGAGATCTTCAGCCGGCCTCAGCACGATTACACGCGAGCCCTGTTGGCCGCTGTGCCGCAACCGGATTCGGCCCGTGGCTAACGCCGGAATGCGCACGGCAACGATCACTTTCGCTGTCAGCTTGGCCCTCGGGGGGTGTTCGGCAGGAAGCGGCTATCCGCCGCCCGGTCCGGCCACCGCCGTGGGCGCTAGCAGCGACGTCAATCCGCAAAACCCTGCGACGCTGCGCGACGGCGGCGACTTACGCCTGGCGCTTACCGAATTCCCGTCAAACTTCAACACCTTGCACATCGACGGCAACTCCGCCGATGTCGGCGGCATGCTGAAAGCCACTCTGCCTCGCGCGTTCGTGATCGGGCCGGACGGCTCCACGACGGTCGACACCGATTACTTCAGCAGCGTCGAACTCACTGGGACCAACCCGCAAACAGTCACCTACACCTTCAATCCGAAGGCGACGTGGTCGGACGGCACACCGCTCGGTTGGGAGGACATTGCCAGCCAAATCCATGCCACCAGTGGGGTGGACAAAAACTTCGCCATCGCCGGCACCAATGGCAGTGAGCGGGTGAAGTCGGTGACCCGGGGCGTCGACGACCGCCAAGCGGTGGTCACGTTCGCCAAGCCATACGCCGAGTGGCGCGGCATGTTCGCGGGTAACACGATGCTGCTGCCCAAGAGCATGACTGCCACCCCCGAAGCGTTCAACAAGGGACAACTCTCCGCTCCAGGACCATCGGCTGGGCCGTTCGTCGTTTCGTCGCTGGATCGGACGCGACAGCGAATCGTGCTGACCCGCAACCCCAAGTGGTGGGGCGAAAGGCCGCGACTCGACCGCATCACGTTCCTGGTGCTCGACGACGCGGCGCGACTACCGGCGTTGCAGAACAAGGCCATTGACGCCACCGGCCTTGCCGGCCTGGACCAGATGACGATTGCCAGGCGTACCAAGGGCATCTCGATCCGGCGGGCACCGACCCCGAGCTGGTACCACTTCACCTTCAACGGCGCGAAGGGTTCGATACTGGCCGACCCGGCATTACGCCGCGCCGTCGCCGAGGGTATCGACCGGCAAAGCATCGCCGCCGTCAGCCAGCACGGCCTCACCAGCAACCCGGCAGCCTTGAACAACCACATCTTTGTCGAAGGTCAGCAGGGCTACGAAGACAACAGCGGCGTCGTCGCCTACAACCCGGAGAAGGCCATGCGCGACCTCGACGCGCTGGGCTGGAAACTCAACGGCCGGTTCCGCGAACGAAACGGACAGCAGCTTGTGATCCGCGACCTGTTCTACGACGCGCAGACAAGTCGGCAGTTCGGTTTGATTGCGCAGCACAGCCTTGCTGGCGTCGGCGTCAAGCTCGACCTGCTCGCGAAAGCCGGCAGCGGCTTTTTCACCAACTACATCAACGTCGGTGCTTTCGACGTCGCGCAATTCGGTTGGATGGGCGATGCTTTTCCGCTGTCCGCGCTCACGCAGATCTACGCGTCCGACGGCGAGAGCAACTTCGGCAAGATCGGCAGCGCCGAGATCGACGCCAAGATCGAGCAGACGCTCGAAGAGCTGGATCCTGCCAAGGCCCGGGTGTTGGCCAACGAGGTCGACAAGTTGATCTGGGCCGAGGGATTCAGCCTGCCTTTGATCCAGTCCGCCGGCAACGTGGCGGTGAACAGTTCGCTGGCCAACTTCGGCGCGGCCGGACTGGCCGACCTGGATTACACCGCGATCGGATTCATGCGCAGCTGATGCTCAGGCGCACAATGCAATACGCTGGGCGTCCTTGATCTGGTCGTATCGAGCCGGCGTGCAGGTCAATACGATGACCTGGCCGTGCTCGCCCAGGGTGTCGAACACCGCTGCCATCTTGACCAGCCGCTCGGGATCAGTGAAGCCGAGCGCGTCGTCGATCAGGATCGGGACCGTGTCCTCTTTGGCGACCAGTGCCGCGCCGGCCAGCCGCGCCAATATGCCAAGTTGCTCCTTGGCCCCACCCGACAGTGATTCATACGGGACGGTGCACCCGTTCAGGGTGCGGTTCAGGATGCACAGGTCGCTGTCGACGTCGACCTCGAAAGTTGGGCCGAAAACCGGGCGTCCGAGTCGCTGCAATTCGGCGCGGAACGGTTCGACGTAGCGTAGCCGGGTGGTGTCGCGGTGACGCACCATCACGTCTCGCAGCAACTGCACCGCACGGGCCCGGCGACCAACCCTGTCGTGCTCGCTGCGGGCGTGCTCGCAGTCGATCTCGGCGGCGTCGAGCTTGCCTTTACGGCCTTCCGTGCCGAATACCGTGAGCTGCACGCTGATCTCATGCAGAGTGTGCGCGATCTCATCGTGGCGGTCACACAACGTCGCGGCCGATTCGACGGCATCGGCCAGCTCGGCCGCGACGGCCTCGGGCGCCGCGGCGGCGAGTCGTTCAGACAGCTCGGCGACCCGGTCCGCAGCGACCTTCGCCGCCAGCGCATCGGCGTCGGCGGTCGCGGACAATGCCTCGTCGGCGACGGCTACTCGCTGCGCGGCCAGCCGTTCAGCTACCGCATCCAGCTCGGCGCGTTGAGTAGCCAGCTTGTCCCTCGAAAAAGTTTCCTGCGTTGATATCTCGGTGAGCCGACTAGATGCCAAGGCCGCAAGTCGGCGGTGCGTCTCACAGTCTGCGGCCGCCTCGGTGCGGGCCGCCTCGGCCGCACCGAGTTCCGCGCGCGCAGCGGTGGCATCGATCACCACGTCGTCGGGAAGTGCGGGTAGGGAATGCAATTCGGCCAGCCGGGAGTGTAATTGCTCGAGGTCTTCGTCGCCGCACAACCCGGCCAGGGTTGCGGTCAGCTGGTCACGGCTGCCCTGCAGTTCGCGGCGCCGCTGATCGGTGAGCCGCGCCGCGATCGGATCGTCAACCTGTGCGGCCGACAGCGCAGCAGCCAGTATCTCTCGCGCTGCAGCGTATTGCGCTTGAACGTCGAGTGCCGACGCACCCGGAGTGATTCGCGCGGTCACCACACCGGGAACCTCGACCTCGGTCGCGCCATTTGCGACGGTCGACCAGCTTTGGCCGGAAGTCAGCGATACCCGCTGATCTCCAATGACGAGTTCGATGTCGGCGGCCGCGACGAATTCGACTGTCGCCGAGACCAACGCGAGTCGACTCTCGGCTCGCTCGACGGCTGCGGCGGCCTTGTCGATCTGCTGGAAGAGGTCGTCGGTGAGTCTGATTGTCGACAGCTCTGCAACTCTCTCGTCACGGTCGCGCAGCGCGGCATCAATTTTCGCGAGCCGCGCCGCCAATCGCCGGGTCTCCTCGCGGCAGGCTAATTCGTCCACGATGCGCCGAGCTGTCTCGGCCCGCTGTTGCGAGGCGACAACCACCTCATTGGCCTGCTCGACGGCGGCATCGGCCTCCGTGGCGACAACGCGGGCCGTCACCTGCGCCTCGGCGGCCTCGCGCGCTTCGGCTTCCAGCGACGCGACTGTCGCACTGCGCGTGTCGGTTTCGGCGCAAAGCCGCAGCCTCTCGGTGCGGGCGGCAGTCGACGCCGAGCCGGTCGCGGCTGCGGCCCCGGCGATCAGCTCGGCTTCACGCACCTGTTCGATGAGCGCAGCGATGGCGTCGGCGGCGGCTCGGGCCGCGGTCTGCCGGACACCGGCGGCGGTCTGCTGTTGCGACAACTCAGCCAGCGCAGCGGTCAGCGCGGCATGCCGTTCCACCCGGTCGTCCACCTCGGCAACGGCCGCAGCACAGAGCCGCACCTCGTCCTCGGCGTCGCGCAGCGTCTTGATGGCCGTTGTCCACTCGCCGGTGGGACGGCCGGTTGGCGTGAAGTAGCGGGCGTACTCGGTGTCGATCCGCTCGATGAGCAACGGCTCAGTGCCATGCAGCGCCGCCGTGTCGCCGGCTGCGACATCGAGTGCTCTGGTCAGCGCATCGCAACCCGAAAGATTCACCGCTGCCGTCGAGGCTGACTGCAACACGCGCTGGGCACGCCACAGCTCGGTGTCCACCGTCTCGGCCAGCATGGCCTGCACACGGTCGTGTGCCTCGTCGCCGCTGTGCTGTTCGCGACGCGGCTCCAGCACCGTCAGCTGCGTCTCACACTTCTTGTGGAAGCGCTTGTGATAGACGAAACGATAAGGGCCCGCGCTGATCTCGGCGGTGACTTCGGATCCGACGTCGGCGTGGGTCGGCTTGACCTGCTTGACTTCCTTCTTCGTCGAACGATCCCTGGATTCCAGTAGCAGGTCCAGCGCCTCGACCATCGACGATTTGCCGATCTCGTTGGCTCCAGACACCACCACCACGCCGTGGTCCGGAAAGTCGATTTCGCGGTGCTTGATCCCGCGGTAATTCGCCAGGACCAGCCGATGCAACTTCACGCCGCACCCCGACCTTGATGACCTCTGTCGGTCAGCCGCAACAACAACGCCAGCGCCGCCTGCGCATCGCCGGCGGCCTCGCCGTCTCCATCACGTGCCGCCTCAACCAGCTCTTCGACCGCCGCGGCGGCGAACCCGCCGATGCCGAGGTCGGTGAACTCACCGTCGGCCGGTATCACCGCCAGATCGCTGTGGCTGTCCCACACCCGCAGCGATGCGAACAGCCGCGAGTATTTATCCAGGCACGCGTCCAGGTCAGCGCGGTCGGTGACCGTCAATGAACCAATCAGCGCCAGCCGCAGGACAGTTCGGTCTTTGTCGGGCATCAGATCCAGATTCACGTCCAGGTCGGCGATGTCGCGGCTGCTGTCGACCGGCCGGTGCAGGGTGACAAACCGCCAGCGGCCGACCAGTCGGGCGTCGACGCTGACCGGGCGCCGGGGATCCGTCTCGTCGACATCGACCACCAGCACATGGCCGGGATCGGGCTCAACGTCGTCGTAGTTGGTGACTTCGGGCGAGCCCGAGTACCACACCCGACCGCTGCTGCCGACGTCGGTTACCGAATGCTTGTCGCCCAGCGCCGCGTAATGCACCGCGCCGCGGGCCAACGCGTCGTCCAGGCCGGCCAGCCGAATCAGCGAGGGCTTAGTGGGGTCCGGATCGAGCACGTCGACGCCGCCGTGGGCAACGAGCACCCGGGTGACCCCGTCAGCCGGCTGCCCTTCGAGGTCCCGGAGCACCTCGGCGACCAGGTCGGTCGTCGGTGCCTTGGATCGCCATGGTGCAGCGACAATCTGCAAGCCGGGCCTGACCTCGTGGATCCCGGGCCGATCGAGCACCTTCACATTGGCCGGGCATTCGGCGGTAAACAGGGCACTGGTGTACACCGACGACGCGTCCAGCGGGTCGTGGTTGCCCGGCAGCAAGTAGACCGGAATCCCGATGCCGCGCATGGCTTCCAGCGACTGACTGATGACCTGCGGTACCAGCTGATTGTGTTCGAAGACGTCACCGGACACCACGACGAACTCGGCGGCCACGTCGGCTGCCAGGGTCCGCAGTCCGGCCACCGCATCTCGACGTGCCGCCGAATACCGCGGTTGCGCTTCACCCGCGAGAAAGTGACGGGTCATGCCGAGTTGCCAGTCGGCGGTATGCACGAAACGCATTGCGATCCCGTCCCTTCTGCTTGGTGTCCAACCGATCTGCGACCGGGCAACGCGAGTGTAGGACTCGGGTCCGACAACTCCGCGGACCTCGGTCGGCAGGTCTGACACGCATCGGTCGCCGTCTCACCGGGGTCGCCTCATTGGCACGCAAAAGTCACATCCGCCACATCAGTCCCTGGTAGAGGCACTAACCTCGATCGAATGAGCGATCACGAACGCACGCTGGTGCTGCTGCGCCACGCAAAGTCGGCCTATCCCGTCGGGGTGGCAGACCATGACCGACCGCTGGCTCCCCGCGGTCAGCGAGAAGCCGGCCTGGCCGGTGACTGGTTGCGGACGAACCTGCCTGCGATCGACGCGGTGCTGTGCTCAACGGCGACCCGCGCACGCGAAACCTTGGCGCACAGCGGCATCGACGCGCCGGTCCGTTACGTCGACCGGCTCTACGACGCCGCCGCAGGAACGGTGATCAACGAGATCGCCGGCGTCAGCGACGGCGTCGCGGTCCTGCTGGTCGTCGCACATGAACCGACGATGACCCAGGTGGCACTGGGATTGACCAGGCCGGACGACACCAACATCGATGCTGCCGAACGCGTTTCGACGAAATTTCCGACCTCGGCGATGGCGGTGCTGCGTTTTGGGCGCAGTTGGACAGACGTCGAACTCGGTTCCGGCGAACTAGCCGATTTCCACGTGCCGCGCTGAGCCGGTCCCTACTTGGGCGCAGCGTCCTTCTTGCAGACCTCGACTATCGCCTTGATCTTGTCATCGAGGTTCTGCCGCAGCTCGTCTTGAGCGAATTCCTGCGCACCGGCGAGGTAGCCGACGGTGAGCTCCTCGAGCTCGCTGGCCATCGCATTTGCGGGGGTCGCCAGCTCGGCTGGGGTCGCCGGTTGCTGGTTCAGCCGGTCACGCAGAAACGATCCGCCGCCGTAAAACGCAAAGCGCTGAGCAGTCGCAACCGAAAGCGCTCCGATCGGGCCGCCGTTCTCCGGGTTCTTCAGGTGCGAATTCCTGACCACGGCCCGATCCACGATCCTGAACGTTTCGCAGATCTGCTTTTTCGCGTCTTTTTGCTGTTGGTCGCTATACGTAGGCGCGGACGACGCGCTCTTGTGCGGGAAGAAATACCCATAACCAGCACCCGCGACGGCGAGCACCGCAATTATCAAGGCCGCCAACGAAGCCCACCGCGAGAATTTCGACGGGGCTGGAGCTGGGGGCGGGTTTGAGGCTGGGGCTGGAGCTGGAGGCGCGGCGTGCTTGGCCTCAGACTCGGGCAGCGGATCGGCGACGGGCTCAGTGAGGTCCTCTGCCGCGGAAGAAGCTTCGTGTGAAAGCGATTCAGACATTGGTCGATGGTATCGCTCACAACATGGCCCGTAACCCTTTTAAGGGTCAAAAAATAAACTCTCTCAATCGCTTTGGCTGATATTTCCGCGTCGCGGATGCACAAGCAGGCGCGCCGGCATGTTCGACCGGCGCGCCTGGCATTGAGCCTTCGCTATCAGGAGTTCGTCGAGAGCGTCAACTCCATGAGTTTGAGGGCCTGCGCGCAGGCGTCGATACCAGGTACCTGCGGGTTGACCCACCAACCGACCACACCGGCAGCGTCGCTGGCGACACCACACGAGCCGTTGGGATCGTTTGGCCGCATCACAATCGACGCCACACCGGCGATCGTCTTATTTTCGACCTGGTATTTCAGAAACTCAGCAACCTTGCGTTCGTTCGCAAGGCTGCCCTGCTCGAACCAGAACCGGGTGATGTCGATCAGACCGCCGGGGTTGGCCGCCTGCCAGCGGCAGATCGCGCCGACGAAGGTGCTCTGAATGTCTTGCGGATCGGCACCCACCGTCTTGGCCAGGACGTCGGTGGTCAGTACCTCACATTCCTTCTGCAGATTGGGGTACTGCTGCTCGGAATTGTTGTTGCGCGGCACGTCGTCGCCGGCGCCCGCCTTGTGCGCGGTGCCGCCCACCGATCTCGTGCAGCCGGTCGACACCGATAGCGCGGTGGCCAGCACTGCCACGCTGACGAGGAACCGACGCCGCGTGGTGGCACTCATTTAGAGTTCGCAATCGTTTGATGCGCCAATTCTTTGGCAACGTTGCAGGCATCGGGGAATGGTTTCTGGCTGAAGTTCACCGACCATTCGAAGAAATCATCGGAGAACTGGATTCCGACCTCGCACAGCGAGTCACCCAACTGGGGATCGTTGCCGACAGCGATGAAGCCGCCGTGGCCGTCAATGTTGATGTCCTCGACACTGGAACGGGACAACTCTTCGGTCTTGCGTTCCCGCCCGATCGGGCTGCCGCGATACCAGGAGAACGAGAAGTGCGGGCCGAGGATCCCGCCGCCGGCGAGCCACTGGCAGCCCACCGAATTCTTGGCGGTGTTGACCAGGCCATTCAACTGCGTCAGCTTGGTCACCGTCTCGTCGCTGATGCCGCCGCACTGCGGAAAGGACGGACCGTGATTCCCCTGCCCCGACGCCGACGCGGACGACTGGGTCGACGAGGATTGGTTGGAGCCGGAATCGGAGCATGCGGCCGCCATCGGAATCAGGGTCGCTGCCGTCAGGGCCAGCGCCGCCACGTTACGCCGCACCGCTACCCGCACCTTCTGGTGATCACAGGTTGCACTGTAGCGGCACCACCTTGGGGCAACCATTGCACACGCGGTGAGCTGTGATTTCTTGTCAACTTGCAGGCGCTGGGCCGCCCCGAGCCGTCCCGCGATCGCCGCGGCCCGACGTCTGGTGATGTGCAACAGTTACCAGATGCTCCTGGCCTTACTGCGCCAGTTCGTCCGGCCGTATCGATCGCTGGTCGCGGCAGTGATGACGCTGCAGTTGGTCAGCACGCTGGCTTCGCTGTATCTGCCGACGGTGAACGCCACAATCATCGATGACGGCATCGCCAAGGGTGACACCGCCACCATCGTCCGGCTCGGGATGCTGATGTTCGCGGTGACCGGGCTGCAGGTGCTGTGTTCTGTCGGCGCGGTCTACTTCGGCTCCCGGACTGGTATGGGGTTCGGCCGCGATCTGCGCGCGGCGATGTTCCACCACGTCACCACGTTCTCTGAGCACGAAACCGCCCGGTTCGGCGCGCCGACGCTGCTGACCCGCACCACCAACGACGTCCGCCAGATCCAATTTCTGGTGCAGATGGCCACCACCGTGCTCGTCGCCGCGCCGCTCATGTGTGTGGGCGGAATTCTGATGGCGATCCATCAGGACGCCGGGCTGTCCTGGCTGCTGCTGGTCAGCGTGCCGGTACTGGTCGCGGCTAATTACTGGATCATTTCGAATACGCTGCCGATCTTCCGCAGCATGCAGCGACTGATCGACAACATCAACCGGGTCATGCGCGAGCAACTCTCCGGCGTGCGGGTGATCCGGGCGTTCGCGCGCGAGCCATTCGAACGACGGCGGTTCGACGAAGCCAACCGCGCGTTGTCCGACACTGCGCAAAGCGCCGGCAGTTGGCAGGCGCTGATGCTGCCGGTGACCACCCTGACCGTCAACTTCTCCAGCGTGGCGCTGATCTGGTTCGGTGGCTTGCGCATCGACAGCGGTCGGATGCACGTCGGATCGCTGATCGCCTTTCTCGCATACTTCACCCAGATCCTGATGGCCGTGTTGATGGCGACGATGACCGTGATGGTGTTGCCGCGGGCCTCGGTGTGCGCAGATCGCATCACCGAGGTGCTGTCGGCCAACCCGGCGGTCAGCAGTCCGACGGATCCGGTGCGGCCACTCCCAGATGACCGGGGGGTGGTGCGACTCGAGGGTGCGTCGTTTCGCTATCCCGGCGCAGATCGGGCTGTGCTGCAGGATATCTCGCTGACCGCGCTGCCGGGCACCAGCACGGCCATCATCGGCAGCACCGGCTCAGGAAAGTCGACGCTGGTGGCGCTGATCTGCCGGCTGTACGACGTGACCGCCGGCGCTGTCCTCGTCGACGGCGTCGACGTGCGCGACCGCGACATCGACGAGCTGTGGTCCACCATCGGGCTGGTGCCCCAACGCGGCTACCTGTTCTCCGGGACCGTCGCCGACAACCTGCGCTATGGCAAAGCAGATGCGACCGACGACGAGATGTGGGACGCATTGCGAGTAGCGGCTGCCGACGAGTTCGTGCGCGCACACGCCGACGGTCTGCAGATGCGCGTCGCACAGGGCGGCATCAACTTCTCCGGCGGGCAGCGGCAGCGGTTGGCGATCGCGCGCGCGGTGATCCGCCGTCCGGCGATCTATGTCTTCGACGACGCGTTTTCCGCACTCGATGTGCACAACGATGCATTGGTGCGCTCCAGGTTGGCAGAGGTCGCCGCTGACGCGACCGTGATCGTTGTCGCGCAACGTATCTCGACGATCATCGGTGCCGACCGGGTGATCGTCCTCGACGACGGGCTGGTGATCGGCGCTGGCACCCACGAATCGCTGCTCGGGGATTGCCCCACCTACCGGGAATTCGCCGAATCGCAGTCGCTGGACGCCGTGGTGGGCGGTCCACGGTGACCAGCACGACCCGGCGCGCAGTTCCTCCCCCGGCGTTGAAGCCGCGAAACTTCACGAGTTCGGCCGTTCGCCTGGTGAAGCTTCTGGCGCCGCAGCGGCGGACAGCCATCGCGGTGACCGCCCTGAGCGTCGTTGGTACCGCAATCGGTGTCGTGGTCCCGCGCATCCTCGGCCACGCCACCGACTTGCTGTTCAACGGCGTCATCGGCCGCCAGCTTCCGGCAGGCATCACCAAGGATCAAGCTGTCGCCGCCGCGCGCGCCCATGGCAACAACGCCTTCGCCGACCTGCTCTCCGGGATGCATGTGGTTCCAGGCCACGGTGTAGATTTCGGCGCGGTCGCCCGAACGCTGGCGCTGGCGCTAGTCATGTATCTGGTTGCTGCGCTGATGATTTGGGTGCAGGCCCGGCTGCTCAACGTGACGGTCCGCCGGACGCTGCAGGCGCTGCGGGCGCAAGTCGAGGACAAGATGCACCGGTTGCCGCTGACCTACTTCGACAACCGGCAGCGGGGTGAGGTGCTCAGCCGAGTCACCAACGACATCGACAATCTCCAGACGTCGCTGTCAATGACGATCGCCCAACTGCTCAGCGCCGTGCTGACCGTCACGACGGTGCTACTGATGATGGTGACCATCTCGCCACTGCTGACCGGCATCACTCTGCTGACCGTGCCGCTGTCGCTGGCGACGACTCGCGCGATCGTCCGACGCTCACAGCGGTTGTTTGTCGCGCAGTGGACCAACACCGGACGGCTCAACGCCCACATCGAAGAGAGCTACAGCGGTTTCACCCTGGTCAGGACATTCGGCCAGCGCGCCCGGATCGAGGACGAGTTCCGTCGGCTCAACGACGATATGTACCAGGCCAGCTTCGGCGCCCAGCTCATCTCCGGGCTGTTGTCGCCGGCGACGGCGTTCATCGGCAACCTCGGCTATGTCGCGGTGGCGGTGGTCGGCGGCATGCAGGTGGCAACCGGACAGATCACGGTGGGCAGCATCCAGGCGTTCATCCAGTACGTGCGCCAGTTCAACGGGCCAGTGAACCAGGTCGCCTCGATGTACAACACTCTGCAGTCGGGGGTGGCCAGTGCCGAGCGGGTCTTCGACCTGCTCGATGAGCCTGAAGAATCACCCGACCGTGAGCCAACGCTGCCCTCGGCCGCTGGTGAAAGGCTCTCAGGCCGGGTGGAATTCGAGCACGTGAGCTTCGGCTATCACCCCGGCACCCCGGTTATCGAGGACCTCTCCTTCACCGCTGTACCGGGAAGTACGGTGGCGATCGTCGGACCGACCGGGGTGGGCAAGACCACGTTGGTGAATCTGCTGATGCGCTTCTACGACGTCGACTCCGGCCGCATCCTGGTCGACGGCGTCGACATCGCGTCAGTCAGCCGGCATTCGCTGCGATCCCGCATCGGGATGGTGCTGCAGGACACCTGGCTGTTCAACGGGACGATCGCGCAGAACATCGCCTACGGACGACCCGACGCCGGCGACGACGAGGTGATCGAAGCGGCCAAGGCCGCGTATGTGGACCGGTTCGTGCATACGTTGCCCGATGGCTATCAGACCTGGGTGAGTGACGGCGGCAGCAACATCAGCGCCGGCGAAAAGCAACTGATCACGATCGCGCGTGCATTTCTGGCCAGGCCCCAGCTGTTGATCCTGGATGAGGCGACCAGCTCGGTGGACACGCGCACCGAACTGCTGATCGCGAAAGCCACCCACGAGCTCCGCCGCGACCGGACGAGTTTCATTATCGCCCATCGTCTTTCGACCATTCGCGACGCCGACGTCATCGTGGTGATGGAGTCGGGGCGGATCGTGGAGCAGGGCAACCACAGCGAGCTGCTGGCTCGCCGTGGCGCCTACTACCGGATGACTCAGGCCTAAAGCTCCGGACCTTCGGCAACCGAACATGGCATGGTGTTCGCAAACGGTGACGTATGCGATATCAGCCGGGCCGTGATATCGCCCGTGTCTTCAAACTGGAGAAGGCAGTAATCCTCCAGCCAGCGACTGGTGAGGCCGCTGAGTCTGTTGAGGTGCCTAGAGCTCCGGACCCTCCGCGCGCACGTCGTCGACCGCGGACATCGCGTCACGCAACTTAGCCAGCCACTCTTCGGTGTGCTCGCCGACCAACTTGACCGACCAGGCCAGCGCGTCGGAGCGGGACCGCGCTACGCCGGCGTCGACCAGGGTGTCGAGCACCTGTCGCTCCGGCTGCTTCAACCGGGTCATGACCGGAACCGCGATGTGGGTGAACAAGACCTGCTCGTCGCCGACCTCAACGCCCCAGGAGACCTTGCGGCCGTAACGGTTCTGCGCCTCGTCGGCGATGCTCATCCGCTCCGAGCGCGTCTCCTCACGAAAGCGCGAGGCCCGACCCGCCGCGTGGGCGTCGCTTTCGTCTCCTGCACCGCCTTCGGGGTCGGGCAGTTTCCCGATGACGGTGATCTCTTCGCGGTCGACGACGACGGTCGGGTCACCCGCGAACCAGGCGTCGGGCAGGCGTCCGGCGAACCAGTCCGCGGCGTCGCCGGCTTCGGGTTGGCCGGCTTGCTGCCAGCCGCCGGGGCGGCCGTGGCGCCGCCCATGTTCATGGTGTTGTTTCATGCTTACATGATTACAGCGTTACAACCATCGTCAAAGCGGTTTCACTCCCCGCGAACAGCGTGGTGGTTTGGTGGCGGTGGTGCGGTCAGCTCTCGCCGCGCCGGGCGCGGTACAGCTTCACTTCGCCCTTGATGCCTTTGAGTCGACGGGCGCCGGCGAACGACCAGCTGAACCCCGCGCCGTCGCCGAGTTCATCTAGCACCGACTCGGCGGCCAGCACCGTACCCGGCCGGGCCGCCGCGGTCACCCGGCTGGCGGTGTTCACCGGGCTGCCGAACCAGTCACCGGCCCGGCTGACCGCAGAACCCGACGCAATTCCAGCTCGCAGCCGGGGGAAGTCGTTGTCGCCGTCGGTGATTTCGACAAGTTTGAGCACGGCGTCCAGCAGCGGCGCCGGTTCGGTGCAGACGAACATCACCGCGTCGCCGATCGTCTTGACGAACCGCACCGGTGGAGCCGCGACGTCGCGGGCCAGTTCGGCCAGCCGGTTGGCCAGTTGCCCGAGCTCCTCGGGCGGCACCTCCTCACCCAACCGGGTGAAGCCGACAAGGTCGGCGAACGCTGCGGTGATGTGCCGCGCCCCGGGCAGCGGTGCGCCCGCGGCCCGCTCGCTGGCGTTGACGGCTTCGGTCTCCATCATGTGCCGCAGATGCATGAGCAGCATGTCTTCGATCATCGGTCCGAGCAGCGGCACGATACGGCTGGTCAACGCGAATGATCTCTTCGCGGTCTCCAGTTCCGTGGCGTTGGGTTGCAGGATGGTCGACAGCGCCGTGTAACGCATCACCTCGGCAGCATGCGAAAGCCCTTCGGCGAGAACACTAACGACCTGCACGACTTGATCGGGATCAATGCCCAGCTCAAGGAATTCCTTCGCGTGTGCGGCGGCGGCCCCGTCGGCACGCAGGTGTACTGCCGCGTCGGGATCGTCTACCCGCACCAGCCCGACGGCGCGTTGCACGCGCTGCAGGAGTTCCAGGTCGATGCCGTAGTCCTCACCGATCTCCCGGGTCGAGACGTAATCGCCATCGTCACCCATCAGCCGGCGCGACGCCGCCAGCATCGGAACCGGGCCCGTCATGATGTCTTCAGCGGTGACGCCCTGCTCGGACAGCCACGCGATCAGCTCGGCGCGCTCGGCTCGGGCGCTGCCCTCCAGACCGTCGAGCAGCTTCTCGACCTCGGACTCATCCACTCCGTCAAGGTATAACGCGGCGAGGCATGATGTGCATCCGATGACCACGACGCTTCTGGAGGGCTTCCCGCCCGTCGTCGACAACAACGCCGACCTGCTGATCCTGGGCTCATTTCCCAGCGTCCAGTCCTTGGCGACCCAGCAGTATTACGGCAACCCGCGAAATGCGTTCTGGCCGATCACCGCTGACCTGTTCGGCTTCGACGCGTCGGCACCCTACGAAACCCGTTTGGCCGCATTGCAATCGGCTGGTGTTGCACTGTGGGATGTGCTGCACAAGTGCCGCCGCGCTGGCAGCTCCGACGCCAAGTTCGACATGAAAAGCTTGGTGGCCAACGACTTTGGCCAGCTGTTCGCCGCATACCCGTCGATCACACGGGTGTGCTTCAACGGCCGCGCCGCGGAACGGCTTTTCGAGCGACTGGTCGACGTCGAGATCGAGTATCTGCTGTTGCCGTCGACCAGCCCAGCCCGCGCGATGCCCGCGGGGCAGAAACTGCAGGCCTGGCGGGCTATCGCGCCGTCATGACACCGGCGGTCGCCGCTGCGCCCACGGTCGGGCGGCCTCGATCTGCCCGCTTAGCGACAGCAGCGTCGCCTCGTCACTCGGGCGGCCGACCAGCTGAATCGACAGCGGGACGCCGTTGCGGTCAAGCCCCCATGGCACGGCGGCGGCGGGCTGACCCGTCAGATTCCAGATTTCGAAGAACGGCACCCGCTGCGATACCAACAGCAGGCTCGAAATGCCGCCACGGCGTTGGTAAGCCCCGATCCGGGACGGCCCGGTGGCGTTGCCGGGGGTGATGACGACGTCGACGTCGTCGAAGATCGACTGGATCCGCTCGGCCACCACCGACTCGCCCGCCCGCACTGTCGCCATCCGCCGCTCGGAAAGCAACGACCCGATTCGCGCCATGTTGCGGGTCCGCTTCTCCAGGCGGTCCTGGTGCGGCAGCTTGCGGACGTCGTCGTAGATCCCCCGGAAATAGCGCGGCAGGAAATTGGCGTAGACGGCCGCCGGTGGATAGTCCGGGTCGCGCACGACGACGTCGTGGCCGATGTCACGCAGCAATCCGCCCGCCTCGTCGACCGCCGCACGTTGCTCCTTGCCGACCTTGACGATCAGCGGCGGGGGAACCTTGGTGCTCAACGCGATTCGTAGCCGGCCGGGGTCCTTGACGGCGGCCGCGACGAATCCGCCGTCAGGACCGGGCGTCGTGGTCGTCACGTCCAGAAACAAGGCCGCGTCTTCCACCGACCGCGCGATCGGACCGTTGACGCTCAGCCCGCACCACGCGTCGTCGTGCGGCGCCAGCGAGACGCGGTCGCGTTGCGGCTTCAGCCCATACAGACCGCACCAACCCGACGGGATGCGGATCGAGCCGCCACCGTCCGAGCCCAGCGCCAGCGGTGCCAGGCCGGCGGCCACCGCGGCGCCGCTGCCGCCGCTGCTGCCGCCCGGCGTGAGCGCCGTATTCCATGGATTGCGGGTCGCTCCGAACGTCAGTGATTCGGTGAACGGGAAGATCATCAATTCGGGCACATTGGTTTTGCCGACGATCACCGCGCCCGCGGCGCGCAGTCGGCTGACAACTTGCGCGTCCTGGGTGGCCGGCGTGGACA
>Ga0302325_10010205_pt1 | contig 20390 bp, 14 predicted proteins | sample Palsa_T0_2_FD_201948 | JGI IMG/M metagenome (GOLD analysis project Ga0302325, IMG submission 201948) | Peat permafrost microbial communities from Stordalen Mire near Abisko, Sweden - Palsa_T0_2 | ecosystem: Environmental > Terrestrial > Soil > Palsa > Peat permafrost | place: Sweden: Abisko...
GTCCCCGCGGAACCTGTCTTCCACGAATCGCCCTCCCACGTTTCATGCCCCGGCTCGCCCGGTCCCGGAACCGTCCAGAGGCGCCACAAACGCTCGCCGGATTTGGCGTCGTACGCATCGAGGAATCCGCGGATTCCATATTCTCCGCCGGAGATCCCTACGATCACCTTGTCCCGCAGCGCCAGCGGCGCGGCCGTGATGGAATAGCCGCTCTTATAATCGGCTACCAGCGTATCCCACAGCGGGTGGCCGGTCCTCGCATCGAGCGCCAGCAGATGACCATCGAGCGTGCCCAGGAATACCCGGGCGCCAAGGACCGCGACGCCGCGGTTTACCTGTCCACAGCACACACCCACATCGCTCGGCAAAGCACGGCGGAAAATCCAAATCGGGCGGCCCGTGCGGAGATCCAGTGCCGATGCATTGCTCGGCGGCTCGGAGAGGTACATCACGCCATCGGCGACGATGGGCGACGCCTCGAAATTATTCAGGTCGTTAGTCTGGTAGATCCACGCCGGCCGCAGCCGCGCGACATTGGAGCGGTCGATGCGCTTCAGCGCCGAGTAGCGATGGCCCGCATAGTTGCCGGAGTATGTCAGCCAGTTGCCCGGTTCAGATGCCGCGGCCGCAATCCGATCGTAGGTGACCTGCGCGGCCAAGGTAAATGCGGCGCAAAGAATGAGCAGCGGCTTCATGGCTCGTTCCGTAACAAAACCAGATACGCGATCAGGTCCCGGATCTCGGAGTCCGAGAGGACGCCACGGTAACTGGGCATGGGAGACTTACCCCAATCTTTGTGCAACTCGCGAAGTTCCTCCTTACGGAACGAGTAAAGGCGGCCCGAATAGTCGCGGATCTGAATGGTAAACGTGTCTTCATTCACGCGGGCGCCTGTGACCAGTTTCCCCTCCTGCGTCACGGCGCGAACCTGCAGGAAATTATCCGGCATGAAGATGACGCGGCGATACGCGGCGAACGTATCGGGAATCTCGCCCTCGGGATTGAGAAGAGATTCGCGCAGATGCTCAGGCCCGCGACTGGAGCCGATACCGGTGAGATCCGGCCCGATCACTCCGCCCCGAGCGCCCACGGTATGGCACTGGCCGCAATTCGCTTTGGACCAGAAGATAAGCTCTCCATTGGCGCGGTCGCCCGGCACTTGCGCCGGCTGTACGCGGCCAAGGCCGCGAACATAGGCGACGAGTTGGCGGTTCTCATCGGCAGTCATGCGCGTGCCCGGCATCTGGGTTCCGGGAATTCCAAGCGAGATCACATGGGAAAGCGCGGCGTCGTCGGGCGCGCGCGGAAGCTTGGGAACCGCCAGATCCGGACCTCGTCCCCCTTCGCCTTTCAGGCCGTGGCAAGGCGCGCAATAGGTACGGAAGAGACTTTCCCCGCTATCGGCCGCCCACAACCCGCACGTTCCGAGCAGCAGCCATCCTGCAACTTTCCACATGCTGTCCGATATTGAACCATACTTTTTGGGGCAGGCAATCTTGCCGCGCAGCCGTCTTTCAGGCGGCTCTTTCGGAGCATGCCAGAGCCGGCCTGCAATCCCCATTAGCCCACAGCTTCGTTCAGGCTGCGGAAGACGGAATGGTAATTTCCTCCTTCGGCGGCAAAGCGGAGGCGCTTTACCCTTTCGACGCAGATCTCGGCCTGCGTAGGCTGGGTTTTCAGGATCTCCATCGCCTCCGCGATGAATTGATCGAGCGGCATGGCGCGCGGATCGCTGGCGCCATCCATCAGATCCGTGGCGACGTACGGCGGGATGAGTTCGAGAACTTCGGTGGTGGACGCGCGGAGCTGATAACGGAGCGATTGCGTGTAGGAGTGGATAGCGGCTTTGGTGGCGCAATAAGTGGGGGTTCCGGCCCTCGGAACAAATGCCAGCCCGGATGAGACATTCATGATGGTGGAATGGGCCTGCTTTTGCAGCAGGGGCAGAAGCGCGGCGGTAAGACGGATGGGGCCGAGCAGGTTCGTGGCGATGATGGCTTCCGCGCTGGCAAGATCGAACGGTTGGGCCTGTAGATGCTCGGCCCGCATAACGCCGGCATTGTTGATGAGTACATTCAGCGCCGGATAGTCCTCGGCCAGGCGGTCAGCGAAAGAGCGGATCGCGGCGGCGTCCTCGATGTCCAGCGTCCGTGAAGTCATACCCGGGTTGGCGGCGGTTGTCTCGTCCAGCGCCTTCTGGCGCCGGCCGGCGACGATGACCTGGTTTCCGAGTGAGTGATAGGCTTGAGCGAGTCCTCGGCCGATGCCGGAACCGCCGCCCGTGATTAGGATTGTGTTGCCGGTGGTTTTCATATCGATTGGTTTGGTCTGCCTGCATACATTGTAGAAGGCAGACCAATCGCATCTCGCCACGGGCAAGTAGCGGGAACCGCCGCCGCACCTGTCTACACCAACAACGCCCTACTGCCCGCCCGCCGAACCTTCTGCCGGCAGTGTGTAGAAATCGTACGTCAACTTCCAGGACATTTCCTTGCCCGGATCGGCTTTTACCTCGACGTAAGCTTCCGGGCAGACCGTCGTCCGGACGGACCAGAAGTTGATCCGCCAGAGTGGGTGGTCGCCGGTGATCCGGACGCCTGCGCCGGTCTTATGGTTCTCGATGCGAATGTCGAAGTCCTTCGGTTCCGTGCCGAACCCTTCGACGAGGGTGCTGGCCGCCCGCCCGCCACCCCTTCCCGGCGCAGCGCCCGGAGCAGCGCCCGCAGCCCCGCCGCCGGCCGGAGCGGCGCCGGTTGCGCTCGCGCTCGCGTTCTCCGGCAGCGTTTTCAGATAGACGATCTGCTTGCCCCTCACCTCCGCCATTCCGTTCATATCGCGGCTGGCCTTGATATCGAACGGGAACGTCACCGTGAAATCGGGGCCCGTCGGTTGTGAATCCAGCATGAAGAAGCCGTGATTATAAACATTGGTCTCGATTGCCTTCGTACCGGTGTTCTTGAGGTTGTGCTGGATGGTCATCTGCGGCTTGCCCGCCGTCAGCCGAACCGTCTTGGTGTAGATGTAGGCATAACCGGACTTCGGATCGCTAAGCTCGTGCCGGAACTCCACGAAGTCGGGCCCGGTGCGCACGGTCCACTTGCCGGTGTCCAGAAGCTCGTAGGGATTGCTGAACTTGTAGGCCGGCTCGTCCACGCGTTTGAGCACGCCAATGCCGATCTTCACGAAGGTTTCGCCTGGCTTCGATTCCGTGTAGTTCAGCGGCGCGTAGTCCTCAACCGGCCCGGTGATCGAATCGTGCAGATGTGGGTCATAGCGCGGGAACCACTGTCCGAAGTAGGTGTGCCCGTTAGTTTCCAGGCTCAGGACCGAGCCCGACCAGTCGAAACGAGTGCCCCGGTAGTAGCCGTTATCGACGTCTGGCAGATTCAGCTTGGCGCGAACCACGCCATTGGTGATGGAAGCCGTCGGAGGCTCTGCGGCGGCTGCCGCGAATCCCAGGCTTAATAGAAGCCCCGCTGCGATTGCTTTGTTCATGATTGAATTCCTTTCATCGTTACCACACGCCGGTGAGCGGACAACGGTTGCCTGGACATCTCGGGATTGCCGCCAATGACAAATATCAGCCAGTATTTCCTTTTCCTCTCGGCCTTCCGCGCCAGTGTCAGTATACCACCGGCGGTTCATCCTGTTAAACAGGATCGAACGTCTCGTTTCGACGTGGAGAGACGCCTTCTTCGGGGGAGCTTAGCGCCGGGGCAAGTCCAATTCGGCAAAATATCGCAAGCGATGCCATGATCTCGCGGCGGCTGGCATTGCAAGGCCATTTCTTTAACCGTGCCGTCCAGCGTGTCGAGTTGACCGGACTTCAATAGATCGGCTTGGTAATCGTCCGCAGGTCGGCCGACGACGCTTCGCCGGCGCGTACAGAGACCTTGACAGCCTGTTTGAGCAGGGCATCGTCGAACATCAACACCGGCCCGTTGCCGGCGAAGGCCAGCGCATAGTAGTCCCCGGGGCGCACCGCGTCAATTTCGTAGTTGTCACTGGAATCGCAGGCTCCCGATCTGGAAAATACTGCTCGTCTCCTGGCGGGGTCGCTGGGAATCAATACCACTCCTCCCGAGGCGCAATTTTCGGCCTTGCCATGGACGGAACCGCCGTCGGTTTTGTACACGACACTCATCGAGACATCGAAGGAGATTTCCACTTCCTGCATGGTGAGATCCGCGTCGCCGACGCGGACCGAATCAAGGTAATAGGGCGGCCGCTGCTGTGGTAACAGCGGCCCCAGCCCGTACACGCCGGGGTATACGTCCGCAACCATGAAATCGCCCTTGGCATCCGGCTCGACCAGCGCAGCTGCCCCCATGGCTATATCGCCCTCCCGGCTGGCCCGGCCTCCCCGAAGCGAGAGGATAAGAGGCTCGGGCGGCGGCGTGGGCGCATCTTTCGGCGCCTGTATGATCAATTTTCCTCGGATCGTCACCGGCGGGAACAGCCGCAGCTTCACGTCCTCCACATCGTGCTTCGTGACTTCAACCCACTCCATGGCCCGCAGCTTCACGGCGCCCTTCTGCGCTTCCGCCGAGAAACGCCATTCGCCCTCCGCGACTGCCGGAAATTCGAATGTGCCATCGGGTTTCGATTCCACCGTCGCGGGCCGGGGCGCGCCTCCCAGAGCAATCGTCACTTTCGGCGCCGGAGCGCCGTCTGAATTGACCACCACTCCGCGAACCGCATGTAACGGGACCGCCAGCAGTTTCAGTTCAACGCCTGCGAACTCGGCGCCCGGCGATACCACGATTCTCGATGCCGTATCCGCGGCGTCCGCGTGGGGATACCAGGTCCGGGTCCAGGCTAGCGGGACGCCGTCTTCTCCCGGTTCGGGCGGCTTCAAGTCCGCCGGAGGAGCTACGGAAAGTCCATAAGCTCCAGGCATGAGTTGCACCTCAAACTTTCCATGCGCATCGGTAGTTCCCCGCATCGACATTGCCATGGAGCCCTGACTCAGCTGGCCGCCGCCACCGCCGCCCCAGGAGGTCCGCAGGTAGGTGCGCCCATCGATCAGCATGCCCGAGCCGGTCAGTTCCAGTTGCGCATTGGCAACGCCATTACCGCGGAGATCCACCACGCGTCCGGAGATTTTGGACCATGGCATCATGCGCGTCTCAAGACTCACCGCGCTTCCCGCGCCCACATGAAACGCGCGGTAGTTCTGCCACCCGGCCGTCAACCAATGGTCGGTAGACTGATAGCGGTCCCCGTAGTCGCCCTCTTTGACTTTGTCGAAGCGAAACCGGCCGCCGGGGTCGGTGATGGTGTCATAGAGAACCGATCCTTCCTTAACCAATTCAACCTTGACGCCGCCGACGCCGGAACCGGTGGCTGCGTCGATGACAGTGCCTTCCACCGTCTGCGCCAGCGCGCACGCAGCCGCAAGAAGTAACAGAAAAGGCGCTTTCGCCATGAGTTTAGTCTATCCAGGGACGCCGCACTTTGGCTAATCTTAGTCCGGGGTTCTATTGTCTGAGAATCCCCTGAAACCGGACCATGCCGATGCCCACAACAATTTGGGCGTCGCGCTCGCCGCTCAAGGCAGGGTCGTGCAAGCGGCAACTCACTTCAAGGGTCCTCGCGCTCAGCCCTGACCGTGCGGATGCCCATAACAATCTGGGCCTCACGCTAGCGGCGCAGGGCAAGGCTACAGAGGCGGCGGCCCACTATGAACGCGACCATGCGAATGCCCACAACAATCCAGGCCTCGCGCTGGCAGCGCAAAACGGGACTACGGAGGCGATCACCCACGACCGGCGCGCCCTCGTCCTGAACCCCGCCCGCGCGGACGCCCACCATAACCTGGGTCTTGCGCTAGCGGAGCGGTAGCCCGCGCAACCGGGATCGGCGCCGATCCACGGGTCGCGCGGGCCTTGACTGTGTCTTACTTCTTCAGGATTTCAGCCAGCAACGTCATGCGGCTTGCATCCGCCGGAGTCGCTGCCGTCGCTGCGCCCTTCTCGAGGGTCGCCGCGAAGGCTTTCAAGTCCTTGGTGTTCTTCTTGTCCATGGCGGTCTTGATCGCCGTTGCCTTGTCCGCGGTGAGGGCGTTGGTGCGGGCAAGCTGGTCGACGTAGGCCTTGGCGGTAACGAAGTTCGCCGGGTAGACGATCTTCGTCGGAGCCTGTGCGTTGAACTCGTCTTGATGCACCTGTTGCGCCGCGTCGATCTCCGCCTGGCTGACGAACTTGCTCGGCGTCAGCTTGAAAACATCCAGGCCGCGGGCGATCTCCGATCCATAGATGTAGCCGTTGTACCAGTAGGCCGACCACTCGCCGCCATCGATGAACTTGTTGTCGTCCAGCGGTCCGCGGTCGAAGTAGGCGATCTCGAATGGATGCGTCGCATCGGTGAAGTCCATGATCGAGATGCCCCCCTGGTACCAGGACTTCACTTCAATGTCGCGTCCAGGGATGGGAATGATCGATCCATTGTGGGCCGTGCAGTTTTCATTTTCGGTCTGCGGCGCGGGCATCTTGTAATAGCTGCCCAAGGTCAGCTCTTTATTCTTCAGAGTGAAAATGGAATCCGCGCCCCACGTCATCGGGTCTTGCGCCCGGCAACGAGGCTGCGAACCGCCACCCCACTCGTCGTCGAAGATCACTTTGTCGCCTGCGTTATTGAACATCGCCGAGTGCCAGAAAGAGAAGTTGGGATCGGAAACCGCGGTGATGCGCTTGGGGTGCACCGGATCGCGGATGTCGAGGAGGATGCCAACCCGCGTGCAGGCGCCGGCGGCCAGGCCGAGTTCGGGGTATGCGGTGATATCGTGGCAGCCGCTGACGTCGGTGGCAGGGGCGCCTTCGCCGTGCAGGTTGCCGACGTGCAGACCGTTCATCGCTCCGGTGCTCTCGTCGGAGAAGATGCGCGGGCTGTTGACCACCTTGGCCAACTCAGGATGCGCCAGCGGGACCTGAATCACGACGATCGTGTACAGCGCAGTGTTGAGATCGTCGACGCCGCCGCCGGAGCAGCCGGCGAGTTCCTCGGCCGAACGGATGGCTGAGTAGCCGGAGACGTATAGATAGACGTTGTCTTTGTCCTTAGGATCGACCACCAGGGTGTGGGTGTGCGAGCCGCGGCACGTCTGAACACCGGGCAACTGCTTCGGATGCGCAAGATCGCTGATATCGAAGATGCGCACGCCGCGGAACCGGTCCGGGCTGGGCGGCGCCATCGCGCGTCCTCTTCCTCCCCCGCCCCGCCCTCCGCGTCCGCCTCGTCCGCCGCCTGCCGCGCCCGTAGCGCCCGCATCGCCGGCAGCGGCAGTATCGCCCGCGGCGGCAGCCGGTGGCGCCGGTGGAACATAACCGGGAGGCAGCGGAATGCCCTGCGTACCGCAATCTACGCGTGCGCCGGTCGCTTCCACCGACATGAAGAGCAGATGGCCGTAGACCGATACATCTCCCTGGGCGCCGGGGCACATCACCGAGGTCGAGAGCTTGGTCTTGGTGGGATCCGTGATGTCGTAGAAGTTCAGGCCGTTATAGTTGCCCACGAAGACGTGGTTGCCGCTGAAGGCCAGGTCGGAGTTGGTGGAGCCGTACGATCCAGCGCGCGGAGCACGGCCTCCGCCACCGCCGCCGGGAGCTGGTGGCGGAGGGGTCGGCGGAGGGGCCGCGTCCTGCGGAGTGGTGCCGGCGGCAAAGCCGGTAGGTTTGGGCAGGTTGACCACAAGCTCCATGCCTAGAGCAGCCACGCCGGCGTCAGTGATGCCGCCCTTCAGCCCGACCCGCGGATCGTTGGGCTGCTGGGGGTTGTTATACACAGTGGGCTTGGCCGGGCCCGCCACGATCTGTGCGAGCGCGGCGGAACAAGCAAAGACGGACAGCGTGCATGCCAAGGCGGCGCGACGCAGAGACGGTGGGTTGATAAGCATTCCTATTTCTCCTTAGCCAACATGTTTCGCATCGTGTCGATCTCACCCTGTTGAGTGACGCCGATATCCGCGGTGAAGTCAAATAACTGCATATCCTGGGCCGCGCCGGGCGTGTCGAAGAGGTCTTTGACCATCGTCAGAGCGCCCCCGTGGTGTTGGATCATTCCGGTCAGAAAGAGTTGGTCGAACTTAGGGCCGGACGCCTTGCGCAGGGCATCCATCTGTTTGGGCGTCAACATTCCCGGCATCAACGGCATATCCATGTGGCTCATGCCGGGCGCCATATCCATGAGCGGCTTGTCGCGATAGGTGAGCCAACGCTTCATGAATTTCATCTCGTCGGTCTGCGAGATGCTAATGCGTTGGCCCAGCGACAGCAGTTTGGGGTTCTTGGTGCGCCCTGGCATCAAGGCCACCATCTCGACGGCCTGATTGTGGTGCATGATCATGCCCTGCATGAACTTGACGTCAGCCTCGGTCGGGCCCTGCTGGCCGGTGCCGGCAGTGGTGGCCGGGGTCAGGATCTTGTCGGGCTTTCCGGGCGCTCCGGGCTGGATGAGCGGCACGCTGTTTTCCTGTGCCGGTTGCTGCCCGAATGCGGCGGCCGCGCCCACAGAGAGCAATGCGGCGCAAACCAACGAAAACCGGAGTGGCATGAGATTCTCCTTCACGAAGCGGCGGCTTAGCTCTAAATATATTAGTCGATTATTCTAACATCGAAGCGACAGTCTAACGCGGTTCCGGAACTACGGTCATTAATAGTAGAAGCGCCAACTGGTCGCCGATCCGTGCTCAAAGATCGAGAATGCCATCCGCCCATGTGGAATCGCCGATCTGCTCGTGCCGGCGCGAGACTGCGAGTCGCGACGTAATATTGACCCAGCCCAGGTTCCTCCGCCGGAAAACCTCGCGTTTGTGTCATGCTCATTTGAGGAAGACATGAACCGCCAATACGCCGCCCCTGTCCCGCCGGTTTCAATCTGGTTCGCACTGGCAGCGCTCGGGTTGTCACCCGCAAGCGGCTCTGCCCAAAGCCAGACCGGGCAGCCGCAATTCGACGCCGCGTCCGTCAAAGTCAACGAGTCGGCCGAACGGCCGTCCACGCGATACGATCCCGTCCGAATCGATCTTCGCAAGGCGAGCATCAAGCACCTGATCCGCAGGGCTTGGCCGTTGCCCGACTACCAGATCGTCTGGCCCGCCTGGGTCGACGCGCAGCGCGGCTCGCGTGGATACGATGTTTCGGTCACCTTCCCTCGCGATTCGAGCCCGCAGCGTCTGAACCTCATGTTTCAGGATCTGCTCGCGACTCGTTTCGGACTGGTGACGCACTGGGAATCCCGTGAGCTGAAGGCGTTCGAAGTACGAGTCTCCGGGCAAGGCTTGAAGCTGCAGGAAGCAAAGAACCCAGCGCCCGCGACCGACTTCCCGAAGTACACCACGAGGACCGAATCCGAACTTTGGCATTTCAGCAGTCAACTCGGCGGAGCGCCGTCCGGGCTGACGGTAGCCGGTGTCCTAGAAGCCATCGATGCCACGCACATTCTGGATCGCCCGCTGGTGGACGCGACCGGAATCCAGGGAAACTACGACATCGAGCTAACCGCCCCGGCGGAAGTCCCGGAGAAGAGGCCGGCCCCGAGCGAACTGCTCAAGGCGCTCGAAAAGCAGCTAGGCCTGAAAGCGACGCCGAAAACTCTGTCGCTTCGGATGCTGGTAATCGATCGCATGGAACGAATACCGACCGCGAATTAATTGCCCGGAAGAGAGCGATCGCCCGGCCTGCCGGAGGAGCCAACTCTCGATCAGCCCATATCCATGCGCCGGCCGCCTGTGAGCGCCGGTCGAATCAGGCGCCTCTACGGAGGCGATCGCGGGGCAACCCGCTCAACATCATGGCAGCCGCGCCGCTGCTACGCCCTCACCGCCCCACCATCACAAAAGCACCCCAGTAGAACGGCAGGTCTTTCCCGTACCGCTGGCGCACCACGCTTGGATTTATAGTACAGCAATAGCATGGCGCCGGCGCTGGAAGCGGCGCGGTCTCCGCGCTCAACCGCTTGAATCCCGGCAGCCCCGCTCCTGGCCGTTGGCGTGTCAAAATGGACCGAGCCATGTCAAGATCTCTCCGCGCCGCGCGCCGCTATTGGAAGATCACCGCTATTTCCGTCTTCTCGCTTTCCATCGCCATGGCGCTGGGCATCGTCGCTTTGAGCGTCTCGAACACGGTGCTGCTGCTCCCTCCTGCGGCGCCGGCGGCGGACCGGCTGGCGATGATCTACTGGCGGTCGCCGGACCAGGCAATCGGGGAGATCTCATACCCGGATTACCAATACTTTCGCGAACATAATCACGTCTTTACGGATATCGCGGCTGCGCCCGATTCGGTGGGGTTCAACGAGAACTTCGATTTACAAGGGCGCGCCGTAAAGGTTGTCTCGCGGCCGGTCTCGGACAACTACTTCGCGGTGATGGGAATCCGGCCCTATCTTGGACGCTTCTTTTCGCACGGCGACGATGAAAGCGACTCGTCCGCGGCAGTTATGACTTGGGCCTGCTGGAAGCGGCTCGGTTCGGACGTTCATATCGCGGGCAAAATGCTGTTTGGCCGGACTATCGTCGGAGTAACGCCTCCCGAGTTCACCGGCGCATTCTATGGCGTGAATGGCGACCTGTTCACCAATTTTTACAACGACAACGACCGCGCCTGGTTCGCGCAACGTGAGACCCGGCGGCTTTTTCTCACCGCACGCCTCAAGCCGGGCGTTACTCGCGAACAGGCTCAAGCCGAAATGACAGCCCTTTCCGCTCAACTGGCGTCCGCTTATCCGAAGGAAGATAAGGGCCGGTCGGCGGTGGTCACGCGCGCCACGCTTCTGCCGCCGGACGCGATTCCCGACATGATCTGGATCAGCAGCATACTCATAGCGCTGGTGCTGCTGGTACTTCTGATCGCATGCGCCAACGTGGCGAACCTGCTGCTAGCCGCCGCTGTCGGGCGCCGGCAGGAGGCCGCAATCAAGTTGGCAATTGGGGCGACTCGCGGGCGGTTGATTCGCGAATTCCTCGGCGAGAGCGTTTTGCTATGCACGGTTAGTGGCGCTTTAGGGTATGCCATGGCAGCCGCGGTAGCCGCGCGCTTTGCGGATTTCACCGTGGTCTTTCCGCTGTGGGGGGCCTTCTCGTTCGGAGTGAACCTGAAGTTCGGCGGAGCGGTGCTGGGATTCACGCTGGCGCTCATCGCGATCGCGGGTCTGGCCACCGGATTCGCGCCGGCGCTCTACGCCTCGTCGCCCGCGCTCGCGCAGATGATGGGCGGCGAGAGCGCAGTTGGCGGAACGCGCAAGAGCGGCTGGCGGAACGCGCTGGTGATCATCCAGGTGGCAGTCTGCACTTTCGTCTTGGTGGGAATGGGTTTGGGCCAGCGCAATCTCTACAATCTGCGCCACGCCAATTTAGGGTTTTCGGCGCGGAAACTAATAGCGGTCAGCGTATTCCTGCGAGCGGAAGGGTATGACACTGAGGCGCGGGGCAAGGAGTTTTATAACACGCTCCGAGGCACGGTTTCCGGCCTGCACGGCGTGCAATCGGTCACGCTTGCCTCAGACTTGCCGCTCTTAGGATCGAGTGCGATTCCCGTGCAAGCGCCCGATGGGGCGAAGGTGACCACGATCAACCATATCGTTGTGGACGGCGCTTACTTCGCCACGATTGGCCTTCCCCTTCTGGCCGGACGCGCTTTCGATAGTTCGGACCGGGAGAACCGGCCGGCTGTCGCAGTGATCAATCACAAAATGGCCGAGACCTTCTGGCCCGGCCAATCTGCGTTGGGAAAGACTTTTATAGCGGATAAGCCCCCACGGCCTTTCACTGTGGTGGGAATAGCCGCCGATAGCAAATACGATGACATCGATGAGCCGCTGGCGCCCTTCATGTATTGCGCCTTGAGCCAGAACTATGGCGCCCAAGTCGATGTTCTGGCGAGAACGGGCGGCGATCCGAAACTCTGGGTTGCGCCGCTTGCCCAATCTCTGCGCGGCCTGGGACTGAAGGTCATGATCGAGCCGGTGACGTTCGATGGTTGGATGAATCTCGTTACATTTGGCGAGCGCATCGCCGCCATTGGCGTCGCGATCTTAAGCGGGCTTGCGCTGTTGCTCGCGGCCATTGGGCTGCTGGGCGCCATCTCCTATTCCGTGGGCGAGCGCAAGAAAGAACTCGGCATCCGTATCGCGCTCGGCGCCCGGCCGGCGCAACTGTTGAAGATGGTCTTGCGCCAGACCGCGCTGGTTACCGGCGCTGGCATTCTGTTCGGCATTCTGCTCGGCATTGCCGCCACGGCGGTTCTTCAATCCGAGCTATATCGCATCGGCGTTATGGAATGGACCGTGCTTCTTCCGGTAGCCTCGGGGATGCTAGCGCTTTCGCTGCTGGTCGCCTACTTCGCGGCCATGCCGTGGCTGCTGATCGATCCGATGGAGGCGGTTCGCCATGCGTAGGCATTACTTTGGGTGGAACCACTGAGCCTTCCCGGGTACGTTGCCTCGATCGTCACATCCGGCCAGTGTTATCGGTCCGCTTGCGGGCAGCCAGACAACGTCCACTTGAAAGACAAGGCTGAACGCCGGCATCAACTGGCGAGCGTAAGGTCCTACATCGTAAAAATCTGGCTGGTGGTCAGATTTACGAAATAGCGTGGGTCCGTCGTGTAGTGGCCGGGCGATGTGGCGGGGAAGTAATACAGCCAAGCACTCAGCGTGAAGTCATACAGGTACGGAAATAGACTCGGACTGGTGTAAAACCAGTGCCCGCTGCTCAGGTCCCACAAATAGACTGCCGGATCGGTCCCGGCGGGTTCGACATACTCGTATCCCATGTCCAAATGGAAGATAAACCCGTTGGCAAGATATCCATAATAGCCAAACAGGCTTCCATCCGGGAACTGGAGGTAGTAAATGCCGCTGCCCAAACCGTCTTCGCCGGCAAAAAACGCCGGATGGCCGGCTGGGACAATCGTTGTCGAGTCGGTGGCATTCGCACTTGCCGATCCACCGCCCGACACGCTCACCGAGTTGACCTGGGGGGAACCGGCGTTGCCCAACACGTTTACTGTGACCGCGATTCCCGGCCAACTAACGCCGCCATTCAATATGTCATTGCGTGTGCAGGAGACCGAGGCAAGCGTGCAGGTCCAGCCCGATCCACCGATCGCGTCCGCGGTCAGCCCGGCGGGCAGTATGTCAGTCACCGTCACCGTGCCCGCCGTGCCGGCCGATGCGGTGTTGCTGACCGTCACGGTATATACTGCCGCAACCTGGCCTTGCGCGAAGTTGCCCACGTGGGTTGAAGTAATGGACAGAGATGGCGGAGCCAGCAGCCTGACGCGGGCTATCGGGGAGCCGGCGTCGGCAACGTACACCTGCCCTCGGCCGCCGATCGTAATCCCCGCGGGCAGGTCCAGCATGGCGCTGGTGGAAGGTCCGCCATCGCCGGAATAGCCGGGTGTGCCGTCGCCCGCGATTGTGTAGATCGTGCCGCCAGACGTTACCAACCGCACCCGCGCGTTGTTCATCTGCGCGATATAGAGATTGCCGGCCGAGTCTACGGCGACACTCCGCGGACTGCCAACTCCCGCCCGGGTAGCTATGCCCCCGTCGCCCGAATCGGTTGCCGAGCCGTCCCCGGCCACCGTGGCGATAACGCCATTCGTACCCACCTTTCGGATCCGGTTAGCGTTGGTTTCAGCGATGTAAAGATTGCCTGCCGCGTCCACTGCCACGCCCATTGGCCCGGAAAGACTCGCGCTGGTTGCTAGTTCGCCGTCGCCCAAGTTCGATCCCCCACCGGCCACCGTGGCGATGGCGCCGCCCGCCGACACCCGCCGGATCAAGTTATTATCGCGATCTACCTGGGCAATGTAGAGATTTCCACCGCCAACGGCCAAGCCATAAGGGACGCCGATATAGGCCCTCATAGCCAGCCCGCCGTCGCCCAAGACACAGCACTCTGCCCCTCCGGCAAGCGTGGTGATGACGTTGTTGGTGGCTACCATCCGAATACGGGACATTCCAAAAGCCGTATCCGCGATGTAGACGTTGCCCGCGGAATCGGCCGCGATTGCCAACGGAGCGAGGGCTGCCTCCGTGGCTTTAACACCGTCGTCCAGGATGGATCCCCCGCCGGCAAACGCGCTGATGACGCCGTTCAGAGATACTTTGCGGATCAAGGTTCCGGTCGCGATATAGAGGTTCCCGGCGCTGTCTACCGCGGCGCCGTATGTGGGGTTAGCGAGACCCGCACTGGTAGCCGGGTTGCCGTCACCCGTGCCGGAATAAAAGTAGGGGTTTGCGCCGCCGGCCACCGTGGTAATCGTGTAACTCTGCGCCCGGCAGAAGGCTGGAAGGAGAGCCGTCGCAATCGCCGTCAGAAGGACGAGCCTGTTCCTGTTCATGAGTTCTCCTCTGATCCGACCGTCCGGGGGAAACTCCCCCTTCCAACGCCCGTCTATTGCCCAGGGGACAATGTGTAGGTGATTTGGTCGTAGGTAAGGCCCTTGGTGGTATCGACGCCGGCATAACTGAAGCTCACGATTGTGAGCGTGTTGCCGATTTGGCTCACTCCGATCAAGCTGCCGGAATACCAGGCATCGCTGTCAGCGCAGGTAGCGCTGCCCACGCCATAGCTGTAGGCCGTCGACGTAATCCCAGCGGCCTGGAGTCGCGCCGCCAGCGGATTGGCCGCCATGGGCCCTACGTACCAGGTTGCAGTTTCCGGGTAGGTGCAGGCGCTGGCGCCGGCCGGTGCGGAGAGGGACCATTCGGTTGCCCCGCCCGCGGTGACGCCGGGGCCTGCCACCGTAATCGCGTTGTTCCCCGAGTTGATCGTGCTCGGCCCCACATACTTACCCGCCACGAACGATGACGCCAGCAGCGCCGGCGCTGGAATAACCTGCGGAAAACCAGTCGAGACCGTCAAATTGCCGTTAGAATCAACATTGAACTGGATGGTGGCGTTGACGTACACCGTGACCCCAGGCGAGATCACAACCGGCACGTTGAGTGCTGTGATCGTGTTGCCGGAGCCAGTCAGAGTGCTCTGCTGGAATAGTGCGTAGGGGGGCGTTTGCGCGCCGGCAACCAGCGCGCAGGCCGTGGACAGCATCACGAATGTGGTAAGCCGCGCGAAGCGGCGTCGTTGATAAAGAGTGCAGAATGTGGTCACCGTAGTCCCCTCGATTTTGCCTGAATAGCGCCTGCGCTAGATCCCGGAAAACGCTTGTACAGATTTTACGACAGCTTTACGAACCGCCGAGGCCTTAGTTTTGGAGGCGGCAATCCTGGCTGCAAGCCGCCTTTGTAGCACCGGCGATCTTGTCGGCGGTTCTATTCCCCGAGCTTCCCGCAAAGCCCCGGGCCGAGCGCCGGCTGAAAGCCGCCTTTTCCAGGTGGCCGGACCTGCTGGCAAGCGGGTCCGCAGGGCTGTCACACGGTTGGCGCAGGTTAATGCGGCCGGCAGATTTCGGAAGCGCGGGTCAGCAGCGTGCATGAAGACTCGCTTCTATATCGTCAGGACAGCGGCTAAACTATCGCCAAGACGCCGGTTCCAGGTACGCTCCAGTACTCGCAGCCGTTGTATCGCAGGGAAAATTGCTCCATCATGAGGTCGGGAGCAAAGACGTCCGTGAAAACAGGGCCGAATGAAAAGCGCCGCTGCACGGACAAGCAGATTGGTTTGGAGGGGTCTAGCCGCCGTTCTGGCGAGTTATTTCGATTCGTCCGGCAACTGGAGCTTCATCCGGATCGGAATATCGCCAGCCTCGTGCGGGTTGCGCAACTTCTAGTAGAGTGCGCCAACCTTCTAACCACGGCCACAAGCAGCCGAATTACCTGTAAGTACAGTGGTCCCACTGAGGCCGTTCATGCAACATAACAATTTCCTAACGCCTATTGAGAAGGACACGATATAACATCATGACTGGAACCCTCACCGCGGTACAGCCAGGCAGTGCAGGCGTAAGAGCCCGAGTTCCTAAATCCGTTAGCCGGTTTACGGTGATTGGAGCGGGACCTTTTGGCCTCTCCGTCGCCGCCCATCTAAGAGGCGCAGGGATCGAAACGCGCGCCTTTGGCGATGTCATGTCTTTTTGGCGCGGTCACATGCCGACGGGCATGAAGCTACGTTCGAACTGGGGCGCCTCGCATCTATCCGCTCCCGGCGGCCGATATTCGCTGGATGAATACGTCGCAGCCGGTGGGATGCAGCGCGCCGAGCCAATCCCGATCGAGGATTTCATCCGTTATGGCGACTGGTTCCAGCGCCAAACCGTGCCGGACCTGGATCCCCGAAAAGCAAGCCGCGTGGAGCGCGCCGGGGATCGGTTCCGTATCATACTCGAAGACGGAGAGGTGTTCGAATCGCGCAGTGTGGTGGTCGCCGCCGGACTGGCGAACCAGGCCTTCTTTCCTCCGGAGTTTCAAGGCATCCCGCGCGAGCTTGTCAGCCATACAGCGGACCACGTCGATCTTGGCCGTTTTCAAGGCCGGCGGGTGGCTGTCATTGGCCGGGGACAAAGTGCGATGGAGTCGGCCGCATTGCTGGCTGAGGCCGGCGCCGAGGTCGATGTGATTTGCCGCGGCCCGGTGAAGTGGCTCGGTAGAGAGTCTACCAGCACGAATGGGATTCAGAGCGCGATGCGAGCGTTGATGAGCGGCATGCGGGCGCCGGGCCGCGTCGGACCCTTCCCCTTGGACTGGATCGCGGAGATGCCTGGCGCTGTGCGGCTGTTTCCCAACGCCTTGCTACACCGGCTTAGCAAACGTTGTTTGCGCCCGGCCGCGGCCGGTTGGTTAACGCCCCGGATGGGCCCTGTCCGAGTGAATTCGGGATGCGCCGTCACCAGCGCCCAGGAGCAAGATGGGGGTCTTACTTTGCGGCTGCACGATGGAAAGGGCCTGGCGGTCGATCATGTGCTGCTTGCAACCGGGTACGCGCTCGATATCTCCAAGCCGGGGATTCTTGCCCCCAGCCTGCTCGAGCAGGTTCAGCTTCACCCAGGCGCGGGCTGCCCGATTCTCTCGGCGCATTTCGAATCCTCCGTACCGGGCCTGCACTTTGCCGGGTCAAGCGCGGTGCCCAGTTATGGGCCCAAGATGCGCTTCGTTTCCGGTGTAAGTTACGCGGCCCGCTCGATTACGCAAGGGGCGCTTGCACGGACCATGTAATGGCTACCATTTCCGCCATTCCCGAGGCGTCGGCGCCGGTCACTTCCGGGTTTAGCGGAACTCTCCCCGGAGCCCTTGTCATCGGGGGCGCGCACGGGTCATTGGGTGTGGTTAGAAGCCTGGGACGCCGGGGAATTCCGGTGTGCGTGCTCGTGGGCAATCATGCCATCGCCAGGTTTTCCCGTTTCACCGGCAAGAGCTTCGCCTGGCCTAGCGTCGATGATACGCATGCCCTGAAATACCTCCTGGAATTAGCCGAAAAGCACGACTTGCGCGGTTGGGTGTTATTCCCCGGCGGAGACGCCGAAGCACGCTTGATCGCGCTTCACCACGACGAGCTCGCAAAGGTATTTCGCGTAGCCACGCCGCCTTGGGAAACGCTCAAATGGGCGGCGGATAAGAGCCTCACGTATCGGCTGGCCTCGCAGATCGGGATCGATTGTCCATGGACCCTGCGGGCGCGTAGCCGGCGCGATCTTGAGGACATAGCCTGCCCGTTCCCGCTTATCCTCAAGCCCAACTCCAGAAATACCGCTAACAGGTTTACGCATGCTAAAGCATGGAGAGTGGACGATGCCGCCAGTCTGTTGGCTCGCTATGACGAAGCGGTTTCATTGGTGGGCGCCGAATCGGTTCTGATCCAGGAGTTAATTCCGGGAAACGGCTCGTGCCAGTTCTCCTATGCAGCCGTGTGCGATCGCGGTGTTCCGGTCGCATCGATTATCGCCAGACGCCGGCGTCAGTATCCCATTGATTTCGGCTTCACGAGCACATTCGTCCAGTCTATTGAAGATCCGAAGGTGGAGGAGCTGGCAAGCTGCTTTATCAAAGCAATCGATTACAGCGGCCTGGTAGAGCTCGAGTTTAAATTCGATCGGCGCGACGGCCGTTACAAGCTCCTGGACGTCAACGCCCGCACCTGGGCGTGGCTTTCACTGGGCGCCAGGACGGGCGTCGATTTTCCGTGGGTAATGTGGCAACTGGCGATGGGCGAGCCAGTCCAACGGTCACGCGCGCGCGCCGGTTGTGCGTGGGCTCACGTGTCGAGGGATCTCGCCGCTGCATTTGCCGAAATACGCGCCGGGTCTCTGACTCTCTCCGGATACCTGAAGTCCTTCCAAGCGACTTCCCTGGAATTTGCGGCTTTTTCAAAAGACGACCCGCTGCCAGGCTTGCTGGACTTGCCGCTGACGCTGTCTCGGATCTGGCGGCGCTAGACGCGGCGCCAGGCGTCTCCCCACCCGCTCTAACCCCGCCGGACACATAGCCTATATTCAGGTAACGTTGCCTTTCAGCGTGACTCTCTCTTGCACGGCCGGAAAAGCATGTGAGTAACTGGCGAAGCTTCCAGATAACCCTATCCTAACTGGTTCATATGATGTATTTGTAATCATGGCAGGCATCGCTGGTAAGTTACTTGCCGACGGTTTAAGGCTATAAATGATCGAGAGTTTGCAGCCGATCGCAGTGAGTGCGGACCGGCGAAACTTCGATTCAGGACTATCGGTAAGTACCAGAGCGGCTGCCCGGAAACGGAGAGCCCGCCCAGGCAAACATACTCATTTCAAAGTTAGTCGCGGCCTTTTGTCATATCCCGGATTCCGCGCTCTATCATTCACTTGGCAGGCGAATCGGCCGTGCTGGCTTGAATTCTTCCGAAGGATCATATAGTAGGGACAAAGTAGCCATGAGAGGCCCTGACAGCCTTCACACTTTGCCGCACCTTGGAAGTCGCGCTTCATCATCTACTTGGCAAATGATGCGAGGCGGGGTGGGCTCATAAACTTTCTTGTGCGATCAAACCGCCTATGAGGCAATTGTAAAGGGGTCCTATGGCGGTAGCGTATGTTCGCATCCAAGTAACTTGCGATATATCAACCATTTGGCGAATAACACGAGCCAAAGCTTACTTACGGAGGTCGTTTGATAATCAAAGGATGTTATTAGCGCCAGGCTCGGTATCGCAGCGCTGTCTCCATAAAGTACCGATACCAGAGCAGTACATGCGTGACTTGTGGCGCATAAGGGCCGATGCTACGATCACTCAACAGTAAGCTTGGATATGAAACCTCTTCATTTGAGTCAGTTATGCCCGGGATGATCAACTTACTAAAACTAGCGCAAGATGACCAGAAGACCGCCACATTGATGATTGGCGCGAACTTACGGGCCGCCGGTTCAAATGCCGCATGGCGCCGTCTCAATTTGCCGGGCGGAAACGCGCAAACCCGCGAACGGATTGCCAAGCTGTTCCCGGCATCGGACGTTGCGGCGCACGTTTTAGACGTGCTGGCTTCGGGCGCGCCATCGGAAAATGTCGCGGTACGGTTGGGCGGGGATGGAGAGGATCGCTTTCTGTGCGCCAGCTTTCATCCATGGCCATCCGCGGCCAAACCTAAGCGCGTGCGGATGGAGGCTTGGGAAATGAAGGCGTATTTTCTTCTCGACGGAGAGACCGGAGAAATTTTGGAGACGAATGAGGCCGCGAAAGAGACCTTTGGAGGCACGTCCCGTTTGCGGGGCGAACCCGGGCTGGCCGAAGCCTTGCAAAGCGGGGAGGCGCGGGCCGCCGCCCTTACCGCGGCCGCCCGAAATGGATCGCACTACTTGGGAAAGTTTAAACACCGCCGGCCGAACGGCCGCGAAGTGGAGTTGGAGTCGTTATTGGTTCTGGTTGAAGAGCGCAACTCTGGGAACACTGGACTAAGAGAGGCATAGCTAAGTGAAAAGGATCGGTCTCGCTGGAGTAGCATCGGTGCTGGTGGCGTTCGGCGCGCACGCCCAAGTTGCGCCGCGCTCGAACTTACAACCTACAAATCGCTTGCAAGGTAATGCTAACTCTTCCGAGTCTTCCTATACGCTGGGCCCTGACGACCAAATCATGGTGCGCGCGTTGCACGTGCCGGAGATTCCCGATAAGCCGATGCGGATTGAAGCCGATGGTTCCATTGACCTGCCTCTCGTGGGCCGCGTGGCAGCGGGGGGCATGACCACCTGGATGTTGGAAAGCGAAGTGACGCGGATGCTGAAGGTGTACGTTCAGGAGCCCGAGGTATCGGTGGAACTGGTGGAGCAGCGAAGCCAACCCGTGTCTGTTCTGGGCGCGGTGAGAACACCAGGCTCATACCAACTGCACGGCGCACGCACGCTCATTGAGGTACTCTCTTTGGCTGGCGGCGCGGATGCCGACGCGGGTTACTTGTTGCGCATCGCGCGGCGCATTTCCCAAGGGCCCCTGCCGCTGCCGGACGCCAAGCCCGATTCGACTGGCGGCT
>Ga0302325_10010206_pt1 | contig 20389 bp, 11 predicted proteins | sample Palsa_T0_2_FD_201948 | JGI IMG/M metagenome (GOLD analysis project Ga0302325, IMG submission 201948) | Peat permafrost microbial communities from Stordalen Mire near Abisko, Sweden - Palsa_T0_2 | ecosystem: Environmental > Terrestrial > Soil > Palsa > Peat permafrost | place: Sweden: Abisko...
GTTTATCGCGGGCAATCTGATTTTACCTGGAAGGCAGTATCTGGCGTTTATAGAAGAATAGAAGAAAGCAAAAAGCTTGCAAAGCTTAAACAAACAAACGTTTCATCCAATGATGTTCTCGATTATTTAAAGGGCAAACTCCATGAAGCACGAAAAAGGATCTCAGCGCATCAGATGCTTGAAATCAAGGAAATGAATGACATTAGCTTGCTTGTGGAAATGCAACACTATGGGGGAGCTACTAATCTAATCGATTTTAGTCTCAATCCTTTAATTTCATTATACTTCGCAAGCATAGGAAGCCCAAATACAGATGGAAGGGTGTTTTGTATTACCTATAGTAACCCTTATAAAGTTCTGTCTGGCCGAAGCGAATTATTAGCTGACCTTTTTCCTTCGCCTGTCGGAAAACTTTATGCATATTCTCCAAGCCATAGCAATCCAAGAATAATTAAGCAGGACAGTATTTTTATTTTTAATGATATTGGTTATATCGATGACTCACTTATAGACCATAATTTTCTAATAAACGCTGAGTCGAAGGTACAGATCATTCAAGATTTGCGAGATATAGCCGGGATTACGGAAGAATCAATATATCCTGATTTTATCGGCTATTTACAGGCAAATAATTTTAGAATTCCTTTTAAAATTAAAAATGCGCAGGATTACTTTGAGCAAGCAGTTCCTTTCCATAGAAACGGAAATTTTATGGAAGCTATTGAATATTACAAAAAATCATTGGAATTAGATTCTGAGCAATGGAAACCGCATCTGGGAATCGCTCAATGTTTAAGGCAGCTCGAAAATTTTTCCGAGTCCGCAAAATACAGTCGAAGAGCTACAGAACTTGAACCTACTCTGTTTATGAATTGGAATGAATTCGCAATAATTAATACCTACCTTCATGACTATACAGAAGCAAAGTCTTCATTTTCAAAGGCAGAGCAATTGATAGAAAACGAAAGCCAACAACAGATATACGCAGGTAACTTCGGTTGGATGTATATGTGTTTTGGCGAGTGGGATCTCGCAAAAGGACTTTTAGAACCTCTTGTTAATGAAGAGAAGCCATATCATCATGCTATAAACCTGGGACATTGTTACCTAATCGAGAAAAACCGTGGCATGGCAATAAAAATGTATTTAATTGCCTACCAAAACTCAAGAACCCCTGCTATGTTCTGGAATAGCATGGATTCTGATTATAGGCATATCCCCCTCTCCAGATTTGATATCTCCAATGAAATATTTAAAGAGATTAAGGATGCGATTAAAGAAAAAACCGGGAAATAGAGATCTTAAGTGTATGCACCCTGGCGATCATTAAAACGATACTGATTAATGCTGATTGGAAACCAGGTTTGGGAAGAATTCATAACAATCGGCGAAGGCATCAGAATTACCCTGGTTGAGACCGGTGGCGACAAATCCCCTCGTTGCTGCCGCACCTGCTGTTGTCGGGACAGTACCGCTAAGAGTAAAGCCTACAGCGCCTGTCCTTGGAGTGCCTTCAAAGGATGATTTTGCTGTCCAAAGGTCCGAAGCGAAATCATATTCCCAGGTAGAAGTGATGTCCGTGCCGTTATCAGAACCCAGCGTAATATATGCTTTGTCGCCGTCAGGTTGACCGAGGATCAGGAAACCGCTGCCGTTGTGGCGAATGATATTTGTGTAGCCGTTATCGAAGCTGGCAGCGTTGGTATTGTAGATATCTCTCAGCCGGGCCCAAGCGATGGTCGAACTGTCGTTAGTGGGTGTAAATCGCCAGAAATCATAGGATAAAACGTCGATGGCCCATTTGTCGCCCGGGGTAAAACCCGTAACGAGATAACCCTGGTTTTTGTAGACGAAGCTGATAGCGCCCGAACGGTTAGAGCCGGGGTAATTAATCTGTTGTATCCAGGTGTTGGCGGTGGGGCTATACCTCCAGACATCTCCGAAATAATTATTACCGTCTGTCCCGGTCAATACGTAGGCTGTGGTATCAAAACTGAAGGCTGCTGCGTCAAAACGTGGATATGATGTGCTCCCGGTATGTATCGAATCTATCGGCGACCAAGTATTGGTATTAGGGTTATAGGCGTAGAAGTCATCGAGTGCGGTAACTCCGTCGTTTGCGAGACCGGATCCGATATAGCCGGTATTGCCGATATTGAATCCGACCGCATTGCTACGGGGTTGACCGGGGAAGGCCTGCATTTGCGTCCAGGATCCATATGCGCTGTCAAGTCCGTCAGGCGTGGAGGGTATCGCAGCAGGGGTATATTTGTACAAGGTCGTCAGCTTCTGTTTAGGTGTCAGCGGGTTTAGCCCGGTCCCAACGTAGGCGAGATTGTTCACTGTAAAGGAGGCGGCTGCTCCAAAAGCGGCTATGCCAGTAAGTGGCGCGCGGCTTAACCAGAGTCCGTTCGAAGTGGTGGAAGATCTGGTCTTGGTACAGGAAAAAAGAATGGCCAGCAGCATCAGGGAGAATAAGGCAATGTTGATCGGTTTCATATAGTTTTGATTTTTCGCTAAAGTATTCGATGGGGGTGGAGTAGGATTGTTAAAATGTATTGCCAGTCATCATTAACCGACAATACACCCAATTTCATATACTAAACGGGATGACAAAAAAGACTGGGACGCATACAATACAACCCGAGCAAATGGCCCGGCTAGTCAAGGAGAAAAATGGTAAAATGGGCGGATTTTGAGACAATTAATAACCATTTTGGTTACAGGCATGCTTGTTTTTATGACCCGTGCCACCAATGCCCAAGCGGTTCTTGTCGATCGTTTTCATAAAGTCCTGATAAGCCCGTATATCCAGGTTACTTTTGTCCAGGGGGACAAGGAAAGCGTCACCATAAATCAAATTATCGTCGACAGCAGTAAATTGCATGTGGAAGTGCACGGCGGCACGTTACGGTTGTATCTGGATGGGGCCAAAGGTATCCCACATAACCAGCAGGATTATACGAGCGATGGCAACCGGCAAAGCCATCACCTCTATCCCAACCATGCAGTGATTGCCACGGTTGTTTACAGGAGACTGGATGCACTTTCCTTGCGCGGGACGGAAACCTATATTCTCCGGAGTCCGCTATCGGCGGATAAGTTTACGCTGCGGGTGTACGGCGAGTCAACCGTAATTTTTACGGAAGCGCATATCTCCAAAATGTATACCACGATCTACGGGGAAGGGAAGATAAACACGACAGCGATTGCCGGGCAGGCAGCTAAGGTCACCGCTTTCGGCGAGGCTGAATTCAGGGTGAATGTTTCTGACCGAATTAAGATTACAGCTTTTGGCGAGGCCAAGCTTCGTTATATGGGTAACCCCGCTATCGTAAAAGGTATTCATATCGGTGAGGTGGACCTGCAAAAACTTGAATAGCCGGAAACTCAGCCGCCGCGCCTTTCCTGGAAATACAGTTTATTCCTATGATCGAGCCGCAGGTTCGTCGTGCGCCTTTTCCTGCACCCGGTTAAACCACTGCGTACTGGCGCGGGAGAAAAGGTAATACAGCGCGATAATCTGCAAGATTGTCTGCAGCAAACTTAGCACTGCTACCAGCATACTCACTTTCATCACGGAAACAAAGGTCAAGGGATAGACGACCAGGCCCAGGAGGAAAAGGACGAGTAAGACGATCCGCGCCCACTTCATACCCAGACCGATACACTTGATCAGAGCAAACGTTATTCCGACTGTCACGATTAGGATAACGACGCTTTGCGCCGGCGCTGGGGTGTATATAGTCGTTGTCAACCAACCGAGCCCCCAGGTGAGGATACCCAGAAATATCCCGGCGTACAAGATATTCTTGGCGGCGACAATGCTGGGTGGCTTATGGAAGAGTGGGGTAGGGGGAATGTGTTCCATGGTTTTATGGGATAAGGTAAGAAAGATTTTCCACCCGCCGTCGCTTTCTCTTTTTCTTGGGATTTGAGGGCCAGCCTTATGGATTCGATGCCATTAGGATTTAGTGTGACGATCGTTTGGATTTTGCGGTCTTTGCTTTTATGCAGCCGGGCGGCGTGGCCATTGGTTTTACCCTTGGGGCGGAACACTGTGCAGGGCCACCCGATTGCCCTCAGTGTCGATAAACAGGGCCATATGCCCATATTCCGGCGATATCTCCGTTTTGGGGACGATAATCTTTCCCCCTGCCGCTTCGACTTTATCGAGCACTCGCTGCACATCGGGGTTGGCGTTCAGATAAACGATGGGGCCTTCGGTCGCGGAAGGTTTATAGAATTCCGGGGCCAGCGCCAAAGCGCCTCCGATGCCGGTCATGGGATCCTCGACGGGGAACATCCGCATTCTAATTTGCGGTGATTCCAGCGGTATCATGCGGACATCGAGGATAGTTTCGTAGAATTTCTGGGCGCGGTCGAGATCGGTGGCCGGCAACTCGAACCAGCTGATGGCATTCTTCATAGTCATTTGTAAAGCCTTTGATCGAAGGTAAGTCAAATTGCATCAATCCGGACTAAGGCTTTTATCTTTTGCCTGCTGCCATGGCAAATGAGAGGTAAAGGCCGGAGAAATGATAAGGTGCGTCGTTCGTCTTTCTATTTTCTGCCCGGAAAATATATGATTTGTTGTATTCCCGGAAGCATCGGTTTCGGAATAGGGAAGGCTAATGCTCAACATCCCACTGTCATGGCGGGGAAACAACATGTCGGCGCCGGTAAGAAAGGTCGATGTAACCGATAGTTCATGCGGGGGGCGGAAGGGGTCGGGTGACGCTGGCTGGGCGCTCATTTTGCTGACCTCTGAAGTATTGGCATTCGTTGAGCGGATTAGCACATCAGTCAGGGTGGCCGGATATCCCGGCCGCTCTGTTCCGGGTATATTTACTGACCGTTTCAAAGAGGTCGTTCGGGTTGAATGGCTTGGAAAGAGAATCGTTCATGCCATGATCCAACGCCTTCTGTTGCATGTCCGGGGAAGCTGAAGCGGTCAACGCGATGATGGGTGTGTCCAAATCAAATTCCCGGATGCAGCGGGAAGCCGTATACCCGTCCATCACCGGCATCTGGAGGTCCATCAGGATAATATCATAGGACCCGGTTTTCACCTTTTCGACTGCCTCCTTTCCATTATTGGACACATCTACGACCGCATTCCATATTTTCAGCATTTTTTCTGCCACCAGTACGTTGAATTCCACATCCTCGACCAGCAGGATCTTCACGCCGCCGAGATCTCCCTTGTGGAAGGATGATTGCTGCGGGTCTTCGACCACGAACCTGTCTCCCTTCCTGAATAATAGGCTGAAATAGAACTTCGAACCCTTACCGGGTTCGCTTTCCACGTGGATATCACTGTGCTGGAGGTTTAGCAGCTTTTTGATGATGGCCAGTCCAAGACCGGAGCCCCCGAACTGGCGGGTGATCTCCGAATTCGCCTGGGTGAATCGTTCAAAGATGATTTTCTGCTTGGAAGGTTCGATGCCGATCCCGGTATCGGTCACGGAGAAGGTAACTTCCACTTCCTCCTCAAGGACCCTGGTGAGCAACACTTCCATGACAATACTGCCGTTGGATGTGAACTTGACGGCATTGGAGAGAAGATTGTTCAATACTTGCCCCAGCCGCAGGTCATCTCCTTTCACATATTCCGGCAGATCATCGTCAACAAGTACCTTGATGCTGTTGCCCTTCTCCTCTGCCTTAATGCGATTGGCCATCTTTATGCCTATGACAAAACGCCGCAGGGAGATATTTTTCTCCGAAAAGAGGATCTTCCCTTCTTCGATCTTCCCGAAATCCAGGATATCGTTGATGAGCATATAGAGGTTATCTGCGGAAATGGAGAGGGTGTTCAGGTTCTCCTTCTGCAATGGAAGGTGCTCTTCCCGGGTAAGCAGATGGCTGACGCCGATAATGGCATTCAGCGGCGTCCTGATCTCATGGCTCATGACTGATAGAAAATCCGTCTTGGCCTTTGCCGCCTGCTCGGCCGATTCCTTCGCATTGATCAGCTCTGCTTCCAGCAATTTGGATTTTTGAATCTGTTCTTCCAGAAACGAGATCACGTTGATGAGGTCGTCGTCGTTGTCCCCGGAATGTACGCTGGCCGATGGATCCAGCGCAAGGATGGCCTTTTTCAGCTTCACGATGGACTGCAGGCGGATCTGGTTCTGCTCGCGCAGATGCAGCGCCAATTCCTGGTATTCCTTTTCACTAACGGAAAAAGCGTGCTCCGAAATCTTCTTATCCCTTTCAAAGCTGCTATAGGAATTATTGATCAGATCCAGGAATTTCCGGACTGAGTCCTGCTCCAGCAATTCTTTTGTCAGCATCCTGGCGGCCTGCTTCTCCAGTAATTTGTGATAGGATGTCGTGTTCATGCGGCAGAATAATACTTATTGGCTCAGATTTCGGAGAATGTGGTTATGGTCATCGTCTGGTTGTGAAGCTCGCAATGAGTGGCCGGGTTGAAAGGGGATATTTCCCCATAAGAATAAAAGCCTGCCAGGCAAGTGCGTTCCCCAAATATTTGCTGCACGGCCTGCACTTCTTCGTCGGTCCTTTCCTTCAGGACCAGCTTGCGGCCTACGCAACTGATGAGTATGGCCAATTCGGGGCAGGTCTCCTCTGCACCAACGATGGAATTTTTGGCGGCGGTAGAAGAACCGTCGATCAGCCGGTCGAAACTGCCTTTCATCAGCCTGACCTTGCTGCCTTGCGGGAGATTGCCGGCAAAACGCATCGATCCTTCGTTCTCATCGATGCTGAGAATGGTTCTGACAAGCAGGTCACTGGACCCCGGCTCCTTTAAAGAAAGCGGGAACAGCAGGGCGGAACCGGGAAGCTCCTCTTTATAAGGCCCCAGGTATTCTTTATAAAGGTCAAGGGCTTTTTTACCGTCGATCTCGTACAGGCTGTTTTTGTCGGAGCGGGTAATGGTCCTTTCCGGGCCGAATTCGTCCCAGCCGCTGAACGAACCATGTCCTACCCTGATACGGTTCCCGTAAAATCCGACGGCAACCACATTGCCCTCTCCGGGTAATTGGTCGAGCCCGGCAAAAGTGTGGCTGAATCTTGGTCCATCTCCCGCAAGTCCGCCGGTCACGGGTATTCTACCCGGATTATTCTCCGCGAAGCCGGTCACCAGTTCGCTCCCGTTAATAAAGGTGCCGTCGGAAATAACAAAAACGGCGCTCAAGCCGTCGGATGATAACTCTTTCATCAGGTGGCTGCCCGTTGAATAACTGCCTGCATGTTCGCTGATATTCGTGGAGCAACACCGGATGCCGGTGGCTTCAAATTCAAGGGCTGTCACTACTATGCTGTTATCACATACCGTTTCGCCGGCGATTTCGCCCGCCGTGGAAGCGCTGACAATCGAAGCGACGGGGTATAGTCTACGTATATAGCCGAACAGATCCTGATCGGTGACCAGGGGTCCACTTCCGAATGCCAATACGAGCTGGGCCTTTGCCGGCTCGAAGCCCTTGGTAGCTAAGATATTATTCCATTGATTATCAATATATTGTGCCTGACTGATTTTCATAATTGAATATTGGACCGCTAAAATTGTTCGCCTTGTAGGAACGCCTGCCTTTCACTTAATATTACAAAATGATTAAATAATCACTATAGATGAGGAATGCCGGAAGACAAATGAGGAATGCCGGAAGACAAATAGACGCTGGGGTCATCGGTAGCCGACAATGATCGAGGAGTAAAATAGGATTTTAGAGTACTCCGATATTGACTATATTGATATCGGTTTTCATATACCAGACTACAAACACATGAGAAAAAAAACTTTTATGGCATGGGCCTGCCTTACGGGCATCCTGTCTGCTTTCTGCATGTCCCTCGATGCCCAGGATACTTCAGCATCTTCTCCGGCGGCCATCTTAAATGGAATGAAATGGCGCAACATAGGCCCTAACCGCGGGGGGCGTTCCTTAGGGATCGCTGGCAGCTCCAAGCGCAGAATGGAATATTATTTTGGCGCCGCAGGCGGCGGACTTTGGAAGACGACAGATGGGGGCTTTACCTGGAAACCTGTTACAGACGGACAGATCTCCTGTTCTTCGGTAGGAGCGGTCGCGGTGTCCGAATCGAATCCCGATATCGTATACATCGGCACGGGGGAGACGGAGTTCCGCGGAAATATCATGCAGGGCGACGGCGTATATAAATCCGTGGACGGAGGCAAAACCTGGAAAAATACAGGCCTCAAAAATACTCAAGCGATCTCGCGCATCCGTATTCATCCGGGCAATCCCGATATCGTATATGTTTCCGCCTTAGGTCATCCTTATGGTCCTAACGAAGACCGGGGTGTATTCAAAACGACGGATGGCGGCGCCACCTGGAAGAAGGTTTTGTACAAGGGCGACCGTGCAGGCGCCGAAGACCTGGTCCTGGACCCCACGAACCCTGACATCATATATGCCAGCATCTGGCAGGTCTACCGGACACCCTATAAAATGTGGGGCGGCGGCGGGGCTTGCGGGCTCTACAAATCAACCGATGGCGGCGACACCTGGACGGAGCTGACGGCAAACCCCGGCATGCCGAAAGGCCCGGTCGGTAAAATAGGGGTCACGGTTTCTCCTGTCGATCCGAAAAGGGTCTGGGCTATTGTCGAGGCAAATGAGGGAGGGCTCTTCCGGTCGGATGACGCAGGCGCCACCTGGAAAATGGTTAATAATGAGCGGAAGCTCCGTCAACGGGCCTTTTATTATTCCAGGATCGTGGCAGACCCTAAAGACAGCAATGGGATTTACGGCCTCAACGTCAATTTCTATAAATCCACCGACGGGGGGCGTACATTTCCCAAGATCATCAAATTGCCGCATGGAGACAACCACGACCTTTGGATAGATCCCACAGATCCGATGCGTTTGGCGGAAGCGGATGATGGCGGCGGCACAGTTTCCTTAGACGGCGGGAGTTCGTGGACGGATGAGGATTTTCCTACGGCCCAATTGTACCATATCATCGCGACGAGTGACTTCCCTTATCAGGTGGCAGGCGCCCAACAGGACAATACGACCATTGCCGTGCCGAGCGAGGATTGGGAATATATGATCACCTCCCGCAACTCTATCAAGCCGGGGCTGGGTTATGCCTATTCGGTGGGAGGGGGCGAGAGCGGTTATATCGCCCAGGACCCCGATCACCCGGACATATTCTATGCCGGCAGCCAGGGCGCTCTCCTGACCCGGTACGACCGCAGCACCGGACAGATCAGGGATGTGCAGGTTTACCCCCGTTTTTTTTCGGGAGAGGAGGCGAAGGTCTTGCCGGAAAGATGGCAGTGGACCTTTCCGATCGTGTTCTCGCCGCTGGACCACAAGCGTCTTTATACCTGCTCGCAGCATGTGTGGATGACGACCAACGAGGGGCAAAGCTGGGATAAGATAAGTCCTGACCTGACCTACGCCGATACGGCCACCCTCGGCGTCAGCGGCGGTGTTATCACCCGGGATATGAACGGCCCCGAGATCTATGCAACCGTATTCGCCCTGGCGCCCTCTTACCGGGAAGTCAATACCTTATGGGCCGGCTCAGACGATGGCCTCGTTCATATCACGCGGGATAATGGGAAAACCTGGCAGAATATTACCCCCCCGGATATGTTGAAGAATACCCGTGTCAGCATCATCGAAGCATCACACTTTAACCCGGGCGCTGCTTACGTGGCTGCGATCCGTTACCAGATGGACGATCGTGCCCCCTATATCTGGAAGACGGATGACTACGGGAAAACCTGGAAAAAAATAATCGCCGGCATCGGGGCAGCGGATTATGTTCATGTGATCCGGGAAGATCTCGTACGCCCCGGCCTCTTATACGCAGGGACCGAGCATGGTTTTTATGTGTCCTTTAATGATGGCGAAAGCTGGGAGCATTTACAATTGAATCTGCCGGATGTCCAGGTATCGGATATCGCGGTCACCGAAAGAGATATCGTATTGGGCACCCATGGACGTTCCATCTTTGTATTGGACGATGTAGCGCCGTTGCGCGAATTCCGGTCTTCCATCGCCGATTCGACACTCTACCTGTATAAGCCTTATTACGCGGTCAGGCATGTGCAGAACGCCGCTTTTCAATACCACCTGAAAGACACGGCCACGGATCTTAAAGTCGAGATCCTGGATGCGGAGGGACAACTGGTGCAAAGCTTCACCGGCATTACCCATAAGTTGACAGCGGACTCTCTTGCCGAAGTGCAGGAAGAAGAAGAATATGGCTATGACAAGCGGCAGCAACCCCCGACTATCAAAACGGGCCTGAATACGTTTACCTGGGATATGTGTTACCCGGCGCCGGCGTTCTTCAAAGGGATCATCCTTTGGGGCGCCAGCCCCTTGCACGGTCCCCTGGCGCCGCCCGGGAATTACCAGGTTCGGTTTACGGCGGGTGGACAGGTCCTTACAAAGTCCTTTGAAATAAGGCTTGACCCAAGGCTGAAAGAAGTGAGCCCGGCCGACGTACAGCAGCAATTCCAGCTGGCGATGATGATTCGTAATGCCACCGATACGGCCAATCAGGCTGTCATCCAAATAAGAAGGCTAAAAGACCTGATCAAAAAGGCCGGACCGGTAAATGCCGCTCATAAAGATCTGTTGGTCCGGCTCAGCAAGATTGAGGAAGAGCTTTACCAGGTAAAGAACCAAAGCGGCCAGGATCCGCTGAACTTTCCCATCAAGCTCAACAACCGGCTGGCTGCCCTGGAGAGCAGTGTGGAAACCGGGGATGCCAGGCCAACAGCCGGCTCCTACCAGGTTTTTAAGGAGCTATCGGCCGAACTGGACAGGCAACTGGCTGAGTTGAACGCGCTATTGCTTAATAAAAAGGTAAACAGCTATCCGATAAGTGGTCCTCCACGGTAGCTTACGTATCTTCAATATCTACTACTAAACTCGCTAACATGAGAAATTTACTGCTATTCACATTTATCCTCGTCTTGCCCGTGATAGGCCGGGCGCAAAAGAAGGAGGCGCCCGCGATGGTCGCTACACCGGTATCAACGGCACAGGCCAATAGCCCGCTGAACGCCTTTTTCAGACCCCTAAAATGGCGGAATATCGGGCCTTTCCGGGGAGGCAGGTCGGTGACGTCCTGTGGTGTGGTCAATAACCCGCAGGTCTACTATATGGGTACCACCGGCGGAGGTGTGTGGAAGACGGAGAACGCCGGGTGGACCTGGATCAATATTTCGGATGGGTTTTTTAGAACGGGATCGGTAGGCGCGGTGGCCGTGGCCGATAGCGACCCCAATGTAGTATATGTGGGCATGGGTGAGCATGCGCCGCGTGGCGTGATGAGCTCTTATGGCGACGGAGTATATAAATCCACGGACGCGGGCAAGACCTGGAAAATGATGGGGCTTGACCTGTCCAGGCATATTTCGGCTATCCGCATTCATCCGCAGAACCCGGATATCGTTTACGTAGCCGCGCAGGGAGCGATGTATGGAGCTACGGAAGACAGGGGGGTATATCAGTCGGCGGATGGCGGCCTGACCTGGAAGAGGAGCCTTTATATAGATGAAAATACGGGTTGCGCCGATCTGAGTATGGATATGAACAACCCAAGGATCTTGTATGCGGCCATGTGGGATTACCGGCGCCTGCCCTGGCAGATGCGCAGCGGGGGGAAAGGAAGCGGCCTGTATAAAAGTGTCGACGGCGGACAGACCTGGATCAAAATGGTGAAGGGCCTGCCCAGGGAAATGGGAAAGATGAGCATTTCCGTGTCCGGCGCCAACTCCGATAAAGTGTATGCCCTGATCGAAAGCGATACCGAAAAGGAAGAAGGCGGTCTCTTCGCCTCCGACGATGCGGGCAAGAGCTGGCACCGTGTCAGCAGCGATCACCGCCTGGTTCAACGGGCCTGGTACTATATCGAAGTGTTTGCGGACCCTCAGAATGAAAATATCGTCTATGTACTGAATTCGCCCGGTCTGAAATCCATCGACGGCGGCAGAACATGGTCCAATCTATCGGGTACGCACGGCGATTATCATCAACTGTGGATCAATCCCCGCAACGACAAGAACATGATCATCTCCAATGACGGCGGGGCGGCGATCAGCTTCGATGACGGGTCTACCTGGAGTACACAGAACAATCAGCCTACTGGACAGTTTTACCGCGTGAATGCGGACAATCTCTTCCCTTATCACTTATATGGGGGTCAGCAGGACAACACTTCGGTGATGATCACCAGCCGCAATACCAGGGGCGGAAGTATCGGAGATAAGGACTGGTCCTATTCAGCCGGTGGTGAAAGTGCGTTCCTCGCTTTCGATCCCGACAGCCCGCGCTATATCATGGGCGGAAGCTATCAGGGTACTATCGAAGTACTGGACCGGGAAAGCGGGGAAGGGAAGCCGATAATGATCTCCCCGATACAATACCAGTCCGTCCAGCCCAGGGATATGAAATACCGGTTCAACTGGAATGCCCCTATTATCTGCTCCCGGCATGAACCTCATACCTTTTATCATGGCGGGAACCGACTGTTCAAGACTGCTGATTTGGGAAGGACCTGGGAAGTCGTCTCGCCGGATCTGACCCGGCATGATACGGCGCATATGGGCCAGAGCGGGGTGCCTTACACCAATGAAGGAGCGGGCGGAGAGAACTACTGTACGCTGGCCTATATAGCCGAATCCCCACACGAAAAAGGAGTGATCTGGACCGGGAGTGACGATGGCGCCGTCAGCCTCACCAGGGACGGAGGCAAGACCTGGAGCAATGTTACCCCGGCAGGACTGCAGGAGTGCCTGGTCAATTGCATCGAGATCTCGCCCTTTGACAAAGCGACGGCCTATATCGCCACCACCCGGTATAAGTTCAATGATCTTACTCCCGCGATGTATAAAACCACGGACTACGGAAAGACCTGGAAGAGCATCAATATTGGTATCCCCTATGGCGCCTATACCAGGACGATCAGGGAGGACGATACGCGGAAGGGCCTGTTGTATAGCGGGACCGAGACCGGGTTTTATATTTCCTATGACGGCGGCAACCGATGGCAGGCTTTGCCGCTAAACCTCCCGGTGACGCCGGTCACCGACTTAATGGTCCATCAAGGGAATTTGCTGGCATCCACCATGGGTCGTGGATTTTGGATCCTGGACGATCTGACCCTGTTGCATCAATTCAAGGGAGTTTTGACGGCGAATGATTTTTTTGCGTATACTCCCGGGGATGCTTATCGCGTATCCGGAGGGAGCGATCTGGACAGGGTGCCCAAAGATGATGAGGAAGAAACGCCGCGGGCAGCGCTGGCAGGAACAAATCCTTCTACCGGGGTGGTGCTGTATTATCATCTGCCGTTTCGACCAGACTCCGCTTCAAAACCAGACTCCGCCTCTACCGTGAAGTTGACGCTGGATATTTTGGATGAGAACGGCAAACTGGTCCGGCATTATTCCAATAAAGAAGATGGCGCTTTTGTTCATTTCCCAGGGGGCCCTTCGCCTGATCCTGTTCTGCCTTTTAAAGGCGGCCTGAACCGGTTTGTCTGGAATATGCGTTATCCTACCGTGCCTGGCGTACCGACGGTATTCATCGAGGGTGAATATGACGGAAGACAAGCGGCGCCCGGGAATTACACGGCCCGCTGGAAGTATGACAGTCTGGAGAGTAACGTTTCTTTTAAGATCCTGCCCGATCCGCGGATTGCCGCCACGGCTGCTGACTATGCCGGACAACAGGAATGGATGGCCAAAACGGAGAATAGTATCCGGGAGATCCATGAGTCGGTATTGCGGATGCGGAAAATAAGGAAGCAGATCAACGAGGTCGTAGAGCTATTGGCTGACAAGGCCGACATGCGGGAAGTGGTGGATAGCGGGAAGAAAATCGCCGCGAAATTATTGAGATGGGAAGAGGAGCTGGTGCAAAACAAAGCGCAGAGCAATGACGATGTCATCAATTTTATCAATAAGTTAAGCGCCGATTATATTTTCCTGAACGGGGAGATGGATGCCAATATCCCTTATATCACCCAGGGACAAAAAGATCGGTATGCGGAGCTGGATGGCATGTGGCAATCGTTAAAAGGCCGGATGAACGCGCTGCTGGATAAGGAAGTGGCGGGGTTCAATGCGTTATGCGGGCAAAAAAGGCTGGAAAAGGTCCTCGTGCCGGATAAGTAGGATTGAAAAAAGGGAGTCTTTAGACTGGATTCGGAGTCTGTTCTGGCGGGCTGCGTCTGTTTGCAAAAACAGGGAAATAAGCTATACCTCGGAATGCTTAGCGTCTGGCCGGCCCGGCAGGGTGCAGGCATCGGTAAGTTCCTGCTCTCAGCAGCGGTAGACCACGCCAAAAAAAATCAATGCGGGTCTATCCGCATCACCGTCATCTCCGTCCGACCCGAGCTGATTGCCTGGTATGAACGGCATGGCTATCGGCGAACCGGCGAGATCGAGCCTTTTCACGCGGGGGAAAAATTCGGCATCCAAAAGCAACCGCTGCAGTTGGTTGTCCTGGAAAGGCTGGTATAAAATCTACTGTCGGCAGTGATCAAAAAATATATGAGGAGGTTTGGTATCTTGGGGTCTATTATACAAGTTCAATGAAAATTTTAATACGAAGCTGCCTGCGGGTATCTTTTTTTTGCGCCATTTGCCTTATTGAAATGCCCGGCGCCTGTTTTGCGCAGGCAATAAAGATAAAAAACGATCCACAAAAGAAAAAGATAGTTTTTGGCAATGAAAAAATACAAATCGCCCTTGACTATGATCAAAAAGCAGCTGTTTCCTTATTGGTTGTAAATGGTCAGAAAGTAATCGAAGGGGATGCCGGGGTGTATTCACAGATTAGTATAAAAGGCACAACTTATTCCACCTTACATCTTTCTACCGATCCCGTCGTACAAGTAAAGCAGGATGCGGTAATCATTACCGGGATACTATATGGAGATGAGGGACTCACCATAAAGGAGAATTGGAGGTTTAGCCTAACAGACAGCAATATTATTTTCGATATGGATCGTGACTTTTCAAAATCGGTTTTGGCGGAAAAAGCCGCCTTTCCGGTTTTTGTATTCCATGATACAACAACCTGGGATGGAGCTTACCAGGATTATGGCGGTCTGGCCTGGTTTTACCTCTTTAATAAAAGATTGGATACTTATGGGGTGCATAGTAGTTCATCGAGATTCTGGAACAGTAAAACGGACAATGGCCTGATGCTGTCCGTGGCGGCGCCGGGGAACCGGGTTGCGATGGATTACAGCCGCACCGCAGAGGATAAATTTGCTTATACCATTGCGGTCTCGCCAATGGAAATGCTGCCGCGTTTCGATTCCGGGACACATAGAAGAAGATTTATCCGGGACAGTGCCGTTGTTTGGGCTCCGTTTAATATAGATGCCGGGAAAACCAGTCAACGGATAACGCTGTCTTACTTCAGTTTTAAGGATCGGTTTGGCCGGGGAAAGTTTGTCGGGATAAATGGGGAACAGGTAAATGCCGTATTAAACACCATTGCAAGGATCGGGGTTATCGATAAGGAACATTTTGGAGGGAACAGCTGGCATACGCCATATGGCCCAATCTGTCTACACGAGCAATATATTGCTCAACTAGGTCTTGCCATAAATGACACGGATTATTTAAATGGTTACCGCGAATGTCTTGACTTTTACCGGGACAATGCCGTTAAACCGGATGGCAGGGTATGGCCGAGATGGGCTTACAGCAATGAAGATATGATGCCGGGAGAAGTCAATGACAAGGGTTTTTACGAGGCGCGATGGGGTTATTTATCAGATGCCAATCCCGATCTGGTCACCAATGTGGCAGAGCTGTATGATCAGACAGGAAATATAGACTGGGTAAGAACCCACCAGCAATCATGTGAAAAAGCTTTGGACTGGATATTGAAGAGAGACAGCAATAATAACGGGCTTGTAGAAATGATGACCGACAGCCATGAGCAGAAAAGGGGAAGTGACTGGCTGGATATTATCTGGGCGTCTTATGAAAATGCATTGGTGAATGCAAAGCTCTATCATTCCCTCGTTGAATGGGCCGCTATTGAAAAGCAATTGGGGAGCCCGGAAAAAGGAGATTACTACAATAATTTCGCAAAAAAACTGAAGACCGGTTTTAATAAGCCTGTCGGGGAAGGAGGCTTTTGGGACGACGAAAACAAGTGTTATATTCATTGGCGGGACAAAGACGGCTCTATTCATGGTAATAATATGGTTACCCCGGTGAACTTTATGGCGATTGCTTATGGTATTTGCGATGATGATTCCAGAAGGAAAACGATATTGGACAATATAGAGATACAGATGCAAAAAGAGAAGCTGTTCTTTTGGCCGGTTTGCCTGTATAGCTATCGGTCAGGAGAAGGAAATGACTGGCAATTCCCTTTTCCAAATTATGAAAATGGCGATCTGTTTTTATCATGGGGCGCCCTGGGGGTAAGGGCGTATGCGGCCTACAAACCCGAACTGGCGGTAAAATATGTAAAAAACGTTTTGGCTCAATATGCCAAAGATGGACTTGCCTTTCAGCGTTACGGGCGTGTAAAGCAAAATGGGTTGGGAGATGATATCCTGTCAGGGAACAGTCTTTCCGTTGTTGGGCTATACCAGGCTGTGTATGGCATCAATCCGCTCTACAACAGGTTTTATTTAAACCCCCATATCACCCGGGAGCTGGCGGGTACAGAGCTGAAGTATAATTTCAGAGGTCAGCGATTAACCATCGGTCTTAATACGGATAAATATGTGGTATCGAATAATAAGTTTGTCATTATTTCGAAAACCGATTTTGGTTTTTATAGTTCTGATACAATGCTGTTGTATTTTAATGGAAGCAGCGATCATGCGTCCCTGGAAGTGCGGACTTCTATAAGTGGTATGCTCACACTTGATATAAAAAGATGGGACCCGGATAAAATTTCCTGGACTCAATCCGCCAAAATGGGGCAGTCGAATGTATCTTACGAGTCGAATGTATCTTACGAGTTGAATGATCTAAAGCGCGGTACGGACTATTCTATTTCAATAAATGGAAAATTAGTGAAACAAGTAAAGAGCAATACAGACGGCACGTTGAAATTTGAGTATGAAACAAATAAAAGGGTTGACAAAATTGTGATTACAGCGGCTGGGCGGGGCGGCTACCCCCATCGGCTTATTTCATCGTCATAATGGCTGCCATCGACTCGATCCCTGTCCAAAGGTTCCCCAGCCGGATATTTTCGTTCTCGGCATGCTGGTTATTGTCGTGATTTGCGACGGGAACGGTGATGGTATGCGCCCGGAGGTATTTCCCGAAGAGGTACAAGGGCAGGGAGCCTCCGCTCGTAGGCTGCAACACCAACGGATCTGGCGTGGTGGTCTGTAAGGCTGAGCTGATCCGCCTCACTACCGGCAGATCCATCGGCGTCCGCTGTGCGTTATAGGAGCCAGTGCCCGTCAGCACTTTTATCAGTAAGGGGTACCGCCGGCGTTCGTCATCCGTGGGGTCATGGTCAAGGACCGTGAAACCCTGTAGCCGGATATGATCGATCACTTTCTGTTGTTGTCGTTGCCAGTCGTTGCCCAGCACCAGCCGCAGGTCCAGGACCGCCGTTGCATAGGTCGGTATCTGGTTGGACGCCTGGGCGCCTGTATTGCCGCTCTGGATGCCATTGATATTCAGGGATGGCAGGTTGATGGCTTCGGATAGGTTCTTTCCTTTCATCTCGGTAGTCGAGATACCAAGTTCTTCCTTCATCTGGGAATCCACCAACGGCACTTCTTCCAAAGCTTTTGCCTCAAGCGGGGAGAGGGGTTGTACATCGTCATAAAAGCCCTTTATCGTCACCCTGCCCGAGTCGTCCTTCATCGATGCCAGCAGCCTGACCAGCAACAGCGCGGGATTGTTCGCCCAATTGCCATAGTGCCCGCTGTGCAGGGGCCGTTTGGCCCCATAAACCGTCAGATCAAGGTGCGTATCGCCTCGCACGCCAAAAACGATCTGCTTTCTACCGGTCTGGTGGACAGGGCCGTCGCAGATCACCCAGCAGTCCGTCTTTAGCAGTTCGGCATTGGCCTCTAAGATATCCCCGAGATGGATTGACCCGGCCTCTTCCTCGCCCTCAAAAAGGAATTTGATATTGCAGGTGGGTTGGATGCCGCTGGCTGCGAGCGCTGCAAAGGCGTTCAGGATGGCAAATACGCCGGCCTTATCATCGGAAGCAGCCCTGGCGTAGATCCGCCAGTTGGGCTGATATTCGGCTTCGGGGAAAGGAATAGGCTTCCCTGCCTGTAAAAGCGATCCATCATAAAGGACTGGTGTAAATGGCGACAGCCCCTTCGCCCACTGCGCGGGATTAACGGGCTGGCCATCATAATGCGCATAAAAACCGATGGTCTGCTTCGCTCCCGGCACCAGCACCTCTCCGTATACCGCCGGTGGATAACCGGCACTGTGGCCCGACAGCAACCGCACGGCGCCGATCTTCCTCTCCCGCATCATCTGTGTGATAAAAGCTGCATTCTTTCCGATATTGGCGCTGTCCGACGCTACATCCGGGATGGCGAGGAATGCCACGAATTCCCGCATCAGCGCCCCCTCCTGCCGCTGCCGCCAGTTCCGGACTTTTAGTATATCGGGGGATTGGCAAAAAGCGTTCAGTGTCATCGCTGTCAGCAGGACAAAGCAGCCTATTCTCATATTCGTTTTGTTTGGCCGGGCTAAAGATACTACGAATGGCTAAAAAGAAGTAGATTCATGGTCACCTTCAACGCTTATCGCTATGGCTACCCAAAACATCAGCTTCTTCTACCTGACCGGTGTCAGGCCAAGTTTATTCACGCAGGCACGCATCATAGGCAGTTGGGACGCCAACGGCCAATATAGCAACCAGTGGTCGACTACGCCGATGGTCGCCACCACCGGTGAAGATGGTTGCCCTGCCTTTACGGCAACCGTTGCGCTCGACGAGGCCGGGGTGGGCACGACCTTCAATTGGGGCGTCCTGATCGACGCGCCCGGCGGCGAGAACCTATCGGGCATCAATACGGAAGTGAACGATCCCAACTCCTCCAGCCAGTATTCCTCCTTCATACTGACGGGCGCGGCCGGCCAGGTGGAGCGATTTTATTTCACCTACAAACGACGTCTCGGCGCCAATAAATTCTATGCCGGTCCCAATACCCAACCGGACATTAGATTCAGCGTCTGGGCGCCGTATGCGCAGCAGGTGGAAGTCGTTTTCGGGACGGCAGATGGATATATCTATTCGGACGGCTCGGGGACCGACGCCACGATCGCGCCGCTGGTTTTGGTAAAGGGAGCGGACAATATCTGGGACAGCGCGGTCCTGGACAATTTCGCCGCCTACGAAGGGAAATACTATATGTATCGCCTGGTCAATGCACAGGGCCAGACCCTTTACCGCACCGATATTTTCGCCCGCGGGCTGGCGGGCAGGGGGAATATCGACCCCGAAGCCCCGAATGCGGCCTGGAACGGCGATCCGGCTACTCTCGACGGTACGGTAAGCTGCGCCATCATTACCGACCCGGACAAGACGTCGGCGGTCTTTCCGGCTCCTGCCGGCGGCAACCCACCGCTCGAAAGCACTACCCAATTCTGGGCCAACGAATACAATCAAAACCGGCCGGTACCCACGGAAATCGGCAACCTCGTCATCTATGAGCTTCATGTCGGCGCGCTCGGCAACACACCCGGCGTGCCCGGCAACCTGCAGGATGCGGTAGCGCTGCTGCCCTACCTGGTCGACCTGGGCATCAATTGCATCGAACTGCTGCCGATGGCGGAGATGGACGGCACGATCGGCTGGGGCTATGGGGATACTCATCAGATGGTCATCCAGTCGAGCGCCGGCGGGAAGGATGAGTACAGGTACTTTATACGGGAATGCCACCGCAATGGCATCGCCGTGGTCCAGGACGTGGTATACAATCACTACGACAGCGCGCAAAACCGGGATGAATGGCAGTACGATTCCACGGTGCCGGAACAGAACAGCTATTATTATTATGTCGGTCAATCCGCGGACTATCCCAATCCGGATGGCGGCTACCTGAACAATGACTCATCCGGCTATACGCCTGACTTCCGGGAGACCATCGTGCGCCAGCAATTCATCTCCAGCGCCGTGTTCCTGGTCGAGGAAATGCATATCGACGGCTTCCGCGTCGACCTGACCCAGGCCATGTACCAATTCAATTCGCTCAATGCCAACGGCAATTCGGTCGGGGAAGCCAACGCTTATGGGTGCAAGTTCCTGCGCGAATGGGGGCGGACCTTGCGGATGGTCCATCCGACGGCGATGCTGATGGCTGAGGACTATTCGGGCTGGAATATGGTGACCGAGCCGGTCGCCGTCGGCGGATTCGGCTTCGACGCCGTCTGGTTTGCGGACTTCTTCCATTC
>Ga0302325_10010209_pt1 | contig 20382 bp, 19 predicted proteins | sample Palsa_T0_2_FD_201948 | JGI IMG/M metagenome (GOLD analysis project Ga0302325, IMG submission 201948) | Peat permafrost microbial communities from Stordalen Mire near Abisko, Sweden - Palsa_T0_2 | ecosystem: Environmental > Terrestrial > Soil > Palsa > Peat permafrost | place: Sweden: Abisko...
ACAAGGGAACCATCGGGCAGCGCATTCCCATGAATCTCACGTCCGTGCGTCAGATGTTGACCCGCAATCGGGACAACTGGGACGAGATGCGCAAGGCGAAGAACAAGAAGGAACTGGACGAAGTGCGCCTGGCGATCCGTCGCCGGCGCCGGCGTTCGGTGCGATTGCTGGAAGAGTTGGCGCTGCGGACCAGCAAGGTTACGCCGCTGATGAAAAAGCTTTCTTCCATCAGCACGAAGATGGTGGAACTCGAGCAGCGCATTGAGGAACTCAAGAAATCCAAGGAACCCGGCGAGGATCTGGAAGTCTGCCAGGAAGAACTGAGCGGGCTGGAAGATCTGGTGCTGGAAGATGCACAGAATCTGCATCGGCGCGTCGTCGCCGTTCGCAAAATCTTCTTCAAGTACGAAGACGCCAAACGCAAACTCTCCGGCGGTAACCTGCGATTGGTGGTTTCCATCGCCAAGAAGTATCGCAACCGCGGGTTGTCGTTCCTGGACATTATTCAGGAAGGCAACACCGGCCTGATGCGCGCGGTGGACAAATACGAATATCGCCGGGGGTTCAAATTCAGCACGTACGCGACGTGGTGGATTCGCCAGGCGATCACCCGCGCCATTGCCGATCATGCCCGCACCATCCGCATTCCGGTGCACATGATTGAGACGATGAGCAAATTGCGGAACATCTCCAAGGGCCTGATGCAGGAGATGGGCCGCGAGCCGACCATCGAAGAGATTGCCAAGCGCGCCAAGATGACGGTGGCGGAGACACGTCGGGTGTTGAAGATCAGCCGGCATCCCATTTCGCTGGACCGCCCGGTCGGCGAAAGCGAAGACAGCTATTTCGGCGACTTCATCGAAGATGAAAAAGCCGACAATCCTGTTGAATCAGCCACCCAGGAAATGCTCAAGGACAAAATCGAGCAGGTGCTCAAGACGCTGACCTACCGCGAGCGCGAAATCATCAAGCTCCGCTACGGCATCGGCGATGGCTATACATACACGCTGGAAGAAGTCGGCCGAATTTTCAAAGTCACCCGCGAGCGCGTGCGGCAAGTCGAGGCCAAGGCGATTCGCAAACTGCAGCATCCGGTGCGAGCGCGGAAGCTGGAAGGATTTCTGCCGGGCGGGGTGCCGAGGTAGGCTCGGGGTATGATCGACCCGGGAGACATCCAAGAGCAGTTGGACAAGGTTCCATTTGAACCGTTTCGCATGCGTTTAGTGAACGGTGTTCATTATGACGTGGAGCATGCGGATTCCATAACACTGATGGATCGATACGCCTTTTTCGCTCCGCCAAAATCCGGCTGGTTTATTCTGGACTATGGCGCTATCGTAAGCTTGGAGAGTTTGCGTGACGATTGACCCAGAAACATTCCGCTCGCTCAAGATGAAACGGCCATTCGAAGCGTTTCGAATCTTCTTGACAGACGGGACGACTATTGACGTGGTGGGGCCGTGGAAGTTCACGGCCATGGAAGATCGCCTTGTCGTCACGCCGGATGGAAAGCAGTTGAAAATGATTCCATACGGGCAGATTTCGCGAATTGAGATGTCAGTGGCGGTGTGAGGGGTGAGGTTACTGGTCACCACCTTTGTCGTTGTATTCAACCGCCGATTTTAGATCGGGCCTGCCGTTGAGAACAACCCGCAACACTCGCGGCCTTTCTATGGATGTAGCTATTATTGTTCCCAGTCAAAGCGTGCAGTTCATTGATAAACGGCCCGTTCGCGATGCGAACCATCAGTCGCCCGATTTCCCGAATTTCTCCTTTTCCCCGAGACGCGCTTATCACTTGGATCGCGTAGCGCCTTAATCGCTCCTGCTGATCCTCGGAAAGTGGAATCGCTTTGAGTTCTCGGCGCTATCGAGTTGGCACCACGATACGCGATCCCGTTCGCATGCCATACCGCCTCTCAGGTTCTTTTTGTGGAATTCGGCGAAATGCTGTCTAACACACCCGATCGTACCCGGTTCCATTCAATGGAAAATGCTTTGTGCGCGCCCTGGATTTGCTCCATCAGGCGTCGCATTTCGTCCTTCGATGACCGAGTAGAAGACTCCGTCGCGACAATGATATCGCCGGCTCAGAAATCAACCAAAACAGTGCGTGGAGTAGAAAACATCGCTAGTCGCGCACAATCAATACCTGTAACTCTCCCCCTTATACGGCCCATCCACCGGCACGCCGATGTATTCCGCTTGATCCTTGCTCAACTTCGTCAGCTTCGCACCGATCTTCGCCAGATGCAGCCGCGCGACTTTTTCATCCAGATGTTTCGGCAACACGTAAACTTTTTTCTCGTACTTCGATCGGTTCGTCGCCAGTTCAATTTGCGCGATCGTCTGATTCGTGAAACTATTGCTCATCACAAAGCTTGGATGCCCGGTCGCGCAGCCGAGATTCAGCAGCCGACCTTCGGCCAGGATCAGCACGCTATGCCCGTCAGGAAAAGTCCACATATCGTACTGCGGCTTGATGTTGGTTTTCTTGATTCCCTTGACCTTCTTCAAACCGGCCATGTCGATTTCGTTGTCGAAATGCCCGATGTTGCCGACGATCGCTTTGTCCTTCATCTTGCTCATGTGCTCGGCGGTCAGGATGTTATGGTTTCCAGTGGCGGTGATGAAGATGTCCGCAAACGGCAGCGCATCCTCGACCGTCAACACCTGGAATCCTTCCATCGCCGCCTGCAGTGCGCAGATCGGATCGATTTCGGTAACGACGACGCGCGCTCCCTGACCCTTGAGCGATTGGGCGCATCCCTTGCCGACATCGCCATATCCGCAAACCACCGCGACTTTTCCGCTGAGCATGACATCGGTTGCGCGCATCAGGCCGTCCACCAGCGAATGCCGGCAGCCGTACAGATTGTCGAACTTGCTCTTGGTCACGCTGTCGTTGACGTTGATGGCGGGAAACAGCAGCGTGCCGGCTTTCTGCATGTCGTACAGCCGATGCACGCCGGTCGTGGTCTCCTCGGAAACGCCCTGAACTTCCTTGGCCACCTTGTGCCAGCGCCGCGGATCCTGCTTGTAGCATTTTCCCAGCAGTTTGAGGATTTCCTTGAACTCTTCGTTGTCCGTGGAATCCGGCGAAGGAATTTTGCCGGCGTTTTCGTATTCGAATCCCTTGTGGATCAGCAGTGTGGCATCGCCGCCGTCATCGACAATCTGGTTCGGCCCGAGTCCATCGCCGAAATCCAGCGCCCGCTCGGTGCACCACCAGTATTCCTCCAGCGATTCGCCCTTCCAGGCGAATACCGGCGTGCCGCTGGGATTGGCGACCGTTCCCTTCGGCCCAACCGCCACCGCCGCCGCCGCATGGTCCTGCGTGGAGAAAATATTGCACGAACACCAGCGCACCGACGCACCCAGCGACGCTAACGTTTCGATCAGCACCGCCGTCTGCACCGTCATGTGCAACGACCCCATGATCCGCAAACCCTTGAGCGGTTGTGCGGCGGCGTATTCGTCGCGCACCGCCATCAATCCCGGCATCTCCTGCTCGGCCAGCATGATTTCCTTGCGTCCCCAATCTGCCAACTCCAAATTGGCGACTTTGAACTCCAGCGATTTGGCCGCCGGTTTGGACGAGGATTTACCCGCCGGCTTCGGCGAGGATTTTCCGGTTGGCTTACTTAACGTTTGCGTCATGTTGTTTTCCTGGTATAATCCGCCACAACCACCGCATCCACAACTGCTTATCGTCTATGCAACGGAAGCATTATAGCGTTCCCTTGGGGCAAGGCAATCATCGGCATTTCGGCGTCGTCGCCTGCATTGAAGCAATTTCGTCCAATCAACCTCGTCTGTCGCCAAGATGCCGATTATCCATTTTTGAACATCCTGTACGGGAAAGCCGTTGTATAAAGTAGAGGCTGATAAACCCAATGAGCCTACTTCACGTAAAATATCTTCTGATCGGCGGCGGCGTGGCCAGCAGCGAGGCGGCCCGCGCCATTCGTGCCCGCGACGCGCGCGGCGATCTGCTTCTGCTCGGGCAGGAAATCAATCGACCCTATTTCCGAAAACCGCTTAGCCGACAATTTCTCCTTGGTAAATTACCGCGCGCCGAGCTTTTCACGGTTTCTTCCGACTGGTGCGTCGAGCACGATGTTCAGCTTCGCACCGGCCGACGCGTGGCACACATTGATGTGTCGCGGAGCACCGTGCAGGTGGACAACGGCGAGGAATTTTCCTTTGATCGTTTGCTCATCGCCACCGGCGCGACGCCCAATGCCCTGCGCATGCCCGGCGCCGATCTGGCGAATCTGTTTTATCTCCGGACCATCAGCGATGCAGAGGCATTGATTCATGCAACCGACAAAGCCCGCAAGGAAGGGCGAGCACATGAAAAAGGCCGCGGGCGCGCAGCGGTCATCGGCGGCGGAACGCTTGGCGTGGAAATCGCCAGCTCGCTCGTGGATGCGGGGTTGTCGGTTGATTTGATTCTCAGCCGATCCCATCCCTGGAATCGCATCGTCGGCGAAGCGACCGGTCGATGCCTGGCGCTTTTCCTGCAAAATCGCGGCGTGCATATTCACGCCGATGCACCGGCAATTCGAGTGGAAGGTGATGGACGCGTGCAATCGGTCGCGTTGGCGGATGGAACGTCCGTCGCATGCGATTTCGCTGTTGCCGCCGTCGGAGTGCATGCCAACAAAGATATTCTCCGCTCCAGCCCGATCGCCGCGGAGACCGCGATTCTCGTCAACGACCACTGCGCCACCAGCGTCCCGAACATCTACGCCGCCGGCGACTGTGCGGCGATGAAGGACGATCTCTTTGGCAAACATCGCGTTCCTGGTCCGACCGACACCGCCGCCGCCACCGGCCAGATCGCCGGCGCCAACCTCGCCGGCGCCGATCTCCGTTTCGATGGACTGAGCGAATTCGACAGCCAGATTTTCGGCTTGGAAATTCACGGCTGGGGCGAAGCGAAATTGGTCTATCGCCGTGTCATTCGCGGATCGCCAAACGCCGATTCGCCGAATTTCGTGGAATTCGGCATCGCCGAGGACGGCCGGCTCGCCCAGATTATCGCCGTCGGTCCATGCAGCAGCGACCGGCAGCTTCCGGAATTGCTCCGCCAACGTCCCAAAATCAACGGCAACGAGCAGCGCCTGGGCGATCCGACTGTTCCATTGACCGAAATCTGATCGCGATGCGATCGCCACATCGTCGCATGGCATCTTTTCAGTTGTTTCCCCGCTTCGAGATCGTTACGATAACCCCCTTACCGTAAGACGGCGCTCAACGTCATTCCCGGAGTTCTGTAATGCGTTTGACGGAGATTCTCAAACCACAAAATATTCTCATTCCACTCGAAGCCAAAACAAAGAGTGAAGCGATCGGTCAGTTGGTCGGTCTGCTGGCGCGCAACGGCGACGTGCAGGATGCCAAGGCCGTCCTCGACGCCGTTCTGGAACGCGAGACAACTCGCACCACCGGCATCGGCAACGGCCTGGCGATTCCCCACGGCAAATCCTCCGGCACCGCCGCGCTGGTCATGGCCATCGGAAAACTCGCCGCGCCCATCGACTTCCAGGCGATCGATGGCCGGCCGGTATCACTCATCTGGCTGCTCGCATCGCCCCCCGACAAAACCGGTCCGCACATCCACGCGCTGGCGCGCATCAGCCGATTGATGACCATCGACAAATTTCGTCAGTCGCTCGCCCTGGCAACCAGCGCGCAGGAAATGTTTGATGTGATCGTGAAACAGGAAAACGCGCTGTAGCAATCAGCCGCGCGATTTCTCGATCAGTTTTTGCAATTCTTCTGAAACTTCCCGCAAGACCTGGCTCCAGTCCCCAACCGATTTGGTCCGGAACAATCGCATCGTTGGATACCATGGACTATCGGATCGATCCCGCAAAAATCGCCAATCGCCGACGAACGGCAGCATCACCCACACGGGTTTGCCCATCGCTCCGGCGAGATGCGCTGTTGCGGTGTCCACTGTGATCAGCAAATCCAAATTTTCCAGAATCGCAGCCGTGTCGGCGAAATCCCTGATCTCGGTCGTGTGGTCGATCATTGGCAGAGTGTGCGGCGAAATCTCTTTGGCAGCAGTGCCCAATTGCAGGTTGTGGAATTCCACACCGGAGAGTTCAGCCAGCGGCTGAAGCTGCGCCAGCGGCATGGATCGATTGCGGGTGCCTTTGTAGATCGATCGACTGGCGCCGGCCCAGACGATGCCAACGCGCAAGCGATCAGATTTTTTTCCGAGTTTTTCGCCCCAGCTTTGCACCAGTCGCGCATCGGGCTTCACATACGGCACGGCATCGGGGATCGAATCTAATTCCGTGCCGAAAATCAGTGGAAGTCCCATCAGCATGCAATGCACCTGAAACTGCGGCGCGGGTTGATCACCGGCGAATGCTTCATCAACCCCCGGCGTGTTGGCCATCAATCTTTTCAGTTCCGGCATACATTCCAGAATCACTCGCCCACCGCGATCGGCGACGAGTTTGGCATACCTGGCAAATTGCAGCACATCGCCGTAACTGCCCGGATCAGAGCGCAGGAAAATCGTCTTGCCATCGAGATTCTCCCCATGCCAGCGGTAACCGGGCACATGCCGCTGGGAATAGACTTCATCCAGCCGATATTGAAATTCCTTCCATCCGCGCGCGTAGTCGCCGGTCATCAGCAGCGCCAGCGCCAGGTTGAAGTGCGATACGGCGGAATTTGGATCGAGGCTGATCGCGTGCTCGTGGACTTTGATGGCCTCATCGAAGCGATCGCTGTCGCCCAAGGCGGCTGCGAGATTGTATTGGGTCTCCAAAACTTTCGGGCTGAGTTCAACTGCCCGGCGACAAGCGGCGACGGCTTCGTCAAGCCGGCCCTGATCCATCAGCACGATGCCCAGATTCGTGTATGCCGGTGCGTAATTCGGATCAATCTCGATGGCGCGGCGATGGGCCGCTTCGGCTTCGTCCATTCGATCGGCGGCCCGAAGCGCGTTGCCTAGGTAGCTCTGGATATCCGCTGATTGCGGGCTCAGTTCGGCCGCGCGCGACAGGTTGGCAGCCGACTCGTCAAATCGTTCCAAACCGTAAAGTGCCAATGCCAGTTCGACGTGGATGGCGGGAATTTGCGGCCGCATCCGGCTGGCCTCGCGCAATTCCGCAACCGCCGGCTCAAGACGACCCGCCTTCTTCAGGACAATCCCCAGATTAAAACGCGCATCAGGATTTTCGGGATTGAGGCGCAACGAGCGGCTGAATAATTCAACCGCCATTCCCGATTGCCCCACCTGAGCCGCAAGGACGCCCAGGCGATGCAGGGTCTCGGCATGATTCGGCTGAGAAACGAGGATTTTGCGGTAAATCCGCTCCGCTTCGGCAATGCGGCCGGCCTGATGGTGTTCAAACGCGACCTGCAATTCCTGTTCAACCGCCGCCGGCGTCATCTCCGAAATCCTTTCAATTAGCTTGTTCCATTGTGGCACGATGGTATCGACGACGCCAACACAGCATCCACAGAGTTTCCGGAGAAAGATTTTGGTCGGTTACGGTTTTCGTGCCGATGACGGTTTCGGACTCGAATAGGGGAACGCATCGCCGCTGCGAAGACCACTGGCTGGCCCGTTGATATTCGCGGCGGCATTTTGCAGCGAATCAAGATGCGGAGTTTCCGCCTGCGGCGGGCGGATGCGAAGGAGTTTCGAGCACATGACCTCAAGCGTCCTTCACGCCCCATTGTCCGACATCCGCTTAAAATGCAAGAAATGCCCCGTTCCGCGATTTCCAGGGCAGGTCGGACGAGCGGGGCTGCATTGGACGGTTGAGGTCGCGCTTGGGCGCGAAAGACGTAACCGATATTCCATTCCCAAATATCCATGCCTGTTCGTATCACCCCCCGCGTTTGGCATTGTCGGTTGCTTGTATTTATACTCCACCGGCTTCACAACGAGGGTTGATCTGAATACGCACCTCTACTCCGCGCGCGGATGGTTCTTCATTCTATTTGCGGCCCTGCTGGGCGGTTGTCAGGCGACACAGCAAGGTTTCAATGTTAAAAATTTTGGCGCCAAGGGCGATGGAAAAACGCTCGATACGCCGGCCATCAACCGCGCCATCGCGGCGGCGTCCGATGCGGGCGGCGGCGTGGTGACGGTGCCGGCGGGCACTTATCTTTGTTATTCGATTCAGCTCAAGAGCGACATCACATTGTATCTGGATGCTGGCGCGACGATCTTAGCGGCCGGCACGCCGGACAAAGGCGAATACGATCCGCCGGAGTCGAATCCGTTCGATCATTATCAGGATTTTGGACACACGCATTGGCATAACAGTTTGATCTGGGGCGAAGACGTGCATGATGTGACGATCGCCGGGCCGGGGAAAATCTGGGGACGCGGGCTGAGCCGGGGAACTCCAACCAGCCGGCCAACCACCGGTCCGGGATCGGGATTTGGTGGATTTGGCGGGGGAGGTTTTGGAGGCCGGCGCGGTTTTGGCGGCAGCAGGCCGTCGTCGCGCCCCTACGGCCGGCGCGGCGGATTCGGCGGCGCGCGTCCCTCGCAGGAAGGCAATCCCGATTCTCTCGACGATCGCGCCGAGCCGCCGACGACGATGCCCATGCCCGAACCGACTTACCCCAGCACGCGCGACACGCTCGCATCCGGAGTCGGCAATAAATCCATCTCGCTCAAGGACAGCCACAACGTCATCATCCGCGATATCTCCATCCTCCATGGCGGACATTTTGGAATCCTCGTCACCGGCGTGGACAACCTCACCATCGACGATCTCAAGATTGACACCGAGCGCGATGGCATGGACATCGACTGCTGCAAGAACGTCCGCATCACCAATTGCACGGTCAATTCGCCATGGGATGACGCGATCGTGCTGAAAAGTTCCTATGCATTAGGATCGACCCGGCCGACGGAAAACGTCGTCATCAGCGATTGTTTCGTGACGGGCGGATATGAAGAAGGCACCGTGATTGATGGAACATGGAAGAAAATCGGCCGCTGGTACACGGGATCGAATCTCGGCACATCGCCGCCGCCGTCCACGCAGCCGGCGTCACGACCTGCGGGATTTGGCGGAGGTTTCGGCGGGCGCGGTGGGTTTGGCGGTTTTGCCGCGACTCGGCCATTCGGCGCCCCCGGCCGAACCGGGCGAATTAAATTCGGCACCGAATCCAACGGCGGATTCATCAACATCTCCATCTCCAACTGCGTCTTTGATGATTGCCAGGGGCTGGCCATCGAAAGTGTGGATGGGGCGATCATCCGGGATGTGAGCATCAGCAATATCACCATGCGCGACATCGTGAGCACGCCGATCTTCATCCGCCTCGGCGAGCGCGCTCGCGGCCCGGACAAACCGCCGCCGGGTGTGATTCAGAACGTCAACATCAGCAATGTCGTCGCGGAGAATCTGGCATCGCGCTACGCCTGCATCATCAGCGGTGTGCCGGATCGATCCATCGATGGATTATCCATCAGCAACATCCGCATCCATTGGCCAGGCGGCGGCACCGAGGAGGATGCCGCGACCCAGCCCGAAGAGCGACCCACTGGCTACCCGGAGCCCACGATGTTCCGCAACATGCCTTCATGGGGTTTCTACATCCGCCATGTGAAGAACATGGATTTGCACGATGTGGTCATGGATCGCACCAACCCGGACGCGCGGCCGGTCTTCCAACTGGAAGATGTGCAGGGATTCGATGCCCACAACATCAACGCGCCTCCGGATGAGGGCGTGTCCAATTTCGAGCTTAAAAATGTTTCGGATTTCAAAGCCACCAATGTCAAAGGAATGCCCGACACGCAGCGCGATCATGTGGATGAGGATCATTTTTAGAAGGGTTGAAAGAATTCTTCATCCCCTCCTCCGGTAATCCGGGGGAGGGATAGGGTGGGGGTTCTTCGCGGCCTGATCGAAATTCGGCCCCCACCCCTGCCCTCCCCCGGAGTACCAGGGGAGGGGGAAGAATTGGCGCGCGTGTCGCTCCCGATGTCACCTTTGCGATCCGGCCTCGCAATGCAAAATCACCTGTCGGATGCTTCCGCCACGGGTGGCTTTGGCAAGGTCGGGGACGATGCGGTTGGGCTTTAGGATCACGGTGACGGGCCGATCGCCGCGGAGGATTTGCAGTTCGACATGGGCTTCGGGGCCGACGATGGCGCTGCCGCCGGGGAGGGTTTGCATCTTTTGGGGTCCGAAATGGCGATGAAGCGTGCCCTGAAAATAGGGGGTTTCGTAAACGTCGATCCAGCAGCGTTTTTGGTCGAATCTTTCATCCTGTCGCATGGAAACACCTCGATTGCATCCGCGAACCGGCGGCCGCATGGCCTGCTCTTGCGCGGCGAGGTATATTGGTAGTGAGTTAAGGGCATCGGCTTCAATTCGCCTGATGTGGTCATCACCTGTTGTGGTAAAGGCACCAACCAGATCGGCCGAGCGGATGGGGAATGTCGGAGCCATGGTGCGCGCGGCACGCTCCGCCACGCCGGAGCTTCGCAAAACCCAGGCGGGCAAATCTCCTGAGCCAACTCCGATTCCGGAACCGCAGGTCAGCGATACGGTTCAGCGGCGGCGGAAAATGGTCGCCATGTTCTGCAAGATGCTGGGAGATCAGACAGCCGAAGGCAAATCGCCCGATATCGACGGCCCCCCGCTGGCCCCGCGGCAAAGGCAAACGCTGGAACTATTGCTCAGCGGCAATGCGGAAAAAGAAATCGCCGCGCGCCTGGCAATCAGCCGGCATACGGTGCACGTTTACGTCAAATCGCTCTACAAACGCTTCGGGGTCTCCAGCCGCGCGGAATTGCTGGCGCGCTGGGTGCAGCGATGATGCAAATCACCTGAATAGGTTAGTGTCGCCATCAATTAGTGAACGTGATGACGATATTCATCCCGTTGGACACCGGCAGTTGATCGAACTGCGTGTTGGGCGAGCCGTTGACCGTCATGCCCAGGTTATGAACGCCGCCGACCGAGGTGTACTGGCCGATGGCAAATTGATTGAAATTCACGCCCCACTGGTTGAAGAATTGGCCGAGGGTCATCGGCGTTTCGCTGTCGGAATTGAATTCGATGGTGCCGTTGCTGTCGATGGTCTGGGCAATCGAGGTCTGTCCTGGCACGGAGCCGGCGCCCTCGGGAATCTGGATGGTGCTCACCGCCGGTGAATTCACGATCTGAATTGTCAGCGAAATGTTGAAAGTCTGCACCGGCGTCGGGGCGACTTCGCTGGTGGAAATGGTGTCGTTGGCGGTGGCATCGGCGATGCTGGCGTTGGGTCCGACGACAAAGTAATCGCTGTCCGATCCGCCGCCGCCGGAGAGCGTGTCGGTCCCGCCGGTGGAGACCAGCGTATCGTTGCCGGGATCGCCGAAGAGAAGGGAAGAACCCGTGTTGGCCATTGGGGTATCGCCGGTGGCGGTCAGGAAATCGTCATTATGGGCGGCGATGAAATCATTTCCCTGGTTGCCGTTGAGTGTGCAATTGCCCGTTCCGCCGATGATGGTGTCGTTGCCCTGGTCGCCGCGGGCGAAACTATTGCCGGATCCCACGATGATCATGTCAGCGCCTTTTCCCCCATAGATGCTGTCGTTGCCCAGCATTCCATAGAGGGTGTCCTGGCCGACGCCGCCGATGATCTGGTCGTTGCCCGCGCCGCCCCGGATCAAATCATTTCCTGAGTCGCCGTACAGGAGATCGTTGCCGGCGGCGCCCAGGATGGTGTCGTTTCCGTTTTGGCCTGAGATCGTGTCATTGCCGGCGCCGCCGACGAGGGAGTCATTCCCACCGCCGCCGAAAATCAGGTTGGGGCTTTGCGCGCCGATGATGGTGTCGTTGCCGTGGCCGGCCTGAACGCCGACATTGACGCCGGGGTTAAAAGTGACCAGGCTGAAATTGACGTAGTCGTTGTCGTTGACGATGGGATTCGTGCCGGGAGGATCGGTATCGACGACGACGCCGGTGATGCTCGCCAGGGCGTATGATTCCGTCACGGTGCCCACTCCGGGAGTGTCGACGGTAAAAAGAATGTTCCCCGCCACATTGGGATCGGGGACCGCGGTGATGTCATCGGCCTGCGTGGTGCCGGTGACGGTGACCTGACCTTGAGCATTGATAGTGATGGAGCCGGAAAGAAGCCTTCGCTCTTCCAACTTTTCGATATGCGTCGAGGAAACGGGGATTTTTTGAGTAGAGCGAATTAATTTTCCACCTGAGCGACTGGAACCACGAGCCATGTGCTGCCTCCTGATAAAAAACAAGCCGCCATTCCATTCGGCGGTGGGTTTGGATTATAAATGTCTGGCGGCGCGTTGCCAACATGGATTGCGCGCCGATTTACGGCTTTGTCGTCACAACGGGTCGATTCGCCATAATTAAAAGCCGACGGTTTCACAGGCGCGTGTCATGGCATATGCGGTTGGTGATTGGGTCTCGGATTTCAGACTGCCCGGCGGCGATGGCAAGATCGTCGCGCTCAGTGATGTCATGGGCGTGCCTCACGTCTTGGTGATGTTGCCGATTCAAGATGCAACGACTGCGCCGCTCTTGCGCGCTTTTGCTGAATTCTCCGCGGAATTTGCAAAGGTTCGAGTTCCGGTATTAGCGATCGTCAGCGGCGCGGGGCGTGGGGAAGATTCGCTCGATGGACCGGCGTCGCCGATGCCCGATGGTTTGCCATTTCCGATTCTTTCGGACACGGATGGAAAAGTTTTCGCTCAATATGATGCCATTCACACGCGGACGGTGGTGATCGACTTGAACGGCCGGGTGGGAAAGATTTACGAACCGGCCGATCCCGCTGCTCATGTCGCCCAGGTGCTGGCTGATGTGAAAGCGATGGTCGAAATCGAAGAGCCTCGGCGGATCATCCAGCAAGCGCCGGTGCTGCTGATTCCCAATGTCATGCCGCCGGAAGCGTGTCGCGAGCTGATCCGGATTTGGGAAACACAAGGCAACGAGGATTCCGGATTCATGAAGCAGGTGGATGGAAAAACCGTTGGCCAATACGACTACAACCACAAGATTCGCCGCGACCACATGGTGCTGGCGGGGACCGATCTTTTCCGAAGGCTGCGCGATGTCATCTCCCGCCGGGTCGTTGGCGAAGTGTGGAAATGTTTCAACTACCAAGTCACCCGGCTGGAGGACATGAAGATCGCCTGCTACGACGCCGCCAGAGGCGGATATTTTCGGCCGCATCGTGACAACACGACCGAAGCAACGGCCCATCGCCGATTCGCCTGCTCGCTGCTGCTCAACGACGATTACGAAGGCGGCTATTTGCGTTTCGGCGAATACGCCCCCCACCTCTACCGCCCCCCCGCCGGCGGCGCCATCGTCTTCTCCGGCTCCATGCTGCACGAGGCAACGGATGTGACGGCCGGACGGCGATTCGTGCTGCTCACGTTTTTCTATGGCGAAAGAGAAGCCAAGGCGAGAGAGGAATACAACAAGCGCGTTGGCGGCGGATATCGGGCTGGGGCATAGCAATTGTCCCCTCGCCCTGTACTCAGGGAGAGGGTTAGGGTGAGGGTTCTTTCCATCCGATAAAACCGGCCCACTTTTGCATTCGGCCCTCACCCCTGCCCTCTCCCTGAGTACAGGGCGAGGGAGAAAACATCCCCACCAGGCTAGCCGAGAACAGGGAATGGTTCAGAAATCTTTTTCCAACAAAGGACTTCTGAGACTTTTTCCCCATCAATCAAGGTTTCTGTGGTGCTCGTTGCCACCGAGAAGACGGTGTGTCACGCCAAGCGTGGAACCCTGGCTTTAAGTCTGCGATCTCCAGCACACTCGGATCTAGTTTGACAATTTCCTCCATCGAAATCACCGCCGCGTCGGCTAAGTTACATTTTTCGCCGTCGAGAAATTGCCAGCCATGATCTTTGTCATGCGACACCCAAAAGGATTGGCTTGCTGTCGAAGACCACCGACTTGAGTGAAATTGCAGCGCAGTTCCTAGGCTGGTCAAAAGGCCAAATCTCGCTCACCATGTGGTCCTCCAGATGACAGCCACAAAAGACTTCTGACCAATTTACTTCACATCCACCGGCGCGCCGTTTTTCCGCGAGGATTCATACATCGCCTGAATAATCGCCACCGCTTTGCGCGCCTCAGGCCCGTTGGTCTCAGCTTCTTCATCGCGCGACCACGCCTCGTAGATCGCCTGCATATTTTTCCCATGCAGGTCCAGCCCGATGTCGGTGGCGCTTTTGCCGCCGCCGGTGTTGGTGGATTTGCTGGGATCGAGGCGCTGCAGCAATTCCTGATCCTCCGGCAGTGGCTGTTTGAATTCGAATTTCTTCAGTCCATTTTCGCTGATGGCCGTGCCGAATTCGCCGCCGACTTCCAATCTCGTTGGGCCGCCGGGGAACATGGCTGTGGTGCTGACGAATGTGCCGAAGGCGCCGCTGGTGAATTGCAGGGCGCAGGTCATGGTGTCTTCGACTTCAATTTTGGGATGGATTCGGCTGGCACTGTACGCGCTGACGGTTTTCACCGGGCCGACGACCCATTGGATGAGATCGACCTGATGGACGCCCTGATTCATCACCGCACCGCCGCCGTCCAATTTCCAGGTGCCGCGCCAGCCGCCTTCTTCGTAATATTTGTCCGGCCGATACCAGGGCGTGAACGAACCGGCCCAGGCGATTCTCCCAAACCGATTTTTGAGAACAGCATCCCGAATCGCGCGGTTGGCTTCGTTCCAGCGATTCTGGAAAATCCCCGCGAGTTTCACGCAATATTTTTTTGCCGCCTCGGTCATCTCGTCGATGCGATCGGTTTGAATCTCCATCGGTTTTTCGACGACGACATATTTTCCCTGCTCCATCGCCGCGATGGCCGGACCACGATGATCGCCGCTGGGCGTGCAGATGTGCACGGCGTCGATCTTCTCTTTGCGATACATCTCACTGATATCGGTGTAGACGGGGACGGACAGCTTGTTCTTATCCAGCGCCCTGCGACCTTTCATATCTTCAAGATCGCACACGGCCACGAGCTGGCAATTTGCAAGGCGAGGAATGGTCCGCACGTGCCATTCGCCGACTGTCCCTGTTCCAATCACCGCGCATCGCCATGTTCTTGCCATTTTGAAATATTACAGAGGGAATAATGGACCGCCAAGACGCGCACTGAGGCCAAAATTCAAACATAATGCAAATGCAACCGCCGAGACGCCGAGGCAAACGCCGAGAAATGCAAATGCGATGCGCAGATTGCGAACATTAAATGCAATTGAACTTTTTCTCGGCGTCTGTCTCGGCGTCCTCGGCGTCTCGGCGGTCGCATTTTTTCTTGGCGCCTTGGCGGTTCATCCATATTTTCCGTATGATAACCATCGGAATTTCACGCGCCAGGATTTCTCAACCATGATTCGTACAAAAATTGTCGCCACCATGGGACCGGCCTGCGGGGATGTTGAAACACTCTTGTCTCTTTTCCAGGCCGGCGTTGATGTGTGTCGGTTGAACTTCTCGCATGGGAATCTCGATTCGCATCTGCAAATGTTGCGCAACATCCGTGAAGCAGCGGCGCGCGGGGATAAACCGATTGCGGTGCTTGGCGATCTGTGCGGTCCCAAAATCCGGCTCGGCAAAATCACCGAAACCGGCTGCGTCGGTGGAATGCCCATCGAAGTCGGCGACGAGCTGATTATTCAGCGCGCCGCCATCATCGGCGAGCATGGACGGGTCAGCAGCACATATCCCAATCTCGTCGATGATGTACAGGTGGGACATCGCGTGTTGATCGAAGACGGCTCGATCCGATTTATCTGCACGGATAAAAATTTCAACGAGCTGCATTGCAACTGCACGATGGGAGGAGTGCTGAAAACTTCCAAGGGCATCAACTTGCCCGACTCCGCTGTGACCGTTCCTTCCATCACCGATCGGGATTGGGAGTGCGTGGATTGGGCCGTTGAGCATGATGTGGATTATCTGGCGCTGTCGTTCGTGCGCTCCGCGGAAGATTTGAATCTGTTGCGCGAACATCTGCAAAATAAAGAAAGCGATGCGCATCTGATCGCCAAGATTGAGAAGGCCGAGGCGCTGGAGCACATTGATGGGATCGTCGATGCCAGCGACGGCCTGATGATCGCCCGCGGGGATTTGGGCGTGGAGATGGATGTCGCCCAGGTGCCGATCATTCAGAAGGATTTGGTGCGCCGCTGCCAGGCGGCGGGAAAACCGGTGATCGTGGCGACGCAGATGCTGCAGACGATGATCGAGCAAGCCAGCCCCACGCGCGCCGAGGTCAGTGATGTCGCCAACGCCATCTTCGACGGCACCGACGCCGTGATGCTCAGCGGCGAAACTTCCGTGGGAAAATTCCCGGTGATAGCGGTCCATACCATGGCGCACGTCGCGGAGGTGACGGAGGATTATCTCATCAAGAACACCACCGGCCCGGCGGCGACGCCGAAATTAAATTCGGCGACTTTGCGATTCTCAGCCGCCGTGGCGCGCGGGGTGTTTCAGATCGTCACCGACATGAAGGTGAAGCTGGTGGTCATCTGGAGCCAGACCGGCGCGACGGCGCGGATTTTTTCCAAGATGCGATTCCCCATGCCGCTGGTAGCGATCTCCAGCGATCACCGTGTGCTGCGGCGAATGGCGCTGCATTTTGGCGTGATCCCGCACGAAATGTCCGCGCCGGAGGGAATGATCGAATTGGTCGATGAGGTGGATCAAATGGTGCGCGAGCGGAAATTCGCCGACGCCGGCGACCGCGTCATCATCGTCGCCGGCGCGGCGCTCGGGACGCCGGGCACGCTCAATGGCGTGGTGATTCACACCGTCGGCGAGCAGTGGGATGGCCAGATGGAGCATGAAGCGGCGCAGGGAGCGCGCTGGGCATGAGGTATGGCAATCGACGTTCGGCCCCCACCCCAACCCTCCCCCGGAGTACCAGGGGAGGGGGAAAATTTTTGCGGATGTTTCCGCTTATTCTCTGTGCTCTAGCTTTCTCCGCATTCGGCTGTGCGTCCGCCGACCAACATCCCACCACCCAACCAGTGATGGACATTCCCGCCGAGCAGGCGTTGCCGGAATATTGGTATGACCAGCCGGATGTGGCGGGCGTGGAATCGCTCAGCTTTCCGAAAATCTGGAACGCCTGCGAGAAGACGATCAAGGATTATCGGTTCGACATCGACTTTATGGACTGGCGCGAAGGCACCATCGCAAGCGAGCCGATGATCTCCAAACAGTTGTTTGAAATCTGGCGGCGTGATGCGGGGACGGACGGCGATGTACTGGAGGATTCGCTGCAAACCATTCGCCGGACAGTGCGGTTTCAGGTGGATCGCACGCCGGAGGGATCGTACGTCGCGCATCCCAAGGTGGTGATCGAACGCTTGTCGCTGCAATCCGAGCGCGTGACGGCAGTGGAACAATTCCGCGGCGCGTTTCTGCCGCTGCAGCCGGGCGATGTTGTCGGCGGAGTGGGGGCGAGTTCCGCGCCGGTGCAATATTGGTACGCCATCGGTCGCGATCAAACCATGGAACGGCATCTGGCGGATGAAGTGCAGAACCTTGTAAAATAACCGGCGAGATTGCATGGTCCATTCACGCCGATTTACGCCCGGTCGCATCACGGTATTTTTGCTGATCGTGGCAGCAATTCTTCTGTGGGATGCCCAGAAAAAAATTCCCGCCGGGCCGGCCGAGGGGAGCACACTTTCCGGCGCGCCGGCCGCGACGCAGCCCACCGGGCCGACGATTCGAGTCGCCACGTTCAACATCGATGGCGGCGCGGAGGGATTGGATCATGTCGCCCATGTGCTTGGGGGATTTGATCTGGCCGGCCTGGAAGAAGTGCATGGCCTGGATCAAACCGATTTTCTCGGGCAAAACCTCCGTCAACCTTACCTCTACGCCCCGGTCGAATCGCAATGGTGGTACAAATCCTTCGGCAACGCGGCCATCACGGATTTGCCGGTGACTCAGTGGGAACGGATTCCAATTTCCAGCAATGATTCTGACTCGAACCGCAACGTCATTTTCCTTCGCGCGACTTTCGCCGGCCAACCGCTGAATGTGCTCATCACCCACATCGACCGCAAGCAGGATCACGCGGCCGAGATTCGAGATGTTTCCGGACTATTTTTATCGCTTCAGGAGCCGGCGATTTTGATGGGGGATTTCAATCTGACTGAAGACGCGAACGGAAAAGATAACGATCCCGATGTGGCCGCTCTCGCCAGCACTCCCGGTGTCATCGATCCCATCGGCAAGGCCTACGACCGCATCTTCGCGCGTGGATTCACGGCCGTGGAAAGCGGCTACATCGAGGAACACGCATCGGATCATCCGTTAGCATGGGCCGAGCTGCGATTAGCGCAACCGTAGAAAATGCGGATTGACCGCCAAGGCGCCAAGACGCCAAGGTAGGAAAAAACGCCAAGAAATCATAATTCAGTTTTGAAATTGAATTCAATCAAAACCTAATTTCCCCCTTGGCGTATTTTCCTACCTTGGCGTCTTGGCGTCTTGGCGTCTTGGCGGTTCATCCTCTTCGATTTCCCCGAATCGACGGCAGGATGCCGTGTTTCACCGCGAACTCGAAAAATCGCCCGATCGCCTTGAATTCGCGCGGGCCGACTTCGAATTTCAGATTGTTCTTCAGATATTTCATCGCCAGATCGGCCGGCCAGCCGGTGGGGACCGCGAATTGCTGGATGATTTTGGGAAGGTTGGCCAGGCCCTCACGCCGGGCGCGCTCCAGGCGCGCGGGGAGATCGCCGAGTTCGACATCGCCGCGCGCGGTCCAGACGGCGAACACGAACGGCATGCCGGTCAGATTTTTCCATGCGGCTCCGAGATCGAGCTGATGCTCCATTCCGGTGGGTTGCTGCGTGACGACTTTATCGCCGATGAGAAGTCTAGCCGCATCCGAGGGGACATCGGGGCCGAGATTGATCAGCCGCGGGCGGATTCCGAAAGTCTCGGCCATCACGATCTGTGCCAGCGCCACCGATGTGTGACTTTCGGGATCGCAGGCGAGTGTTTGGATTTCCTTCAGCGGTTTTGGGCTGAAGATTCGGACGGTGAGGGTTTCGCCGTCACTGCCGATGCCGCCGCTGTCCAACATGCGAAGGCCGGGGAGTCGCTGGAAATCAATCACGGGCAGAAGCGCGACATCCAGCAATTCGGTGGCTAAACCCCGCAGGAGATTTGCCGGGACATCGAGCGACAGTTTGATATCGGGGGAATTTTCCAGGCCGAAGATGAGCGGCTTGGCGTTGAGATAGCTGACGCTGCCGATGCGAAATATCTGGCTCACGTTGGGGAAGGTACAGCAAGTGGAATAGGTGCGGAATAGCCGAGTGGCAATCAATCTCGCCGTTGGCGTGATCGGCGCGGATGATTATGCTGGATTGCCATGAAGGTGCATCCGGCCGAATCGCATATTGTTCACACCCGCCAGCGGTCTGAGATGATCAACGTCACCGATGTGATCGCCGGGAAAGTCCGCCAGAAGAACATCCGCCACGGGCTGGTGATTCTTTTCGTGACGCATACGACGGCCGCGATCACCATCAACGAAAATGCCGACCCCGATGTTCAGCACGATCTGATGAAGAAACTGGAAACCCTGATCCCGCGTTCGGAGGATTTTTACAAACATGCCGAGGGCAACAGCGACAGCCATCTGAAAACCTCGCTGGTGGGCCAGAGCGTGACCCTGCTGATCGAAGCGGGGCGATTAATTCTCGGCCAATGGCAAGGGGTTTATTTTTGCGAATTCGATGGGCCACGGCAGAGGGAGATGGTGGTGAAGTTGGTGGATTTTGAGTGAAGTGGATCAACTCATTTTTGAATAGTTCCGCAATTCGTCGGCCGCTAAATTAATTGGCGTTTCCCAATCTCCCGCCTTGGGTTGCCGAAATAATCGCAAAGTCGGATACCACGGCGAATCGCGCCGATCCAGCAGCCAGCGCCAGTCGGGGACTTTTGTCACGAATACCCAAACCGGTTTGGCCATCGCGCCGGCGAGATGGGCGACGGCGGTGTCCACGGAAATCACCAGATCGAGATTGGCGATCAGGGCGGCGGTGTCGCAAAGATCATTCAGTTCACTCGTCCAATCGACCGTTCGCATCCCCGTCGGCGGCTCGGCGAATTCGGAATCGGGCTTGGATTTTTGCAGGCTGAAAAATGTCGCGCCGGAATTTGTGAGCGGGGCGAGCTGTTTCAATTTGATCGAGCGCATGGAATTGAAATTGTTTTCCAATCGGCCAGCCCATGTGAGACCGACGCGGGGGCGGCCGGTGAATGGTTGCAGTTTCTGTTGCCATTTATCGATCAATTCTGCAGGCGGGCGGAGATACGGCACGCTCGCGGGAATTGTTTCCAACGTGGTGCCAAAAGCCATGGGC
>Ga0302325_10010210_pt1 | contig 20381 bp, 19 predicted proteins | sample Palsa_T0_2_FD_201948 | JGI IMG/M metagenome (GOLD analysis project Ga0302325, IMG submission 201948) | Peat permafrost microbial communities from Stordalen Mire near Abisko, Sweden - Palsa_T0_2 | ecosystem: Environmental > Terrestrial > Soil > Palsa > Peat permafrost | place: Sweden: Abisko...
CCAGGCGGCTCGCGGCAGCCCGTGCAGCGCGCGTCCTCCCCTGGCCCGACGGACCGCGAGAACCAGCGCGACCCCGGCGGCGGTCATTCCGACCGTGTTGCCCAGACCGAGCGCCGGCACCACCCAAGCCTTCGGGACGACGCTTACCGCGATGATGTCCGCCCCGATGACCACCAGCCAGCCGCCTGACATCGCAGCCGCGGCCATCTTGTTTCGCCCATCTGCCAGCAGCACCCGGGACAGACAGGCCACCAGGCCGTAGCCGACCAGGCCCGGCGCGAAAACGGCCAGGCCCCGGGCGAGCTGAGGCACCTGAGCGGACTGGGAAGCGAAAATCCGGGCCGCGGGCGCGGCTACCGCTGCCAGGCATGCCGCTCCGAGCCAGGACATGAGCAAGACAGCGCGGGCGGTGCCGGCTGCGGTGTCGTCGAATGCATCGCCGTCTCGGGCAGACAGCACGGGGAAGGCGCTGACGGCCAGCGGGATGGCCAGCACCGCGTACGCCGAGACGAAGACCTGCCAGCCGTAGTTGTACAGGACGAGCGCGCCCTGGGCGCCGTGCCGGTTGGCGAGCCAGATCACGACAATCACCGAGGCGTCCTGTGCGACGAGCGCGGCGATCCCCACCATGGCCAGGCCCCGGGCCCGCGGCCCGACCCCGGCGGGGAAGCGCAGCGTGGGGCGTATCCGCAGGCCCAGCCGCCAGGCCGGGATCAGGGCCGTGAGCACCAGCGCGGCCACGCCGAGAGTCGTTCCCACCGACAGGGTGAACTCGGCCGCGGTCGACAGCGCTGGCAGGCCGACGATGCGGCCGAGCCGCACGCCACTGACCGGGACGAAAATCAGGTAGGCGGCGATCACGACCAGGCTGGAGACCACCGGCGCCAGCGCCGGCGCGGCGAACCTGCGGTGTGCCTGCAGGATTCCGTACAGCACAATGGCAAGCCCGTACAGCAGGATCTGCGGGGCGAAGACGGCCAGCATCCGGCCCGTTACCGCCACCATGTCGGCGTGCTGGCAGCCCGCCGCCGGGTTGCGCGGGTTGAGGACAGAAGCGACGGGCCTGGCGACCACCGCGATGATCACGCTGACCGGTGCCAGGATGACGAAGGTCCAGGTCAGCAGTGCGGAGGAGATCTGCGCAACCTGCGTGCCCGCCGCACGATCGTGAGCCGAGTGCTCGGCCGGGCGGGCCAGGACCGGCACCATGATGCTGGCCAGCGCCCCGCCCAGGACGATGTCGTAGATGATGTTGGGCACCTGGTTCGCGGTCACGTAGGCGGTGCCCAGGCAGGCGGCGCCGACGGTGCGCGCGAAGACCAGGTAGCGGAACAGGCCGAGCAGCCGGGCCGCCACCGTGAGCGCCGCGATCAGCGCTGCCGCGCGGCCGATGCTCCGTCCCGGCGGCCGGCCGGCGCCAGGATCGGGGTCCTGCTCGGTCAGCGGGGCTGCGGGGCCCGTCACCGCGGCGCTGCGGCGGCCGAGCGGACCGGCGGCGGCTGGGCAGCGCCGCGCCGCGGCTGGGCAGCGGCGCGCCGCGGGCCCGCAGATCGCGCCGGAGCGGCCGGCGGCGCTACGGCCGGGCGGCGGCCCAGCAGGTCGAGCCTGCGCAGCAGCGCAGTGCGCTCGATGACCTTGGTGAAGCTTACGAACTCGCTGGCGGCGGTCAGGCCGGCGATGCCGGCCAGCACGGCCAGCCGGGCCGGGCGCGGCAGCGTGGCCGCGGCCGCCGCGCCGAGCATGGCCCCTAGCGCGTTGGCGCCCGCATCTCCCAGCATGGCGCGCTCGGCCAGATCCTCGGGCAGCAGCGCGATGGCCGCACCCAGCGGTGCGGCCGCCGCCTGCCCGGCCGGTCCCGGCACCGCCGCCAGCGGCAGCCCGGTCGCAATGGCTACCTTGATGGCGCGGCCGGGCCGCAGGTCGAAGAGATTGAGGAGGTTGGCGCCGCCAGCCACCAGGCCGGCGTTGATGATCAGATCCGCCGCCGCGGCGGCGCCGGCGGCAGGCGCGGCGCCGAGCAGCATGCTCGCGGCCGCGCCAGTAGCGCCGATACCGCCGATCTTCACCGCCCCGCTGGTCAGCTCGCCGCTGGCCAGCGCCCCCAGGTGGCCCCGGAAGCCGCGGCGGTCGCTGCTGCCCGACAGATCGTCGTAGCAGCCGAACGCGGCAGCGCCCGCCCCGGCGACGGCCAGCGCTGCCCGCTGCCGGCCGCCGAGCCCGGCCGGGCCATGGCCACTGCCCGGGTCCCCGGCCCCGCCCGGGTCCCCGCCGCCCGGCCGGACGGCGCCTGGCTGCGCGATCAACGCGGCCACGACGGCTGCGGCAGCCACCGCAGGTCCCTCCAGCATGGTCACGGTCTCGCCGCGGTGGTTGGTCCGGGTCCAGGCCGATCGGCCGCCTGGCGGCCGATAGCTCAGCGCGGCGTAAGCCAGCCGGGCGCCAGCAGCAGCCAGCAGCCCCGTCACTATCGCGGCGCGGTTCATTTCCTGCCGGACCGCCCTTTGCCGGAGCTCCCTTTGCCGGAGCTCTTGCTGGCGGTCGCAGCCGGGGTGGGCTGAACGGTGACCGATGCGGACGGGCTGGGCGCGGGGCTCGGGACCACATCGGGTCTGACGCCGTACGCGGCGGGCTTGGCCCCGGCCAGCAGCTCGTCCAGGCCCCAGACCACAACGATCTGGCCGGTTTCAGTGTCCGCGTCATCCACGGTGGTCACCGGCGCGCCGACGACGCCGGAGGAGAGCGCGTCGATCGCGCTGCCGGGCCCCGAGCCGGCCAGCGAGCCGGCCAGGACCACGCCGTGACTGGCCGCCCGCAGGGCCTGGGCGACAGCGATCAGGCCCAGGTTGGCGGGGCTTGCATCGTTATCAGGCGGCGTCGCCGGGGTGATCACGACCGCGAGCGTAGCTGGCTCCAGCGTGCCCGCGGCCGTGTTGCTGACCTGCAGGAATCCTTGCTGGCTGAAGCCGGACAGGATGGCGGCGCTCTGCGCGTCCTGTGTCGTGCTCGCGCCGGTTGCGTCCCTGGTGACCAGAGCGGAGGCGATCACCCGGGCGGCAGCCTGCTGACCGGCGATCTGCGAATCCCCCGCCTGGCTGGCGGCGGCAGCGGACGGCGCGAGTTGCTGTGCTAGGGCGTTGAGGCTGCTCTCGGTCCCGGCGCTGGTATCGAAGAACAGCTGCGCCAGGCTGACCTGGCCGGTCACTGTTGCGCCTGCCTGCTGCGCCGCCGCTGTGATCCCGCTGATCGCCGGGCCGTCGGCACCAGGAGCCGTCACGAGCACGACCCGCTGCCCGGCGAGCAGCCGGGACAGCAGCCGGCCCGACGCTGCCTGGGCAAAGACCTGGTCAGCGCTTGTCTGCTTCTGCAGGTCGCCGATGTTCTGATGCAGCGCCTCGTTGTCCTTCTTCACCGCAGCCGATACCGCACGCAGCGCGCTGACCTCCGAGGGTTTCAGCGCGGTCGAGCCGACGACGATACCGACGGCCAGGGCGAGGAAGACGGCGATGATAGAAACGAGGTGATAGCGGAAATCGATCACTAGAAGAGTCCAGTTAGCCAGTACCGCAGCTGGTCCAGCGCAAAGCCGAGATCATTGAGATAAATCCCCCCTGCGGGCAGGGACGCGATCGTGACGAGGACCGTCGCCACGGCGGCGAGCCCGAGCAGCACAAGCGCCCAGGCAGATATCCGGCTCTGATACAGCCGGCTGACCCCTTTTGCGTCGACGATCTTGTCGCCAACCCTGATCCTGGTCAGGACCGCGCTGGCCATCCCGGACCGGCCCTTGTCGAGGAACTCTACCAGCGAGAAGCGCATGCCGACTGCCACAATCAGGGTCGCGCCCGCCTCGTCGGCGAGCAGCGCCGCGACATCCTCGCTGGTGCCGGACGCCGGGCAGAGTACTGACTCCAGGCCGAGATCCTGAACCCGGGGCAGACCGGGCGCGTAGCCGTTCGGGTAGGCGTGCACGACAAGCTCAGCCCCGCACTTCAGCGCCTTGTCCGACACCGAGTCCATGTCTCCGACGATCATGTCGGGCCGGTATCCGGCGTCGAGCAGCGCGTTGGCTCCGCCGTCAACGGCGATCACCACCGGCTTGAACTCCCGGATGTAGGAACGCAGCGCTTTGAGGTCCTCCCGGTGCCGGTAGCCGCGCGCCACGACCAGGGCATGCCTGCCCTCCAGCCGGGTCCGCAGCTCGGGCAGCCGGATCCCGTCGATCAGCAGCTCGAAGTCCCGGTTGATGTAGTCCACCGTGTTGGCCATGAAGCCCCTGAGCTGGTCGGCGAGGCCTTCCTTGGCGCTGGCCATGTCACCGGCCACCGATTCGGCGGTCTGCACGGTTCCCTTGGCTACGATCACGTCGCCCAGGTAGAGGGTGTCACCATCCAGCCGGACGGTCTGCCCTTCCTTCACATGGTCGAAGACATCCGGGCCGACGTCGTCCACCAGCGGGATGCCGGCCTCCACCAGCAGCTGCGGCCCCAGGTTCGGGTACCGGCCGCTGATGCTCTGGGCAGCGTTCACCACTGCCGACACCTGCCGCCTGATCAGCGACTCCGCGCCCACGCGGTCCAGGTCGGCGTGGTCGATGATCGCGATATCGCCAGGAACAATCCGCCTGGTGAGGTTCTTGGTCCTGCGGTCAAGGCGAGCGGGCGCCTGCAGGCCGGGCAGGTCGCCTGATCTGCCCCTACGACTGCCAAGGATCTTGAACCGCGCCTTCATTGAAGAGCAATTTTGCCAGATCTGCGTAGTGCCGACGCCGCCGTGCCGGGGTCGGTGTCAGCGGGCCAGGTCGGCCCGCTCCCGCGCGGCCGCCGCGAGCAGCTCCCCGGCGTGCGCCTGGCCGTGCTCGGAGTCCTCCAGGCCGGCCAGCATCCGCGATAGTTCCCTGACCCGCCCGGCCTCATCCAGCAGGGTCATGCCGCTGCGCGTCACCGACCCGTCGTCAGCCTTCTCCACGACCAGGTGGGTGTCGGCGAACGCGGCCACCTGCGCCAGGTGGGTCACCACGATCACCTGCGCGCGGCGCGCGAGCCGGGCCAGCCGCCGGCCGATCTCCACTGCGGCCTTCCCGCCTACCCCGGCATCCACCTCGTCGAACACGAAGGTAGGCACGGGATCAGCGCCGGCGAAGACGACCTCGATGGCCAGCATCACCCGGGACAGCTCGCCGCCCGACGCGCCCTTGTTCAGCGGCAGCGGCGGCGCGCCCGGATGCGCTGACAGCCGGATCTCCACCTCATCGGCACCGTACGGGCCGGCCTCGCGCAGCGGCGACACTGCCACGGCCAGCCGCGCGTGCGGCATCGCCAGAGCCGTCAGCTCCGCGGTGACCTGCGCGGCGAAACGCTCGGCGACCTCCTGCCGGGCGGCGGTCAGCCGCGCGGCCAGGTCGGTGACCGCGGCGGTGAGCTCAGCATCCTCGGCAGCCAGCCCGGCGATCCGGTCGTCGTCGCCATCGAGCTCCCCGAGGCGCGCGCGGGCGAGCTTGGCCCACCGCAGCACGGCCGACAGGTCGGTGCCCGGCAGTTCGCTGCCCGGCAGGCCGGGCCGGCTGTCGGCCTGCGGGCTGGCCGGTCCGTAGGTGCGGATTAGCCTGGCCAGCTCGGCCCTGCGCTGCTGCACGGCAGCCAGTCGTGCCGGGTCTGACTCGACGGACTGCGCATAGGAGGCAAGCTCGGCCGCGACGTCCGACACCAGGTAGGCGGCCTCCGAAACACGCGCGGCCAGCGCCGCCAGGGCCGGGTCGTGCTGGGCGGCCGATTCCAGCGCCTGGCGCGCCGTGCCCAGTAGCGTCACCGCGTCAGCGGCCTCGTAGGATCCGCTGGACGGATCCCCCAGCAGTGCCTCATGCGCCGTCGTCGCCGCCGACTGCAGCGCGTCCGCGTTCGCGAGTCGCTCGTCCTCCTCGGCCAGCTCCAGGTCCTCGCCCTCGGCGGGCTCGATCCGCTCGACCTCAGTCAGGCCGCGGCGCAGCTCGTCGGCCTCCTGCGCGCGCTGGGCGGCACGGGCGGTGAGCTCTGCCAGCTCGCTTCTGATCTCCAGGTGCCGCTGGTAGGCGTGCTGATAGTCGGCCAGCAGCACCCGGAGTCCCGGTCCGCCGAAGCGATCCAGTGCCTCTCGCTGCTTGCCGGGACGCAGCAGCTGCTGCTGGTCCGCCTGCCCGTGCACGGCTACCAGGTCGTCAGCCAGGTAGGTCAGCAGCGAGACCGGAACTGACCTGCCGCCGGCGTAGGCGCGCGAGCGTCCCTCGGCGGAAACCGACCGGCTGAGGATCAGCGCACTGCCGTCATCGTCGAGGTCGCCGCCCGCCTCGTTCACCTGACGCGCTATATCCCCGTCCGGATCGATGCGCAGCAGGCCCTCGACGCTGGCGCGCTCGGCACCGGGCCGGACCCGGGTCGGATCGCCCCGGCCGCCGAACAGCAGGCCGAGGCCAGACACGACCATCGTCTTCCCGGCTCCGGTCTCGCCGGTCACCACGTTGAAGCCCGGCGAAAGCTGCAGGACGGCCTCGTCGATCACGCCGAGACCGCTTATCCGCACTTCCTCAAGCATCGCCGCCTGGCTCCTCGTCTCGCTGGAGCGCCGCGCCCCGGTGCACGGCATCGCCGCGCCCCCGCCAGCCTGTCACCGGAAGGCCGAATTTGGCTACGAGCCGGTCGGTGAAGGTCGCGCCGCTCTCGGCACCATCCACGTCCGCGCCTTTCCCGCGCAGCCGGGCCAGCAGCACGGGCTCGGCGCCGCGCCGGACCTCCACCCGCGCGCCGCGCGGGAGATCGACCTTACGACGCCCATCGCACCACAGAACAGCCCCGGACGCCTCACTCTGACCGCCCGTGGCACCGATAACCTCTGCCGCCAGCACGGCAAGCGGCGACACGACCATCGGGCCGGCGAACAGAGCATGCGCGCTGATCGGCACCAGGAGCAGCGCCTCAACCTCGGGCCACACGACGGGCCCTCCGGCCGAGAAGGCGTATGCGGTGGAGCCGGTCGGCGTGGCGAACACCACGCCGTCGCAGCCCCACCGAGACAGCGGCCTGCCGTCCACCTCGGTGACCAGATCCAGCATCCGCTCGCGTGCTGCCTTCTCCACTGTGGCCTCGTTCAGTGCCCAGGTTGTCGCCGTCACGCGGCTGTCGGCCCGTACGGTCACGTCGATGGTCATCCGCTGCTCGATCGAGTACTGCCCGGCCACCACCCGGTCGACCGTATCCGAAAGGTCTTCAGGCTCGGCCTCGGCGAGGAAGCCGACATGGCCGAGATTCACGCCGAGCAGCGGCGCCCCGGCCGGCCGGGCCAGCTCAGCGGCCCGCAGCAGCGTGCCGTCGCCGCCGATGACCACGACCATCTCCACGCCCTGCGCCGCCCCCGCCGAGACCGGGACCTCGGTCACCGCAGCGGAGCCAAGCTCAGCAGCCTCGGGCGCCAGGACGCGGACGCCGATCCCGGCGGCAGCCAGCCGGCTGACGACGGCGCGCGCGCTGCGGACGGCCGCGGGGCGCCCGGTATGCGCGACGAGCAGCATGGTCCGCTTGGCGTTCACTGAGGTCCTTCCGTGCTGGCGCGTCTGAGGGCGGCCTGGTCAAGCGGCGGCGCGCCGCGCCGCAGCCACAGGAAATACTCCACGTTCCCCGCCGGACCCGGCAGCGGGCTGGCGACTACACCCAGCGTGCCGAGGCCGAGCTCGAGCGCGGCCGCTGCGACAGAGGCGACAGCCGATTGCCGCAGCAGCGGATCCCTGACCACTCCTCCCGAGCCCACCTTGCCCCTGCCGACCTCGAACTGGGGCTTGACCAGGAGCACGAAATCGGCGTCGGGCGCGGCGCAGGCCGCCAGCGCCGGGAGCACTAGCACCAGGGAGATGAAGGACAGGTCCGCCGTCACCAGCCCCGGCGGCGGAGCGACCTGCTCGGGCACCAGGCTGCGGACGTTCGTCCGGTCCAGCACGGTGACCCTCGGATCGCTGCGCAGCGGCCAGGCGAGCTGGCCGTATCCGACATCGACGGCGACGACGTGCTCTGCTCCGGCCCGCAGCAGCACGTCGGTGAAGCCGCCGGCAGACGCTCCGGCATCCAGGCAGCGCCGTCCCGTCACCTGCAGCCCGGCGAACGCCGCGAGGGCGCCCTCGAGCTTGCGGCCGCCACGCGAGGCGAATCCGGGAGCGGCCCCGCCGTCCTGGATGGTGATCGCTGCACCCAGGCCGACCTGCGTCGCCGCCTTCCCGGCGACCTGGCCCGCTACCGCAACCCGGCCCGCTGCGATCAGCTCGGCGGCCTGTTCCCGCGACCGTGCCAGCCCTCGCCGTACGAGCTCCGCGTCAAGCCGCGTTCGCCTGCTCACCGACTGCTCCCGGTCACGCTCAGCTGCCTTCGCGCCCCTGAGCACTTGTCAGCGGACCTCCGTCCAGCTCGCCGAGCACCTCCCGAAGCCGCTGGTGCGCCCGCTCGAAGAGCGGGGGGTGCTCCGCCACCGGCAGGCCCGCCAGCTCCTGCAGGCCCGAAAGTGCATCATCCACCCGCGGCTCCCCGGTTTCCGCCACCCTGAACTCGCCGGCTTCCGCCACCTGCGGCTGACCGGCCGCGACGAGCTGGTCCGCCAGCTCCTGCAAGCCGATGTCGTCGTCCTCCATCAGCAACCTCGCTCCTCGTGCGCCCGCTGCCCGGGCCGCTGAGGGCCCGCGATCAGAGCGTCCCTGCCAGGAACGCTACCGCCCGGTGCCGTCGTGCCCGTGCATCTGTCCTTGTTACCGGCCCCCGAGCGCGTACTCGCAACGGCCCCACGGACAATGATCGTGAAAGCGAGGTTGCTGATGGCGACAGCCGAAGAGTGCCGGGCGGCTCTGGAGAGCCTGACGGCGCGTATCTCGGAGATGGATGCTAAGGACCGCGCGGCTCATCTGATCGACAGGACGCTGAGCTGCCGTGTGTCGGATCTGGGCGTGACCTTCTTGACCCGGCTCGGACCCGGCGGCGCAGAACCGGTCAAGGAGGCCGACGAAGGCGCGCCGCCGGCTCAGGTGCGCTTCACGGCCAAGAGTGACGACGTCGTGGCCATAGCCGCTGACCCAGGCAGCTTCGTCCGCGCGTGGCTGAGCGGACGTCTCAAGGTCGAGGGCAACATCTTCGACCTGCTGCACCTGAGGAAGCTGATGTAGCCTCCGCGCCGCGCCCGTATCCTGCCGGGCAGCGCTACGACTGGTGCGTATGCTGGCACTGGCAGCCACGCCTGCCTGATCCGAGCTTCCCCAGCCCGACGCTGAGGGTAGTGATGAGGACAAGAGCGGCGCAGCCCTTGCGTGGGTTCTCCTTATCCTCCCATCGTGATCACTCTGCGCGGTGGCCAGGCGCCGGGACAGGGCCGCCGGATAGAGGACACGGTGCCGCACGACAAGATCAAGGGAGCTGCCCGCAAGCGCATAGCGGCAACCGGTGAGCCTTATGCCGCCGCCAGGCGCGCGGTTGTCACCGAGCATGATGCTGCTGGGGACCAGGTTCCGCCCTCGGGTGCGGGCTACGCGCTCGCGATGTCCGGCGAGATTCACGACTGGCTGGCTGACCTTCGCCGCACCGGCCCGGCAGCGGCCCTGCGCGTAGTGCAGGCGCTGGTCACGATGATGGAGAAAGGTGCCAGCCTCGGGGATCCGCTGGTGACCTCCACGGCAGATTCTTGGCCCTGGGCATTGATGCAGGCCCTGGACCGGTCGTATCAGGAGCGCATGGAACGGCTGACCGCCGTGCGCCGGGGCGAGGCTGACGCTGCCACCCTGGTCAAAGACATCCAGGACCAGGTCGCCGCGTTGCAGACCGCGCAAGCGAAGCTGCAGGACCTGCAGCACCGCGCGCTGGATGCGGGCAGGCCACAGGAGGCAACGGACGCAGCGGGCAAACTGGCCACAGTGCAGCAGCAGATAGCCCAGGCGCGGCGGCTGCTGCCAGCAGTGATCGAGACCAGGCGCCGCCTGGATCAGGCCAACCAGCGGTTCCAAGCCCGTGCCGAGACGTGGCGGGTGCGGAAGGAAGTCCTGAAGGCCAGCTACACCGCGGCATCGGGCAGCCTCCGGGTCCGCGAGGCCATCGCAGCCCTGGGACTGACCGGTGATGACGGCGACCGGCAGGACCAAGGCAGTGGCGAGGCGTCCAGCGCGGCGGCGGACGCCAGGCTTGCCGATCTCACCGCCCAGATGGGGCGGGAACTGGGCCAGCAGGGCGGGCCAGAAGGCCTGCTGGAACTGCGGCCCGGTGCACCACTGCGCAGCGACATCCGTATCCTGTTCGCTGTCGAGCCTCCTGGCACCGCGCTGCTGATTGCGGTGCTGGAGGGACTCGATGTAGTAGAGGATCAGTTCCCCGAAGCCGTCCTGGCATCCGCGGACATGCTGGCGCGGGTGCGCGCTGGCCAGGCGCCCGAAGCAGCCGTGCATAACTACGACAACACGCGGTCCTTCCTGGCGGAGTTCTACCCAGGCAACACCGGCGATGCCAGCGCCGAGCCGACCACACCGCGCGACACGCCCGGGATCCGCGACTGACGCCACAGATTTACACGCCCAAATAGGGCTAAATATGGCAAACAGCGGAGCGAGGTTGTCCAGATAAACTGCGTCGGGTGGCTGCCCTCATTCCCCGGCCGCGGGCCGAGGTAGCGCCGGGAGCGGTGCATGTGCCCGGCTGGCTGGGGACACAGGAGCAGCGCGATCTGGTGGCAGCCTGCCGGGACTGGTCACGCCCGCCGGCCGGAATGCGGAACACCAGGATGCCGACCGGCGGGGTGATGTCCGTTCAGACGGTCTGCCTGGGCTGGCACTGGCTCCCTTACCGGTACTCCCGGACAGCCGACGACGTCGACGGGGCTCCGGTCAAGCCCTTTCCCGGCTGGCTAGCCGATCTCGGGCGCCGCGCCGTGGCGCAGGCCTACGCCGATCCCGCGGCGGCCGCTGGCTACCGTCCCGACGTCGCGCTCATCAACTTCTACGACGAGCGGGCCCGGATGGGCATGCACGCCGACAAGGACGAGCGCAGCCCGGCACCCGTGGTATCGCTGAGCCTGGGCGCGACGTGTGTTTTCCGGTTCGGGAATGCGCAGAGCCGGGGCCGGCCGTGGCGCGACATCGAGCTGGAATCCGGTGACCTGTTCGTGTTCGGCGGCCCGTCCCGGCTCGCCTACCACGGCGTGACCAAGACCCGGCCGGGCTCGGGCCCGCCGGATATCGGGCTGAGCGACGGCCGTCTCAACATCACGCTGCGGGAATCCGGCCTGGTTTGAGCCCGGCAGCGGGCCTACCGGCAGCGGGCCTACCGGCAGCGGGCCTGCAGGGGCGGCGGGACCGGGCTGCCGGTGCGATGCTGAGGTCATGCCCGAAGGCGACGTGGTCTGGCGTACGGCGCGCCAGCTGGCCAGGGCACTGGATGGCCGCGTCCTGACGCGCAGCGACTTCCGGGTGCCCAGATACGCGACGACCGACCTGACCGGGCGCGCCGTCACCGGCACCGTATCCCGCGGTAAGCACCTGCTCACCCGGGTGGACGGCGAGGTGACGATCCACACCCACCTGCGCATGGACGGGTCCTGGCGGGTCCGGCCGGCCAGCGGCAGCCCGTCCAGCGATTACCGGATCAGGCTGGTCCTCGCGAACGACACCTGGCAGGCGACCGGGTATTTGCTCGGTGTCGTGGAGGTTCTGCAGACCGCGAACGAGGAACACGTCGTCGGCCATCTCGGCCCCGACCTGCTCGGCCCGGACTGGGACGCGGCCGAGGCGGTGCGCCGCCTTCAGGCGGACCCGGACCGGCCAGCCGGCGAGGCCCTGCTCGATCAGCGGAACCTGGCCGGGATCGGCACCTGGTTTGCCGCTGAAATACTGTTCCTGCGGGGCATCGACCCCTGGCGCCCCGTTGGCGAGGTCAAGGATCTTGATGCCCTCGTGGAACTCGGGCACCGGCTGCTTGACGCCAATAAGACACGGCCCGGCCACACGTCGACGGGCGACCTCAGGCCCGGCCGGGAGAGCTGGGCCTACGGGCGCGCGGGACGCCCATGCCGCCGCTGCGGGATCATCATCAGGAGGGGCGAGCAGGGCCCACCGGGCCAGGAACGACTCAGGTTCTGGTGCCCGAACTGCCAGAAGTAGCCTCACGCAGCGGCTGGCTCCCGCCTGAGCACGGAAACGTCATCGGTGATGCTGCGCAGTAGCCGCAGGATCCTGTCCTTGTCGACCACGGGCTACCTTGCCCTGGCCGTGACGGCGGCGGCGAATTCCCGGTGCGAGCGGGTGATCCGCGGCAGCTCGTCGAAGTAGATCTTCCGGGTCATCGCCTCCCAGCGGACCCGCGCGACCTGATCGTGCTCGAACAGGAGCCTTCCGCCGACGGCTACCCGCCCGGCCAGCTCAAGCGGTGCCTCGTCGAGGATGAGCAGGTCCACCCCGGAGGGGAGCAGCAGATCGAAGGCGTTCGGCGGGCGACCGCCAAAATGCGCCGCGATGTCGATATCAGAGTCGGCGCGGCTCTGACCACTGGCGCGGCTGCCATGCAGGTACGCGAAGCGAGCTCCCGCCTGCCCGAGCACGGCGGCAGCCTCTGCGGTCAGGGCCTCGGGCGAGGTGTCCATGCTCCTACTCTCGCAGATCGGGCGGCTGCACGGCCCGCCTGGCAGGCAGTGCCCAGCAGCCGCAGGCCGGCGATCAGGCCGGACACGATCAGCACGCCGTCGCCGTCGTCGCGCACCGTGGCGCCGGCCGAGGCGGCCAGCTTGGCCAGCAGATCCGGCTGCGGAGTCCGTACCCGCACCGTCTGCCGCGAGTTGGCCGCGATGAACTCGGCCACGGTGCAGTCGGCGATCAGCTTGCCGCGGCCGATGACGATGAGGTGATCGGCGGTATTCTCCATCTCCGACATCAGATGGCTGGAGACGAACACCGTGCGCCCCTCGGCGGCCAGGGCCTTCATCAGGTTGCGGATCCACAGGATGCCCTCGGGATCCAGCCCGTTGACCGGCTCGTCGAACATCAGGATGGCCGGGTCGCCCAGCAGCGCCGCGGCGATGCCCAGCCGCTGGCCCATTCCCAGGGAAAAGCCCTTCGACCGCTTCCCCGCCACCTCCGTGAGGCCGACCAGTGCCAGGACCTCGCCCACCCGCCGCCGTGGCAGGTTGTTGGTCTGGGCCAGGCAGAGCAGGTGATTGTAGGCGCTGCGGCCGCCGTGCACGGCCTTGGCGTCCAGCAGCGCGCCGACCTCCCGCATCGGCCAGTCCAGCTGGCTGAAGGCCCGGCCGTTGACCGATACCGTCCCGGTCGTCGGCTGGTCCAGCCCGAGGATCATCCGCATCGTGGTCGTCTTGCCGCGCCGTTCGGGCCGAGGAAACCGGTTATCTTGCCCGGCGCCACACAGTCTGGCGGCCGGCCAGCCGGCGGCGCGTCGGCCAGCGGGCTGATTCACCTGCGACCTGAGGGTGATCTCTACCGCAGGGGGTACTGACGGCTCCGGATCTCAATACCCATTCAAAACGGGATTCGCCTGCCAGTCAGGACCCCAAGCGCAGCTTGCCGACCGCCGGTGCGACCGTCTGGGCGGTGAGGCCAGTCACCGACCAGGCCGCCGCGCACAGCGCCCGCAGTCCGTCGATCGGCGCTCCGGTCCCGGTCAGCTCGAGCTCACCGGCGACCTCAGCGCCGACCCGCGCGGACCAGCCGCCGCAGCGGAACTGGCCGTCTGCCTCCCGCACCTCCGGATGCGGCTCCAGCAGGCCGGCCAGGTCGGGCGCGAGATAGGTCGGCCGCTGCTGCGGCGGGGCGAGCACGACATCGGCCGGGCCGGTGACGCCGGTGAGGACGAGCAGGCTGTCGGCTCCGCCCCGGACGGCGCCCTCGATGTCGGTGTCCAGCCGGTCCCCCACGACCAGCGGCCGCCGCGCGCCGGTGCGCGCGACCGCCTCGGCATGCAGCGGCGGCTCCGGCTTGCCGGCGATTACCGGCTGCTGTCCGGTCGCGGTGACGATGACCTGAACCAGAGCCCCGTTGCCCGGCTGCGGTCCCCGCGGCGTCGGCAGCGTGGCGTCGGCGTTGGACGCCACGTACCACGCGCCGGCCCGGACCGCGAGCGCGGCCTCGGCCAGCAGCGAGTACCCGATGTCCGGCGCGTAGCCCTGCACGACCGCAGCGGGCCGCTGCGCGGCTGTCGACACCGGGCGCAGGCCCCGATCGCGCAACGCGATCCGCAGCCCGATGCCGCCCACCACGAGCACCGGCGCGCCGGCCGGCAGCCGGTCGGCGATGAGATGCGCGGCGGCCTGCGCCGAGGTGACCACGTCGGCGGCCGTGGCCGGCACGCCCATGCCAGTGAGCTGACCGGCAATCGCGGCCGGCGAGCGAGAAGCATTGTTGGTCACGAAGGCCAGCCGCATGCCGCCCCTGGTCGCCTCGCCCAGCGCCCTGGCGGCACCCGGGATCGGGGCGCCGCCCAGGTACACCACGCCGTCGAGGTCCAGCAGCGCGACGTCGTAGGCCTCGCTCAGCGGCTCGCTGCTGCCCGAAGGACGCTCGGCTGCCGCCTGGGCCGGCCCGGAGCGAGCTGATTTGGCTGCCACGGCGTCCTGCCTCTCCTAAGTTCTTCGTCCAGACGGGAATCGCGGCCACCGCTTGATCCTTCTGACATATGTGCAGATCCTTCCGGCCGGCCAGGTACTCGCGGAGCGGCGCGAGGCAGGCCTGGCGCTGTCGCCGTTTCGCGGCGTCCGTTACGCCGAAGACAGGGTAACCGGGCTCGCAGAGGTCACTTCACCACCGTACGACGTCATCGCGCACGATAAAGAGGACCAGCTGCTGGCGGCCGACCCGCACAATATCGTCCGGCTGATCCTGCCGCGGCACGCGCCGGGCCAGCCAGGGGACCGCAACGGCGAGGCCGCGCGCACCCTGCGCCAGTGGCAGGACCAGGGCATCCTGGTCAGCGACGCCGCTCCCGCCCTCTACCTCTACGAGCAGGCCGCCATCGACGGCCCGGAGTCCGGCCGGGTCGTGCAGCGCGGCCTGATCGGCGCGCTGCGCCTGGCCCCGCCCGACGCCGGGATCGTGCTGCCGCACGAGGATGTGGCCGCCGGCCCGGTGGCGGGCCGCCGCAAGCTGATGGAGGCGACCCAGGCCAACCTGGAGCCGATCTTCCTGCTCTACGACGGGGGCCAGCGCGGCGCGGCTGCCCGCATCGTCGACACTGCCGCCGACGGCCGCGGCCCGCTGTCCGAGGCGCTCACGGCCGACGGGCTCCGGCACCGGCTGTGGGCCATCACGCAGGAGTCTGAGCTCGCCGCGATCGCGGCTGATCTGGCACCGCGCCAGGCGCTGATCGCCGACGGTCATCACCGGTATGCCGCCTATCGCGAGCTTCAGCAGCGCCGCCACGCGGCCGGCGCCGGAGCGGGGCCATGGGACTTCGGCCTGGCTCTGCTGGTCGACTCCGCCGCCTATCCGCCGCAGATCGCCGCGATCCATCGCGTCCTGCCCGGGATCTCCCCGGCAGCGGCCGCGCAGCTCGCCGCGGCGGCCTTCCGGGTCCGGCCGCTGGACGGCGGGAGCGCGGACCTGACGGCGGCGCTGGCTGAGCTCGCCGCAGCCGGGGAGGACGGGCCGGCCTTCGTCGTCGCGGGCAGCGGCTCGGCATTCCTGCTGACCGATCCCGACCCGGCCCGTGCTGCGGCTGCCATGCCGCCCGGCCACTCGGCCCGCTGGCGCGGCCTGGCCCCGGCCATCCTGCAGGAGCTGCTCATCGGGAAGATCTGGGGGATCACCGACGACGAGCGGTCCGTCCGCATCGTGCATCACGACGCCGCTGCCGCCGTCCGCGCTGCCGATGCGGTGCCCGGCGGGACCGCGGTCATCAGCCTGCCGGTCTCGGCGGCTGACGTGTACGCCGTGGCGGCCATCGGCGAGCGGATGCCGCGCAAGTCGACGTCGTTCTCGCCCAAGCCGCGTACCGGGATCGTGATCCGCACGTTCGCCCAGGGCTGAATGAGCTCCGGCCGGAACCTGGCACGATGTCCCCATGAGCGAAGCGGAACGGGCATCCGGCGCAGCTGACGTGATCACAGCGCTCGGGCACGAGGTGTACCAGATCGACACCCGGATGGCCGGGTACGACGGCATCACCGCCGGCTACCTGATCCGCGGGGACCGGCCGTGCCTGGTGGAGACCGGGACGGCGCCGTCGGCGCCGCTCGTGCGGGACGCGCTGGCGGCTCTCGGCGTCGGCCCGGCCGACCTGGCCACTGTCGTGGTGACCCATATCCACCTGGATCACGCGGGGGGCACCGGGGACATCGCGCAGATGTTTCCCTCGGCGCAGGTGGTGGTGCACGAGCGCGGCGCCCGGCACCTGGCCGACCCGGGCAGGCTGATGGCCAGCGCGCGCATGGTCTACGGCGACGAGCTGGACGGGCTGTTCGGGACCCTCGCGCCGACCCCCGCCGAGCGCATCCGCGCCGTGGAGGGCACCGGCCTGGTCGACCTGGGCGCGGGCAGGCGGCTGGAAAGCCATTACTCCCCCGGCCATGCCAAGCACCATGTCGGCCTCATCGACTCGCTCACCGGTGACCTGTACGTCGGCGACGCCGCCGGTATCTACATCCAGGAAACCGGGGACATGCGCCCCGCTACGCCGCCGCCGGACTTCGACCTGGCCGTCGCCCTGGAGTCACTGCGGACGTTCGCGGCGCTGCAGCCGACACGCCTGCTGTTCAGTCATTACGGGCCGGTCGCCGCCGTCGATCAGGCGCTGGACCGGGCGGCTGCCGAGATCACCGTCTGGGTCGAGGAGACCAGGCGGACCCGGCGGGCCGGGCTGGACCTCGATCACGCCGCCGCCATGGTCGCCGAGCGCACCAGGCAGCGGTACGCGGTCCTCGCGCCGGGTGCTGATCCGCAGATCGCGGCCAAGTACGACCGGATCAGTGGTGCCGCCGCCAACGTCGCCGGGATCTGGCACTGGCTCGACAAATCGGATTCGCCGACGGACTGACCGGCGCCTCAGACCCGATCCACAGCTGTGGTCTGCGCGGCAGGGCTGGTGACAGCAGGGCTGGTGACAGCAGGGCTGGTGACAGCAGGGAGCGCGCGGGCCCGCAGCCGCAGGACGGCAAGCCGGGCGATCACCTCAGCCAGCGCCATCATGACCAGCGCGGCGACCCAGGCGTCGGCGTCAGTGATGTGGTGGCTGAACGAGAACCGGGCGATGGCCGGGCCGGCCCCGTAGTCGGAGGCGAAGGCGAAGGCCATCCGGCTGCCGATCCCGATCACCCACAGCCCCGCGCCCCCTTTCGCCCCGTCGCCATTAAGTAGCCGGGACGACTGTCAGGCCCGCCGCCTGAGAGTCGTCCCCGCTGACGCAAGCCACCGCCTCGGGGCCGGCCAAGCCGCAATACGCCAGGAGCGGGGACGATTGTCAGGCCTGCCGCCTGAGAGTCGTCCCCGCGTCCTGCGGCTGTTCCGGCACGCTGCGCTGGGGACGGGCGGCCCGGCAACAGCATGGGAGGACATCTACTGTCGCTCCAGCAGCAGTAGATGTCCTCCTATGTCGTTAGGGATGCCTTGTCCCGGGTGCGGATGGGGCGGATGGGGCGGTGTCATCCTCTTCGGTGTCATCGCCTTCCTCGGCGTCAGCCCTGCCATCGGCGTCAGCCGCCTCGTCCTCGGCCCAGTCCTCACCAGCATCGGCGTCCTCGGCCCAGTCCTCGGAATCCGGCATCTGCAGGTCGGCGAAGGCCACCTGATCCAGTTCCTCGAACCGCTCCGCCGCGTCGGTCTCGCCGGCCGGATCCGCCGCCGCGGCGCGGGCGAACCAGTCGCGGGCGTCTTCTTCACGGCCTGCATCCACTAGAGCATCCGCGTAGGCGTAGTACAGCCGGACATATCCGGGCCGCACCCGGCCATCGGTCAGCTCGGGAATCTGCAGGGCGACGACGGCCGCCTCGGCTAGCCCCTGATCCCGGCGGATGCCGGACTCCACGATCAGCAGCTCGACCTGAGTGCCCCGGTCGGCGTTGCGCGCCTCCGCTCCGGTCACCAGGTCGAGGGCGCGATCCAGGCGCCCGAGCGCCCGCTCGGAGTCGGCCATCAGCGGCAGGTAACTGTCGCGGCCGGTGAGCCGCCGCGCCGCCCGCAGCTCAGCGAGGGCATCAGCCCACCGGCCGGCTCGGTAGGCGGCGATCCCGGCCGTCTCGCGGACCACCCCGACCCTTGCGGCCAGACCGCGGGCCGACTGCGCGTACCGGTAGGCACGCTCGGGATCCTCCTCGAGGCTGGCGGCCACCAGGAGCCGGGCCACCGCGTCGGCGAGGTCCCCCGGCAGCGTCCTGAGCTCGGCCCTGGCCTCAGGGTCCAGCTGGTCTGCTGTAATCCGCGCCGGGACCTCCAGCCGGGAGTCGGCACCTTCACGTGGCCGGGCCGAGCCCGCGCGCCGCTCTGGCGCCCCGCTGCTTCCCGGCTGTGGCGCACCAGGCCTGCGACCAGCCCCGTAACCTGGCCGACTGCTGCTGCCGGTCCTGACCGGCCGGTCGGTTCTGACCGGCCGGCCGCTGGCGTCGGCACGGGGATTGCGCCAGGGGCCGCTGGTCTCGGTTCCCCGGCCCGCCCGCCCGGTATCCCCGGGCCGACCGCTGCCGCGTGACCTTCCCGTGCCGCCCTGGCCGTCCTGGCCGGGGCCGTTGTATCGTGCCGGGCCGCCGGTCCGGCCAGCCTCATCCCGCCGCGGCGCATATCGCTGCGGTGGGCTGCCAGAGCCGGACCCGACGGTCCGGCTGGACCCGCCAGTCCGGGCCGCCGGCCGGGGACTGCGCCGGCCATCTCCTCCCCGGCTCGCGTCCTGCGGCTGCCGCGGATCTCTCGCAGTCCGCTCGGAACTCCCATAGCGAGCCGCAGGTCCCCGATCCGGGGTACCGCCACCGGAGGTGCCGGAGGTACCCCAGGATCCGCGAGTGCGCCCAGCGGTGCCGGAACCTGGTGCTGGGCCGCCGGCTCGCTCGCCGCGGCCAGATCCGCTCCGCTCAGGTCCGCTCCGCTCAGGTCCGCCGCGATCTGGTCGATCCGGCCTGCCGCGGCCCGGCTCGCCGCGGCCCGGCCAGGCACGTCCCGCGCCGACTCCGCCCCGGGCAGCTCGCTCGCTGCCTACAGATCCGCCCGTCCCTGCGCCGCGACCGCCTGCGCCGGCTGAGGCGCCGCCGCGGGAGTCACCGCCGCGCGAGGCGCCCCCGCGCGAGGCGCCGCGCGAGTCACCGTCGCCGGGACCGGTGCGCGTTGCTCCGGTACGCGGCGGGCCGGTGCGCGCCGGCCAACTGCCGGCTGGCTTGTCGGAGGCCGGCTTGCCGCTGCTGGATCCGCCCCTCGTTGAACCACTGCCAGTAGCTCCCCCGCGCGCTGGCCTGCTGACGGCCGAACCACCCCCGCGCGTGGGCCTGCCAGCGGCCGCGCCGCCGCCGCTGGCATTTCCCGACGCGCCGCGCGAGCCACGTGCCGACTCCCCCCCAGCCCAGCCGCCGCCTGAGCCGCCGCCAGGCCTCCCGCCATCAAACCTGGCGCTGTCCGATCTAGCGCTGTCCGGCCTGGCAGCACGGGGCCTGGCACCGCCAGGCCCGCTGCGCGCTGAAGAACCGCCCGCCGGTGAGCTACCGCCCGCCGCGCTGCTGCCGCCGGTGCCGCCTCGTTGCGGGCGGTAGCCGGCCTTGCCTGATCCAGCCGGACCTGATCCAGCCGGCCGGCCGGCCGCGCCCCTGCCCGCGCTGCCGCCCGGGCGGCGCGCGCTCCCGCTCGACCCTCCAGTGCTTCCGCCCGACCTACCGCTGCCCGACGCACCACCGCCCTGCCCGCCGTGCGCCCTCTCGGCCACCGGTCTGCCTCCCTTTCACTAGCACCTGATCACAACGCATCTTGCTGACAACAGCAACTGCCTGACGACAGTCATGCAAATACGCTGAGGGCCGTTACCAGAAACGGTAACGGCCCTCAGCGGGAAGATGTCCGGCGGCGTCCTACTCTCCCACGCGGTCCCCCGCGCAGTACCATCGGCGCTGAAGGGCTTAACTTCCGGGTTCGGAATGGGACCGGGTATTTCCCCTTCGCTATGGCCACCGAAACTCTATGGAGATGTCAGGAGCCCGCCGACCCGGCAGCACATCGCCGGAGCCCGCAAGGCCGACCGCACCTCGGGAACAACACAGTGGACGCGAGCAAGATCTATGAGTAGAAGCCAAGCCACTCGGCCTATTAGTACCGGTCAGCTGCACACGTTGCCGTGCTTCCACCTCCGGCCTATCAACCCAGTCGTCTAGCTGGGGGCCTTACCAGGTTAACCCTGAGGGAGTCCTAATCTTGAGGCGAGCTTCCCGCTTAG
>Ga0302325_10010215_pt1 | contig 20379 bp, 15 predicted proteins | sample Palsa_T0_2_FD_201948 | JGI IMG/M metagenome (GOLD analysis project Ga0302325, IMG submission 201948) | Peat permafrost microbial communities from Stordalen Mire near Abisko, Sweden - Palsa_T0_2 | ecosystem: Environmental > Terrestrial > Soil > Palsa > Peat permafrost | place: Sweden: Abisko...
AGAATTTCCGGGTAAGTTGTTGAAAAGGATAGGGAAGAAATATTTTGAAGTTTTGTGATGGGCAAAACGGGAGGGCTGAAGGCCCATAAGCGCTAACTTAAGATCCGAGGCGCTTTGTGGTGGTCATTGAATCGATCGTTGGTGAACACTGGGCGACTACAGCGGAGTAATCCGCTCGCGGGCCTGTTTCGGATCACCGAGAACCTGCAATCTGGCACCCCACGGAGGATGTCCATGATATGGGCGTTTAACGCGAGTTTGAGTCCTCAATCGACGAGATGCCCCAAGTAATGTTTAAAAAGGGGGACAATCACACAGCGCATTCCAGAACTGGTCACAAACGCGCAGAGCGGATCAGTGTAGCTTGCCCAGGACTGAGGAGAGAAGTCCGACATTTTTCATACCCAATCCAGACTGCGACTAGCGGACTGTCCCGGCGACTTCACTCCCGGCGACCGGATTATGACCCCGCCCAACAATCGCGAAATTCCGCCTTCTCCGTTAGCAAATTCGGGGAGATTCTCCGCCTATTTGGGATGGAGGGACAGATGAAGATAATCCTAACTGCATTTTGGGTGAGCAGCCTGCTCACCACACTCGCACTCGCACAACAGCCGGCGCGCGTTTTGGGGCCGCGCGGATCGGTTGTCAATAACCCTGAACGCGGAGCGCCTCAGACTCACATGGCCTACGTCATCAATGCCACCAGTACCCCAGCCGAGTTTGGCGCAGTAGATTTGCGCAGCGGCGGTTTTGTGCAGATTGGTCCTGACCTCCCGTCAGACGTAGGAGACGGCTTGGTCCAAGGCCCCGGCAGATCGTTGCTCAGTCTGGGCTTTGACGGCAAGCTGGTCGCGATTGATCCGTTTACCGGCCAGACATCGGTTGTTGGTGAGACGGGCTTGGGCGACTGTTCGACCCCGGCCTCGCCCTGTGGGCCCGACTCCGCCAATTGGATCGGTGTTCATGATGGACACTACTATGTGACGGATTTCGCGAATAATCTATATTCGTTGAACCCGAACACGGCCACCACGAAGCTGATAGGGTCTACCGGCATCCCCGCGATTACCTTTGTTCCGTTCAGCCAAAATCCCGATGGGTCCGTAAACGTGTTCGGCGAGGCCCTCTTTAGCCACGCCGGCAAATTTTACGCATATTTCTCCACACAAGCGGTGAACTTCACAACGGGAACGTACACGAACTTGATTCCGGGCGAGATCTATGAAGTCGATCCAGCGACGGGGCATGCGAGAGCCATCGCGCCTGCGAGCTCAAACTACTCGGCGATCAATACCATCAACGACACGATCTATGCCTTTGATGCAATATTGGGCCAAGTGGACATCCTCGATCCGACGACGGGTGATGCGACTCCCGTGAGCACGCTGGATGCCTCGGCGAGCGTAATTACGGGAGTTGCGGCGGCCGCTCCACGAAGGTGCCGGTGAGGTCACCCGCGATCGGGGCTATAGCTTATCGTGCTCAGCCTTAGCCTGTTGCAAAATCGGGAGATCGGGGTCGGCGTCTTTCCAAAACTCCAGAAAGTCCTCGTAAGCGGATTTCGCCTTGCCCCGATCACCCGAGAGCGCCAAGGCTCTGGCAAGCTGCAAACGCGCGGCGACAACGATCGTAGGATCGTTAGAAACCACCGCGATATGGTCGATGATCTTCTGAAATTCCGCGGCGGCTTGGGTTCCACGATGCGCCGCCAGATACGCTTGCCCGCGCATATAGATCGCGTAGAGGGAACCGCAGAAGCCTCCTGTGCTGGGGCACTGCCACCCGAACTCGTACGGCTCGGCCACCTTTAGCATTTCAATGGCCCGGGCGGGGTCGCGACGGTTCAGCGCAAGCTGAGCTCGCAGAAAAGGCAGATGACCGAACTGGACGACTGTACTCTCCGGAAAGCGTCGATCTAGATCTCTTACCAGAGCTTCGGCGCGAGGGTCCCCAAGAAGCGCCAGCGCAAGGGCTGTGCCTGTCTCCGCGTCACGATCTTTGTAAGGAAGCCCGAGCGCTGCCGTAACGGCTCGGCGAGCCTCGGTCGTATTGCCAAGCAGGAACTCGCGGACCGCAATACCCGCCTCATGCTTTGCCGTTTGGTCGGGACGACCCGTTGACTCTGCCATTTCCACCGCTCGCTGCCATGCCTTTCGCGCTTGCCCTAAATGCCCGTAATACGCCGAATAATCGCCGGACATATCGTAGATCCAGCTTTCCGCGCCTAGCTTCTCCTCCCCGAGGGCGGCAGCGCGCTGCATTTCCTGCGTGTCGCTTTTCAGAAACGCAATCTGGTGTCTCAGGGCGTCGAATTCGTGGATGTCCAGCTTACGGGCAGAGGCGCGGTTCAGGATGGCTTCCGCCTCTGCAGGACGATTGCGGAGAATATAGCTGTTTGCGAGATTGTGATACCCGTAAGCGTTATCCGGGTCAAGTTCGATGGATTTCCTCCCCTCCTCCTCGGAGCGTCCGAACTTCCCCAGGCTCGACAATACCTGTCCCGCCAGAAAAATATGGGGCGCAACATCGCTGGGGTAGGTCCGAGCCCACAGCTCACACGTTTGCCGGGCCTTTTCGAGATTGCCCAACACCCTGCATTGATAGTTGTAGTCGATAAAATATCTCTCCTGATCGCCGGCATTGTCTCGCAATTTCCAACCCTCTACGATTTCCTCCTCCGCGAAAGCGCCCTCACCGATACTCGAGTACATCAGGCCCGCGGACGTATGCGCGATCGCAAATTGCGGATCCAGGGAAACGGCGCGCTTAAACGGCTCCAGAGCCGCGCGTGCGCCTTTGGTCGATATGGCTGGCCTACCCGCGCTATAGGCTCTTAAGGCTTCGAGCGATGCGGTGGTGGCTTCGAGCAGAGGAGGCGAAGTTGGCCTGAAGGCGTCCGGCGATTTGCCGGCCAGCGCTCGGAATCGGCCAGCCATTCGGCTCAGCGCATCCGCAACATCCTCCTGCCGTTCTATTTCAGCCTGTTCCGCAAAAAGGACTTCATGGGTTTCGCATTTCTGGACTCTCAATCCCAACACAACCCGTGTGCCCAGACGATCCACCGAAGGCTTCACGACGGCAGAGCTTCCCGTTCGTTCGCAAATCTCGCTAGCTATCCCGGCAGTGAGGCGCGCATCCGCGGGTTGGCGCATGAACAACAGCGTCCGCCGCACCGTTTCATCTGAGATTATTTTGAACGGCTGCTGTTCCAACTGCACGAGCAGACTCCGCTGCAAGATCCCACCTAAAGCCGCGTCGCCCGTATTGTTATTGAATTCGGCCACCACGAGTGGGATCTTCGCGGCGGATTGATTTGGGTGATGAAAGTTAAAATAAGCCGCGGCGCAGACCACGGTCACCGCCAAGGACACAACCGCTATTCTCCTCAAGCGACGAGCCCTGGCGGGTGATGGTACTTCTGGTCTCGATTTCACCGCATCGAAGCCGCGATGCTGTAAGGCTTGCAAATCGGCGCGAATCTCCGAAGCGTGCTGATACCGTAACTCGCGGTCTTTCTCCAGGCATCTGCCGATGACGCGCGCCAACTCCGCGAGCACCTCTGGGTTCCGCTGGCGGGGAGCTATGGGTGCACGGTTCAAAATCGAATCGAACACGGCCGCCCGTGTTGCGCCTTCAAATGGCAGCTTCCCGGTTGCCATTTCGTAGAGAACAACACCGAACGAAAACAAATCCGTGCGGCGGTCGACGCGCTCACCGCGAACTTGCTCCGGTGACATATGCGATAGAGTTCCCATCAGGTTGCCGGCTGCGGTGAGTTGATCCCCTCCCGCCTGGATCGGCGATGTCGCGGTGTCAATGCCCGGCGGAGACTCGGTTGCACCGATCTTCGCTAATCCGAAATCGAGAATCTTGGCGTGCTCGCGCGAGGTCACAAAGACGTTCGCAGGCTTGATATCCCGATGGGTGACGCCGGCCGAATGTGCGGCATCCAAACCATCGGCGATCTCTATCGCGAGCGGAAGCAGTGTCTCGATTGGAATAGGTTGCCCCCGGATGCGGTGCTTCAGAGTCATCCCATCCAGCAACTCCATCACAATAAAGGAGCGATCCGCCTGCCGCTCGATCTCGTAGATGGTGCAAATGTTCGGATGGTTCAGCGATGACGCCGTACGCGCCTCGCGGCGAAACCTCTCGGTCGCATCTCGATTTCCGGCTAATTCGTCTGGCAGGAACTTGAGCGCCACGAAGCGGCCCAACTCAAGGTCCTCAGCTTTGTAAACCACGCCCATTCCGCCGCCGCCGATTTTTCCCATCACGCGGTAATGGGATAGGGTCGCGCCCGCGCGGAACGGCCCGGCGTCTTCGCGAGTCTCCCGCTCCCGAACGTCCGCTTGCGCCGCCATCTCAATGGCTGGCCTCTCGAGAAACTCTCCCGCCTTTTGTTCCAGCGTCAGCAGCGAGCGCGCTTCACGCTCCAGCTCTTCGTTGCCGGTGCACACTTTTCGTAAGAAGGCGTCGCGCTCTTCGCGCGGCCGTTGCAGCGCCTCGTGCAGCAGTCTATCGAGCTGCTTCCACTGTTCCGAGTCCATAGCCCGTCCCGCCGCCGAGTTCGCGGTAAAGCCAGAACTTGGCGATGCTCCAATCGCGCCTCACCGTGGCGGCAGACACTTTTAGTACTTCCGCCGTCTCCTCCACACTGAGCCCGCCAAAGAAACGCATCTCGATGATTTGCACCTTGCGAGGATCGAGGCGTGCTAACGTGTTCATCGCATCGTCGAGCGCTACCATGTCGCCGGTTCGATCGGCCGTCACGACCGCCACGTCGTCCAGGGCTATGTGCGGCACACCGGCGCCGCGCTTGAGATTGCGGCTGCGGGCATTATCCACCAGTATGCGCCTCATCACCTGGGCCGCAACCGCGAAGAAATGCGCCCGGTCCTGCCATTGCATGCGCTTGTAGTCCACCAAGCGGATGTAGGCTTCATTCACCAGCGCGGTGGTCTGGAGCGTATCGCCCGGGCGCTCGCGCTCCATGTAGTAGTGAGCCAGGCGGCGCAGATCTTCATAAACAATGGCGGTCAGGGCCTTGAGCGCGCTCTGGTCTCCACGGCTCCAGGCGCGGAGGAGGCTGCTGATCTCGTCTGTATTCAGCTCACTGGATATCACGGGGACGTCCATATCAGATTGATTGTACGCCCGCGAACGACGGCGTGTGAATATCCGTTCGGTCGGCGCCAACTCGTTGGCTCAACTATTAGGTCGCTACGCACACATCGACAGTCGGCGCACGCAGGGTCGCGATAAATCGCCTTGTAGAGAGTTCGCGTCACGAGTCGGCTCTAGAGGGACATTCGAGATCGCCGGATTTGTACGGATTGGTGTTGTGCCGGCGAAGATCACGCGTAACGGCGCAGGGTTTACTAGCCTCCCAGTGCGGTTCACAGACCCGATGGCGTTCCGAATTGCTGGCCCGGAAGGCTTCGTTTCTTAAGTTAGCGCTTATGGGGTGAAGGCCTGCCCGTGGGCTGACCGGGAGGTCAGCCGCAGACCAGCCCAGCCTCCGGCGGTGCCGGATTAAACAGGCTGTGACCGTCGGTTAAGGTATCCGTTGGCGGCGGTTGGAAAGCCGCCGCGCTGCCAAGAATGGCCGCCCTACGCATCGCTGTATACGAAGGTTGGGCGAAAATCGAAGGGAAGTCACAGGAGTCCTGCCCCACCTAGGCACGGCCCTGCAACTCAAGCTTCGAAGTCGCGCGCATGGTCGAGATCGTCAATCATCCCCGGCTGTCCCGTGAGCCGCCATCCCAACCGCTCCTGCGTGAGCGCGCTCGAAGCCGGTGCGTCCCTGCCCACGAAAACCGCGAGCCAGCCAAAATGACCGGCTGCCTCCTCGGGCGACTGCGCGACCACCGGCACTTTGAGTCCCCGGCCGATGGCGGCAGCGATGTCCCCCACCGGCACGCCCTCTTCACCCACTGCATGGTAGCGGGCTCCCGCAGAACCCTTTTCGACCGCCAGAACGTAGAGACGCGCAGCATCGATCCTATGCACCGCCGGCCAGCGGTTGAGCCCGTCGCCGATAAACGCCGAGATGCCCTTCTCGCGGGCGATGGCGATTAAGTAGCTGACCAGGCCATGCTTGAGCCGGTCGTGGACCTGCGGGAGGCGCACCACCGACGCGCGCACGCCCTTTGACGCCAGCAAAACCGCCGCCTCTTCGGACGCGCTGCGGGGGATGGCGGAACTCGAAACGGGCGCATCTTCTTCCGTCGCTGGGCGGGCCGGCGCCGCCGCCATGAAGGTCCCGGAGGTGACGATCAACGATCGATCGGAGCCCGCTAGCGCCGAGCCGAGTGCCTCGATTCGCGTGCCTATCGGCCTCACAGTTAGCGGCCCACTTCGAGAAGTCGTGGTTAAAGGCGGTGTGAATGACGCCATCCGACAGGGCCGCTCCACTGCGCAAGCTTTCCAGGTCTTCCAGATCGCCTCGATGCACCTCGGCACCCGCGTCGCGAAGAAACTGAGCGCCCGCATCTGAGCGAGCCAGACCGAGCACCTGATGGCCCGCCTTGATGAGATCCTGCACAACCACTGAACCGATAAACCCTGTAGCACCCGAAACGAAAACACGCATTCCGATTTCTCCTTTACTTCGTCTTATCTCAGTGAATAAGTGCCGCTTTGGCGACCCGATTATTAAGATGTTGACGGAAGAAATACGATGTAGCTCTAGAGTCCGCATTAGTTTCGGCCCAAAATTCGATCCCCAAGCACTCCCTGACGGTCGTGGTTCTGTAACTCATTGACGAATAGCGAGGCGGTTTCTGAGCCGCACACGCTAGTAAGCGAAAGTGCCGCAATTCGGCGCGCACACAGCCCAGCTTCCGGCGGTGCCGGATTAAACAGGCTGTGACTGTGGGTTGAGGTATCTGTTGGCCGCGGCCAAGAATGGCCGCCCTACGCATCGCTGTATACGAAGGTTGGGCGAAAATCGAAGGGAAGTCAGAGGCCAGCCCAGCCTCCGGCGGTGCCGGATTAAAACAGGCTGTGACTGTGGGTTGCGGTATCCGTTGGCGGCGGCTGGAAAGCCGCCGCGCGGCCAAGAATGGCCGCCCTACGCATCGCTGTATACGAAGGTTGGGCGAAAATCGAAGGGAAGTCACCGATCAGGCGAAGACACTGTGGCAGCATCAGGAGCGGCGAATTCAATGATCATTGTGCAGTCATGATTCCCGACTTCAAGTTGGTTGCCCTTCAAGACCGAATCGTTGTTGAGGGCGCTGTTATCCTTGCCGAATAAACCAGAATCAAAGCTATTCCGATTCCGGCTAGCGCCATCGAAGCCGGTTCAGGCACGACTGGGGACGCTCCATAAATCGCCGTCGCGCTCGGGCTAACATCGGTTACGAAGGTCGTGTTGCCATTCGCCAGGTTAAGCGTAAACACCTCGGCATCTGATGCGCAAGGAACAGGAGCCGGCATCACACATGAAGGGTTAGCAACCCCTTCGTGAAACGCATAGAATGTGCCGTTCACATCCACCGATGCGCTGAGCCCAAGCATTGTTGAACCCACCTCCGTCGCGACTCCCGTCGAGGTATTGATCTGATAGAGAGCTGGAGGAACGATCAGCGTCGGGCTCGAAACTGGGAGATTGAAAGTGTCGAAGGTCGCGTACAACTTTCCTCCCACTCCATAGAGACTCTCGTCGCTTACGGTGGGAGGATTGAAGACTATGGGCGGAATTCCGGTGGGCCCGATCGGGTGCGCCGCGCCGGTCGCAGCATTGACGGTATAGAGGTTGTTATTGCCATCGGTTGCATACAAGGTTCCACCAACTTCGGCGAGGCTGCCGACGTTCATGCCGAAACCTGTCGCGCCGATGACAGTGGTCACACCGGTTGCCGTGTTGATGGATTCCAGATTCCCAGTAGCTGTGAGGCTGAAAAGAGATCCATTCGGCCCGGGCACTAAGTCAAATTGTTGGACTGGCGTGTCAGCGCCGATTTGGTGAAACGCCCCTGTGGAAAGATTTAAGGTGCCAAACTGGTCCGAATCGGTCACGATGTAGGCCAAAGCATCGGCCCTTACCGAAGCGGTGAATAGAACAAGCGCTAATGAGACGATCAGTTTTTGTTGGTTGAACATCTGGCGAATTTTCTCCCGAGAAAATCAGACTTGTCAGGGGCAAGAGTATCCGGCGTGCGCTTCCCAATCCATACTTGGGAGATCATCTCGACATCATTTCCTAACTTATTGAGGACAAGGGTGATCCGTCTGCGAATCATTTCCCGCAGACTGCGTGATCTAACGGTCCCGGAGAGTCCTGCTGCATCTACCGAAAGGATGGGCCTCACTTTCCGCCTCGCGCAGTGAGGCTTTCGGGTGTTATGAGGCCGGCGATTGTGCCTGCAGCGGAAATCTGGCGTTGTGCAGCATCACGAGTTTTGATAACACGAAGTTCCGCTGCTATAAACGAAGCATCATCGGGCGCGAACGCAATAACCGTCACCGCAGCGCGTTGCCAATCGGTCTTTGTCCAGATACCTTTCATAAGCCCGCTTTGCTCATGCACCGAGGATCTCAAAAGGACGTGCCCAAGCTCATGTGCAAGGGCATAGGCCAGCACCCTGGAGAAACTGGCAAGGGTTGTCCGGCTTACCGCCTCCACGCGGTCCGTGAATATGGCGACTTGCACACCCTGGCCGGCGCACGGCAACGAATACCCGAGCCCTTGCAACGGAAACCCGTTGGGTGCACGCGAAAGGATCTGAACCTGTAGAACAGCAGGCAAGGGCGCGCTGCATCGCCCCGCTGGAGTTGCGCTGAAATCGTTCACCAAGGTTTTTACGTCTGAGGGCGAACCCGTGGCCCATTGCGCATCAACTCCCGCGAGCGCGAAAATACGTGTTGCAAGCCGCTCAGTTTGGGTCAACGTTTTGGAACCGATGTGGGCGAAATCGTAAGCCGAGACAATGATCTGGCCCTCAAACTGACGGGAGTTGGCGGAGGCCGGGGCAAAAGCCGCCGCGCTCAGAGTGGTGAGCAATGTGCCCGCGATCCCGAATGTTATTCTTCTCATACCACTTACCTCGGTGAAGTGAGGCAAGTATCGGGGCAGGAGTCAGGTGCCTCCATACCCGGCAGCTCTTCAGCAGGGAAGCAGATTGTCATCTCATAAGTTCCTGAAAGAAGAGAACATCTACTCGCGGGTCACTTCTGACATACAAATCTGAAGAGGGCTCATTTTTCTGTTACACTCCGGCAAAGGGGAAATAATGCCTGTAAGTCCCGAACTCGTGCGCTTCGGTGTTTTCGAGCTAGACCTGAACAGCGGCGAGCTACGCCGGAACGGACGCAAGCTCAAGCTGCAAGAGCAGCCTTTTCGCGTATTAAATCTCCTGCTCCAAGAACCTGGCCAGACCGTTGCCCGCGACAAGTTGAAAGAGTCGCTGTGGCCGGCCGATACCTTCGTCGATTTCGATCACAGCCTTAACGCCGCGATTGCCAAACTTCGGCAAGCGTTAGGCGACTCGGCCGAGAACCCGCGCTTTATCGAGACTCTGGCGCGGCGGGGGTACCGGTTCATTGCTCCGGTGGAGTTCGTCGGTAGCTCGAACGGCAACACAGTTCAACCTGACATCACGCCAAACGGCGTACATCGCGAGAATGGAGCGGAGCCAGCCTTCGCCACAATTGCGGTGGCTATCCCGGCGAAAAAGCGCATTGGTTTTGTTCTTGCGATTAGCGCTGCCGCGGTAGTGACGCTCCTGCTCCTGGCCGTGTGGCCGCGCCAAGGAAAGCAATCGGCTAACACTGAACTGGTCGAGTTGACCGACGGTACTGGCCTAACCGCCGACCCGGCGATTTCCGCCGACGGAAAACTCATCGCCTACGCTTCCGATCGAGGATCCCTTGGCAATCTGAATATCTGGATTCAGCAGCTGGGACCGGGCGGGAGGGCGGTACAACTGACGCACGACGACGTAGACGCGGACGATCCCACCTTCTCACCCGACGGCACTAAAATCGCGTTTCGTTCTAAAAAGGATGGTGGCGGCATTTACCTCATCCCTGTTATTGGCGGCGAGGCCTCTCTCTTGACCCAGTCCGGCCGAGGCCCGCGTTTTTCCCCGGACGGCCATTGGATCGCCTATTGGTCCGGTGGAAGTGATGCAGTTGTTCCAACCGTCAGAGGAGCGGGCGCGGTTTACGTAGTTGCCTCGGCCGGTGGCGAGCCGAAGCGTCTGGGATTGGATCTCGCGACCGCCGGAAACCCGGTTTGGAGTCCGGACGGCAAGCATTTGCTGGTGTACGTTTCTCCGCAGACAGGCTACGCGTGGGATACCGCTGATTGGTGGTTGGTTTCCCTTGACGGAAGCCCATCCAAAAGAACAGGTAACTTCAGCACGCTTAAGAGCCAAGGCTTTTCGCTTGGATTCGATCGAATTCCACGCCTCTCCCAGTGGTCGAACGACTTCATAACTTTTTCGGCGGGATTCGGGGATGCCGTGAACGCGTGGCGCGCACCGGTGTCCGCTGACGGACGCATCAGCGGGCCCGCCGAACGCCTTACTTTTGGCACGACGCTAGAGATCTCGCCAACTCTGAACGCCAACGGCGAATTGTTCTTCGCTAGTCTGAACCGGAATGCCGCCGTTTGGAGTTTGCCGGCAGATCCGGATCAAGCGAAGGTGCAAGGAGAGCCTAAGAAAATCACGGAAGGCGTCACTGAAATTCTGCCCTCCATTTCAGCCGGCGGCAGAAAACTCGCCTTCACCGCCGCCTACACCAGAGAACACGGCGGAATTGGCCGAGTAGGATTCGGGCCAGTCGCCAGCTTACGTGAACCGATCGCGCTTCCCCAGGAAGCGGCCCAGCTGCAAACCCGCGTGAGAGATCTCGACATTGGCAAAGAAGCGGCGGTCTCTAGCGGCGCGGTCCCTCAGTGGCATCCACAGATCTCACGTGACGGGACCATGGTGGCCTACACGTCTGGTAAACCGGGCCAACTCTATGCAGCCCCAGTAAGCGGTGGATCCCCGAGGATGATTCTGGGAGGCACGAACAAGATGATTTGGGATTGGTCGCTGGACAACAGCCGCTTGCTCTTCAGCTCCGCCGACGATCACGTTCACTCTCTCGATCTGAAGTCCGGCCGCGACACGCTCTTCCTGAACAAACCCGGTATCTCCCTCTTCCAGGCCAAATTTTCGCCTGACGACCAATGGATCGCTGTGGAGGGTGTCTACCGCGATGAAGGAGGGTGGCAATCTCAAATCTTGCTTGTGCCGCTCGAGAATGGGACGCCGGCTCGGCCAGATCGGTGGATCGCCATAGATCATCATCCCAATGGCTGGGACGACAAGCCCCGCTGGTCACCGAATGGCAACTTGATCTATTTCATCTCCGACCGCGACGGTAACCTCTGCTTGTGGGCACAGAGGCTGGCGAATCGCATGAAGGAGCTAGTCGGCACTCCTTTTCCGGTGTACCACTTTCACAATGCCCGGCTGTCCATGGCGAACCTCGACACAGGGATACTCGAGATTGGTGTGGCGAAGGACAAGATTATCATCGGGCTTGGAGGACTGACGGGTAATATTTGGAGTATGAAGCGAAGCAGTAAATGAGTTGATTTTTGTACCTCGTCGCCTACACAATAGAGCCGCCTTCATAAAGACTCGCGGAGCAAGTCATGTGCGGACGTGCGTTCGATGCGCGGCCGCAAATGACAGCGCCGGGCATGCTCTACTTCTTTTCGTTCAAACGCGGCGTGATCTTCACGGTGGCCGCACGGGCGCCCGCGCTAATCATGGGGCTGAGGTAGGGGCTGTCCCGGTACTTGGCACGGTAGGCTTCGTCGATGATGCCGTGGATGGCCCCGCTCACCGGCTCGAAATTCACTTCCTTTGTCATGCCCGCAACGGCAATCCTCCCCGCCTTTTGCCGCAGCGCCGCGCTGTACCAACTGGAGTTCTGCCCGTTGTAGGCGCGCACGTAAAGCGCATCGCCGACCGTGACGGACCAAATCCACGTCGGCGTTCCGTAAGTCACACCGTCCTCACGGAAGGGCGAGATGTGCAGGTCGTCCGCCTTACCAATCTTGCTCAATTCTTCTTTCGACCATGTAGTCATCGTGAAACTCCACTGTTACAGCGGCCCTACGTCCGGTCAGTAATGTTCCCATATAACCGACCAGCGTTCCTCCGGCCGCGCCGGCTTAATCATAGGTGCCCGTCCCACTGGTGAGTCGCTTAGTTTCTACGGCATTTCCTGTACATCCTCTTCGCCGAGAATTTCGCGGTCTGAAATCGCCTGCCCCTTCTTGACGAGCAAATGACGGGGCGAGAAATAGGCATTGGCGATCGCGGTGGGCACGATAGCGGTGCCGATGACAGTTGCGACTAGAAAAGAATACTGGGCCTGGGTGATGACGTGATGTTGCAGACCAAATAGGGAAGCGATGGTGCCGAAGGTGAGTCCGGTGGACATCATGAGCGAATAGTAAAGCCCATCATGACCGATGTAGTTGAAGGATCGAACGGTGGGCACAAGCGGCACCAGCTTGGCTATCATTTTGGTGGCAAGTAGAATCACAAAAACCAACGGCGCGGCGACAATGTCGGGCACTGACACCAGAGAACCCGCCCGGATGAAATAAAAGGGCGTGAGGAGCCCGAACGTCAAGGTGCGCAGCCGGCGGATGAGTTGATGGTCCTTACCAACGGTTCCAGCCAGAACCATGCCGATGATATAGGCGGGCAAGACCGCTTCGCTGCCTGCCCACACGGCAAGGCCGCCCATCCCGAATAAGAGCAGAAGGAGGTACTTTGCCTCCAATTCCGAAACACGCCCGCCATACCTGCGAAAGAACCAGGGAGTTAAGAACGGCAAGACGGCGAACACGGCCACGGCGGCGCCAATGAAGATCAATGTTTTGAGAGTAAACGGGGAAAAGATGAGTCCGAGTGCAATGACAGTTCCCAGATCGTTCACGAAACAGGCGGCTAAAATGCCCTTGCCGAAATCTGTCTCGTTGTAGCCGGTTTCCAGCATCACTGCGTAAACAACGGCCACCGATGTGGTGGAGAGGGCTACACCGGCCAACCAACTCGCCATGAAGTCCCAGTGCAGAACATAGTAAGCAATGGCAGTGGCGCCGAGGAATGGACCGAAGAAACCTACCAGACCGACGGCCACGGCCTCTTTCCACTTGCGCGCAAAAACCGCCGGGTCGAGTTCCGCGCCGGCAAGGAAGGTGAGAACGATAGCGCCGGTGCCAGCGAGGAAACTGACCCAGGATGCCTTTGCCCCTAAAGCGCCGGAGCCCACCAGGGCGCCGATGATGAGCTGGGCCACGGTGCCGACGACGATTTCCGAGAGAGCCGTGGAGATCCGAAACCAAATTGACAGCAGCGTTGCTACCAGCGCCAAGCCGAGCCAGAGAGCTGCGAGAAGCCAAACATTTTCCATCCTGTTCACCTCACGAACTGAATCGTGCGGGAACCGATGCTGACCCTGACAGCCTACAGCGGTCCCGCTGTAGGAGTCATTGGCTGCCAAAGACAGCGTTTGTTAGGCGAACTCCACCGCCTGTTTCGAGCTTACCTTATTCGCGCACAAGGCGAGTTGATGACGAAGCGGCTATCGACGAAAGCCGTGCGGCCAATCTTCTTGGATTCCGCAGTTCAACGCCGTGCGGACGAAAGCGATATCTTGGTGCGGGAGGAGGTTCCAAGTAATGCTACCCAAGGGCAACGCGAAGAAAGTGACAATTTACCTTAATCAAGACACCCGGGCACATGTAGACGCGCTGTGGTCCTCGATTCTCGCATTCCTTAGACATAAGCATGTGGCGGGCGCTACACTCATTCGCGCGGATGCGGGCTTCGGTTCGCATGAGCAATTTCACAATCCACAAAGCGAATATGTTGCCGGGCACTGCGGTGTGCGGATCGAGTTCATCGAGAGACCGGAACGGGTGGACGAATTGCTCCCAACTCTCTACGACATGGTCACAGACGGCTTAATTGCGGTGCAGGAAGTGACGGTCGTCAAGTCAATCGCTCAGGATTCCAGAGCGAAACAACCTGAACCCGAGACAGCAAAGAAGATCCTGAATTCAGCTGCGAAACTAGTCCGTATTTATTTGGGCGAATCGGACAAACGCGACGGCGAACCGCTCTATGAAGCCATCGTCAAGAAGCTGCGAATGATGGATTTTTCAGGGGGGACCGTGTATCGCGGCGTTTTGGGCTATGGAGCGGCGGGACGCACACATAAGAGCGGACGATTTGGCTTTTCCCACGACTCGCCCATTATGATTTCCGTCGTCGAAAAACCCGAAAGGCTTAATGATCTCGTTCGCGTTGTCACGGAGATGATGCAGGATGGGATCATCGTGACTTCAGATGTCGAGTTGCACCAGATTATGCATGAAATCCCTGTATGAGGAAAATTTTGCGTTGATAAATCTCCAACCAGCTAAGCTACTCCGTATTTACGTGACCGAACACGACCAGTTCGACGGAAAGCCATTGTATGAAGCGATCGTGCATCGATGCAGGGAATTGAATGTTGCTGGAGCGACTGTATTTCGCGCCCTGGAAGGGTTTGGCGAAACGGCTGAGCTGCACCACCGCCACTTTCTCCAAAGCGATCAGCCGATTGTGATCACCATTGTCGAGAGTCCTGAAAAGGCTCGAGAAATAATTCCTCAACTGGAAGCGATGATGAACAGTGGGATGATCGCCGTCACCGATGTGGAGGTGACTATCGTATCGGATGGCAAGAGGACAACTCTATAACGAGAGCCGATCTTCCGCAGGCTGATACGGACTGGTACACGCAAACACCGGAGTATCCTGCTCGTCCGCTACTTCTCAATGGCCGCTGTTTGTATGTTATTCCCCATCCGGCTTCACACGAAGACAGCGTGGAACTGAACCTCGCCGATCTTGTGCAATTCGTTGTCCTGACGTCTGGGAATCGTCTTGTCTGGCCGAAAGACGAATATCGCGGTTATCGGGAGCGCTATGCCGGGATTACTATCTCGGCTCCGACCTCACTTCTCCGAGGCTGCTCAACCGAACGGCGATACAATCGTGTGCACAGCTTCCATTCACGCAGCCGGGAAATCAATGTCCTTTGCCATAACCGCATTGCCGTTCGCTTTAAGTCTCGGCATCGCTGCCGCGCAAACGCCCGCTCAACTCGAGCTTTTTGAAAAGAACGCCCGACCGCTGTTCGCCGAAAAATGTCAGCCTTGCCACAACGCCAAGCTGCGCAGCGGCGGTTTCGATCTCAGTTCTCCCGAAGGCATCAAGGAAGCCGCTTCCATCGGCATCTTTGGTAAAGCCGCCGATCTTGAAAACAGCCCCATCCTGAAGGCTCTCAGCTATGAAAATCGCATCAAGATGCCGCCGCAAGGCAAGCTGTCCGCCGAAACCATCTCCGCCGTCCGCGAATGGGTGGCCGCCGGAGCCCCTTCGCCTGCCGCCACTCCCTCCGCTGGTAATTCGTTAGCCGGAACGGGCGTCCGTCCCGTGGCCCTGCGCGGTGTCATCACCGACGCCGATAAGAATTTCTGGTCTTTCAAGCCGCTTTCGCAAGCCGCGCCGCCCACTCCCAAGCAACAAGACTGGGCCATTAACCCCATCGACCAGTTCGTTCTGGCTAACCTCGAAAAGAACGGCCTGACGCCCGCCCCGCCAGCCGAGAAAACCACTCTCCTGCGCCGTGCCACGTTCGATCTCACCGGCCTTCCTCCCACTGAAAAGGAACTGCGCGATTTCCTGGCCGACAAGTCTCCCAAGGCTTATGAGAAGGTGGTGGACCGTCTCCTCGCTTCCCCTCGCTACGGAGAACGTTGGGGCCGCCACTGGCTCGATGTTATGCGCTATGCCGATTCCACCGGCAGCGACGAAGACCACCGTTATCCGCATGCCTGGCGCTATCGCGATTACGTGGTCGAGGCTTTCAACGACGACATGCCATACAACCAGTTCGTGCGCGAGCAACTGGCGGGCGACATCCTCGCCGCCGATCCGAACTCGGGCGTAGGTTATCGCGGCATCGTCGCTACCGGCTTTCTCGCTTTAGGCAAGAAGGCGCTCGCTCAGAAGGATCTCCCCCTCAAGCGCTATGACGTGGTGGACGATCAGATCGATGTCACCGCCAAGGCATTTATGGGTCTCACCGTCACTTGCGCGCGCTGCCATGATCACAAGTTCGATCCCATCGCGACCAAAGATTACTATCAGATGGCCGCCATCTTCGCCTCCACTCTCAGTTATGAGAAAGGTGAAACGGGCGATCCCATTCAAACCCCGCTAGCCCCGCCCGGTGAGTTCGAATCCTTCAAGACGCAATGGACTGCGTACAACGATCTTGAGAAAAAGGTGTCGAAGATCATCGACTTCGACGAAGATGCGAAGAAAACGCGGGAGAGTGCCGGCGAGCAGATCGCCGACTCAATGCTCGCCGCTTATCGCGTCTACGGTAAAGGTGAAGCCGTCGCCGCCGTGGCGAGCGTGACGAAGCTGGACGAAAAACAACTCACTCGCTGGGTTGAGTATCTCAAAGATGTCAAACGCCCCGAACTTGCGAAGTGGCATACCGCCACCGATGCGAATCGCCAAGATGTCGCCGCCGAATATCAGGAAGATTTCCGTCGCAGCGCGTACCAATACGATCAGGACGTGAACTGGTGGGAGGAAGCGCGCAGCAGCTTTCCGAAGGCGGGCAAAATCGCGGGCTCACATCCTCAGATGAGCGCCGAAAAAGATCCGTTCTTCGTGGCCGTTTGGCAGAACAACGGTCCGTTGCATCGCTCCCGAGATGAGCAGATCGCCGCACTGCCGCCAGAAAAAGCCAAGGAAGTAACGGCGTTGCTTGTGGAAGCCGCCGACATGGAAAGGACCCTCCCGAGGAAGGAAGTTCCCATGGCTTGCGCCGTCAAAGAAGGCGAAACCATGAACCAGAAGGTTTTTCTGCGAGGCGATTATCACAGCCTCGGCGACCCTGTCGAACGCACCGTCCCATCTATCCTTGGTCTGAGCGCTCCCGCCCCCGAAGTGAAAACAAAAAGCGGCCGCTTGGAACTGGCCAACTGGATCGTCGATCCGCACAATCCGCTTCCACCCCGTGTGATGGCGAACCGCATTTGGCAGGGGCACTTTGGCGACGGCATTGTCCGCACACCGGATAACTACGGCCGCCACGGCGAGCGTCCCAGCAATCCTGAGTTACTCGACTACTTGGCCAAAACCTTCATGGAGAACGGCTGGTCCATCAAGAAGATGCACCGACTGATCATGCTCTCGAAAACCTATCAGATGAGCGCCGCCTTCGACGAAGAGAAGAAAGCCAAAGATCCGGAAAATCGCCTGCTCTCGCACTTCCCGCGCCAGCGCCTCAGTATTGAGGAAATCCGCGATGCCTATCTGGCCATGGGAGGAGATCTGGATCTCACCATGGGAGGAACGCTCGACCCAGGCGTCGGAACCGACGGCGAGACGAGTGCCAATCGCATCAGCATGAATCCGGAAAAGACTAACCGCCGCAGCATCTACCTTCCACTGCGTCGTTCCAATCTGCCCACTCTCTACACTCTGTTCGACTTCGGCGACGCCACTTCACCCGAAGGGCATCGCAGCACGACCACGGTGGCTACGCAAGCACTGTTCGTGATGAACAGCCCGTTAGTGATTCGTGAAGCTACGCACATTGCCGATAGCGTTCTAAAGCAGCAAAGGCAGGACAAGCGCCGCGTGGAAGAAATCTATCTGCGTGTACTGGACCGCCGTCCCGACGCCAATGAAATCGATAGCGGCCTCACCTACCTGGCGAACCTCCGCCAAAAGTGGAATCAGATCGATGAAGAGAAGGCTTGGACGAGTCTCACTCACGCGCTCATGGCTTCGAACGAGTTTATATTTGTGTATTGAGGAGAGCGACTAAGATGGACATTAACTCGTTCCTGACCAAACCTCCGAAGAATTCCCAACTCTCGCGCCGCGGGATGTTGCGCGCCGCTGGATGCGGCTTCGGCTATATGGGACTTCAATCGCTCATGGCTGAAGTGGCAATGGCCAGTAACGCGGTCGATCCGCTCGTTCCCAGATCGCCGATGTTCCCTGCCCGCGCCAAGCGTGTGATCTTCCTGTTTATGCATGGCGGACCTTCGTCCATCGATACCTTCGATCCTAAGCCTTACTTGGATGCGAACGACGGCAAGCCGCTGCCCATCAAGCAACCGCTCACTTTCGCGGCCGGCGAAACCGGCGGCTTGATGAAGTCGCCCTGGCAGTTCGAGAATTGCGGTCAAAGCGGCTTGCCCATCAGCAGCCTGTTTCCCAATATCCGTGAATGCGCCGACGATCTCTGCGTGGTGCGCTCCATGGTGGGCGAAGGTGTCGATCACGGCGCCGCTCTGCTGCAAACTTTTACCGGCACGTTCACTTTCACCCGTCCTAGCGTGGGTTCCTGGGTGCTGTATGGTTTGGGCTCGCAGAATCGAAACCTTCCCGGTTACATCACCATCAAACCCGCGCTCTCTCATGGCGGCGCGAAAAATTGGGCCTCCGGCTTCCTTCCTGGTTCAGTGCAAGGTACAGCCATCGGCAATGCGGGGATGCAAGTCGCCGAAATTCAGAAGGAACCCATCGAATATCTGGTCAACCAAGGCCTGAATCGCGAACAGCAGCGCTATGAACTCGACATGATACAGGCGATCAACCGCAAGCATCAGGAACTTTGGAAACTGGACGACGAACTGGAGACTCGCATCCAGTCGTTTGAAATGGGATTCCGTATGCAGGCGGAAGCCTCGAAAGTGTTCGATGTTTCGAGTGAATCGGAAGCTACCAAGAAACTCTATGGGATGGACGATCCCGTCACCGCCGATTTCGGCTGGCAGTGCCTGCTCGCCCGCCGCCTGGCTGAAGCCGATGTTCGTTTCATCCAGTGCACCCACAGCTACAAGTGGGATCAGCATTCCGATCTCTTCAAGAAGCACAATGAGAATGCCGCCGAGGTGGACAGGCCCATCGCCGGCCTATTGAAAGATCTCAAAGCCCGCGGATTGCTCAAAGACACGCTGGTGATTTGGTCCGGCGAGTTTGGCCGCACGCCGGTTTCGCAAGGTGGCAACGGCCGCGACCACAATCCCTACGGTTATTCGCTCTTTATGGCGGGTGGCGGCGTAAAGCCCGGCTTCGCTTATGGCGCGACGGACGAGTTTGGTTATCACGCCGCCGAAAATCGCATGCACATACACGATTTCCACGCCACCGTTCTGGCGTTGCTTGGCTTGGATCACTTGAAACTGACCTATCGTTACTCCGGCCGCGACTTCCGTCTCACCGATACCGCCGGCAATGTGCATGACGGGGTGTTCGCTTAACTGTCCCCGGCGAATACTGACTCTGTAGGAAGGCCTTGCGAAAAGCTTTAATCATCGGGGCCGGTCCTGCTGGATTGACGGCGGCGTTTGAACTGATTCACCGCACTGAGATCCAGCCGATCGTTCTTGAGAAGAGCGAATATATGGGGGGTCTTTCGCGCACGGTTCGCTATAAGAACAATCGCATCGATATCGGGGGACATCGATTCTTTTCGAAGTCAGACCGTGTGATGGATTGGTGGATGCGCATCATGCCTCTAGAAGCCGCAACCGGTGACGCGCGACATGAGATCGCCTATCACGGACAGAAGCGCGAGATCGCAGTGCCGGGAGCAGATCCGCGCAGCACCGATCAAGTGATGCTCATTCGCAACCGCAAATCGAGGATTTACTTTCTGCGGCAATTTTTCGATTACCCGCTTCAACTGAGCGTGAAAACGCTGCGGCAATTAGGCTTGGCGCGAACGTTAAGAGTCGGCATCAGCTACTTGAAAGCTTTGGCGCATCAGATCAAGCCGGAGAAGACGCTCGAGCAGTTCCTGATCAACCGTTTTGGTAAGGAGCTGTATCTGATTTTTTTTAAGCCATATACAGAGAAGGTCTGGGGTGTTCCGTGCGATGAGATCAGCGCTGAGTGGGGAGCACAGCGAATCAAAGGCCTTTCCGTCGCGAAGGCAATCGGGCATTTCCTCAACAAGCGATTCGCCGCCAAAGCAATGGGCGATATTTCGCAGAAGGAAACCGAGACTTCACTGATCGAGAAGTTCATGTATCCGAAACTAGGGCCCGGGCAGCTTTGGGAACTGGTCGCCGAGGATGTGCAAGCCCGGGGCGCCTCGGTTAAGACCGGCTGGCAGGTGGAGAAGCTGCACATGAAGGGCTTTCATATCACGGCGGCTGAGGCATTTAACGCGGCCACAGGCGAGCGTGAAACAATCGAGGCCGATTATTTCTTTTCGACCATGCCGATCAAGGAACTTGTGCATTGTCTCGATGGTCCCGTCCCC
>Ga0302325_10010216_pt1 | contig 20378 bp, 28 predicted proteins | sample Palsa_T0_2_FD_201948 | JGI IMG/M metagenome (GOLD analysis project Ga0302325, IMG submission 201948) | Peat permafrost microbial communities from Stordalen Mire near Abisko, Sweden - Palsa_T0_2 | ecosystem: Environmental > Terrestrial > Soil > Palsa > Peat permafrost | place: Sweden: Abisko...
CCATTCCTTATGTTCCATTGGTCACCTGGTGCTATCTCCCTGCATACCCTCTTGTTTGGCGCTACACGCTCGCATGGGGTCCTCGATACTTTATTCTTCTGACGATTTCGGTACTTTACGTGTCGCTATACTTTTACGTGCGGCGAGTTTATCGCAAACTCGATCGGACGCAACGAGATAGCGGATCGACCGACTCTGAATTGGAGACCGTGCACGAATCTTTTGCTAGTCAGGGTCAAATGCCGAAGGCCGACGCTGTCCTGCACGCCCCGCATCCAACCTATTTTAATCGAAAACGACCGTCCATACCGCCTCCGCTACTAGAGGAGACCGAGAAGGAATCTCGGACATCGATTGCCAAGTCCGATATTGACACTACCTCCCCGACTTCTGCATCATCCATCATCAATCATCCACCTCTAAAACCCGACACGCATCCTATACCACTAATGACAACTACAGATCTCCGGAATCTGTCCGTTACAGCCAATCTTTCCGCGGGTCTACCCCCATCCCTACTCGAACCACCTCCGTCCACCGAGCACACATCCAATAATTCCTTCAACAATCGTCGTGCCCGGGTAGAACGACAAATGCGCACTCTTTTTATCTTCCCAATTGTATATTTCATCATGTGGATTCCACCCTTCATCAACCATCTGTACCAAGTCATCACATACGATTCAACAGCAACTCAACTCCCGAAGGGGACATTCGTCGTAACCCTCCTGGCAACGATTTTCCTACCTTCGCAAGGCTTCGTCAATGTCTGCGTTTACGCCATCCGGGAACGCCCATGGCGAAGACGTCGACGAGTTAATCGCCTATCTACTGCATCTGCATCACGCGTCGCCCGTGTCGCCAACAGTTTTTCCGAGTGGAAGGGATTCCACAACGAAGAAAAGCCCGCTGGACCACCCAGTGCAGAGGACATTCAGGCGCAGATTGAGCAGGCCAAAGCTACTCATCTGAAGAGCACGAATGCTGCTCAGGCGGCATATGCAAGAAGAGAAATTGAACGAGTGGAAAGAGAGTTGGCGAGAGCTCATACCATGGATTCGCGACCGCGACCGACTAATTGGTGGGAGGCACAAGATGACCTTGAGGCGAATAGAAAGTGAGGTAAATGCTGGCATATATAATACGGGATCTTGGATACTCAAAATGAAAATAGCTATAGTGTAATAAGAAGGGTATTGGGAGTAAGGATATGGACGGCATTATAGAATATACCTATTAAGTTTGGAAATAATCTGATGGTCGTTTCTTTGCATTGCAATGCCAGTAGTCCCACGACGTTAATATTGCTAAATCATTAAACACTTCTGCGAAAGGCCATAAAACTATCACGTATTGGAGTAAGAAACGCTGGAAGAGAATGTGATTCCAGGCATAGGAAATAGTGATATAATAAGCTATAGGAAATAGTAATATAATAAAATACCCGTCACCATTGACGCATCGCAAAACAGGATCCCAATCTATCGGATTCGAAGCATTTCCGTCTCCGCACTCTCGGGAATTGGCCCATCAGCAACCGTCATCGCAGCAAACTGATTCTCCGTCCCATCCATTGCAGCACCAGGTTTAAGAGTTTCTTCCGGTTTCTACCAAGTAAGCCATCTCTCTCGTATAAGGAATATACCATCGCAGGGAACAATAGAACCTCTTTGATGTTATTACTGTCGGTCAAAAACATCGTAAGTCGATCGATTCCCATTCCCCAGCCCCCTGGAGGATCAGATAATGTCAAAAAGGGGATTACCAGTAGGAGGCAATCCGTATTCAAGAGCGGTGCAGAAATTCTCGTCGACAATTTGAGCTTCATCATCTCCCTGCTCTTTTTGACGCGCTTGCTCTTCGAATCGAAGACGTTGGTCGAATGGATCGTTCAACTCTGTGTATGCATTACAAACTTCTTTGGTAGCGACAAAGGCTTCGAAGCGTTCACATAATCCAGGACGGGAGCGGTGGTATTTGGCGAGCGGGGACATTAGTTGGGGGTGTCCCATGATGAAAGTCGGATTGATGCATTGGTTTTCGAGATATTCTCCAACAAGCTACGGTCAACAGAGTTACGAGAGGGATTATACTTTGTCGAGAAGTCTGGCGTTGGTGAGAGGAGGGGAACATTCCACGCCGTGTTTAGCGCAAAGTTCTTTGAGAAATGCTCCTGTCTCGGCAGTGTGTAGTTCGTCTCCGGGAGGGAATGTGACGTTTAATTGTTTCTCCAGCTCCTCAATCATATCGATCCGTCTCCAAGGTTTCTCGAAGTTGATAGTATACTCTTTCTCGGGATCCTGGGGGTCGGGATGATACTTAATGACATATCCACCTGTAATCTCTTTCACCATCCCACTGACCAATTCCTCCGTCAAATCCATGACATCGTACATATCCGCATAAGCCCAATAGAATTCACAAGTAGTAAATTCGGGATTATGAGTGAGATCGATACCCTCATTTCGGAACTGCCGTCCAATCTCATACACTTTCTCGAGCCCTCCAACAGTGAGCATTTTGAGGTACAATTCCGGCGCAACACGCATGAACAAATCCATATTCAGATCATTATGATGCGTGACGAAAGGTTTCGCAGTGGCTCCGCCGGCAATCATATTCATCATTGGTGTCTCGACCTCAATGAATCCTCGATCGTCCATAAAGCGCCGTAGATGCGAAACGATTTTAGAGCGAGTGATGAATTTATTCCGAGTGTTGTTATTGAGAATGAGATCAAGATATCGTTGGCGGTATCGGAGTTCTTGGTTTTTGAGACCGTAGTGGGAACTTGGAATGACATGTAGCGAAGGCGATAAAAGAATAATCTCAGTGGCCCAGATACTCAGTTCCCCAACAGCTGTGCCATCTTTACTTTTGGGACTTGTGCGTCCAGGGTAGCCTTTGACACCCACTATATCTCCCCGTCGAAGGACATCATGTACTTTCCAGGCTTCTTCAGATACTGAGTTTTGGAACTGTGCGAAAATCTGTACTTTGTGGCCCTGAAATGTTAGCCGACCCATAAACGAGAACAAACTTCGCCGTGCAAATCATAGAATTTGAGTTTATTGCTACTGTCTCGTATAACCATGACTCGACCGGCTAGAGCAATTTCCGTATCCTTGATATCCTCTCCGCGTTGGAGATACGAGAACTTCTCAACGAAATCAGGGATTGACATTGTTGTTTGGAATTTGTGAGGATATGGATCAGGATTCTTGGTTTTGCGCAATTCATTGATAGCTTTAGAACGCATTTCAAAGTATTTCTGTGATTAGACGGGGGAATACATATGCCAGATACGTTTGGTGTTAGTTCTTCCTCTTCAGCAGCTTTGGATTTGGTTGCCTGTGCAGGAGCAGGACGTTTAGCTGCCGCCGCAGCTTTCTTTGCCTAGATCATCAACCCAAAGTCCAAACCTCAGGTACCTCGTTATGTCTCATTTTCTCTCGTTTTTTGAGCTCCCTAGAATCATCAGTAAGTCACTTTAGATATATCTACGATTTAGACACCATTTCCCCTGTAACTCTTATCCATTAGCCCAGCCGCATCAATGGGGAATACGGGTCTTTTTGGAGATTGAGAGTCCCTTCTTTGGGAGCTTGATCGGCCATCATTCTGGACACTAGACTTGTTGATATGAACCACGGGCGTCTTGCAGACTGAAAAGGACGAATGACACCAACTGGAAGTCTAGAAAGGACAATTCGCATAAACTATGCAAAAAAAGTTTAACCAATTTCGCGTCGACTCACCTTTTTGCTGATAAAACTGATCAAAATAAAGCGGCTGTTCGGGGGAACTTCCAGATTTTGAGCCGGCGAGAAAAAGTTTAGGATCTGCCGACCAATCGAGGAGAAAGAATTTCTTCTCCTGAGTTGAGAGAGAGATGGACAAGGGGCTGAAGGGAAAGGCTTCGGGACCGGTGACGACCGATCCGAGGTTCGCGGGGATACATACTGATCCGCGATTTGCAAGACCAAAGCGGAAGGATGTCAAAGTCCCGCTTGATTCTCGTTTCAAGGCAGCTTTCAAGGATAAAGAGTTCATCGATCAACGTATGTTCACCTGCTTTTGTTCTGGGGTACTAATCGTTAGCAAGCGTCGACAGATATGGTAGAAAATTGAGCAAGGATGAAGGGAAACGGCTAGTGAAGAAATTCTACCACCTCGAAGAAGATGACGATGTCGAGGAATCTTCGTCCGACAGCGAGGAGGGAGAGGGAGCGGAAGTCGACTTTGCCCGTGGCATTGGAATAGCTTCCTCTTCTGAAGACGAATCAGAGGAGGAAGCAGAGGAAGAGATCGAAGATTCAGTCCTTATTGAGGAGGATATTCCCAAAGGCGACGCTACCCATCGTCTCGCAGTAGTCAATCTTGATTGGGACAACATTCACGCACTCGACATCCTGGCGGTAATGCAATCCTTCATCCCGACCACCAGCCACGAAACTATCAAGTCCATCAAAATATATCCCTCTGACTTCGGCAAGGAACGTATGCAACAAGAAGCAATCAAAGGACCCGCAGTATTCGACAAACCCGGCACTGAGGATTCCGACGAAGTCAATACCACTGCCCTACGAAATTATCAGCTGGAACGGTTACGGTATTATTATGCCATCATCGAGTGTAGTAGTATTTCGATTGCAAATATGCTTTATAAAGCACTAGATGGTGCCGAATTGGGGTCGACGGCGAATATCTTTGATTTGCGATTTGTGCCGGATAATGTCACCTTTAAAGATACGCCCAAGGAAACGGCTACCGATGTGCCGGATGGACATCAACCCCCGGAATTTGTGACGGATGCATTACAGCATTCGAAACCGAAACTGACTTGGGAGGGCGAGGATCCTGACAGGAAGAGGATTGTTTCGGAGGCGTTTAAAGGGGATTCAGAGAAGGGTCAGTGGGATGCTTTATTGGGTAGTAGCGAGGATGAAGGCGAGGACGATCAAGATGCACGAGAAAGATACCGCAATCTGCTCCTCGGAGACACCGCATTGCCCAGTAACGACGAGCAAATTATGGAAGCGACCTTCGAAGAAGAAGAGCCGGACGACGAAGATCAAGTCGACGACAACAAAGGACCAGAAGAAGAAACGACTCTCGAGAAATACAAGCGCAAAGAACGCGAACGTAAGCAACGGAAACGAGACGAAAAGTTGGCCCGCATAGAAGCCTCCAATACCACCCCCACAACTACCGACCTTGGTTTCGACGATCCCTTCTTCTCAACAGCCGACTCCGCGACCTCTCAGAAACGCAAAGAAAAAGAACAAGCCCGTCTCGCTAAAGCCGAAGCAGCCCGCGAACGTGCTGAAAAGGCCAACGAGCTCGAACTCCTAATGCACGATGAAACCCCCGACACAGGCAGTCATTTCAATATTAATCATATTCTCAAGGCGCAAAAGAAAGCAAAACATACAAAGAAGAAGAAACGGGATGCCGAGCGGGAGTTGGATTTGCAGGAGGGGTTTAAGATGGACGTTAATGATCCGAGATTCGCGGATGTGTTTCGTGGAGGGGAGTTTGCTATTGATCCCAATAGTGGGGCATTTAGGAAGGGGTTGCCTGGGATGGAGGAATTGGTGAAGGAGAGTCGAAGACGGAAGCGGGAAGGCGAGGGAGGAAAATCCGAGGAGCCAAAGAAAAGACGGAAGTGATGTGTGTAATCTGAAATGTTGTAGTGTACCATTAGTGAGGAGTAGAACAATAAAAGTCAAAGGATTCCAGGGGTAACGGCCAATAGTTGCAAATCAAATCGTTCCTACAAACTCCTATAATCCGAATTTTATACTCGCAGAGTACCTATTGCTCTTTATTTCTTACTCGCACTCCTTGTTCTGGAGCCGATGCTATCACTGCTTCCTTTACGGCTTCCGTTGCTCTTCGAGATACTTTCCTTCTTGCCTTTGGGTTCCTCTCCTTTCTTTGGACGGCCAGGCTTCTTCTTGGGCGCGTTGTCGGCCTCTGTGGGAGGTGTCTTACGCTTTTCTCCAGTTTGAGCTTCGGAGGAGGGTTTGTCTTCCTCGTCTTTGCCGTCGGCTTCTGCCATTTCCTCGTCTTTATCATCTTCGTTTCCGCTTTCCGCTTCTTTGGACGGTTCTTCTTTCTCTTTCTCTTCCTCTTTCTTTTCCTCCTCTGCCTTCTTTTCCTCCTTTTCCTCTTCCTTCTTTTCTTCCTCCTCTTCCTCCTTTTCTTCTTCTTTCTCCTTCTCCGAAGCTCCATTTTCCTTCGTCTCAGAATCTCCCTCTTTAGTCAATTCACTAGCCCTCTTAACCACAGGATTCCCACTGCCATCTCCATGCCTATCAACCCTCACGGCCTACAATCAATTCCATGAGATCGCGTCCTGTACCGGATTATCAGGAGAAGCATTCTTCTTAACTTCCTTCCCCTTGGACTCAATCACCAACTCCCCGTGCTCCTTAACCTCAGCAACCTCCCCCTTCGGGTGTCCACTACCCCAGTTCCACGAAACTAAAAGTTATACGCGTTCATTGACATCTGTACCTTTGTCGCCTACAATTAGTCAGATCGTGAGATACCATGCCTTCTTGGATATCTTTGTCTGCCATCCTGTTTGAGTTCGTGTCAATTGGTTCTTTCGTGTGCTTGGCGCGCGATTGGCGAGGATGGTGTGCTTTGAGGCGGGACGAGGGTTGCTCGGGGAAAGTCGTGACGTTGAGGGTGTGGGGTTTCATACCGTGTTCATCAGCCAAACAGATTCACGCGATGACGTCAGTTGAACCGGCTCAGACCGGAAATGGGGATCATGATCAGTTGTTCACGAAGATTCGCTCTGTTTAACTTTAGATGGACTATGAAAGCCAAGGGAGTGGTTCTTGTCTTCTACCTTGCGGCTAAATTGTACCTTATCTCATGTCAACCCAGCTCCATTGCTCTTGATGACTGATGCGGTGAGATCGAGCAACATTGCGCTACTTGGCGAGGAGATCATGCCTAGGGCCTTTATAAATTTCTTTTGACGCAGCAGTAAGAGGGGTTGATTAAACCGAGATCCGAGTTCAGTAAATATCTCATTGTTTCAGATCGGCTTTGGTTGCAGTCAAGATCAAAGCGTCCATAAATTCATGTTTCTCAAGAAAATTACACCGTCCCAGTACCTTGCAACTCCTTACATAGTTCACTGCGCGATCGTGTCACAGAAAGTTATACAGCCTACAGTCCTGAATTTTATGTCAATGATCTAGCACTTTCCCTCCCACGAAACCTACGTGTTCCTTCCATCCCATTCCATAAATCAGTTGAGTGATCCGTTTAAATGTCTCAAACAGCTGCTCAAAGTCCCAGTTCACCAATCATTTTCTGAGATAATGAGACTCACCAACTAATCTATCGTGGAGATCAGACTCTCCCGGACAGTAAGACCTAACATCAAACCGCGATGTCTGACGCGTATAAATATACGCCCATACCTTGACTCTCACCATCGTACATTTCCAACCTTACTATCAACACAATCAATCTCAACTTCCCTAATACAACATAAAACACATATCAAATGGCTACTGCAACTGAAGCCGCCCCCGCTGCTGAGCAAACTCCTGCTGCTACCCAGGCAAATGGCGTCGCCACCGCTGAGGAACCCAAAGGTCTTTCCAATCAGACGCCAGTTGACACATAGGCCCCATGAAGATTGTAAACAAAATCACCACATGGGCCCAGGAGCACAAAGGCGTAGCTATCGGAACCGCTGTTGGCGCCGGTGTCCTTGTAACTATGCTTGCTGCTGCTTATCCCTTGTGGAAGAAAGTCATCAAGCCTCGCTTGGCTGAGATGAAGAAGAAGAAGGCTGGCGGCCGTTATGCCAAGCGATCTATCGATGATGAGATCGTCGAGGAGGCTCTGCAAGATGAGGAGTTCCTTGCCTGGTTGGAAGAGGTTGCTGCTGAATTCGAGTAAGGCGGCCGTACGGCTCGCAACCTAAGCACATGATGTCTCTTTTTTAAAAAGTGTGGTGAAAAGTTGAGAGAAGTTTTCTTTATAGTTCAATTGAAAAGCATAAAAGTCCAAAAGCGAACGTATCCCTATTGAATTAATGATATCTAGATGCCTACTGCGATGCCGGCGAATTGAGCTTAGGTCGTCGTCTTACATGAAAGTTTGATCGACATACAAGCCAGCTCAGCAGCCAAATACCTTCAGATTAGCTAGATTCGGGGCCGGGCCTTACTTGAACACATGCGGTAATGCTACGACAGCCACATTCTCCCCTCCTTTCCACCTTGACCCTCCTCCGTCTTCCCAAACCTCTCCATGTTTCTCGAATCCATCTGCGGCTCTTGCGCAACTCTTACATCTCACCATTCCAGACCCACCGGTTCCTGAGATGGTACTCAAAGGAGATAGTACGCTTCCGCAGGTCCGACAAATCCAGCTTTGCGTGTAATCGGAGCAATTCATCAGTCGGTCTTTCAGTAGAAATGACGTTCCGTGTGCAATCATAGAATCACGTTCCATCTCCCCAAAACGGATACCTCCAAATCGTTTTCTTCCTTTGACAGGTTGTTGTGTGAGAGAGTGAACAGGACCAGTTGTACGCACTTGAAACTTATCGTTGACCATGTGTCTGAGACGTTGATAGAAAACACAACCAATGTAGACATCGGCGTTGAATTCCGTTCCAAGGATACCAGAGTACATTGGCTCGTTTCCATGGTAATTGAATCCCGCCTTGGCTAGTTGTTCGCCAAAGTAATCGGCGGCAGTGTCTTCCTCGGAGAATCTGTCGTAAGAAATGATCTTAAAATTATTACCTGAATGGCGTGGCATCCTGGGCTTGGCCTTTGAGGGCCCCCACTTTACCAGCTAAACTCTCGACAAACATACCGATGGTCATTCGACTAGGAAAAGCGTGAGGATTAATAATGACGTCGGGTTGTATCCCAGACTCTGAGAATGGCATGTCGACTGCCGGCCACTTCTGTGAACAGACACCTTTCTGACCGTGTCTGGAGGAGAATTTGTCTCCAATGACCGGAGATCGAGTGACGCGTAATTTGATCGATACAGCTTGACATTCGGAGTCACCAGTATCATTCCCTATTGTTAGCTCTTCTACTAAACGAGATGTACCAAGCATTCGAACTTCATCAACGAAAGCATCTTCAGGTCCGTGATACGACTCTATTATTGTCCGCTCGGAGACATCATCCCAATACACTGCGAGAGGATCCCCTTCGCGAATAAGACTTCCAATCGGAGGAAATCCATCATCGTCAATTTGATCTTTTAACCGGTCGACGAGTGATGGACTCACTTGTGGTCCAAAGCCGAAATGATACATTATATTCTTCTCGCCGAATTTTCGTTTCTCCTTGAGATCGACGACTTCAGTTTTGTATATCGTTCCATACCCGAATCCACGTTCATGGGATGATTTGTTCAGAATCAACGCATCGTCCATGTCGTAGCCGGTATAACTTATAACAGCGACAATTGCATTTGTTCCATTTGGGAAGTGATCCATTCCGTATTCTTCATGTAATTTGGGCCGGACGATGGGAGTTTGTCCGGTTTGAAGTCGGTACATTTTGTTATCTGTTCGGAATCGGATTGCTGTTGTTGGGGTACCCATCGTTTGCTTTCCCATCTGACATTGGTACATGTTTCGCGGTGACGGATTGAAATCGGAGAAGGGTGTTAGATTGGCCACGATGGAAAGGATATTGGTTGGATGGAATTCGACATGAGTAGTATCGCTTACGACCTCAGTATCTTTGACTGCAATGGACATATATACTTGTTCGAATGGGCCCACCCAGTCTTCTTTCCCTGAAGCGGCGTGTTTCACTGGCCGCGTCATCCTTGCTTGCGTTGAGAAAAGGTACAGTCCAGGATATTGTCCGCCATTAGATTTTGGTACCAAACCTATTTCCAAGTCCTTTGGCACGTTGAATTGTCCGTTGATCTTCCAAAGACGGAGAACTTGACTGATATGCGTAGCCAGTGCATCCGTGCACCATCCGATAATTCTGCCGTCCAGTTGAATACAACTAATCTGTTCCGCAGTTGGAATGTTTGTTGCTGGCGAAGCGCCTAGAGACAGAACTAAGTCTGTTAATCCACTGACATCTGGTGCTGCCGTTGTGATTTTGCACTTATGCGACAGATGGTTGAGAAGACCGCAAGGAGCACCGTCAGGAGTATGTACAGGACAAATAAAGCCTACTATAAGCCACGATTTGTGACGTTTGTTACCCCAACTCTCCGGTAACAGTTTTCGCACTGTCGTGGTTCTCAAAGACTGAAAGAAACTCCCTCGATGGACCGCTCGAAAATGACTCAGATATCTATTGTCAACTCAATCTCTAAGAAGAGATAACTACCTCAAGAAATTCAACTTTTCCGCCACAATGGTATATCCTGTAACTTGCTGTAAATCCAATCCACTGGCACTATTCAAATTACCCGTCGCCAAGAAATAAATCATCTTGTTGCCCAAGTCAAAATGATATTTCTGAAAGACCTGTGCGAACACACGTTTATCGTGAAAATTGACTGGTTTCGCTCGAGGAAGTTTATTTGCTTCAGCGCGGAGATCTGACATGATTTGTTGTCGAATGCCGGATAAGTAATCGTCAATGCGCTCTTTCAGGATTTGAAGGTAAAGAAATCCTCCCAAGAGGATTTCGTGATGTTGAGTGGAATCAGGATTGTCTGGGACACAGTCGCCTGCCACGAGCGAATAGAGTTTGCGGATCATGAATCTAAATTAGAAACAAAAGAGCAGGCAGAATACATTAATAGACGGAATTTATCGGCATTGGATTTGAGATGAACCAATATGATACGGTGGAGGAAGATTCTTCCGACTTCTTCGTCTGTCAAATCCTCCGACTCATCCAGGACGACCCGGAATTTCTCACCGAGATACGATAGGGTATCGTGTCGCGTGTATAAGTGATAATTCTTATAGGTACGAAGAAGTCCCTCGACTCGTTCCGCAAGAAAAGCTTCTTCCCCTCTCCCAGCGGCAATACCATCGAAAATCGCCTTATCATTCGTCTCGATAAGGGCATTGAGTACCATCACCACAGGAACAAGGTACTCTGTCTTCCGCCAGCTAAAACGAAGCATTACGTTGCCATCGGTGAGATAATGCAAGACATTTGTCAACGTCGTCTGATCAGGTCGGGCACATCGAATTTGAATACCATACTGAGTATATGTCGAACCTCTATTGGCGAAACTTGAACGTATTAAAGCGAGCGGGTGGTTTCGTTTGGGAACATTTAGGAGTCGGATTAATTTTTCGTTACCGTTCACGATGAAATAGCCTCCCATTTCCAAGGACTCTTCTTTCCGTTCGATAAGTTCCGCTGGAGACAGATTTTCGAGATGACATCGGTTGGACTAAGCATTGTCAGTTGGGCACGACGGAGAGGGTCGTACTTTGACCATCACTGGGATCTCCCCGAGTTCGCGCATTTCAAATTGTTCAGGACCGTCATTCAGTTGATAGACGAACTTGACCCTCAGCGAGCCTTTATAACTAACTTTCCTTTCCCGCGCCTACATGGTTAATTGATGAGTATCCGACAGCCTACCTCTGATGGGTATATCCGTCGATTTAAACTTGTCCGCTCCCGAGTTGACAAAGTCGGTTTCGAGAGCTGCACCTCTTCCGCCCAAAAAGTAAGTTTATTCCCGCGACCCCCATTCTCAGGTCCCTTATGATCAAAGACTGTCTTCTTGCCAATGTCCTTGATAGCAGCTTCGAGCAAGTTGTCCGCGGTGATAGCATTGAACGCATCTATATGCGGCTGCACAGCTTCTTGCAACGCAGGAAACTCGGGCTTCGAGGTCGAAGGATATTGAAAGGAGTGTTCCCGGATTAATGTCTGGAAGGAAGGCTTTATTTTTGCTGTAGGCGGAGGAGGAGCCTTCCTTTCTGCGATTGAAGGCATCGAGCCGAGCAAAGACAAATTTGTTTGCTCTTGCTGGAGATCGACAGGCAAGCCAAAAATTTCACCCAATAGAAAAGAGGGCCGTGCACCAGTCCAGTTCGAGCTGATCCCAGCATAAACAAAGCGGTGTGAACTTTCAAGTCGGCCATGGCACAAGGTCCGTCCTACGCTTACAATCCCGATCTCCCTATAAGGAAATGGCATCAGAAGTGGATTAATCCGATTATATCTTTACAAAACGCGCCTCCGTCGTCGCACGGAACTCCAGCACCCACAAAGGAAGATGGAGTGGTAGGGATAGCGGGATTCAAGATTCGGACGTGGATTCCTATGGATGAGGATGAGGATGTTACGGAGGAGATGTTGACGCAGGAGGTGGACTGGTGGAGTAAACCTGGGGCGCCCATACGGCCTGAACTCCGGTCATCAATGGAAATGGCTAGAGCAGCAGCTTCGACGCCAATTGTTGAGAGCACGCAGAAGGCTGCTGAGCAGGATGATGTTATGGAGATTGAGCCAACGACGGAAGTACCGCAAACGACAGATGAAAATCCTACGAATGAAGAGCCTATGGACGTCACGGAGACGGCGACAGAGCCGGTGGCCTCGGAACTGGCATCTCCTCCTGCAGCAGACACAGACATGCCCGATGCACAGCCATCTCCCGTTCGCCCTACCGACATACAGACAGCCAAATCCCCATCTATAGGAGCGCGTTCAGCTCAATCGCCCCTCACAAACGCCAAAAGTCCCACACCAAAAGAAGAGGCCGCGGTCTCAGAACCAGCTACGATCGCCGATCTCCTTGCTTCCGCCAAATCGTCACCTCCCTCAAATCCTCTTGCTCAGGCCGAAGAAGTTGCAGCTGGTCTTGCTATAGAAACGCCTAGTGAGCAAGTAGAAAACTCTATGGATCCGGGGAGTCTCAGTGGTGCTGGAGGAGGGATTGCAGGTGAGGGCATTGTGGGCAGTGGAAGTATGGATTTAGGGGATTCGGAGGAACCTAATCTTCCCGAAGAGAGGACGGGCGAGGAAGAGAAGATTCTGGAGGAGAGTAAGAAGGATTTGGAGATGGAAGTGGTAAATGATGTATAGTATGAATTTGTTATGATTTAATTATATATACCATGGCTGGATCATACAACCTATATAAGTTGTAGACTATGAACTCTACCAGCCTTTGACTTCCGCGTTTGCGTTGCTGTTTGGTGGGTGCCTTGGAATTCTTTAGTTCCTCCAGCTACCGCTTATAGGGCGTTTCCTGAAATCTCAGCCATGCCATTCTGATACCCATGTTATTGGGGTTTCAATCACGAAGTTGTCTTTTCCATACTCACTGTCCGTTAGTAAAGTAATACAAAGTAACTACTGCAATGAAGGACATGATCTCACACATCGAAGGCCGAAGAATGCTCATGATGACGCTTTCTGTCCAGTCCGACCTCCACCAACTGATGCTTCAATCTTTCCAAACTACATCTTGTGTGCATATCCGTGCCTTCACAATGTTCCAATGCCCAACGTACAAAACTTTTCGCCTTTCCCAATGAACCCGGATTCTTTAGATCGGCCATATTGCTGATCCAGTGCCTAAGAACCATCTCGCTATACCGCGCGCACTCAACTGGTGTTAATGCCCCATGGTTGAGTTGGATGAAACGAGCTGCTTGACTTGCTTTCCCGGTCTCCATGCAGTGATCAACCAGATCCAAAATCAACTGGCGTCGTGACTCCTGCGATAATAGCTGAAGAATACTCTCGTCCCATTCCACTATACAAATGGCCGTGTCGAAAGTATCCGAAGATTTTGACGCCCGCTGCAAAAGCTGCAGTGATGACGGTTTAAGTAATTGTTTCAGCGTTGCGGCAGAGATATTTTTATTGGCCCATTCAGACCACATTTCGAATCCTTTTGTAACGCCATGTTTTCTTACATTCCACAACATATGGGCAGCCAGATCCATCTGGTATTGCTGCAATGACTGTGTCGAATACTCAAGGGTCTGGATATTCCATGTCTTGCGCAGTTCTGATACTCCTGAATCCGCGATGAAACTCCATAATGAGGAGACCGACGGGACTTTCGCATACCAGGATTGTAAATTGGTTTCGGGTTGATTTCCCAGTTGGAGGAGTTTGGTGACGATGTAGGAGGCGGGGATTGCTGTCTCAGTGGCAATTTTCTCGACATCCGCATAAGATGTGAGATTACGATTGAAGAGGATTGCGAGACAGGCGTCTTTCGTGAGTTCGTCGGCGATTTTGAGTTTTTCATAGAAAGTCAAGGGATGCTTTGTCGATGACAGAAGCTGTCGGAATTGACGGAGGATATCATTCGGGTTGATTGGCGTTTGAGTGTTTATATCGGCATTGAGGATTTTTACTAGGACACTGAGATTGGTGTATTGATGCTTAAGGAATGGCGTTGACGATGAGTATGGAGAGTGGCCCCGTTTTACCTGTTGTAGCGACTACAGTAAGCCATCATCATTAGCAGGGAAGGAAACCTTGTGAAACTCAGAGCGAGTCATCGGAACCATCGGCGCAGGCTTGAACAGTCTTCCCAGCATCTCGAATGCCGCCGCTTTATGCTTACCGCCCGCCATAATGACCCGGAATGCAACAAGCGGCGTGGAGTGATGAAGCGAGAAGTCGAAGCCAGGACGTTGTGTTCTCCGTCACTCTACTATCACGCGGAACGTCTCTTGGCCAATCAAATGCCGAACGCGGATCCCTTGTGCTTGCTGGTTAAGTTGACCTGATCCAACTCCGCTTGAAGCAACAGTGCGCATTTCCCACGCAATGCCTCCAAAGACGAAACGCACGGTGAGAGAGCGAGAAGACGAGACATTGGACGGGTCCTCGCCTGCGAAACGACTGCGCACAGAGGATACACATTCAGGAACCATAGAGCATCAAAATGGCGTGGCATTGCCCGCTCAAGTCGAGGAGCCTCTTGAACAGGACGAGCAGGACGAGCAGGAAGAGCAGGAAGAGGTCACTGAAATGGCGCCTACGCCGATACTGGACGATTTGTATCTCGAAACGGTACGAGCAATTCATGGACTGCGCTGATGGTAGGTCAATCGATCGATGCTGGAATTCGACTTCGAAAAAGTTTGTTCCGTCACCTTGACCAATTTAAATGTTTATGGCTGTCTTGTCTGTGGCAAGTATTTCTCAGGTAAGGCTCTACGTGTGAGAGACTTTGTTAATGTACTTATAGGACGAGGAAAGACGACGCCGGCATATTCGCATAGTCTTAATGACGATCACCATGTTTACATTAATCTAAAGACCTTGAAAGTTTATATCCTTCCCGAATCATATGAGGTTAAATCGGCTGCATTAGACGATATCAAATATGTCGTCAATCCAACATTCACAAGAGCCCAAGTAGCGAAGCTGGACAAAGATAATGAGGAGAAATATACTCTAACAAACGAGAAATATCTCCCTGGTACGTCTACAAAAGTCTCCTCGCTAACAAAAAGGTTTCGTCGGAATCAACAATCTCAAGACAAACGATTACATGAATGTAATAGTCCAACTCCTTTGTCACGTCCCCCCACTCCGAAACTTTTTCCTCCTGGAGAACCTGGAAAGTCGCGCCGAACTAGTCAAACGCTTCAGTCTCCTTCTACGCAAAATATGGAACCCCCGTGCCTTCAAAGGACATGTCTCGCCGCACGAGTTTCTGCAACAAGTCACTACGGTCTCGAAAAACAAATTCCGCGTCGATGCACAGGGCGATCCCGCGGATTTCCTGATGTTCTTATTGAATGATTTACACAAGGGATTGGGAGGAAATCCAAGAAAACAGGGAAGCAGTATTATTTATAAACTCTTCCAGGGACAGGTCCACATGCAGAGTCAGGAAATTATTATTGGGGGCGGGGAAGGGGATGAGGGACGGGAGTCGAGGTTGACTTTTGTGCCTGGACGGGCGATATTGGATAAAGATGTACAGTTTTTGATGTTGACTTTGGATTTGCCTCCTCCGCCGTTATTTCAGGATGCCATTGAGAGTAATATCATTCCTCAAGTGGATATATATTCCCTTCTCGCTAAATACGACGGGAAAACATCTCAGGTAAATGCCCATTGTAGGCGGGCTTTGTGTTAACGATAGGAACTGGCGGGTGAACGAAGACGATTTAAGATCTCGAAACTTCCAGCTTATCTCATCTTCCACGTCAAACGACTGAGAAAGGTGGACAACGCAATTGAACATAATCCCACGATCGTCACTTTCCCAATAACGTCTCTCGACATGTCGGAGTACGCATATTCATTCGCTGCCGCGCCAGGGACTTCGACTCTGTACGACTTGATTGGGAATATCACACATGAAAGCGTGTATACTCCAGGCGGTGAGGAGAAACACGTTTACAAGGCGCAGGTCAAGGATGCCAGTCGGGATAAATGGTTTGTCATTCAGGATTTGATTGTTGAAGAGTTGGAGAAGGAGCGAATGCATTTGGCTGAGAGTTATATCCAGGTATTGCTCCGATCCTAGCGGATGACTGATTTCAGATTTGGCAAAGACAGAAGCTGTCTTAGAGTGGAGGATTGCGGCTGGGAGATGGGAAAGAAAAATGATGATGAGTATCTTGAACCCCTTATTACCGGAGGAAATAGCATTATGGAGCCAGAACATCTTCTATTCAATTGGATTGATATACCATACCTAGATTTAGTTGAGATGTCACTTCAAATGCCCTGCCTCGAAAGCTGATGGTCGCCTCATACCCTTCATAGGGATCTGATCAAATAATCGGAGTCTGTCAGGTTTGGCTTCCCGATTCCATATAAGGGAGCATGTATAAATTGGATTTTATGAGCAAGCGACCAATTTCGACAAAGAGTGGAAACACCTCTCGTTGAGATGCGTGCGTGAGCGATTGGTTTTGAACGGAGTGAGTCCGTGCAGATCGCCGGCACTTTTCCGCCGCAAAGAGTTTTGCGTACCTTTCCGCCTCGTCAACTGCACATCAAGAATAAGCAGCACCTCAGAACATGACTGAAACCCCGCTACCAGACCATTTCAGCGGTAATCCCCAACGACTTGTGCAATCTTGGGAAGTGACTAATCTGGGGAACCAGAACCGGTACGGCTCGGCGTTATCGGCGGGACTGGCTTCTACGCCCTCCGCGACTTTACCTATGTGGCTGAACTGAATCCCATTACGCCGTGGGGCCCGCCTTCTTCGCCCATCACAATCGCTCGTTCGCCTAAGGGCACGCCTGTCGCATTCCTTGCTCGTCATGGTCGCGGCCATATCTATTCGCCCTCTGAAGTCCCTTCCCGCGCCAACATCGCAGCCTTGAAACACATTGGCGTCAATGCCATCATTGCTTTCTCTGCTGTAGGAAGTCTGCAGCATCATCTTCGTCCTCGCGATTTCCTTGTTCCCAACCAGATCATAGATAGGACCCGTGGGTTGCGTGCTGGGACCTTCTTTGAGAAGGGATTCGTTGGACATGCCATGTTTGCGGATCCTTTCGACACTCAAATGGAGAAGATTGTGTCAAAATGTGGATCGGCCTTACAGGGTGGGAGTAAACTTCATACTCGCGAAACACATGGTGGGAAGGATGTGACTTTGGTCTGTATGGAAGGTCCCGCGTTCAGCACTCGCTCGGAGAGTAACATGTACCGCAGTTTTGGAGGATCCGTCATCAATATGTACTCCAAATAATGGCCACGACTGATGATAGGTCTGCACTTCCTGAAGCAAAGCTTGCTCGTGAGGCCGAGATTGCCTATCAAATGATTTGTATGATTACGGATTACGATTGTTGGAAAGATGATGGTGAACCGGTCACGGTTGAGATTGTCAATGGACATTTGAAGGCGAATGCAGATAATGCGACACGTTTTCTTACTACAGTGGTCGAAAGCCTTGAAGATCTTATACAGTCGGAAAAAATGGGGATATGGTTGCACGGAAGTATGAATTATTCTATCGCTACAGCAAGGGAGAAATGGGACCCTGAGGTGGCCAAGAAGATTGCATACATTTTGCCTCACGTAGTGGGAACTTCGTCATAGACCATAATTTATGTCCTAGAGTAGATTTATATCCAACCTTATCAGTCGAACTTGCGCTCAACAGCCTTATTTCTGAGAATCAAGTCAATCTTCACGGGAGACAATCTTGACGCAGTAAATATCTTCTAATGCATTCCTACAAGACAAAAATCTGTGCAAATGTTCTGGCCCGGGTGCAGACACACCGTATCCTAACAATGCCAACTTGACCCAAGCACCAAATCACAAAACCCGCAATATACACTTTCATGCATCACAGAATAAACTCACAAGCCAGTGAAACTACCTACTCCTAAAACGCGCTACCAATGTATCGTCTGCCTACAAAAGCGCCTTGTTGCCCGCCATACGATTGTGGTGGAGGGGGTTGTTGTCCTGAGAACCCTTGTTGTAAATGGGGACTCATTCTCATGTTCATTAGACTGCCGCTGAGCTCCGGCAATGAATCTGGATATTAGCTTAGATGTATGGCGCGAGTACCTTGATTGTCTAGGAGATGACGACGAGCTTGAGGAGCGTAGACACTCGTATGATCTTGGTCGTCGTAGTTGGACGTATAATTTCTTGAGGGAACTTGGGGATAGTATCCGTACTCTGGATTTGACGGGTATGACTGGATACGTTGTTGGTCTAGTAACTGTTGACGACGTTGAATGTCATACTGTTGTGCATGTGAGAAGTACATCCCCGGCGGCGGTGGTGTAGCCGTCTTATACTGAGACGCGGATTGAGTGGATTGAATCTGTTGCGCAATGATCGGATCAGACATACGGGGAGGGGACAATGGCCTGATAATCTGGCCCTGCGGGACAGCTGACGGGACAGGCTGTGCGAGAACCTTTGAGATCGGGTCAATGGCATATGCGAAACGGGATTGCTGGCGTTTATGAGCACCATTCTCCATGGTCGAAGAGAACGGGTCGAATCCACGAGGTTTGGGGGAGTAGGCAGGTTCCTGCTTTGTGTCTGCATCTTTTGATTCGGCATCGCCATTCTCAGTGACTTCAGGCTCCTTTTTGAACTGGAAATATGGTGACAGTTGACTGGCAAGTTTGAACTCATCCGTTTCCAACAAATCAGAGGCAAATCCAAACTTGAAGGACCCCTTCTGGAAGTTCTCAAGGATCTTATCAAACATTCGCAATGTCAACCGCGAGCGTTGGTCGGATGACGCCAGAGAGAGCGAGATATCAGAGGGATTGATCAGCTCTGTCTTTGGTTTCTCGATAGGTGCGGGAACAGCATTTGGTGGAGGAGTCGGTGTACTGACTGGAGATCCTTGCGAGGGCACGCTTGAGGGTATACACGGACGCTGTTGGTCTGGCGTCTGTTGAATCCGTTCCTGCGAGGGACTGTGTGCACGAGCACCTACCGCAGCTTTCGCCCAGGATACCGAGGTTGGCAGAATAGGTCGCTCTGACTTGTCCTCAGTCGGAGGTGGCTTGCTACTCGGAGTTGTTGGCGTTCCCTTCGATCCTGGATGTTGGCCCATTTTTGCAGCATGCTGTATCGTCGAAACCTCCTCCCTTGTATGGGACTCTGTATCATCCTGGTCCTGTTCTGAATGTAGATACATGCAGTTTGGATTCTGGCATTGTCGATGTTGCAGGAACGCGGTACAGTATTTCGTGGTTCCATATGCTGCTCGTAATGTATTCCCATCCACAGTTGCTCCATCCAACGCCGCGATACATTTCGACGCATCCTCCTTGCGTGCAAATGTGACATAGACACTAACACTAGATCCAGACTTGTCAAATGTTCCGCCTCGCAACGGAGGGATATCTTTCCGTTTGTTGATCATTATCTTTTGGATCTTGCCGTACTGACCAAAGTACTCCTGGCCGCGAAGGAGAGCGAGGGCCTCATCGTTGATGAGTTTGAGGGAGAGACCAATGACATAGACGAGGTTCTTTTGCGTTACGCGCATGCCTTGTAGATGTTTCCGAGAATCTGTTGGCTCTGACTTGCGCACTACTGTCGGCAGCTCGGGTTGATGATGTTTCTTGTCTTTCTTCTTTGCTGTCCTTAGTTGTTCCTGCTTCAGGCTACGGTTAGTGCATGAATGTCTCAGTAGATCATACTCTTCCACCGCCACTGGCTTCCACTCTGGCTCATCCGAGTACGGACGCCGACACGCGGGACACAGGCCGTTGAGGTTGTTTCGAATGTGGTTCCAGCAGAAGGGACAGACTTGGTATCCACAGGGGCAAGGCTTGAAGTTGCGGTCTTGTATGTCGAACTCCTCCACGCAGAGCGGACACGTATAATCTCCGTCTTCACCGTCGAGGACTCGATCTGATTCCATTTGGAGAGAGAATCTGCAAGAAACAGAGAGCCGACTGAGAAAGCGATTGAAGCGGTGAATGAAGCAGGCGCTG
>Ga0302325_10010220_pt1 | contig 20375 bp, 15 predicted proteins | sample Palsa_T0_2_FD_201948 | JGI IMG/M metagenome (GOLD analysis project Ga0302325, IMG submission 201948) | Peat permafrost microbial communities from Stordalen Mire near Abisko, Sweden - Palsa_T0_2 | ecosystem: Environmental > Terrestrial > Soil > Palsa > Peat permafrost | place: Sweden: Abisko...
TCCGACCATGGCGTCGGCCGAGAGCCATGGGTTGTAGCAGCACCCGATCGCCTCTTGGTACAGATCGTCCGCGGCGGCGGCGTCACCTTGTCTGGCCCGCACACCGGCCAAAGAGACGAGGCAAAAAGGTAAGTAGGGGTGCTGCCCGGTTGCCCGGCACCGTTCCAACAGCGCTTCATACGCTACTGATGCGCCCTCGAAATCTCCCTTTGCCGCGGCGACTCCGGCGAGAGCATTCAGTGCGTTTACGACGAGCAATACTTCGCCCGCTGCGTCGAAGCGCTCAATGCTCGAAAGCGCCGCCGCCTCGGCCTCGTCGAGACGGCCAAACGAGGCCATATTCCAGCTGACCAACATGTCGTGTGTACCAAGCAGCCACCCGTGCTCATGGGGTCCGAGGGTCATCTGCGTCTCCGTGGTGTCCTGTGCTCCGAGCAGCCACCGTTCGTCATCAGGGCCGAGCAGCGTCCGTGCTTCCACCAAAGCCTCGAGCGACCGGTCAAATTGGTGAGCTCGTATCAACACCGACGCTCCAAGCAGGAGGGCCTCGACCAGGCGAACAGAGTCGGCACCCCGCCTCAAGACGGCAATCGCCTCATCACATTCGACGACGCCCTCCGCCGGGCTGAAAGACATGCCGACGCAGTAACCATGCCAGGCAAGAGCGGTGGCCTGCAGCTCAGCACGGCATTTCCCTTCGGCGCCCAGCGCGCTGGCGAGCCACCGGGCGCCTTCGGCAAAGTCGCTGTTGACGAACCACAGCCAGGCCATTCCGGAGACCATGGAGAGGGCGGCATCGATGTTCCCTGTGCCCAAATGCCAGTCGAGCGCAGCTTTCAGATTGCCCAACTCTGGTGTCAGGCGTTCGCTCCACTCGGACGCTCTGGAACCTCGAAGGCGTTCGTTGGCGTTCTCAGCAAAGTGGCGGTAGTAGGCGGCGTGTCTGGTGCGAACTGTGTCGGCCTCATCGGAGTCATTGAGGCGGGTGGTGCCGTACTCCCACAACGTCTGCAGCTGAGTGAACCGAGTCTCGCCGAGTGTCGGGGCCGTGACGAGGGACTTGTCCACCAGCCGACTTATGATGTCGAGGACGTCGGTGCTCGAAAGTTCGTCGTCGACGCAGACGGCCTCCACAGTTTCGAGTTCGCAGCCGCCAACGAACACTGACAGCCGAGCGAAAAGGCGCCGCTCGTCTTCGAAGAGGAGGTCGTAGCTCCAGTCCACGACGGCACGCAGCGTCTGTTGGCGGGGCAACGCGGTGCGGGCGCCACGGGTGAGCAGCGCGAAGCGGTCGCCGAGTCGCTCGGCCAGCGTGGACAGGGGGAGGGCTCGAAGGCGGGCGGCGGCAAGCTCAATGGCCAGGGGCAGACCGTCGAGTCTTCGGCAGATGCCGTCGATGATCGCTTTCTCCGCGCCGTCGCCGTCGAATCCGGGCTGCACCGCCCGAGCACGATCAACGAAGAGTTCGATGGCAGCCGACGGTGCAAGGCCACCTATTGGTATGAGGATCTCGCCGGGAACACCGAGTGGCTCTCGGCTGGTGGCCACGAGGCGAAGACCCGGCGCCTTTCCGACCAGAATATGGGCGAGACTCGCGGCTTCGTCGATGACGTGTTCGCAGTTGTCGAGAACGACCATGAGCGAGCGGCCGGTGAGATGCCGGGCGATGAGCTCGGCCGTCGATCCAGAGGGCTGGGCATCGCCCACTGCGGGCCGTGCGGCTCCGAGCGTCCCGGCCGCGGCTGGGGCGACCCCTTCGGGATCGGTGACGCCAGCCAGTTCGATCAGCCAGGTGCCGCCCGAGTGCTGTTCCCGCAATCGGTTCGCGGCCTCGACCGCCAGACGGGTCTTGCCCACCCCACCGGGTCCGATCAGTGTGACCAAGCGGCTCGAGGTGATCGCTTCACCCACCTGTTCCAGTTCGGCGTCACGTCCGAGGAATCTGCTTGGTGGCTCTGGCAGATTGCCCTGCACCGACGGTGGTGCTGGTGCACGGGGCGATGGTGGTTGTTCGGCGACGAGGGAGGGGTCGTGGTCAAGGACGCGGGTTTCCAACTCGCGCAGGCTCGGGCCCGGGTCGACTCCGAGTTCGTCGACCAGTCGGTCACGGATCTCGGCGAAGGCCCGCAACGCCTCGGCTTGGCGTCCCGCTCGGTAGAGCGCCAGCATGAGCAGTTCCCAAAAGCGCTCGCGTAGGGGATGGTCCCGGCACAGCGCTTCGAGCTCCCCCACCAGCTCGTTGTGATGGCCAAGCTCCAGGTCTGCTTCGACTCGGTATTCGGTTGCCAACAGGGCTAGCTCGTTGAGATGCGACCGCTCGGCGTCGGCGAAGCCCGCATAGGCGAATTCGGACAGCGGCTCGCCGCGCCGCAACCGGAGGGCGTCACCGAACACGGCGGACGCCAGGGCGAGCTCGCCCTCGGCGCACAGGAGGCGCCCCTCGGCTACCAAGTCCTCGAATCGGGCTGCGTCCAGGTCGCCGGCACCGATATCGAGCGCGTAGCCGGATTCGGAGGTGATGATGGCGGAGGCTCCGAGGGTCCGGCGAAGCTGGGCGATCTGGGCCTGTAAGGCGTTGGTTGGCTTGGCGGTCTGCCCGTCGCCCCAGAGCTGGTCGATCAAACGGTCGGCGCTAACCGGATTCCCTCGATTGAGGGCCAGGAGAGCCAGGAGGGCCCTCTGCTTGGCGCCGCGAATCGGTATCGCCACACCCCCCTTGACAACCTCGAACTTGCCGAAGAGCTGCACTTCCACACCTCCACGGTACGACCGATGACCGGGTGCGGCGTGTTCGACCTGACCAGCCCGCCTCAGGGCCACATCAGCGGCACCTCAGGTCCTGAGCGCAGGGTGCTTCCCAGACCAATCGACGAGGAAAGGGAAGCACCATGATCGAGGCAACGCACCTCACCAAGCGCTACGGCAAGACCGTGGCCGTCAATGAGATCTCCTTCACAGTCCGGCCCGGGCAGGTGACCGGTTTCCTCGGACCCAATGGCGCCGGCAAGTCGACCACCATGCGCATGATTCTGGGCCTCGACGCCCCGACTTCGGGCGAAGTCCGTGTTGACGGCAAACCTTATTGCCGACTGTCCGATCCGCTCCGGTCGGTCGGGGCGCTCTTGGACGCCAGAGCCATCGTCGGCGGCCGCAGTGCCGCCAACCACCTCGTGTGGCTGGCCGACAGCAACGGCATCCCCCGCCGGCGGGTGGCTGAGGTGCTCGACATCGTCGGACTCAGCGACGTGGCGGGAAAAAAGGTCGGGTCGTTCTCGCTTGGCATGAGCCAGCGGCTCGGCATCGCCGGCGCGCTGCTCGGCGACCCGAAGACGGTGATGTTCGACGAGCCCATCAATGGGCTCGACCCCGAGGGCATCCTCTGGATCCGCAACCTGATGAAGTCCCTGGCATCAGAGGGACGCACCGTGTTCCTCTCGAGCCACCTCATGAGCGAGATGGCGCAGACCGCCGACCACCTGATCGTGATCGGTCGGGGCCACATCATCGCTGACGCCGGCACCGATGAGTTCATCAACCGGCACACGGCCCCGAGCGTCCGGGTCCGGGCCGTAGAGCAGGTCGATCTGGCTGAGACCCTGACCCGACGAGGCGCACTGATCAAGTGTGGATCCGACGGCGCCATGGTCGTAACCGGAATGGACGCCAGCACGATCGGCGCAGCCGCCTGTTCGCACGACATCACCCTCGTCGAGCTGGCCCCACTGGGATCGTCGCTCGAAGAGGCGTATTTCGACCTGACCAAGGACCAAACCGACTACCACGCCGGCCAGCTGGTCGACGCAACCAAAGGAGCTTGACATGAGCATTGCGACCCACACCATCGACACGACTCAATTCACACCGCCCGCTGTGCCGGCGCGGACTCCCAAAATCCGCAGAATCGCCAAGGCGGAGTGGACCAAGTTGCGCACCCTGCCCTCCACCTGGCGGACAGCGGCCATGGCCCTTGTTATCTCGGTCGGGCTGGGGGCGATTCTGTGTGTCTCCCAAGTCCAGCAGTGGTCGAAGATGACAGCGGGGCAGCGCCAGACGTTCGACCCAACCGCATGTTCCCTCTTCGGTGTCGTCTTCGTCGGCGCCGTCGTGCTTGCCGCACTTGGGGTACGGGCCATGACTGGCGAGTACGCGACCGGGATGATTCGGTCCACCTTTGCCGCCACGCCCATAAGACGGCGGGTACTGGCCGCCAAAGCTGGGGTCACTGCGGCGTTCGTGTTCCCTGTGGCGCTGTTGACCACCGTGGTCAGCTTCGAGGTCGGACGGCGGATCTTCACCGGTAAGCACCTCGAAGTGTCCTTCACCCATCCCGGCGTCCTCCAAGCGTTGGTGTTCGGTGCTTTGGCGGTGAGCCTCATTGCCGTCATCGGGGTCGGGATCGGTGGCCTCATTCGACACACCGCAGCGGCGACCACAGCACTGGTGCTGGTCATCGTGGGAGGCGTCACCATCGGCCAGCTGCTTCCGGCCGGCCTCAGTCAGTACGTGCCTGGGACCGCACTCCAGGCCGCCGTCACCGTGAACCACACGGCGGGACTCCTGAGGCCGGGCACTGCCGTTGTGGTCCTCGGCATCTATGCCGCCATCGCCTTGGCGGCGGCCTCCATCCGGATGTCGCATCGCGACGCCTGACCCCACAATGAGCATCAAGTTCCCGAGGGTGCGATGCGCCTTCGGGAACTTGGCGCGTAAGGCACCATTGTTCTCACGAGAGGGCAAATCTCCGGTGGTCGGGACCGGCGCCGATCCGGTGACCACACGCGTTCAGGTCGGTGCTTCCGTCTGACCCTGGGTGGCCCATATTCGCGTTCTGCGCCGAGCCCAACTCTCCGACAGATGAACGTCTCCGACTCCTCTCCCCATGGGCAGCGACGATTGAGTATGTAGGACGGTCTTCGACAGCGTTGCGACAAGAAGCCTCGGCGCGTGCGAATGGCTCCTAGTCGGAATCATTTTGGTGAAGCTGACGAGGTCGGCGCAATCAGAACCCCCAAGGAGCGGAGGATCGACGATGGCGCAGGGTGGACGATATCGGGAGAGGTCACTTGACCGCTTGGGACATATTCCAATTCTGCGTGGGCACGCTGTGGGCACGACGGCCGATAGCGGTTACTAATCGGATCTCGGCCAGCGTCAATGCCCAGAGAGCCCGGTGACCTCACCATTTGCATCGCGAGGTCCTGGCCTGGGAATCGACCTATCGCTTCAATGTGAGCCCTGGTCAGGGTCATCCGGTGGTCGGGACCGGCGTCGATCCGGTGACCTCACGCTTTTCAGGCGCGCGCTCTACCAACTGAGCTACCCGACCGGGTAACCGAACTCCCACCGCCCGGAGGCGGGCCGGAGCTCGGTGGCGGACCTGACGGGATTTGAACCCGCGACCTCCGCCTTGACAGGGCGGCGTGCACTCCGAGCTGCACCACAGGTCCGTGGTGGCACGCTCCTCGGTCGGGTCGAGCCGGCCGCTGAGCAGCCCTTCACTGTAGCCGGTCCCAGGTTCGGCCCCACCCTGGGAAAATGTCTCCCAGCAGGCCTACGGGGTGGCGGTGCGTAGCACGGCGACCCCGGCTTCGAAGTCCGAATAGCTCGATTCGCCCAGTGCATTCGCCAGAGCGGATGCACAGAGCCGGTCGGTGATTGCCTCGGCCTCGGCGTGTCGCTCCTTGATGGCGGCAGGGTCGGGGAACGGTCCGGGCCACCCGAAGAACTTCGCCTGGCCCGGACCCTCATTGGTGAGAATGGCCTCCAAAGGGGAGAGCCCGACAGCGGTGGTGGCCACCAGGTGGTTCCCACCGCGCCATTCGCGGAGGATCTGCATCAGTTGTGCCGCCCGTCCCGGAAGCGAATCGGACCGGGCGGCGTCCCGCCACCCGACGAAGAGGGGAAGCGCGGAGCCCTCCAGCCCGTCAACCAATGCCTCCGTGACGGCGACGATCTCTTCGAGACCTTCGACGTCGCCATAATGCTTCTCCCCCCACTTCTCGTGCGCCTCGGCCATGCGGGCAGCTGCGCCCTTGGCACCCGCGACGCCGACGCCCTCGGAGTACATGGCGTGCACGGCGTTCGGAGCGAACCAGCCGAGGGCGGACGTCACGACATCTGCCCCGACGTCTCCCAGCATGCCTCCTCGCCCGGCGAAGTAGAAGGCGAAGGGGTTGGACCAACCCCATTCAGCAGCCCACGCGGCGATATCGGGACTGAGGTACGCCGCAGTGCCGATGTCGTGGATGGGGACGGAAGTCGACTTCACCACGGCGAGCGCGGTGTCATGCTCGTTGGAACCCACACTCTCTCCTTGATTCAGTCCGGTTCGTACGGAACCGACGACATCGTCCGGAGAACGCGCCGCATGCCCGGAATCGTCCCGACTGCGGCTTCCATCAGTCCTGCCAGATCACTCACGACTGTGTCGAGGTGGGTGAAGCGATCGTCGAGAAGCCCGACGACGCTCGCGAGCTCCGGCGACACCTCCTGAAGCGACCGCGTGGCCTTGGGGAGTTCGTTGACCAATTCGAACGCGACCCCGCTGAGCCGCTCGGTCAGGCCACGCAGCGCAGAGGCGGATTCCGCGAGCGAGGGGAGCGACGCGTCCAGCATTCCGACCGCCTGCTCGAGTCCCGAGACCGCACCTGAGATCCCCAGGGCAGCGAAGTCGATCCCCGAGCCGGCCTTGTTGACACCTCGATCGAGCTGATCGAGCAAGGTCATCAGGCGATCCATCCGTTCGGTGACCTCGTTGATGGCCTCGAGCGTGGCCAGGGCCGAGGAGGGAAGTCGGAGCACCGCGCCCGGGAAGCCGATGATCGTCTCGAGCAGCGACGGGGAGTCATCCACAGGTTGATCATGGGTCGGATGAGGCCGGGTGTCCAGTTTCTTCGTGGGCCGAAGCAGGGGACCCGACCAGCTCGGCTTCGATGGCGAGCCGCAGCTCGTCCAGAACTGGTTTGCGCACGCGCAGTTTGGTGGTGGCGTGCGCCAGACGATCGATCGAGGCCAGGTCCTGGGCGATGCGGTCCGCTCGGGCATCGAGCTCACCCGGTGGGACGACGGCATCGAGCAGCCCGGCTTCTCGGGCCGTCCCAGGGTCGAGCATCTCGCCTGTCACGGCGGCGTGGTCGAAATGCGCGGGGGTCAGCCGGTGTCGGGCGAGCACCACCGCGAACCACGGCAGCGTCAGCCCGATCCTGACCTCGTTGAGTCCCAGTCGGAATGGTCCGTCGGCACCGAGACGCACGTCCGCAGCCATCAGGAGGAATGCACCGGCGGGGAACGCATGGCCGGTGCAGGCGATCGTGACCGGTGCGGGGAAGGACAGGATGCGCTCGGCCAGGGACGCCCCCAACCGCAAGAGGGTGACGACATCGCAGTGGGGACCGCTGAGGGTCCGCAGGTCGAAACCCGCCGTGAAGCAGCCCGGCCTCCCTTTCAAGAGGACCACCGTCTCATCTCGTTCCGCCTGGTCGAGCGCTTGGTGGAGCGCGCGCAGCATCGGGATGGAGAAGACGTTGACCTTGCCGTCGTCCATGACGACAGTGCTGACCTGGTCAGTCCGGGTGTAGGTGACGGTGGCTGTCATGGTCGCTCCAGGGAGGCGAGTAGCGCTATATTGGAACAGTGTTTCGGAACTATGTTCCACCACAGGTGGGCAGACGTCAAGGAGCCGGCTCTCCAAGGACTTTCTGATGCCTCGCACGAAACGGCGCACGCCTGAGCTGCGCGACCGGGTACTCGCAGCTGCCGTTGACCTTCTCGCCGAAGACGGTGCTGCCGGACTGACGGCGCGGTCCTTGGCCGCTCGCGCCGGGACCTCGGCCCCGGCGCTCTACGAGCTGTTCGGAGACAAGTCCGGGGTCGTGCGGGAGCTCTACTTCGAGGGCTTCCGCCAACTCTCCGGTGCTTTGACCACTTTGGCCGAGAGTGCGGATCCGGTCGCCGATCTGTGGGCCCTGGCCACCGCCTATCGCAGATTCATCCGGGCCAACCGGGAGCTGGCCGAAGTCATGTTTTCCCGACCCTTCACGGATTTCTCGCCAGGTCCGGACGAGCTGGGGGCGACGAGCTCCGTCCGCGTCTTTATCGTCGGCCGGGTGAGACGGTGCATCGAAGCGGGTCGGCTGCGCGGTGACGAGACGGATGTGGCACACGTCCTGGTTGCGTTGATTCAGGGGATGGCGTTCGCCGAAGCTGCCGGCCGCCTCGGGACCTCCACGGAATCGGTCGAGCGTCGCTGGAGGCTGGCCATCGGCACGGCGCTGAACGGCTTCGGCGGCCGCACGTAGCCCGGCGGCGTCAGGAAGGCCTACGACGCCGAGAAGCGGCACCCCGCGTGAGGATCGATTGGTAGACGCCGGCCGGTAGCCGCGAAACGAAATCGATCACCCTGGCATCAGGGCCGATCAGCGCGCGCCGGCGGTCGCGCCGGACGGCGGTGAGGATCTGCTCTGCCGCCCTTTCCGGACTGGTGATGAACGCGCGTTCGAATTGCTTGGCGGCCTTCGCGGGATCTTCCCCGACCTCGCGGATGCTCGGGTCCAGACGCGCGTTGCGCGCGATATTCGTCTTGATCCCGCCCGGGTGGACGGTCGTCACCGAGACGTTGGTGTTCTCGATCGCGAGTTCCATGCGCAACGTGTCGGTGAACCCTCGCACGGCGAACTTGGCCGCGTTGTAGGCGGACTGGGAGGGCACGCTGATCAGGCCGAAGACGCTGGAGAGATTCACGACGTGACCCTCACCGGACTGTCTCAAGTACGGCAAGAAGGCCTTCGTCCCGTAGACAACGCCCCAGAAGTTGATGCGCATCAGCCATTCGAAATCCTCGTAGGACATCGACTGGACGGTGGCGGCGAGTGCCACCCCGGCGTTGTTGACGATCAGGTTGACCCTGCCGTGGTCGGCGACGACGCGGTCGGCCCAGGCGTAGACGGCGTCCCGATCAGCGACATCAACGTGATGCGACGTGATCTTGACTCCGAAGCCCTCGCACTGCGCCACGGTCTCGGCGAGTCCCGTGTCGTCGATGTCGCTCAATGCGATGTGTGCACCCCGTCGAGCGAGCGCGTTGGCGAGCGCCCGACCGATGCCCGAACCTGCTCCGGTGATGGCGGCCACGCGGTCGTTGAAATCTTTCATTGCTGCACCTCGCGGCCTCAGGGAGTGGCGGGCTCGAGAGCCCTCACCTGCGTGCGCCGACCTGAGAACTCCATGATGGAGTCGTCGATGTCGCTCATCTTTAACGCTCGATAATCGCGCCAGTAGCTTTGATGCACCTTCCACGGGTGCCTTGTCCCTTGCTTTGGCAGGAGATGAGCCGATCGCTGGATGTACCCGGAAGTCAGACCGAGAATGGGACCGGACGCAGCGGTGGCGCCGTCTCTGTCGCGCGGCACGCATTCGGTGAGTTCGCGGTCGTGCATGTAGTTGAGCAGGCGGCATACGTAGTCGCATGTGAGGTCGCACTTCAGCGTCCAGGATGCGTTCGTGTAGCCGATGGCCAATGCCATGTTCGGGACGCCCTCGAGCATCATGCCCTTGTAGGTGAGTCTGGTCGAAGGATCGACGCGCACACCGTCCACGCTGAGCGCCATGCCGCCGAGGAAGAGCAGCTCCAGACCGGTAGCGGTGACGATGATGTCCGCCCCGAGTTCCTCGCCCGACGAGAGAAGGAGTCCGCTCTCGGTGAAGCGTTCGATCCGGTCTGTGACCACCGATGCGCCGCCGGCGGAGATCGTCTTGAAGAGGTCGCCGTTCGGCACGGCACAGAAGCGCTGGTCCCAAGGGTTGTAGCGGGGGGTGAAGTGGGTGTCGATGTCGTAGCCGGCAGGAAGCTGGCGCTGCAGGCCCTTTGACAGCATCCGCCGGACCAGCTTCGGGTATTTCCGGCTGACCCCGTAGAAAGCCTGGGTGAGAAGAGCGTGGAACCACTTCGCCGCTGTCCCCGCCTGTTGCGCCGGCAGGACCCTGCGCAACATCGCGGCGACGGGGCTCTTCTCGGGCAGCGATGCGATGTAGGTGGGCGATCGCTGCAGCATGGTGACGTGGGAGGCGGATCGGGCGAGTGCGGGGACGAGAGTGACGGCTGTCGCCCCACTTCCGATCACGACGACTTTCTTGCCCGTGACGTCGAGGCCTTCCGGCCAGTCCTGGGGGTGCACGACGGGGCCGGCGAAGTCGGCCATGCCGGCGAAGTCCGGCAGGTAGCCGTGGTCGTAGCGGTAGTACCCGCTGCAGGAGAAGAGGAAGGAGGCGGTGAACTCGAAGGTCTCGTCGGTGTCCGTCCGCTGGGCGGTGATCCGCCACAGCGATTCGGGTGTCGACCAGTTGGCGCCGGCGATCCGGTGGTTGAAACGGATATGGGCATCCACCCCCGACTCGCGGGCGGTGTCCTTGATGTACTGCAGGATCGAGTCGCCGTCGGCGATCGATTTCTCGCCATCCCAGGGCCGGAACGAGTACCCCAAGGTGTGCATGTCGGAGTCGGAGCGGATACCTGGGTAGCGGAACAGGTCCCAGGTCCCTCCGATGGCGTCGCGTGCCTCGAAGATCGCGTAGTCGGCCCAGGGGCACTCGGTCTGGAGGTAGTAGCCGGCACCGATGCCCGACAATCCGGCGCCCACGATGACCACATCGAAATGGGCTGTAGGTTCGGCGGACGTCGTCCCCATCAGGCGGTTGCTCCGGTCTGCTTGTCGTTCACTGTGCTGTCCTTCCGGAAGACTTCACTCTCCAGGCTTCCATCAACTCGGTTGCGTCGCTGTCCCATGAGAGAGAGCCGACCGGTCTCTGCCCAGGTCTCGACACGAATCGGGCGCGATTGGCCTATGACCCTGACGTTAACGTTAAACTTCAGCGGGTGAGCACCGCGACCCTGGCCAACGGCAATGGCGCGACCCCGGCCGCGGCGGCCCCGGAACGGTCCAACTACCGCTGGGTCGCGTTGGCGACGGTGACGCTCGGCACCTTGATGGTGTTCATCAACCAGTCCATCGTCCTGATCTCCCTGCCCGACATCTTCCGCGGCATTCAGCTCAACCCTCTCACCCCGGGCAACACCGGCTACCTGCTCTGGATGCTGATGGGCTTCAGTGTCGTGCTGGCCGTGCTGGTGGTGACCCTGGGCCGCGTCGGTGACATCTTCGGCCGGGTCAGGATCTTCAACCTCGGCTTTGTCGTCTTTACGGCGTTTTCCCTTCTTCTGGCCGTGACCTGGCTGACCGGCACCCCCGCTGCCATCTGGCTGATTGCGATGCGTGTCGGACAGGGAGTCGGCGGCGCCATGCTCTTCGCCAACTCCTCGGCAATCATCACCGACGCGTTCCCCGCCGATCAGCGCGGCCTGGGACTGGGCATCAACAACACCGCGGCCATCGCCGGCTCGTTTGTCGGCCTCGTCCTGGGAGGCGTGCTGGCCCCTGTGCAGTGGCATCTCGTCTTCCTGATCTCGGTGCCGTTCGGCATTCTCGGCACTGTCTTCGCCTACGTGAAGCTGAAGGAACGGGGAGTGCGCACGCCGGCCCAGATCGACTGGCTGGGAAACGTGACATTCGCCGTCGGCCTCATCCTGGTCTTGATCGGGATCACGTATGGGCTCCTGCCCTACGGCGGGCATTCCATGGGCTGGACCAACCCGAAGGTACTGGTCGAGATCTTCGGCGGCATCCTGATCCTGATCGTCTTCGGGATCGTGGAGACCAGGGTGAAGCAGCCGATGTTCCGCCTCTCCCTCTTCCGCATCCGCGCCTTCTCGGCGGGAAACGCGGCCAGCTTCCTCGCCTCACTGAGCCGCGGCGGTCTGATGTTCATGCTGATCATCTGGCTGCAGGGGATCTGGCTCCCGTTACATGGGTACAGCTTCTCCGAGACGCCGTTGTGGGCCGGCATCTACATGATCCCGTTGACGATCGGCCTGTTGGCAGCGGCGCCACTCAGCGGCGTGCTGGCTGACCGTTACGGCGCCCGACCGTTTGCGACGGGCGGGTTGGTGCTGGCGGCGCTCACGTTCATTTTGCTGACCATGCTTCCCGTCAACTTCACGTACGTCGGGTTCGCCGCCCTCATCTTCTTGAACTCGGTCGGGATGGGCATGTTCATCGCGCCCAACCAGACCGGCATCATGAACAGCCTGCCGGCGAATCAGCGAGGTGCCGGCGCCGGCATGGCCGGCACCTTCAATTCCTCCGCCCAGGTCCTGTCCATCGGCATCTTCTTCAGCTTGATGATCCTGGGGCTGGCCGCGACCCTGCCGTCCTCGCTCTATCACGGCCTCATCGCCCAGGGGGTCAGCCCAGCGGTGGCGACCCGCGCCTCGCATCTGCCCCCCGTGGGCAGCCTCTTCGCCGCCTTCCTCGGTTACAACCCGATGCAGGTACTGCTGGGTCATGCCGAGCTGGCCACGTTGCCGCACTCGACCGCGCAGTACCTGACCAGTCGCCAGTTCTTCCCGCACCTCATCTCGCCTGCGTTCTCCAAGGGACTGACCGAGGCCTTCTCCTTCGCCGCCGGTGCGTGCCTGCTCGGAGCCGTGGCGTCGCTCCTCCGGGGCGGCAAGTATCACCACGTGGAGGAGGGGAGCGGCCAGCCGGATGCCGATCGGGTGCCAGCCCAGGAGGCCGTGGCCGAGACCGAGTCGTTGTTGGTGGACTGAGGTGCCTCTCTCCACGCAACGCAAGGACGCGGCGCCCACGGAAGGGAAAGGCACCGACGCCGGCATCCGCATCAGCGAGGCCGCGACACAGGTCGGGGTTTCGGCTCGCACCCTGCGGTACTACGAGGAGCTCGGCCTGCTGACGCCGTCCCTCTACACGTCGGGCGGAGAGCGTCGCTACACGTCCGATGACCTGGCGCACCTGCAGCGGATCCTGGAGCTGCGTGAGGTGCTCGGCATGAACCTGGACGAGATCCGTGAGTTCCTGGCCCTTGAGACAAGGCTGGACGAGCTGCGGGCGTCGTACCGCGCCAGGAAGGGTGCGACGAGCAAGAAGGCCTTGGGCGAGCAGAAGACGACCCTCCAAGAGGCCCTGGTGCTGAACGAGTCCCTGGCCGAGCAGATCAGCGCCAAGCTGGCGCGCATGGACGGCTTTCGCGCCAAGCTGCGCAACGATGCGCAACGATGCCGGGAGCTCCTCGCCGAGTTGGAATAACCCGCCCCTGCGCTTGCGCCGCATGACGGGATCGGCCGCCGGTTCGGTGCGCACCGCGGGAGGCGTGGAGGAGAAACGGTGCGTACGCTTGTCCCGTGCCCTACGACGATGACCTCGCGCAGCGCATCAGGGAGTTGGTCGGCACCCAACGAGGATTGAACGAGAAGAAGATGTTCGGTGGCCTGGCCTTCCTCATCGGGGGGAACGTGGCGATCGCCGCGAGCAGTCAAGGCGGCATCCTCGTGCGGGTCGGCCCCGAACGGTCGGACGAATTGGTGGCCACCACACCGGCATCGGTTGCCGTGATGGGGGGCCGGCCGAGGCCCGGCTGGTTGCGGGTCGGTGCCCAGGACCTCGGGACGAAGCGCCAGCTGGCCAAGTGGGTGAACCTCGGAGTCGGCGTCGCACGATCGCTGCCGGCGAAGGGATAATCGACTCTCCACCATGACCCTCGCCAGCTCGTGACGCAACCGACGGACTCCCAGGCCCCTGCTCCGGCACGCCCGGGTGTCGCCGAGTGGTACCACTCGAAGGACCCCGATCTCCTGGTCCTCAAGCGTTCGGTCAGGTCCGCCGTGATCATGCCGCTGGTGTTCGCCATCGCCCATGTGTCCTTCTCGAACGCGCAGGTCGCTCTGTTCGGAGCCTTCGGGTCGTTCGCGCTGCTCCTCCTGGTGGAGTTCACGGGGCGGCCCCGCACCCGCCTCGTCTCCTACGGCGGCCTCTACCTGGCCGGTGCCTGCTTCATCGCGCTCGGTACCTTCGTTTCGACGAACAAGGTCGCAGCCGTTGTCACGATGGGGTTGGTCGGCTTCGCGGTGCTCTTCACCGGGATTGTTCTGCCGCAGGTCGCGACGGCGACGACGGCAGCACTGCTCACCTTCGTCTTGCCCGTGGCGGTGGCCCAGCCGGTGTCGGCCATTGGTCCCCGCCTGCTGGGATGGACACTGGCCGGTGCCTTCTGCATCACGGCGTGCATGCTGGTATGGCCGCCCCCTTGGCACGACAACCTACGGCGCCGACTGGCCGCGGCGATTTCGGCCGTGGCCCGCCTGGCCGACGCGCGCTCCCGCGGCGACGAAGACGCTCAGGAGTACGCGGACGTTGCCACCGAGGTGACCCGTCTGCGCCAGCAGTTCTCCGGCACGCCCTATCCCCCGACGGGCGCCGAGTCGGGCGCAGTTGCGCTCTCGAAACTGGTGGGCCGGGTCGAATGGGTCGCCGACAACTCTGCGATGATCGGGGACGAGCATTGGTCGACCGAACCGCGATCGGCGATGGAGGTCACCGAGAAGGTGGCGCTGACGCTGCACCTGGCGGCCGCGCTGATCTGTGACGGTGAAGGTCACCCGGTTCAGGATCCGGCGACCATTGAGGCGGTCCGGGAGTCGACCACGAGGCTCGACCAGCTGATCAACGCGGAGATCGAGGCGGACGAGAACGCATTGACCCGGGCGGAGATGGCGCCCGGGCCCGGCTCTGAGCCTCCGCCCGAGCTCGTCGAGGACAACGACCTTGCGAGTTCGCTCGATCCCGGTTTCCACGCCCGCGCGCTCGGCGTGGCCACGGAGCTGGTGGCCGATGCGGCACTCGAGGCGGCCGGCGCCGAGGCGGTGATCGACCGCCGCATGGGGATGGCGGACGAATCCACCTCGCACGTCCTCGGGCATAGGCTCCTGTCCCACTTCTCCCTTCGCTCCGTCTGGTTTCGCAACGCCGTGCGCGGTGCAGTGGGCCTGGCCCTCGCGGTGACGGTGGTCGAGCTCACCGACGTCTCGCATGGGTTCTGGGTGGTGCTCGGGACCCTGTCGGTGTTGCGTTCGAGCGCACTCGGGACGGGCGAGACCGCCCTGCGCGCCGTTGGGGGTACCGCGGTCGGCGTCGTGGCAGGGTCGGCTCTCATGATCGGCATCGGCGACCATTCGGTCCTGCTGTGGGTGCTGCTGCCCGTGGTGGTGCTGGTTTCCGGCATGGCACCCGCCATGGTTTCCTTCGCCGCGGGACAGGCCGGCTTCACCCTCGTGGTGATCATCCTTTTCAACATCATTCAGCCCACAGGCTGGAAGGTCGGTCTCACGCGCATTGAGGATGTGGCCATCGGATGCGGGGTCAGCATCGTCGTGGGATTCCTCTTCTGGCCCCGTGGCGCGACCGCGGCCCTCGGGCGCGCGCTCTCCAGCGCGTTCGCGGCCAGCTCGGGCTACCTGTCCGACGCCGTCGAGCGGCTGACATCGACACGGCGGCAGGTGGACACCGAGGCCGGTCAGCAGGCCTCACACCTCGCCTATCTACTCCTCGACGATGCGTTCCGGCAGTTCTTCGCCGAACGGGGCGCCAAGGTCGTGTCGGTGGAGACCATCTCCAGGCTCTTCACGGGATCGAACCGACTCCGGCTCGCGGCCTTCACCCTGGCCACCCTCCCCGTGCGACCTCCGGCTGCGGGGCAGCCCGAGGTCGAGTCCGTGGCGGTCGCCGAGGCGGTGCTGCGGGACAGCTACGCGTCGAGCCACCACTGGTACGAGCAGTTCGCCGAACTTCTGGCCGATGGGCGCACGGTGCCCGACGCAGCGCCGACGCATGGTGATGTCCTCCATGACGCTTTGCGGAAGGCCTTTGCCGACGTGCGGGACCAGCAGCGGTCCGACCGGGTGCAGACGACCCTGCAGATGTTGTGGGCCGACGAACTGCTCGAGAACCAGAACCAGATGCAGATCGACCTTCAGGCATCGGCCGATCTCTTCGTACGCGGCAAGCGCCGGAGGCTTCTGATTTAGGAGTAGCTCAGCCGAATCTCAGGCCACACCGACGCGGACGTGTCCCGCACAATCCGGAGTCCCGGCGTTTCGTGGTTCCCTGCGATGGGTGGTTACAGTCGGCGGCTCGGCGGGAGCCGGCGCGGACGCAGAGAGGGTGCCGATGGGTCTCAGGTTCACCTATCCAAAACGGGTTGTCTTCACCGGGGTGGCGGTCATTGTGTGCGGGCCCCTACTCGGTGCGATCGGCGCTGGAGCCGCCACGACCACGACGATCGCCAACCCACCGACGACCACCACCACGGCCGCCGCGCCCCAACACGTCGTCAACCAGCCCAATCTGAACACCCTGTCGCCACACATCGTGCCCCTACAGGGTGCCGGCGTGCAGTACCAGGCCAGCCAGGGGGTCTCCGGGCAGGGGATCGGCCCGGATGTCCCGAGCTTCCTGAGCTCGCCCGGCGGGCCATACCTCTACGACAGCAACGGACGGATCATCCTCATGCACGGGGTGAACGTCGTCTACAAGCACGCGCCGTACATCGCGTACCCCGATCCGGGTGAGCCGTGGAACTTCAGCGCGAGCGACGCCGCAAAAATGCAGCGTCTCGGATTCAACGTCGTGCGTCTCGGCATTGAGTGGCAGGCACTCGAGCCGGGATCGGGCGGACCCAATCAACCCCAGATCTGTACGCCCGGGGCCCCGGGCAACGCCCACGAATGGAACGAGGCCGTCGCCGAGCGCTACCTGGACCACGTCGCCGCCACGGTCAAACTCCTTGCCCGTTACGGCATTTACACGCTCCTCGACATGCACCAGGACGTCTACAACCAGAACTTCCGGGGCGAGGGGGCTCCGAACTGGGCCGTGTGTACCGACAACGTCCCGATTGTGCCGAAGGGCGGTCGGTGGTCGAACAACTACTCGAACCCGACACTCCAGACGGCCGTGGCACATTTCTGGGCCAACGACGTGGTGGGGAATCTCCAGGGCAACTTCGACCTGGTCTGGAAGACCGTGGCGCAGAAGTTCAGGAACGACCGCTGGGTGATCGGCTACGACCCCTACAACGAGCCCTTCTCCACCGAGACCCAGACAGCATCAGAGTCCACCTTCACCGGACGGCTGGAGTGCTTCTACATCGGCAAGGCCCACGCGGCCACGGCGTACCTGGCCAACGGCGCCGGTGCGTTGACCTGCCCCGCTGGAGACCCCGACAACGGCGTGATTCCGAGCATCCAGTCTGTCGACAGCCATCACCTGACCTTCGTCGAACCCGACATCTATTGGGTCACGGGCGGGAACATCCCCTCGCAGCTGGGCCCGCTTCCCTTCAAGCGCATCGTGTTCAATTTCCACGTCTACTGCGGTGACCGCAGCCCCGTCACCGGCAATCCGACAGATCTCCTCAGGTGTCTGCAGTCAGAGGAGACCGCCGCATCCGAACAGGAGGTCGTCCGTCTCTCCATGAGTTCGGCCTATCAATCGGCCGGACCGGCGGGCTTGATGAGCGAATTCGGCGCGACGACGAGTGTGGCGCTTGCCGGCTTCGACGTTGAATGGGCCGGCTTGGATCAACTGAGTTGGATCTACTGGGCGTGGAAGTACTACGACGATCCAACCGGCTCGTCGGCCGAGGGTCTGGTGGAGCCCGACGGGTCGTACTCGCCGGTCGTGAGCGTGCTCTCCCGCACCTATCCACAGGCGGTGGCGGGAGTCCCCAACTCCGTCATCTTCAACCCTTTCACCGGCGCCTTCAACATGGTCTACTCGCCAACCGAGGCGGCGCACGGTGTGACGACCGTTGCACTTGCAGCATCGCAGCACTACCCCAACGGGTGGTGCGCGGCGGTCAAGGGCGGGCGCATCACCTCGAAGCCCGGCGCCACCCACCTTACGGTGCAGGCGGTCGGGAGGCCGGCGCAGGTGTATATCACCGTCACCGCTGGGGGGTGCCCGTCGTGACGGTGATGATCGCTCGTTCTCCGTGGTCGCGGGAGCGCGGGTGACGGTCCGGGCGCGCCCGTCGTTCAGATCTGGGCCCGGATCTCCTGCCGGATTCGGTTTTCCTGGGCGGCCATGAGAGCGACGGCGTGGGCCGGGATGGTGGGGATTCTGGCGTGGGCAGGCGGCAACGACCCGGCGGGCAGTTCATTGCAGATGGTGTGGAACATGGCTTGATCGGTCGGGCTCAGTGAGCCGGGCGGCAAGGCGGCGGGGCTCGAGAACGGATTCTTCGGCGCGGTGAGAGCGGGAGGCTCCGCGAACGGCGGCCGCGTGGCCTCGAAGTCGAAGAAATCGAGCATGTTGTGCGCGTTGGCATCGCGGAAGGTGAGCGCCGGGAGATTCCACTTGGTCTCGACGAGCTTCAGGATCGACGTGTGGTCGAACGTCTGGTGCGAGACGTAATCCCGCTTGGACCAGGCCGATACCACGCAGCAGGGCACCCGGAAACCGGTGTAGTCGTACGAGCCCGGAACATCGCCCGGTTTCAGCATCGGCTCGACGTTGTCCGGTTTCACGGCTGGTTGCGGCGGAACGTGGTCGTACCAGCCTCCGTGCTCGTCGTAGACCCAGATCAGCGCCGTCTTGTCCCATGCCGGGCCCTGCATGACCGCGTTGATGACGAGTGCGGCGTAGCCCTCCCCGACCGAGATGTCGCCGTCCTCCTCGGAGAAGTTGGAATAGGGATCCACGAGGCTGAAGGCAGGGAGGTTGCCGGACGCCGCATCGGTGAAGAACTGGCTGACGTGGACGGCCTTGGTCGGATTGTTCAAGAAGACCGGCTCGAAGAGTGCACACGTCGGAAGGTCCGTGTAGTAGTCCTTCCACGAGATCCCGTGCTCGTTGAGGCGGTCGAAGATCGTGCCGTTGGGAGCATCGACTTTGGAGATGCCCGTGATGTCCGTGCTGATGTTTCCGAGGGCGGTGCCCGCGATGAGGAATCGCCGATTCGGATACGTCTGTGCCATGACGGAACAGAAGTAGCGGTCCCCGATCGGAAACTCGCGAGCCATCGAATGGTAGAAGGGCAGATCGCCGGCCTCCCAGTAGCCCATCGCCGCGCCGCCGCATCCCTTCACGAAGCCCATGTTGGTGCCGTTGTCGAAGCAGATGTGCGAGGCGTTCCACGACTGCGTGATGCCCGAGTCGCTCTCGCCGCAGGTGTTCGGGTTGTGAAACGAGCGGACGTATCCCCCGGAGGGATCCGGGTTGTAGTTGAGGGGCTTCCCGGTCGCATCGAGCGTCAGGCCGTCGCCCCGGCCCAACGTTCCCAGGTGATCATCGAACGAGTGGTTCTCCATCATCAGGACGACGACGTGCTGGATCTTCGGCATGGTGTCGGTACCTGCAGGGAGATGCGGAAACGGCCGGGAACCCGGTTGGAGCAGTGAGCCGTTCGGTCCGAGGCCCTTGGCTCTCGTGGTCGCGGCGTAGGCCTGGCGGCCGACCGCTGCGCCGAGACCGGCTGCGGCCAGCCCCGAGGCGACCGTCCCGGCCAGGAGTGACCGGCGCGAGAGTCGTGACGTCCACGGTTGGGGAGAATGGTGATCTTCGGTCACCATCCGTACGTTAACCGGGGGCGGTCACGCAACTCGTGGCTACGAGCGCTCCATGTTCTGCACATCGAAGTAGATCGGTAAGAGGTACTTGACGTAGAAGGCGTGAACCGTCAGGCCCGGATACACAAGATCCTGGTAGCGCTTGATCGACACCCGGTCGTCCTTCTCGGCGTAGCGTTCGCAGGCGTCGAGCAGGTCGTCGACCTCCTGGCGAGTGTCCTGGAGCAGCCCGAGGTGGTCGTAGCCGGGCGAGCTCATTGGGTGCTCGCTCTCCGCCAGGAGGATGAACTGGTCCGGATCGGGCATCAACAGATGGCAGGACTGTCCCACAACGTCGGTATCGAGCGCAGCCCATCCGAAGACGGAGCCGTAGAAGCCGTCGATCTCCTCGCGCGTCCTCGCGTCCAGGCTGCCCACCGGAAACGTCAACTCCATGTGGTTGAACCGCATCGTCCCCACCCGTCCGTTTCTGTCGTCAGCCTTCAGTCTGGCCGAAACAAGTGGGGGCGTTCAGGCGTTGCCGGAGCGGTCGGAGGGGCCCTTTCCCCAGCGCTCGACTGCGCGGCCTCGCTGGTTCGGCCTCATCGTGCATCAATAAACATGCGCAAGAACCCGAGTTGCTGCAATTTCTTGGCGCCACCACGCTGATTTGATCAAGAATCCTCGGTTCATGCCGATAGACATCAATAGCCATCATTTTGTTGGTGTTGGGCAAGCAGTGGGACTCGAGGTGCACCTCATGGTGCAGATGCGGAATAAGCGGATGGTGTCCATCCTTGTGGCGAGCGGTATCGCGTTGGCGATCGGCGGTGGTGCCTACGCATTCACGGCTTCGAACACCGTCCCGGCCACGACCGTTGGGGCAGGGGCCGGTGCTGTATCAGGGTTCACAGTGACCAAT